>Ga0209163_1000047_pt1 | contig 311763 bp, 285 predicted proteins | sample MTBAKSrepl2MetaG_FD_187457 | JGI IMG/M metagenome (GOLD analysis project Ga0209163, IMG submission 187457) | Enrichment culture microbial communities om Arthur Kill intertidal strait, New Jersey, USA, that are MTBE-degrading - MTBE-AKS2 (Arthur... | ecosystem: Environmental > Aquatic > Marine...
AATCAGGATCTTGTCCCTTATCGTCCGCGCCAGTTTTGCCATTCCGTCCTGGCTTTCAGGGCTCGTGCTGCCCGGTGTTTTTAGTTCGCTTGCCATGTCCTCTCCTCATTTGCTGCGGTTCCTGCTGCTTCTGACCTGCTGGATGTTTTATTTCTGGTTAATATTCTGCCTTTTTTCGAAATTTCATCCGAATCTCGGATCTTTTTTCGGGTTTTTATCCGGGTATTTTCTGTTTGATTTTTGGTGGGTGTTTTTTTGAGTTTTTGTTGTTTTTGTTGGATCTTGGTAGGTGCCGTTTTGAGGTTTTGCTGTTTTTATTGGATCTTGGTGGGTGCTTTTCTGGAGGTTTTGCTGTTTTTCTTATTCAGATGGAAATCTCTGTTGCCGGATTATGTTTTCTTAACTGGCTGCTGAGTATCTGATGATTCGGAGAGTCTGCCGGTGCATTTAAGGTAGGTATCAGGGTCTTCCATTGTGAGATCCACTTCGGCAAGCAGATCGGAACATCCGGAATCCGTGCGTATATCTGTATATTCTATAGATTCCGGGGTTAATCCCGGTTCATATCTCACAGGACTTGTTTCAATAACCGAATAGCGGAATAGGAATCTCTGAGATGAATGGTTCGTTCCCAGTTTACAGGTTGCAGGGTGTACAGGACTCGAATAGAACCTCTTTTCCTCAGGCTCGGGTAATTTCTGATATCTCATCCAGTTTCGCCTCTTTTATCAGAGTATTTGAAAAGGTTCTCTGCCATCTTCTGCGGAATTTTTTTTCGTTTTTCGGCCCAAATGTGTTTACATCCGTTTTTGAATCTCTTTTTCGAATCTTTTTTTCGATTCTTGTTTTTGATTCCCGTTTTTCTCTGTTTTTCTTCCTCCCCAATGCCTTTTCTATTGTTTTTGGTCGCTTGCACTTTTTGAGGCAAAGGGTGCAGGAAAATAGAGAGAACCCGGATTTTTTATTGTGATAAATAAAAGAAGGATGGGACAGATACCCATCCCGTACCTGGCAATCCAGGCCTGTTTTTTCTCTTTAAATGGCTTCAGCGGGTTTATCCGATGATTTTCTTGTAGAGTTCCGGACCTTTCTGTGCAACAGTGTAGGTCTGGGCAGTGATGGAGTCGCAGGGGGCTCCTGGCGGGACTTCACAGCCGGTTGCAATCATGTACTTGGACTGCATGCCGTTCTCCTTGAGGGTGTTAAGGACGCTCTCCTGGAGGGCAATGGTGTCTGCCTTCATCTTTTCGATGCCTTCTGGGCTGTTGTCCAGGAAGACGATAGGGCTGACTTCTCCACCGAACATGGTTTCCTTGCCGTGGGTGCTGATCAGGTACTTGTGGTCCCTGGATCCCTTGTTGACTTCATCAGGGTAGAAGGTGTAGCTGTAGTACTTGGTGTCCCACTTGTGGATGAGGTCCCAGTGAGGGGCGTCGGAACAGTTGTGGATGACAGTCGGCTTGTTGTACTTCTTGTAAAGCGGAGCGATCCTGTTCTGCATTATCTGGCCTTCGGACTTCATGTATTCGTCAGCGCTGAGGATGACGTTGTTGGTCCAGAGGGTGACCATACAGAGGTTGTCCGGCTGGGCTTCTTCGAACATGCCCTTCATGATTTCTTCCACATAGGTTGCGGTCTTGTCAAGGGCCTTGAGGACGACATCGGGGTTTGTCCTGAGGTCGGAGAGCACGCGGGTTGCTCCCATGATCTGGGTCAGGGCGACCATAGGGCCTTCAATCAGGGCGGTCATGGGTGCGCCGAGGGCATGTGCCTTCTCGGTTGCGAGCTTGTTGCCCTGGATAAGGTTGTGGGCACGGGTGCCTTCCTTGATTTCCGGGACTTCGAGTTTCTCATAGTCTTCGAGGTGGCCGACTGCTGCAGGGGTGTCCTCTTCAGGGTACCTGATGGTTGCGCCGAAGTCTGCTGCGTCGACACAGAGGTCGGTCAGGCCCACGAAGGTGTCCATGTTGAAGTACTTGATACCTGCTTCGACACAGGCTGCGTACTTTTCTGCCTTTGTGGAGTAGTCAACATAGGAGCAGGGCACGAATTTCCTGGAAACACCACAGGCGAGGGGTGCGACCGGGAGCCTGTCGACTTTCTTGTCCTGGAAGGCAGAGCCAAACCTTTCGGCTTTGGTCATGCTTTCGTTGAACTTGGGCACGACGGAGTCGAATTCTGCAAGGACTTTCTCTGCAGTTACGAGGCCGATGTCGACCTTTTCCCTGCCGCTCTTCTGTGCGAGGGATTCCTTGTACTTCATCTTACTTGCTGCGATTGAGGATTCGCTCCATATATCGGCAGGGAGCTCGCTTACAAGGGAGGTGAGCGTCTCGACTGCTGTGCTTGCATCAAGAGCTGTACCGTCTGCACCAATGCTGTCTGCAAAGGTCTGAGAAACAGGTGCCCCACCGACCATGACAATTAGGGAGTCTCTGATTCCTTCTTCCTGGAGCTGTTCAATAACAGTCTCCATGCCGCCCATTGTTGTGGTCATAAGTGTGCTCATTGAGACTGCAGTTGCCTTCTTCTCCTTTGCGGTTTCTGCGAACTTATCAAGAGGCACGTCACAGCCAAGGTCGATCATGTTAAAACCGGCTGCTGTCATCATGGTCTTGACAAGGTTCTTGCCGATGTCGTGTACGTCCCCTTCAACGGTACCGATGATAACATTCCTGGGGGCTGAGGTCCCGTCTACTTTGATGTAAGGGGTAAGGATGTCCATTCCGGCATACATTGCATCTGCTGCGAGCAGAAGGCTGGGGACAAAGGCTTCTCCCTTCTCGTACATGTCACTGATGATCTTCATTCCTTTTGCAAGGCCTTCAACGATTGCTTCATATGCATCGAGTTCTTCGTCAAGGGCTTTCTGTGCGAATTCTTCTGCAAGTTCGTCGTCACCATCAACGACAGCATCAGCTAAAGCGTTCAGAATATCTTCTTTTGCCATTAGAAAAATCTCCTTTTTTTATTAAAACCCGGGCAACCAGTTTTCTGCCTGTTTTTCCGGATCTCTATCTGCTTTTGCTTAGGTCCTTAACGGGTTCCACAGCCCGTCAATTCTCTAAATCCACTAATATACTCCTTAATCCACAAAATGACCATTTTCCTGAATATCGGTTTTTCCTGAAAATCAGCATCACCAGCCGCGGTACAAACCGGGATTTTTCCCTGAATCCAGTACAGGTTTTTCTTTCTTTCAGGCTTAAATGGTCACTATTGACAAATTGACTCTATGGTATATAGCTTAACCGACAATGTTTTTTGATTCAGGGGCATTTTTTTCCCTCCCGGAAAAATATAGTTTTCTTTATATTTTGCATGGGCCGGATTTTTATCGGACTTCCATTTTCGGGGTATGGGAGAAATTTGTCGTTTCCTCGACTTTTACACTCACAGCCTTTTTGCAAGCATGAGGTTTTTACCCGTGTGCCTGGAAAACCCCTACCTCTGGAAAAATAGGGCCGATTGAATATTGAGGGAGGATGCAAAAATAAGGGGTATTGAAAATTTGAGGGTAATGATCGGAAAGATACAGGTTGAAAAGTTCTGAATATCTCTCAGCCTGTTGGTCTGCTCCTTTGAGCCCATTGCATTTATATTATTCGGTGTAAAAGCAGATATTTTGTTTTTCAGTATCCTGAAAACAGTAGAATATCTCGGACTTTTATTTTATATCTTTTGATTTTTCTCTTATTATGATAATTTAAATATAATATCTGTTGTTTCTAGTGTGCTGATCAGAATCAATATTTAAATATTATAGTAATAATATAATTAATATGGTTCTGATCTAAATATGTTTTCCATTTTTAGATTCTAATTTCATATTAAAGATGTGTCGAGAACCATTCTTTAATGTAGAGGTATTATAACAAGAGCTGGTTTCAAAAGCTTCATTTACTGGCTATAGTGCATCCTGGTAGAGTGCTGAATTTATCCATTAATGCTCTTGGCTAAATGTTGAAGCTATCTTTCCCGGAGGAAGGCGGGTTTATGGGTAAAACTCCGGAAAACGGTAATCTTACTTAAAAAAGATGCATGGTTGGAAGCTGATAAACATGAGTTCCCTTATAGACTTGATTTTCTTCTCTGAAAAAAGAAAGAATCTCCTTGTTCAGTTAGCCAATGGGCCGATGTATATTGATGAGATCAAGGATACTCTTAATGTAAAGGCATGTGCGGTGATGCCGCAGATAAAAAAACTGAAAGATATGGATATAATCGTGCAGAAGGGAAATACCTACGAACTCTCGGATATCGGAGAGGTTATCGTTGAAAAGATGCTCCCTCTGACTTCTCTTCTGGACGTTTTTGACGGAAATAAGGACTACTGGTCAAAACATGACAGGTCCCCGATCCCAAGGCACCTGATACAGAAGATAGACATGCTTGGAAAATGTACTCTGGAAGAACCCGATCTTGACCACCTCTTTGAATTTCCAAGGCATTTGCGGGACAAGCTTTACAGTTCAAAGAACCTCACGTCCTTTTACTCGTATTTCTGCCCTGATTGCCCTTCAATTCAGGCAAGCTGTGCAAAGAATGGGGCTGAAGTGCGCCTGATCCTTGATGAAAAGGTCTATAACAGGTTGAAAAATGATTTCGAGGAGGAATATAATACCTGCCTGGAAAATAAGGTGTCTCTTTATATCTATTCCGGTAAGATAAGGCCTTCTTCCTTCATGGTTTCGGACAACTTCATGCTATTGAAGCTCTTTGGAAAAGATGGAGAATTCGACCACAGAAAGATCATGAGTTTTACCCCGAGCGCTCTGGAATGGGGTAATGAACTTGCTCAGTATTACATCGATCGCTCGGAGAAAATCAATTAAAAAACGTCGTCATCTGTCGGCCAGTCTCATTTCCGGATTATTATTGAAACCCGGATTGATACTGAAACTCTCTGGTTACTGCGGCCATGCAGAAATTATGGAAAAAATGTTCGAAAAAGGAGGGGCGGGGAAACTTTTAATCTTACTTAGCCTTTCTTTTTCTCTTACTCTTTCTCTCTTACTTTTTTTCTCTTACTCTTTCTCTCTTACTCTTTCCTTCTTACTCTTTTCTGCTTTTAATACTCGTGATCCTCTGCACATGTCCGTGCTGTTCATGCTCGTGATGCCCATGTTTCTGGCCATGATCATGTCCGTTTCCGGCTTTATGTACGTCTACTCCCCTTTTCTCAAAAGTTTCCTGTACCGAACTGTTTACAGCATCTTTCAGAGCTTCCTTCTCAACGTTTGATACTGCTGAGAGGATTTTGAATGTCGGTGCAGCTCCTTCTTTTGACTTAATGATCTCTTCCTGGGGCTCTTCGTAATAGATAGTCACGCTCTGTTTTACGGTTTCCAGCCCGTTGTCCAGGAAGAGTTTGATATGCCCTACAAATTCGGGGTTCAGCTTCAGAACTTTTTCTTTTATTGTATTCATTAATTCAGTAGTAAGCTCTCTGGCTGCTTCCGTGCTCAGGCTTCCCCCATCCTTAATTTCAAACTCGGCAGCATAGCTGCCAACCCCGGAGGCTTTGATTGAATCTTCGGTTTCCTGAGTTTCAGAAGGTACGGGCTTTTCTTCCGTGGTGGTTACCTGAGTCTTTTCCTTAACCTCTTTGATCTCAGGGAGAACCATCCGCATGAAATTTTCAAACCTTTCCCCGGTATCCTTTCCTGAAAGCAGGACCACCCTGGCTTTGGGGTTCAGCTGCTGCACCGAAGCTTCGAGGATCGGGATCCGGATGGGCTCTATCAGGTCCACCTTGTTTATCCCCAGTATTTCAGCATCGATAATCTGCCTCATGGCAAATTCTTTAACCTCTTTCATCAGATTCTTGAAGCGGCTGCCGTCGATCAGGGTCACAAGGGGAGCGATTTTTACCTCCTCTCCAAGATTCATAAGCTCGACTTCGTTCCTGATAATGTGTGGGAAAGCAATTCCTGTGGGCTCGATCATCACAATATCGGGTTTGTATTCTTTTGTCAGAAGGTCCATTGTTGTCCTCAGTCCGACTTTCAGGGAGCAGCAGATGCATCCGCTTGTAATCTCCTTGGTGTCAAACCCGAACCTTTTGATCACGTCCCCGTCAATCCCTATTTCCCCTATCTCGTTTACGATAATGGCCACTTTTTTTCCTTTTTCTGCCAGGTACTTGCCCATATTGATAATGGTAGTTGTCTTCCCGCTTCCCAGGAAACCTCCAACAACAATAATGTCCACTTTCTCTCCTCCGTTTTCTGCCATTTTTTTACTTATTGGCCCTTTTTTCTGTTTTCATAGAACGAAGTAAACCCGCAGACCTCTGGTCCGGGGATATAAGCGTCAACTTTTCTATTCTCAAAGTATATTGTTTTATCTCTAAATTGAGGTCTATCAAAATCTTTTTTGTGTCTCTCAAATCCTTTTTTGGCATCTCTCAAAACATTTTTGCCGGTAAAACAGAAGAATAACAGATGTTAATTACAGAATGTTAATTCCCAGTTTTCACTTCATAATGGTATCCTTATCAGTCTGTCCAGCAGTCGTTGAAATAAGTCGAAAAAGAAGTAAACGGCAACGAAACTTGAAAACAGTAAATGAAGACGAAACTTGATACAAAAATAAACGACATAATACCGCGAATAAGGTTTTAAGGGTCAGAAACTTCTGCAACTGGTCTGCTTGAGCAAAGTTCACGATAAAATCCGTAAATTGGTCTGCTTGAGCGAAACTCAATTCATATCTAAAAATTAGCCCCTGGGAGAAGTGAAAAGGGCCACGCACTGCAAAGTCGTAACTCTGCCGCGCAGCTACCAGATTTCAGCTTCAATAAATTGTGCTTACCTTTTTGTTTCGTTTTGTTTTTTCCTGCTCAGAGTCCTGCAACGGTCAGGTTTTCCCATTTGAACCTGTCGTCAGGGCAGGCGTGCAGGCAGCGCTGGCAGTTTGCTCCGTCACAGAGGTCGGTCCTTATTTTTACAAGCCCGTTGTCCTCCATTCTGAGAGCTCCGTTCGGGCATACCTTTGCACACTTCTTGCAGCCCTGGCAGTCCTCAATAACCATGGTAAGGTAGGTCCCGACTTTTTCGAGCACTTCAAGCCCTTCTTCTCCGAGTACCGGAATATCCCTTTCGACCTGGCGGTCGATTTTAAGGATGGTCGAAGGCTCGCCGATCATGGGGAGTTTTTTCTTTTTCAGGAACTTCTGGAGCATCTTGAATGCCATGCCCTCGTTCCAGTAGGCAAGTTCCAGCAGATAGGCTTCCTTAAAGGCTTCGGAGGTTGCAAACATCACATGCGTACCCAGGATTTCCTTTGCAATTGCCTGCAGTTCCCAGAGCCTGTCTTCAGAAATCAGGATTTCCCTGGCAACTGTAAGGGAGGTATTCCCTATCTGGGAGACATAATTAGCATTGTACGGGATCATTCCTACCTGGTGGGCTTTTGCAGCATCCATGTAAGTCCCGGCAGCTCCTGACATGTGGGCTATCTTGAGGTCTTCCATTTCAATGCCTGCAGCTGCACAGAGCGTAATGTGCCCTGCCCGGAGGGCTCCTATGGCTCTTCCGGCGGCTATAAGGTCTTTCTCGGTAAATTTAATCCCGTTCTGGAGGTAGATAATTTTTTCAGGAGTCTGAATCTTCGGAAGAACTATCAGTTTGTTCCTCATTCCGGCTTCGATAAGGGCAATAACTCCTGTCCCTGTAATGCCTTTTGCAGTGACCTCTCCTTTTTCCACGACCTCTCCTGTTTTCGGATTTACAAGGTCTCCCATGGTTGTTTTCATGTCCCTGTCAAGCACATAACAGCGCAGGTTCTCTCCTTCAAACTCGACATCACAGATAGTGTGCGGGGAGGCGATGGATCCGTATTCGATTTCCTGCCCTTCGAGGGCTGGCCCGGCAGCCGCCGATCCTGTGTAAATAATCCCGTTTGATTTCAGGGCCATTTCGGCGTTTGTCCCGTAGTCCGTAGCGATGGCTACTTCATCGCTCTCGATCATGCCTGCCTTAACTATAAGGGCAAGCGCATCGGCTCCTACCTCGTGTTTAATTGCAGGGGGCACAAATAGTTTACAGTTCTTAAATTCCTCAAATCCCACAATATCGGTCAGGGGGACTATCCTGGCGTCTCTGTTTTGTTCTTCGATATGATACTTCTGTTTCTTACGCTCGCCTGCATATGCCAGGTCTTCAATGGGAATTCCCTGAAAGATAGAAAGCTGGATAGGGTTTCCACAGATTGAGAACTTTTCCATCTCTTCAGGGTTTACTCCGAGTTCCGTAAGGATATTTTTAACTGCTGTTGCCGAGAGCCCATGAGCTTTGTCAAGTCCGTAATGGATTGCAAAGTCAAGGTGGTCCATTACGTTTGCTCCCGGCAGAGGGTTCCGGAGAGTTATCACGGTTTTCTTAATCTCGCCGCTTTCCAGGTCAATTTTCTGGGCCCTGAATCCGCTGGTGCCCAGGTCAATTGCAACTCCTGTTCTCATATCTTAACCTCCTTCAAAAAAGTTTAAGAATACTCAACTAAAAGACATAGTTGACTAATTGTCCCAACAATTGTTAATTTAAATAAATTCAATAAGTTTTGTGGGGGGTAAGCTGCCCCGATGGGTTTTGCTAAATTCCTTGCCTGGATCGAGTCTCCTGAACTGACAGCCTGTTAGGGGCCTGGCTCCGGATCTCCTCATCCCTGAGGTCCCTCTCTGGCAAAGTAAAAAAAATATGAACCGGGACAGAACATCCCGAAGTTCTAATTGTTTTAGAGCTCCGGGATTGCCCGTAGAAAAAATAAAGGATTTTTATGCCTTTTCAGGCGTAGAATTCATCTCTTGCTGCGACCATGGCTTTGATGTTCTCGAGAGGGGTCATGGGTGCGATACCACAGCCTGGAGCGAGTACATCGACGCCGTCTGCAAGAGCCTGCTTGGCTTCGGATTTGATCTTGTCAATAGGTCCGGGCAGCAGGGTGAAAGGACTGGAAACGTTTCCTACTAACCTTGCTCTGGTTCCGATGACTTCCTTTGCCTTCTTTGCGCTGCCGATCTTTTCTTCAACGCTGAGACCTTCAAAACCGCAGTCTGCCATGTAGTTGAGGATTGGGTTCACGTTTCCGCAGACGTGGAGGATGGTTACGGAGTTCACGCTGGAGGAGAACTTCTGCAGCCTGGACTGGAGGTACTGCTTGAAGGAGTCAGGGCTCATAAGGTCAGGGGATGCGACAGGGTCTGCAATGGCAATAATATCTGCACCGGCTTCTACCATGGCGTTTGCATACATAATTGCAGCTTCAGTTGCGAGGTCCAGAGTCTGTTCGAAGAGGTCAATTTTTTTGATGGACCATTTCATGAAGGATTTAACACTTACAAGGTCGGATGCGACTGTGATAGGACCTTCCATACCGCCAACGATTGGCACGTCAGGACCGACTTTTTCCCTGATGATCTTGATTGCTTCAAGGACTGCTGGAATTCTTCCTTTCTGAAGAAGATCTGCAGGGATTGCTGCGCCTTCGAGGTCCTTGGGATAGGGGTGACCGGTAACAGAGGGCTGCCTGTTCTTGGTACCCATGTTGATCTCACAGCCCATGGCTTCGACAAGGACGGTAAGGCAGTAGGGGACCCTTACAGCTTCAAGTCCGCTGAGCTCGTAGTTGGCGATTGCCAGCTTTGCCATAAGCTCAGGGTTGGTGTGGGATTCAGGCCAGGGTGCGCCGACTTCGTCCATGAGTTCTACAATTCCGGTCTGGGTCACGGAGCAGACAGGTACTTTGTCAACAGGTTCGCCTTTCAGGGCGGCTAAAAGTCTTGTTTTAAGTGTGAATTCGCTCATATCGGTCATACCTTTTTTACTTTTATCTTAATACATATATTTTTATTACAATTTTATTGTCTACTTGACAATATTATATAGACCTTTTCAATCCAAAATGTTTCACACTCCGGACTAGAGTATCCAGAGTTCGAAGCATATTAAAAAATTGTAGTTTTTACGGATTAATGGGAACAGATAGCGCCTTCTGAATCACCTTTTTGTCTCACATGAGCAGGAATGAGAATACCAACCGTAAAACCAATTCTCAAGCCCCTCAATGGAGCTAGAATGCGGATATTTTTTTTAGTTACCAAATTATAAAAACTAATTGCCGGGAATTTTTTTTTGCCTTTTTTTTGATAAATCCTATGATAATTTTTCACCCTATTGTCCAGGGTCTTATCTCCCCCAATTCCTTTTCGGCATTCTGTTTTTTTCTACTAGCCGGTTTCCGGAATGGTAGAGATTCTATTAAAGCCTGGCCTCAGATAATTGAGGATTCCGGATTATTTTTTTCTGCATTCGGCAGACTGTAATGTTAAGTTTCTTATTCTTGTGTCACATTGAATTACTGGGGATTCGATGAAAAAAGAGTTGGCTGGAAATAAAAATCAGATATGCTCTCCGCGGGGCGACGAACATTTAATTTCTCACTCTGAATTCCTGCAGATGCTGGATGTAAATGAGAACGGGCTCAGTGAACAGGAAGCTGCCCGCAGGCTCGAGGAGTGCGGTCCAAATGTCCTTGAAGAAAGCGGAAAAGAAAGCATATTTATGAGATACATCCGGCAGTTCCGCAACTTTTTCTCCATCCTGCTGACTGTAGGAGCTCTTCTATCTTTTCTTGGCGAGTACATTGACCCCGGGCAGGGAAATCTATATATAGGGGTTGCTCTTGTCGGGGTCGTTTTCCTTAACGGGACTTTCACGTTTGTGCAGGAGTACCAGGCTGCAAAGACAATGGAAAGTTTCCGGCAGCTTCTGCCCCCTCATGCAAAAGTCCTCAGGGACGGAAGGGTAAAGGATGTTCTGGCTTCAGAGCTTGTGGTGGGGGACGTCATCCTGCTTGAAGAAGGAGACAAGGTTCCTGCAGATGGGCGTCTGATTGAGACCAATTCCCTGAAAGTGGACAATTCTTCCCTGACCGGAGAATCAGAGCCGCAGTTGCGCTCTATTGAGTGCACACATGAGAATATGCTGGAATGCCGGAATATGGTCTTTTCCGGAACTCTTGTACAGAGCGGGAACGGTAAAGCTATTATTTTCGGGACCGGACAGGATACCCAGATCGGAAGCCTGGCAACGCTTACGGAGCAGACAACCTCTGTGGATACTCCAATCCGAAAAGAACTCAATCATTTCATAAAGATTATTTCAGCAATTGCGATTTTCCTTGGAGTTACCTTTTTCCTGCTCGCATTTCTTCTCCAGGACATCTTTCTTGCAAGCCTTATCTTTGCCATAGGAATCATTGTTGCCAATGTTCCAGAAGGGCTCTTGCCCACTGTTACGCTTGCCCTCAGCCTTGCTTCCAGAAGGATGGCTACCCGGAATGCCCTTATAAAGCAGCTTGAGTCTGTAGAGACCCTGGGCTCGACGACTGTGATCTGTACGGACAAAACCGGGACCCTGACCCAGAACAGGATGGCAGTAAATTCTCTTATCCTTGGGTTTGAAAGTCTGGAACGGGAAAAACCGTCCGGCCCTGAGGAAGGCGGTGAATCCGGAGCAAAAGAACTTACAGGAAATCCCGGCTGGGCTCCGGAAAAGATTCCTCCGGTTTTCATAAGGGTCGCAGGGCTCTGCAATAACGCAAAGCTTTACGAAGCCCCTCCCGGATATACCGGCGACCCGACAGAAGGTGCGCTTCTTGTTTTTGCGAACGGTTTCGAAGATGTAAAAGACCTCCAGCGCGAGTATCCGAGGCAGGAAGAGTTTCCTTTCGACTCCATTACCCGGCGCATGGAAGTTGTCTGCCGCACTCCCGAGGGAAAACTTGAGGTTTACCTTAAAGGCGCTCCCGAAGTTGTTGTGCAGATGTGCGGGTCGGTTCTGGAGTCCGGAGCGATCCGAAAACTGGACGAAGCCGGGCAAAAAGAGCTTCTGGACAGGCACCTGAGGCTGGCAGAAAAGGGAGAACGAATTATTGCCCTTGCGTTCAGGCAGGCAGAAGCCCGGCAAGAGTATACGGGAGATTTTATTTTTCTGGGTTTCATCGGGATTGTAGACCCTCCGCGCCCCGAAGCCCGGGAAGCCATTGCAAAATGCCATGCAGCAGGGATCAAGGTTGTCATGATCACAGGTGACCACCCGGTTACCGCAGAGTCGATTGCCAGGGATGTGGGCCTTGCAGCCTCCGGAAAACCCGAGATCATTACCGGCGATGAGCTGAAATCCCTTTCCCGCACAGAGCTTGCTTCGCGGCTCAAAAACCCCAGCATTGTTTTTGCCCGGACCTCCCCTGTACAGAAACTGAAGATTGTCCAGCTCTTTCAGGCTGAAGGCGAGATCGTTACCATGACCGGCGATGGAGTGAATGATGCCCCTGCGATCAAAAATGCCGACATGGGGGTCGCCATGGGCAGCGGTACGGATGTGGCCCGCGAGGCTGCCGATATGGTACTTCTGGACGATAATTTTGCTACGATAGTAAACGCTGTGGAAGAAGGGAGAACCGTTTTTGACAACATAAAAAAGTTTATTGCTTACATCCTTACGAGTAACATCCCCGAAATCCTGCCGTTCATAGCCTTTGTTCTTTTTTCAATTCCCCTCCCCATGACTGTCCAGCTTATCCTGGCAATAGATCTCGGGACTGATATCCTGCCTGCCATTGCGCTGGGGGTGGAAAAAGGAGAGGGCGATATTATGAAGAGGCCCCCCAGGCCACGGGATGAAAAATTATTGACCTCTCAGGTGCTTTTGACATCCTACGGGGTGAAGGGCCCCATAGAAGCTGCTGCAGGTTTCTTCTGTTATTTTGCCGTACTTTTTGGAGGAGGCTGGACTTTCGGCGAACAGCTTGCAAACAGTGATCTCATTTATATGCAGGCAATAACCGCTTTCTTCTCAGCCGTAATTATCTGCCAGATTGCCAATGTATTTGTTTCAAGAACCCGGTTCCAGTCTGTCTTTTCAATGGGCCTTTTCAGCAATCGCATGGTTCTCCTGGGAATTGCAAGTGAACTCCTGATTCTTTCGCTCATTATCTGGAACCCGGTTGCTAATCTTATCTTCAATACCGCTCCCATTGACTTCAAGTACATGCTGTTTGCCGTTCCTTTCGCGGTTTTCCTGCTTGGGATCGATGAACTTCGGAAATATCTCCTGAGAAAAAATGTGAGCTGGGTAGTCAGGTTCTTTAAGTGGTAATCGGCTGAGGGGAACCGGATTAAGAAATAAATGGTGAAATCCAAGATGGTTGAAAGGGTACTTGAAGAGGCTGAACGAGAAAGAAGAACGGGAAAACGGAAATAGAAAAACGAGAGAGAATAGAAAAACGAGAGAGAATAGAAAAACGAGAGAGAATAGAAAAACGAGAGCAAAAGCTGAAATAGACTGCTTGAAGACGAAAGCCGAAATAGAATGAAGAAAGAAGAAAGAAGAAAGAAGAAAGAAGAGATATATCGAAAACTGCTATGGAAAACTGAAATAAAAAGATGAAAGAAAGCTGAAAGATGGTATCGAACATTTATGATTTGGTAGTAAATTTAGTGTGGAAGTAATCTTATATGATAGTTAATACTTTTGGCAAGTTACGGTTTTCGATTCTCATCCAATATCTTTTTTAATAATATTCTTTTTTGATCCTTTTTTTTGGTAATAGAGCATTATTTCCCCTTATACACATCTTCTCAGGTTAAACTTTTATACTATGTATGTGAAGTGTTTATATATTTATCATCTCAAGCTTACCTGCTATAATTATTTTATATCCCCTATTCAGTTTCAACCCCGCCGAGTCTAGAATATGAATGTGAGTAGAAAAATTTTTGTTATCATCTACATCATTTTTGCCCTTCTTACTTCAGTCGTTATTTTTGCATCTCAGAATATCCTCGACTCAAGTTTTTCCGGCCTGGAGGAAAAAGAGGTAATTGAAAATGTGGAAAGTGTACAAAATGTAATTGATTTCCAGATCATACAGCTGGACGAGACAAACTCTGCCCTGGCTTCAAGGGAAGATATCCGGGCTTTCATGGTAAGTGAGAATCCAGAGGAGCTTGGCGGGACTTTGCTCACGGATCTTTTTACTCTGAGCGGATGCGACTTTGTTTTTTTTGTCAATAGTTCAGGGAATATAATATATTCTCAGGTTTCGGATTCAAAAAACGCCAGTAATGTTTCCGGCGACTCAATTCTCCCCGAAATCGGCCAGAAGATCAGTAATGGAAGCCTTCTCTGCAGGGAGGGGCTGAGTCCTTTAAGCGGGCTACTCCTGCTGGAAAACGGGCTTGTAGTCGTTTCCTGCCGTTCCGTGTCTGCAGAATCCGATAACCGCGAAATGATCGGAACAATTGTCCTGGGGCAGGAGCTGGATTCCGGTTTCGTCGAGTCAATCCAGAAAATTACAGGAAACCCGGTTTTGCTTTACGGGCCTGATAACGTGCCTCCTGAGTTTCAGCAGGTCTTTTCAGAAAATGGAAGCGAAAATTTCACGCATCTTGTAGACGTAGAAGGGGACAGGTTAGCAGGTTATTTAATCCACAGGGACATTAACGGAAACCCGACCGTCATGGTCCGGACGGCTGCTGACAGGAATATCTATGAAGAAGGCAGGAAGTCCCTCAGGTATATCGTCCTCTTCCTCCTGTTTTCCGGTCTCATGGTCGGGGCAGGCTGTAAGTTCCTTCTTGACAGGGAGGTCGTATCCCGGCTTGTTGCCATTGATACTTTTGTGGACAAAGTTGGAAAGGATGAAGATTTTTCGGCACATTGTATTATGGAGGGGGATGATGAGCTCTCAAGGTTAACCGAAGGAATAAACCGGATGCTTGACCGCCTGAAATTGAATTCCGATAAGGTTAAAGCTCAGGAGCATGAGAAAAAAGTGATTCTCAACTCTCTCAGCGAACTCGTGATCTTTATGGATCTTGAGTTGAAAATCGTCTGGGCAAACAGGGCTTCTCTTAACTATGCGGGTCTTAAGCTTGAAAACATTATTGGGCACGGTTACGAGGAACTTTCCCCCATGTCTGATGCGGTTTCAGGAAGGGCTCTTGCACAAAAAGCGCTTGAATCCGGAAATGAGGAAACAGGAGAGGTAGTTACCCCCGACGGAAAAGTGTGGATGATCCGTACAAATCTAATAAAGGACGAAGACGGAAAAGTAACCGGCTTCCTGCAAACAGGGCTTGATATTACGGCACACAGGCGTTCCGAAGAGAAGCTGCTTCAGGCAAAACTGGAAGCTGAGGCTGCCAGCTGTACAAAGAGCGAGTTTCTTGCCAATATGAGCCATGAACTGCGTACGCCTCTGAATTCCATAATCGGTTTTTCGGACATCCTGATTGAGAGAGTTTTTGGGGAACTCAACGGAAAACAGCTGAAGTATGTTAATAACATCTCTGCAAGTGGAAAACACCTGCTTGGACTTATAAACGATATTCTTGACCTCTCAAAAGTGGAAGCCGGAAAAATGGAACTTCACTACAGTGAGTTTTCTATTGACTCGGTTTTCGAAGAGGTGAACTCCACCCTCTTCCCCCTTGCCCAGACCAAGTCCCTTGAAATAGACTTTAAAGTAGGGCCGGATTTCGGAGATATTCAAGCTGACAGAAGTCGGTTGATCCAGATTCTCTATAATATTGTAAGCAATGCGATCAAGTTTACTCCGGAAGGGGGCAGGGTCTCTGTTTATTGTAAAAAGAGCGGAAGCAGGGCTCTTTTTTCCATAACGGATACGGGAATCGGTATTTCTTCTGAGGACCAGAAAATCCTTTTCCAGCCTTTTACTCAAATCGATTCCTCATGCGCCAGGCAGTACTGCGGGACAGGGCTCGGGCTTGCTCTCGTGAAGAAAATTGTAAATCTACACCAGGGAGATATCTGGGTTGAAAGTGAACTTGAAAAAGGCAGTACTTTTATGTTCACAATTCCCCTCACAAAGCCTCCAGAGTCCCAAAAAACCGACACAAAAGACATTGAAGATGTAATGCTTGAGTTTGAAATGAGTAACGCGGCTGCCTTCTCCGTAAAAGAGTGTGCAGAAGCTTTAAAGGAAGAAATTGAGCTTCCGGAAATCCTTCTCCCTGAAAGTGGTGAAGCCCAGAATCTTGTGCTTGTAGTTGATGACGACATAAATTCCAATGAACTGATCTCGGTTGTTCTCCGGGAGGCCGGGTACAGTACAGCTTCCCTGTATCACGGGAAAGATGTTTTGAAAGTTGCAAAGAAACTGAAACCTGATATTATCACGCTGGATGTACTACTTCCTGATGCCAGTGGCTGGAGTGTCCTGAGACAGCTGAAGAGCGACCCTGATACAACCAGCATTCCCGTACTTATTATTTCAGTGACGGATAATAACGAACTGGGAGTCGCCCTTGGGGCAACTTATTCCTTTACAAAGCCGGTTAGAAGAGTAGAACTGCTGGATTCCTTAAGAGAAATCACAGGTAAGTTCAGTTTCGATGAGCCGAAGGTTCTTATCATTGACGACGATGAAAACGCAGTGGAACTGCTGAGTTCAATGATTGAATCCGAAGGCTTTGAGATAGTAAAGGCTTACGGTGGGCAGGAAGGTCTGGACAGGCTCTTCTCCGAGCAGCAGCCGGATATCCTCATTCTCGACCTGCTGATGCCGGAGATAAGTGGATTTGAGGTCATTTCCCGCCTGAGGGCCGGGGAACAGACAAAAGATATTCCTTTAATTGTATGTACCGCAGGAGAGTTTACTGAGAAGAATATTGAAGAACTGAATGGCGAACTTAAGGGTCATCTTATTTCTATTATGAAAAAGGGCACTTTCGGAAGAAAAGAGTTAATTAATAGGATAAAACAATTAGCTATGCTGAAGAGGCGTGAAGATGAAAGAAATTCTTATTGTCGAAGATAACCCCATGAACATGGAATTGATCCTGGACCTTCTGGAGTTTTACGGACACCGTGTAACTGAAGCAGAGGACGGGATAAAGGCTCTTGAACGCCTTGCTGAGAAAAAGTTCGATATTATCCTCCTCGATATGCAACTTCCTAAAATGGACGGGCTTGAGGTCCTGGACAGGATAAAAAAGAACCCTGCGACTGCAGATATTCCCGTGATAGCTGTCACAGCCCATGCCATGAAGGGAAGCGAAGAACACTTTATCGAAATGGGATGTGTGGATTATATCTCAAAACCCATAGATATCCACAGGTTCAGAGCCCTTATCGATAAGTATCTGGGAGAATAAAGGAAGGACACGGAACCGCGATCTTGAAACACAACCTGAATTACACAGATACTATATGTTTCTAAAAAAAATTGACAAAATTTCGAAAAATACATAAATAAACTGTAATTAGAAGTGTTAAAAGTTCGCGACCGGAAATGATGTTTGCAATCTAAAGAGCTTTAAAATCTGGAGAACATAAAAAATCAGGGGAAGTACACCTACATTGGAAACTATTATGGCCGGAAAGACATTTTTTTCTATTTCGAGTTGAGTACTTTTCCAAGTCCCGCTTTCATCTAGATTCGATTTCGTCTGATCCGGTTAAAGTCTTATGTTTTAAACAGATGCCGCCTCTGTCTTAAACATGTGCCGTATTAACTGTGGAAAATTATATTTTGTCCAGCCGCCTGGACATATCTTTATAATATAAAAAGAGCTCTTCACACCATTTAAGTGCGCTTTCATCGAAGCTCATCAAGCGCTGATGGTCAAACTTTCCTTTTTTATCAAAGAGCACAAGAGAGCAGAAGCGTTCCGTTACGACGTCTTTAAGCGTCACATTTTTGTCGCAAATGTAGACTTCCGTATTCTTTGATTCCACAAGCATTTTCAGGTCTTCAAAATAATCCTTTTTCATTCTGTCAAAGACCGGTTTTGTCAGGATAAGGCACATTTTCGCTTCTTTTCGCACGATCTCGGCATAGATTTCAATATGTAGGGGATTGAAGTATGAAAGGAACATTTTTATATGTTTTGACTCAAGGAGGTTCTTTTTAAAGTCCTCGGGGACCTCAAAAAGCCGGTTAAGGTCGGCTTCAAGCATGAAGTAATTTCCCAGTTCGTCAATCCGGTTAAGAAGGTGCTCGGGAATTGCGGTAAAATCATGGTTAATCCAGTAATCGTAGTTTTCCTCAAAGACCCTGACCGTGTCCAGCAGAGGCTCCATCTTTTCGACAACTATTTCCCCCATGTCCGAGAGCCTGTAGGCACTTTTTTCATCCTGCACGATCAGACGCCCTTCCTTTAACTTCTTGATCTGGGGCATAATCGAAGTCGAGTTAACGTTAAGGGCTGTTTTTATTTCATCGCCTGTTTTTGGTCCTTCTTCAAGAAGGAGCAATAAATCTTTCCTTTTTTCAGATAGGAACGCCAGGTCAATAAGTGATATTTTCATTTCATTCCATCTCCCCTAGAAGCTTCTTTAGTATGCCGGAGAATTTCTCCTTCATTTTTCCGGAAGCAACCTTTATTGGCAAAAGTCCTTTTTTCTCCCAGGAGAAAACCGTGAGGAGGACTTAATGCAACACTCATGCGCTACTTTTCAGTTGATACCTTATATTTTTTTCCAAAAATCCCTTCCTTTCTTAAAGTTAAACTCCTTTTTTCTGTCGGTTTACTTTTCGTCTGTCTTTTTTACTTCCTCTTTTTCTTTTCACTCCTCACCTTGCCTTTTTTATTTTCTGCCTGTCTGTTTCATATTTTTCTCATTCATTTATCCCGGTGGCAAGGACGTAACCCGCATATTTTGAGGTTGACTTTTTTCGGAGCAGGATTTTTTTACCTTCTCCCAGCCGTTTGAACCTGTACCGGATCTTTCTGCTGAGCAGGGAGTACTTTCCCGTTTTCAACGTCAGCTCTGCAAAGTACAGGGCAAAGTTCCAGATCCCGCCCATTCCCTCCATAAGTGCTTTTACTTCTCCGGGTCCCGGAGAAGGTCTGAATCTCCGGACATTTACGTCTTTGAGCCCCCCCTCTTCAAGTCCTCTTTTCCATTCTTCCGGCGTGGAGAGGGAGAAGGGAAGCCCTGTAATTTCCCTGAATACTTCTTCTGCGTGAGCGATTTCTTCAGCGGTTTTCGGGGGGATCCTCCCCTCTTTATACATTTCGTTGATTCCCACATAGCCCCCAGGTTTCAGGACCCGCGCAAATTCTTTGAAGGCCCTGCTCCTGTCCAGGAACTGGGACACAAACTCGGTTATCACTGCGTCAAAAGTCCCGGCTTCGAAGGGCAGGGCATAGGCGTCCCCTACCCTGAACTCCACCCTGTCCGAAATGCCCTGCCTTCTGGCTCGCTCTTTTGCTTTCTCGATGGAAAGTTCCGCAATATCAATTCCAACAACTTCACAGCCTATTTTTCTGGCAAGGTAACAGGCAGAAAACCCGGCCCCACAGCCCACAATCAGAACTTTTTTCGTTCTGTCAATCCGGCATAACTCAGCAAGTTTTCTGGTGGATACAAGGCCGCCTGTATGGTAATATGGCACTCCCAGGTAACTCATAAAATCGTAATAGCCAAGAGCTTCGGCTTCCTTAACCGAAAGCCACTTTTTGGCGGCAGATACTTCCTTTTTTGTTTGTGTCCCTGAACCTCCAGACATAATCTTTCACACAAAGTATTTTTTTCACCATAGGAGTATTTTTTCCTTTACATATTCTTCAAGCTTGTTGAGGGCTTCAGGATTATTTTTTCTGTTGAATGTGAAAGATTTGAAGTCAGATAACAGAAGAAATACAGGAAACATTGAATTCCTGTTGAGTTTATTTCTAAATTTGAACCGGTTATTTATTCTGGCATAAATTCAAGAAGTAAAGATCTAACCCGGTAAAGATCTAACCCGGTAAAGATTTAACTCGGAATTTAAAATACAAAAATTAAAAAAGGTTAATTCGTTTTTTATCCTCTTCAAATCCTGTAGGGGTTTTTCCAGCGAGTTTTGATCTCTTATTTTTTCCTTCTAAGCTCTAAATTCTCTTTTTCCCTGCAATTTGAAGAGGATAATGTTTTTCCTTTTTCCGGGTTACAGGCCTACCCTGAATATGTAGCTGGATGGCAGTATATGCCCGGCATGGTTGCTGATAATAGCTACCTGAACGCGCCCGGATCCTGCAGGTGTAGCGGGTATTTTATCTACTCCTTCCTGGGTTTTTTCGTCAACCGACATCTGGCTTATGCTGTGGAGTTCCATAGCACTGTTTCCCGCTGGCTCGGGATAACGGGCTGTGGGTACCCATTTTGTATCTATGGTGGTCACGCCAAAACCGTTGTCCAGAATGCCGTCAGTAATATACCAGCCAGTTGATGTCCAGCCGTCTTCGCCTGACTCGACGTCATCATAGAAGCCAATTTCAGGAATCTCGATATCATCAACATACATCATCTGGTAGTTGGCGGCCCCGTCCTGCCAGGTAGTGAAGTAGAGGTCAATCTGATGCCCTGCAAAGGGACTCAGGTCCATCGATACCTCTTTCCAACCTTCGCTGCTGCCTGTGAAGGCATACCAACGGCCAGCGGCTTCATAGTCTGTGGGCTCACGGCCATCAGGGGTATTGTGGTTGTCCTGCGCATGGGCGACATAGTCCACTGTAAGTGTAGAGTTCAGCGTGTACCACTCCCCGGTATTTCTGTCGTAGACTTCAACATACCCGTAGTCCCAGTCTCCCTCTATATCGTATGAAGTATTAAAGTTGAGAGTGGCACCTCCAGTCGGGATTTCGAAAGTCTGGTAGAAGCTGCGCCATGCCCATGCTACGGTATCGGAATACCATTCGTAGGTGCCGCTGGAGGCCGGGGTGCCGGCGAAGTCCTCCCCGTCAATGGCTTCCTGTGTCACCTTATTATTGTTGAAGCGGAAGTAGTGGGCTGTATATGGTTGAGGTTCTACTCCAAACCAGTCCGAAGATACGCTGAAAGGTGCTTTATCCGGAGCCCCCCACCACCAGTTGCTCATTACATACTCAATGGAATAACCCCAGGTATCAATGGTGCCAACCTCAAGGGTCTCATAACCGTATTTTCCGCCCGCTTTCTCTGTATCGTCCAGATAATTCGCAATGTTCCAGCAATCATAGATCTCATCAAAAGTATCGGTATAACCTAAAGTCGTCAGTGCCTTTTCAATACCCTCTATACCGTTAGCCTGTTCCTTTACAAGAGCAGTGGTAAAGGCCGATTCTCCATAATGCTCGTAGAGGTAGAGCTGGAACAGGTAATTTGCACCGTAATCCTGCAGCCCTCCGCCCCAGAAGGTGAGCGAGACCATCGGGTGGTATACCATGTAGTAAGCAACGTGGCCTGCCTGGTGCCCATAACCGCACAGGTAACCGGCCAGATCCGCCAGCCCTTCGTTAACCCAGGTCTCCTCATCGGGATCCACGTCAAAGTGGATGAGGTGTTGGAACTCATGAGCAAAAACTCCCTCGTATAAATAAGGACGTGTAGAATCAGGGCCGATTCTGTTTGTCCAGTCATAGCTGTCGATGTGCATCATGTTCTTATTGTTGGCAGCATCCTCACTGGCTGAGAAGTAGCCTGCAACATACGAAGTTTGAGTATTGTCATAATACGCTGCATCTCTTATGTTGTGGATAAGGATCCATGTTTTCTGACCCTCATTTCCACGTGGCAATGGTTCTCCAAAGACCGAAGTATCCTCCGGATATATGACTGTGTCAAATTGGTCCAGTAGATAGCTCAACTGCGAGGTAGATATTCGGTCTTCTGGCCTTTCAATACCCTCTCCTCCCACAATGCCATTTGGATTGGGGAAGACATACTCATCAGTGGCTGGATCGTAGTTGTCGTAAGCCGTCTTCTCAATTAGAACGATCCCGTAAGTCCCATCCATTACAACTACGAAAGTCTCATCATAATCAATGCCATTACCCATGTCAGCTACATTGATGGTCAGCTCCTCCCCTATCGTAGCCGGGTTACCGGCAGGCGAAGCTTCAGTTGCTTTTGCCGATCCTACCCGGGCTGCATATTCTCTAATAGCAATTTCATTTTCCCCCAGCATCTCAACAGTGGCATCCATCACATCAGGGCCTTCCGGAGCCATACTATTGCGTGGGAACGTCCCCGGGGGATCAGATTTTTGGCTAGCTGCCGTGACCCCGGCTGTTGATAGAACCAGGATAAAAATTAAGCCCAATGTAAGGGAAACACTCAACAACTTAAGTTGAGTGGTAAGTTTTTCTTTCTTTATTATTCTGGATTTATTTTCTTTCATTAATCCACACTCCATCCCTTCCAGTTTTATTTCCATTTAAACGGAGCAAAAGTAACTCTGTTCCAAAATCGTAACGATTCAAAGCTACAAAAAATTGCAAAGTATATGCCGGAGAAAGATACATCTATAGCCAGTAAAACTACTCGCATGAATTCTCTAATTGAGTTTTTTATACAATGACAATTGATGGTGTTTTTTCTCGTTGATTAGCTCTAAAAAAATCGGCAGCTTCGCTAATTTGCTGTAATTTTAAAGTCAAATTTTGCACCTGATATGCGGTTTTGTTCCACTTATGTGCAATTTTTTCTCTAATCAACGCATTAAATTATTTTGATAAAGACTTCCCTAAACCACCGTAGATTATATCCTCAGTTATCCGGCAACAGGACTATATTCTCTTCGTCCCTTTATAAAATACTTATGTTCTGATGGTATCCCGGTTATTTTTGATTATTTTATCGTTTTTAAGCTTGTAATAAGGAGATTCTGGCTAACGCAAATTTACAGAAAATGGGTCTGGAAACAGGAATTTTTCATATGATGAGGGGAAACAGGTGCGAAAAATCGGGATATGGAGAAATAAGTCAATCTGAAAATCTGGTCGTCCATCTTTCCATGGTTGCTATCCCGCCCGAGTTTCGTTTCGCTCAAGAGGACTAATTCATAGATCTTTCTGGCCCATTAAACGTCACTAACTGCATTATGTCGCTCTTGTCCCGAAGGGCCGGCAGACAATCCGGAGGGAGCGCTTATACTTATCTGTGAATTAAAATAAGGTTCCCAAGGTCGAGGGAAGTATTCTTCGGACAGGGAAGAAGGTTCTGAATTCAGTTTCCCTTAGTGATAGTGCGAATTCGCCTGTTATTTTTTTGAGTCGAAGACGAGACAACTTCAGCCCTGCAAGGAGTAGAAAAGAAAAACAAAAGATTCCAGCTTCGGATATAGATAATATCAACCGATTAATCCGAAACTGCTGATAATTTCAAAGCTATAAAAAACTCAAAAAGAACAGATTCAAAAATTCCTGACCCGGTAAATTAAAAAACAGGGAGCTTTCCAGGCTCCCTGTTCTCAATTACTTCGAAGCCTGCTGCATCATCATGAACAGTCCTTTCAAAATATCTTTCGGAGAGGGTGGGTTCCCGGGAATTTTCATATCCACGGGCAGGATTTTGTCAACCCCGCCGAGTACGGCATAAGAACCCTTATAGATCCCGCCGTCACAGGCCTCGTCTCCGACTGCTACCACAAACTTCGGGAAGGGCATGGCTTCATAGGTTTTTTTCACGGCTTCCGCCATGTTAAGGGTGACCGCTCCTGTTACCAGCAGGACATCAGCATGCCTCGGGGAAGCCACAAAAGAGATCCCGAACCTCTCAACATCATAATGAGGGTTTCCGAGGTTTGAGATTTCAATCTCTGTGGAATTGTCACTGCCCGAATCCAGTTCGCGGATTGCAAGGCTGTGCCCGAAAACTTTCGGGATCTCTTTTTTGATTTCTGCTCCAAGGGCTTCGAGTTCTTCATCCCGGAATTTAAAGGTCTCCGTAACTTTCGGGCGGAGGAAGAGGGAAAGAGGGTTTACCATAATCAGACCTCAATGTGTTTCTTTGGTTCTCCTGAGTTCAAAGGTCGGTCCCTGCGTATGAAAGGTTAAGGCTCTTATTTATCAGGGGGAAGTCGGGGACAATATTCCCGATTACTGCATGTTCTATAGCCTGCCAGTTGCAGAAAGATGCGGTCCTGACCTTGTAGCGGTCAACAAGCCCGTTTTTCAGGTAGACCCAGTGCAGGTTCTGTCCTCTTGCAGCTTCTACAAGCGCAAGCGAATATCCTGTAACTTCAGGACTTCCGGCTCTATCTGGTTTATGTCCTATATCTCCGGCTTCTTCCCTGCTTTCAGCAAATACAGAGCCCTGCGGAATGTTTTCTGCAAGGCGAAGGATCAGGTTAACTGATGCCCGGATCTCATCGGCTTTCACCTCAAAGCGGGAGAGCACGTCCCCTCTTTTCCTGACCGAAGGTTCAGGGACAAAGTCCCTGTAGGCTCCATAGGGCCGGTCAAGCCTGGTGTCGGCTGGGCAGCCTGAAGCCCTGGCAAGGGGGCCTGTAAGGTTAAGCTGGGAGACAAGTTCCTTTTTTATCACACCTGTCGTTGCAAACCTGTCGATCAGGGAAGATGAAGACATCGCCCTGTCATAAGCCGATTCAAATGCCCTGGTAAACTTCTCCAGGTAGGCAGGGAGGTCTTTCAAAGCCGAGTCAGGAATATCTTTTTTCAGTCCTCCGGGAACGGTAATTCCGCGCAGGAACCTTGAACCGGTCAGTTTTTCGTTCTGCCTGAATACCTCTTCTCGCAATATGGAGAAGGGGCTTGCCACAAGCGCGAAACCAACATCCACAGCCATTCCGGCAAGGTCTCCAAGCAGGGAGTAGATCCTTTCGAGCTCAAGCATTATTGCCCGCAGGCGTTCTGCCCTTTCAGGCACGCTTATTCCGCAGACCTGCTCCACTGCCATGCAGAACCCTGTTGCATTTGCCATACTCTCGTCCCCGCTCACGGCTTCGGCAAGAGTGACGCATTCTGAGGGGCTTTTTCCTTCAGCCAGTTTCTCTATGCCCCTGTGTTTGTAAAAAAGCCGGATTTCCAGGCTGAATATGGGCTCTCCTATCACGCTGAACCTGAAATGCCCCGGCTCTATTATTCCGGCATGCACGGGTCCGACAGGGATCTGGAACACACCTTCTCCTTTGACCTGCCTGAATTTGTATTCCTTGCCCGGGGTTTCAACCGGACGAACTGGCCCGTTTTTGAAAGCTTTTTGCAGGGGGTGGAAACCTTCAGGATAGCACTCGTGCAGGAAGAGCCTTCTGGTATCAAAGGCCCCGACAAAGTCCAGCCCGAATCCGTCCCTTATTTCCCGCTCAAACCATGAGGCTGAAGGGAAAGTTCCTGCAACCGAGCTGATTTTTTTTTCTTTTCCCGTCTCCCGGATAAGTACGAGGACAGGAGCTTTCCCTGCCTGTTTGAAAACATAAATGAGGGTAAAGCCATCCGTTTTTTCAAAGGCTTCCGCACAGAAGAGGCCGATAAGGCTGAACTTCCTTTCCGCAAGTGCAGGGGTTGTGTCTTCAAACCCTGTTTCCGAAAGTTTCAGGTATATTTCGTTTTCCTGGGCACTGAGCAGTTCGGGCTCTTCTTCCACAATGCCCGAAATAATTGAAAGCAATTCCGTTGTATCCTTATTCATTTTGACATCCATATGTACCGCCTCTTAAACATACCCGAGTTCAAGAATTATCGCATCAAGCAGGTCCCTCAATGAGTCCGGGAAATAAAAGCCGAGGACAAGGGCAAGAACCAGCATGAAGACCGTCGGGACCCTCATCCCTTCCCTCACCAGATATTGGCCCGGGAGCCTGCTTTTCTCATTACCTGTTTTCCCTGCGGAGCTTTCCTTTAAGGTTCCTCCGATCCCTGCAGGAGTCCCTGTTGTGTGGCTGTGTTCTTCTTTTCCATTTTCCTCCCCTGCAGTCACCTTTGAGAAGGCTTTCAAGAGGAAGTTTGCAAAGGATGCGGCTGCAAGGATGAGCATCAGTAGCACTGCAAGGGTCAGGTAAGGGGAAATTTCCGCACTTTCCAGCAGGATGAAGAATTTTGCCGGAAAGAGGGGGAAAGGCGGCATCCCTATGATTGCAATGCTCCCGAGGATAAGGCCCCAGGCTGCCCTGGGCTGGAGTTTAAAGACGTCCTTCATATCTTCACGCATGTTGCTCCTGTACTGCCTGTGCAGGATGCCTGCTGAAAACAGGAGAGTCTCCTTTACCAGGACATGGACAAGCATGTAAAATAAAGCCCAGAAAAGGGCAAGAGGCGTCCCTATCCCTATTCCTATGAGGAGAAGGCCCATGTGCTCAACGCTTGAAAAGGCTATCAGCCGCTTTAAGTTCCTCTGCTGGAACATGCTGAAGGAAGCAAGCGCAATTGAGAAAAACCCTGCCGCAATCAGGATCGAAGAAGCCTGGGAGGCAGCACCGGTTTCCCTGAGCAGAGCATATATCCTTATTATGCCGTAGATCCCCAGGTTCTGCATCAGCCCTGAGAGAATTGCACTTACCGAAGGGGCTCTTGCATAGGCGTCCGGGAGCCAGGTGTGGAAAGGAGCTACTCCTGCTTTTGCCCCGAAGCCTATGAACATGAAGGTAAAGCTTGCAAGGAGGAGGGCAGGTGAAAACTCCGAGGCATGGACTGCCAGCTCTGTCCAGTCAAGGGTGCCTTCCCCGAGGGCCTGTTCCGAGAGGGTGAAGAGGAAAATAAGCCCGAGGAAAGCAAAGAGCATGGCGCCGGAGACTATGAAGACGTACTTTAAGGCGGCATCGATATTCTCCCTTGCAGAGAGGATTGCAACAAGCATGGCAGCGCAGACTGTCGTGAGTTCTGCAAAGATCCAGAACAGCGCCAGGTTATCCGAAAAGAGCGCAACAGTGGCTGTAACAAGCAGGAGGTTGAAGGCAAGGTAGAAGGTCTTCAGGTTTTTAGGGTCAAGTTCTCCTGCTTCCATAAGGCTGTCTGTATACCCTCTGGCATAGAAAGCTGCAGCAGTGAATCCCAGAGCTGTTATCAGTTCCACGTAAAGGTTAAGGTGGTCAAGATAGAGGGTTTCTCCAAGCCTTCCGGGCAGGTCAAGGGTGAGCAGGGCAACGCAGCTCATGACAAGGTGCAGGAGGCCGTTTCCTGTAGCAAGGGCGTTCATCAACCTGTGGGACTTCGGAATCAGGCCGAGTGCCAGGAACAGTCCCATTACCAGGAGGTAATACCGGATCACTGGGACTCAACTCCTGTCCAGATCTGCAGTTTCCGGAATTTCTGCCGGTACTCCTCAATGCTCGAATCCATTCCCACGGCCAGAATCGTGGTCAGCATGACCAGAATGATAAGGTCGATTATGATCAGGACTTCTATTATGAAGGGGAGCTCGGTCACAAAGAGGCCGAACATCAGGACTCCGTTTTCCATGCTGAGGTAGCCGAGTGCCTTTGTGACGACCTTTTTTCTGCTGAACATCACAAGCATGCCCATCAGGGTCAGGGAGAGCCCTATCACGGCCCCGAAGAAGAAGAGCTTCGAGAGGGGCAGGCCTTCAAAGACCTTTGAGAGGAAGGTGTAGGAGAGGATGATAAGGCCTATGCTCAGCAGAAGGGAGGGTGTTGGCTCCAGATATGCAAAGTGGAGGTCTCTCCCGATTTTGATTTTCTCTTCTATCCTGGAGATAAAGTAAGGGATCAGGATTACCTTGCTTGCCAGGGTCAGGCCTGCCAGCAGCAGAAGCTGCCCTTTTCCGTCTATCAGGTAGAGGAGGAAGGAGACTGCAGCCAGCAGGAAAGACTGGACGGTATACGTTGTAAGGACAGAACTCAGGTTGCGGGTTGAGATGATCAGCCCTGCACTGATAAGGACAAAGACGAAAAGGATCTTAATTATGCCTTCAAGGAAGAGCGGGTCAATCATGCAAACACCTCGATAAGGATGGTAAGGGCTGAAAAGAAAAATGCCATCACATAAAATGCAGGAAGCCTGAAGAGCCTCATCTTTGCAAGGGATGATTCAAAGAGCCCTATTATTATTGCAAGCAGCCCCGCCTTCAAAAGGAAGAGAAGGGCTGAAACCGCAATTTTTCCCGCATCGATTTCCGTACTGAGCCCTACCGGAAGGATTGTGTTAATCAATATCCCCATCAGAAGGAACTGTTTAAGGGCATGGGCAAGCTCTAGCAGGGCAAGGTTCTTTCCTGTCTGTTCAAGGATCATTGCCTCATTAATCATGGTAAGTTCAAGGTGGGTCGCCGGGTTGTCCACTGGGAGCCTGCCGGTTTCCACTATAAGGATAATGAAGAGCGAGATTGAGACCAGGACAAGGGTCGGGCTGATCGGAAGAACCGTGCCTGCGGTAAGGGCAAACATCTGGTGCAGGTTAAGGCTTTTCAGGACAAAGGCCAGAGCGGCAAAAGCGACCACCATTGTAGGTTCGATTACGGCTGCAAGGCTCATTGACCTTGAACTGCCCATGCCTCCGAAAGCACTCCCGGCGTCAAGTCCCCCAAGGGCGGTAAAGAACCTTTCAAGCGCCAGGAGGTACAGGAAAACAATAATATTCCCGAGTCCGCCTGCAGTTTCCGGGACAAAGACAAGGGGTACGAAGAGGGAACAGACGAGCAGCGTCGAAAGGTTGAGGTATGGGGTAAAGCGCATGACCCATGACGAAGTAGGGGAATAGACCGCTTCCTTTTGCATGAGTTTTTTTAAGTCGTAATATACCTGAAAGAGCCTCGGGCCCTTTCTTCCCTGGGCGTATGCCTTTACCTTCCGGATCAAAGCCATGTAGAGAGGAGCTGCCAGCAGGGCAAAAAGCGGATTTAAGAGGGCAAAGAGCAGGAACGATGTGTTCATACAAAGCCTCCTGTTGCTATAATCAATACAATTACTGCCAGAAAGGCGTAAAGGACATAACTGTCAAGTTTTCCGTTCTGCAGTTTTGAAACGTATTTTGAAAATCTCTCGATTGCCCGTGCAGGAGGGATGTAAAGGTACTCTTCAAAGAAGCGGACCAGGCGGATTTCCACGTTCCCATTCTTAACGAGGCTTTCCTGCCGGTCGAGGTACTCGGCTCTGTGCACGATCTTTGTCCTGTAAATGCTTTTGAAGATCATCACAAGAGGCTCGGAAAAGCCTGCTGAGCTGTATTCCATGTAAGGGGCAAGGGTTGGAATTCCGCATCCCCAGGTCTCGCTGATCCTGGAAGGGCTCGTTTCCTTTGTATGGATCAGCACGAAAAGGGCTGTGTATATTAACCCGAGCAGAAATCCCAGCAAAAGAAGGTCCGGAAACTCAATCTCCCAGCCTGCAAGAGAAAGGAGCTGCTTTGAGAAAAGCCCTCCAAGTATGCAGAAGGCTGCCGGCACTGCGGGGCCTATCAGCATGGGTTTCTGGACTTCTTCCGCAAGGCGGCTCTTTTCCGAACGAGGCATGGCAAGGCAGGTTATCCCGAAAAGTTTTACGAAAAGGGCAGCTGCCAGCGCTCCGGTAAGGGCAAAGCTTGAGAGGGCAATTATAAGAAACACGGTGAGCAGGGGATCGGTTACGGCAAAGGACTGGAAGAAAGCCTGGTAGAGCAGGAGTTCGCCGGCGAAACCGTTTGTTGGGGGCAGGGCTGCAATCGAGACCGAGCCTATCATGAAAAGGGCTGAAGTTGCAGGCATGCTTTTTACAAGCCCTCCGAAGGCTTCGATTTTCCTTGTGCCTGTGGCATGCACCACCGAGCCTGCACAGAGGAAGAGCAGGCTTTTGAAGAGGGCATGGTTAAAGGCGTGGAAACAGGCCCCTACAAGGCTTAACAGGGCGAGGGATTCGAGCCCTTCAACCCTGAATATGACATACAGCCCTATCCCCGTGAAAATGATCCCTATGTTTTCAATGCTGCTGTAGGCGAGGAGCCTTTTTATGTCGTTTTCCTTAAGGGCGTAAATTACCCCGAAGAGGGCTGAAAGGCTGCCTGCTGTAAGGATGAGCACTCCCCACCAGAGTTCAGGCGTGGAAATTGAGAGCAGGAAACGCAGAAAACCGTAGACTGCAACCTTTAGCATAACTCCTGACATCAGGGCCGAGACACTTGACGGGGCTGCAGGGTGGGCATAGGGCAGCCACTTGTGGAAAGGAACAAGTCCTGCCTTGACCCCGAAGCCGATAAAAAGGGAGAGGAAGGGGAGAGTCAGCTCGCTTGCAGAGTATTCAAGCGGTCCGAACTCTGCGGAGCCTGTAAGCCTGAAGAGGCTTATGAAGCCCAGGAAGAGAAAAGCCGTGCTGATGTTTGTCATCACAAAGTAGAAAAAACCGGCTTTTTTATTTTCCTCGGAAGAATAGTCGTGCAGAACCAGCAGGAGCGAGGAAAGGGACATTATTTCCCAGAAGATCAGGAAGCCCACCATATTGCCTGCAAGTACGACCATCAGCATGGCAAGGATAAAGAGATTTGTCAGGGCTGTCTGCAGGTTTTTCCTGGCTTCGCTTTTTGCATGTTCCACATATTCGACCGAATATATTGACACTCCGGGCACGACTGCTGCAATTAACAGGATAAACCCGGCTGAGAGCCGGTCTGCAGCCAGGGTAAAGTCCAGACCCGGCAGGAATCCGATGGCTGGAAACACAGGTTCTTTTCCTGTGTAGAGGATCGTGCCTGCAAAACCCAGGAGCAGGATCGAAGAGATTAGAGAAAGGCCAAAAGCAGTCTTTCTTGTGTTTTTACTGCGGTACAGGAGAGGGAGGACAGTCCCGGATATAAGAGCGGCAATTGCGCCGTACACTAAGGGTTCGAGCAATATATTCACTCCTCAAACCGTAATCCGGCAGCTAAAAGAAAAGCTGAAAACAGTTCTTCAGTCCGGGTAGAGAGTTCTGGCTTTCCAGCCCCTCTTTCGCTTAAAGCGAGACTTTCGAAACTGTCCTCTGTATGGATAATAGGGTTAGTTCTGTAATTCGTATTGATCGTATTGACATTCCACCGTAAATTTCATCCGGGGATTGCTCCCCCGGGAACGCTTCTGCCTAATACTCCCTAATATTATATAGGTTTACATTATAAAGTTTATCATACGGATTAATAATTATTAATCATGATATATATTTTATCTGGAAAAAATCGACAAAACTCTGAAGAAAGGAGGGTAAAACTATCCCGGAGCAATGAAAGGGTTTATTTCTCCATTTTCGGGGAGAATCTCTCTTATTTCTCCGCTTTATAAAAATATCCTCAAAATATTCTAAATTATAATGGTCTAATATTAATATTATGGTTACTTTTGGAAGGATTATTTTAAAACTCATCACTTTATTAAAAAACTAAGTCGAACTCAAAAAATTTCCAAGGTATGGTTAGTTCCCAATGAGTTCCTGCCCTATCCCTGCAGGTTGAACACTTACATGTTCCAGTACCTGGAAATTTGGTTCCTCACATGTGCCAGTGCCCGGGAGATTGAGTGCTCGCATGTTGGCAGTACCGGAGTTCCATCTGCCATTATAATGTGTCGGTACCCGGATATCTGGTTTACATCTGCCATTTAACATCATGCATCTCCATCATATGTCAGACATCTGCCAGTATAGAATTAGAACAAACCGTCAATATCCGGATTCTTAGATTGGCTGAGCTATTTCGGAATCCAGATTAAACCTTATGAATTTGACCCGATAATTGCCCTCCCTGAAATGTATCCGCAGGTCCGGGAGGATTTATCTTTTGTTTTTCCTGCTGTTGTTTAAGCCTTTAAAACCCTGTACACCAGATGCACGTACTTCTTTTCCACAATTTCATTCCTTACGAGTTCTAGTTGAATTCCTCCTTTCTCAATGCCTCTGAAAAGGTTTGTCCCATTTTTCCCCACGATCTCCGGAGTCAGTACCAGGCTGATTTCCTCAACAAGCCCCTGTTCGAGCAGAATGCTGTTCAGGATCCCTCCGCTGTCCGATACTACAAGTTTGAACCCATACCGTTCATTTGCAATTTCAAGGGCCTGCTTGACATCCACGCGTTCGGCTCCTGCCTGGATAAAGTCAAAGTTCCTTTCCCTCAGGTAGTTGAGGTAAGGCTCAGGAGTTTTTTCCGAGACAAGGACGATCACATCTTTACAATACTCGGAACGCCTGAAAACGTGCATCATCCCTTCCAGAATTCCCCGGGAATCCGCGATCATCCAGTATGCCCGGGTGTCCTGGGGCTGGATTTCAGGTTTCTTGAAGTCTGATGCCTCTTCCGGAGGGATTTTTTCGCAAAAAAATTGTGTACCCGTCTTTGCGGTGTTTGAGCCGACTATCATGGCATCTGGCTCGTAATTGCCCAGGATTCCGTAATGAACATCAAGGTTTGCCGAAAAGCCGGTAGTTGAGCCGTCGAGACTTATGGTGTTGTGTATAACCAGTCTGGGTAGCATATTGTCACCTATTCCCCCAAATTAAACATTCAATAAAGTTATTCTATATTGGAAGATATTTAATCTGGATGCATGCTCTGGAATTTGAAGGCGTATCAAAGTCTTTCGCAGAAAAAAATGTTATAAGAGATATCTCTTTTTCAGTCGAGCAGGGGGAGATTTTCGGACTGCTTGGCCCAAACGGGGCTGGAAAAACCACCCTTATAAGGCTGCTCCTTGATATTATAAAGCCGGATTCGGGAGAAATCCGGGTTTTCGGGGATTTTCTCAGTGCCGCTGCAAAAGACAGGATCGGCTACCTCCCTGAAGAAAGGGGGCTGTACAGGAAAACGAAGCTTCTGGATATGCTTGTCTACCTTGCCCAGCTTAAAAATGTCAATAGGAAAGAGGCTCAGGCAAATGCAGAGTCTCTTCTGAAGTCCCTGGACCTGTACGAACACAGGGGGAAAAAGGTAGAAGAGCTTTCAAAGGGGATGCAGCAAAAAATTCAGTTCCTTTCTGCTGTCATCCACGAACCTGAACTTATTATCCTTGACGAGCCTTTTTCAGGGCTCGATCCCGTGAGCACGAAAGCCGTTAAAGACAAAATTCTCGAGTACAGGAACGCAGGCAAGACCGTTATCCTCTCCACACACATGATGGAACAGGCGCAGAAGCTCTGCGACAGGATCCTTATGCTAAATAAAGGCGAGAGGGTGCTTTACGGCACCGTTGCAGGGATACGAAAAGAACACGGAAAAAACTCCCTGCTTGTGGAGTTCGCCGAAAAAAGGAGTTTGAGAATTCTTCAGGAAATTCCGGGCATCAGAAAAATTAGCTGGAGGGAAGAGGCAGTTGAGATTTTGCCTGAGGAAGGCACAAACGTACAGGGGATCCTTCAGGAGCTTATGCTGAGAGCTGAGATCCTGCGGTTTGAGCAGGCCCTCCCCTCCCTGAACGAGATTTTTATTGAGACTGTGGAGAGTGTTTCTGGTGAGTAAATTTTCCGGAAAAACCTTTATTGTCGCCAGGCACGAGTTCCTGAAAACCATAAGGCGTAAAGAGTTTCTCTTCATGACCTTTGCTTTTCCTCTTCTCCTTGCCGGGATCGCTATTATTCCCTCTCTGCTTGCCAGTACCACCTCTGCTGAAGACCAGAGGGTAGGCTATATTGACATGACAGGTTCTTTCGATTTCCCGGAATCTTTGACCCGTGAAGGCTTTTCTGTGGGACCGCTGGGGGCGAAGCCCTCAACTATAGAGTTTGTAAGGTACGAAGAGAGCTCTGAAGCCCGGGAAGCTCTGCAGTCAGGGCAGATTTCTTCCTACCTCATAGTCCCTGCAGATTTCCTTGAGACCGGCGTGATCGAACTTTATGCCTCAGAAAAGGAAATGTCAGTCCCGGGAGCTGAACTCTCGGTTGAACTTTCAAATATAGCGATCAATTCTCTCCTGAAAGACCGGGTGGATGAACCCGTACTCCAGAGGGTTAAAGACCCGGTTAACCTGAAACTGTATAATGTAGGGGATAATGGAGAGTCCTCAGAGCAGGGCATAGCCGAGATCCTGGCCAGCTTCGGGCTGCCTTTCCTTATGGCTTTCCTCCTCTTTTTCAGCATTTTTTCGGCATCAGGATATCTCCTCCGCGGGGTTGCCGAAGAAAAGGAAAACAGGATTATGGAGGTCCTTCTTTCTTCCGTAACCCCTTCCGAACTTCTTACAGGCAAGGTCATGGGGCTCGGGGCAGTCGGCCTCCTGCAGATTGTCGTGTGGCTCTCAGTAATCTTCCTGGGGGGTGGCTATGCCCTTCCGGTAGATCTCGAGCCAGTGCTCCTTCTTATTGCCCTGATCTATTTCCTGCTCGGTTTTCTCTTCTTTGCCAGCATGATGGCAGGAGTCGGCGCAGTAACCGGCTCCCTTCAGGAGAGCCAGCAGGTAGCAGGAATTTTTACGTTTGTAGCTGTATTTCCCCTTATATTCATGCAGTTGATCCTTACAAACCCTGACAGCCCGCTTTCAGTTTTTCTGTCCCTCTTTCCTTTTACCTCTCCTGCGTCCATGCTTGCCAGAATGGGGACTTCGGAAGTGCCTATCTATCAGATACTCCTCAGCTTTCTCATCCTCTTTGTCTCGATTCATGGGGTTCTCCTGGTTTCCAGCCGGCTTTTCAGGACCTATCTGCTCATGTACGGGAAAAGACCCGGGATTAAGGAAATCTGGAAGAATATCCGGGAAGCCGGCAGGTGAAGGAAAGTTAAAAAACGATTCTGTAAAGTGTTAATTTGGAACAAACCAAAGCTCCCGTTTAAGAAAAAAGGTCTCCTCTTGTTTAATAAAAAGCATTCATTCTCTGGTAAATATGAGAACTGGTTTAATATATTTAACTTCTATCGTTACTATTTTATAATATTAATTACATAGTATTAATTGGTTCATGAGGGAATAAGCTGTAAGATGGAGCAAATTCAGGACAGCCTGAAAACTGATCCCGAAATCTACTTCATTGACGCGTAAGCTGTAAAATGAAGCAAATTCAGGACGGCTTGAAAACCGATCCCGAAACCTACTTCATTGACGCGTAAGCTGTAAGATGGAGCAAATTCAGGACAGTCTGAAAACTGATCCCGAAATCTACTTCATTGACGCGTAAGCAGTAAGATGAAGCAAATTCAGGGCGGCTTGAAAACCGATCCCGAAATCTACTTCATTGACGCGTAAGCTGTAAAATGAAGCAAATTCAGGACGGCTTGAAAACCGATCCCGAAACCTACTTCATTGACGCGTAAGCTGTAAGATGGAGCAAATTCAGGACAGTCTGAAAACTGATCCCGAAATCTACTTCATTGACGCGTAAGCAGTAAGATGAAGCAAATTCAGGGCGGCTTGAAAACCGATCCCGAAACCTACTTCATTGACGCGTAAGCTGTAAGGTGAAGCAAATTCAGGACAGTCTGAAAACTGATCCAGAAATCCACTTCATTGATGCGGGCCAAACCTTATGAACCACCTGACTCACTTTTCTACTCTACTATGTCGCCATAGCTACTGTTTTTTCATCTTTTCCTGCTTTTCTCAGCTTTTCGTGCCTGCTGTGAATTCGGTTTTATTGCTTCCGGTTTCCCGGGGTTTGTGAAAGATAACTCACGAAGAGAGTAAAGCCTGTGAGTATGCCGCTTTACCAGGCTCGTGAAGAGCTATACGAGAACTCAAGTCTATCCACGGCTTCCGGGGGGAGCCCCATATTCTCTAACATTTCTATGAAGACTGCCCTATATTCTTCTTCAGGTGCTTTTTCACCGCTGCTCCCTCGGCATAATTATTTCCAGTTACATCTCCTGAAGCTCTGAGTTCCAGTTTTTATTGTTTTCCGTTATCGAAAATTTCAACCTCAGCTGTGGGTATGAAGTACTTTATGTGCCTCATTTTGTTCTCGTCTCTAAAAAAGAAGTAAGGCAGAAGCCCTGTACTCTCGTGCCGTGAACGTTTTATGACAGGTCCGCCTGGATGCAGACAGGAGCGATATGGGAAACTACCTGCAGGGCGATGCTTTCAAGGAAGTTGCGGATACTCCAGGGGATCTTATCAAGGGTATGGGAGGCAAAGTTAAGGCTGCCTATGATCTCGTTGCCATACTTCAGGGGGATTACCGCAACTGCTGTAATTCCTTCTTCCCTTACCGCCTGAGCCATGTGTTCGGAGTAAAAATCCAGGGAATAAATGGGCTTTTCGGTCCAGATCTGTTTTGCTTCGTTTGAGTCTGCCTTATATTTTGAGACCTTTTCCTTGAATTCAGGAGAAATTCCCCGGGATTCGATCAGATTAATCTGGTCCAGGAGTTCGTCCTTAATATATATGCCTCCGGCATCTATCCCGTTTATCTGCAGGCAGGCATCAAGTACAAGGTTAAGAATTGCATGGAGGTTCCAGATAGTATTAAGGTTCGTTGCCAGTTCCCGCTGGATTTCAAGCATTTTCTGGGCTTCTTTTCTTTCGGTGATATCTACAACAAGGCCCTGGAGATGAGTCGCTCTGCCTTCTGCGTTCCTCTGGATAAAGGTTTTCTCGTCCACCCAGAGCATTTTCCCGTCTCCTGTGAAGATCCTGTACTCAATACTGAAAGAGTCCTGCTTTTCTGCGATGTTGCGTTTGAGGGTTTCAACAACCATTCCAATGTCATCCCTGTGAATTATGCTTCCGTAAAGGATTTTCCCTGATGTGAAATCTTCTACGGTGTAGCCGAACTGGGTCACGTTTTCCGAAACATATTCGGCAGGCAGGTCTTCTTTGTTCTCCCACAGAAAAGCTACCGCCTGGCTGTTGTTGATTATAGTCCTTAGCAGCCTCTGCATTTCAATAGATTTCCTGAGGGCTTCTTCGTTCTCTTTCCTCTCGGTTACATCGAGGACAAGCCCCTGTAAGTAGGTTACTTCTCCGTCTTCGCTCCGCTGGATAAATGTCCTTTCGTTGACCCAGCGCAGGTCTCCGGCTTTTGTGAATATCCTGTACTCTGCATTGAAATCAACTCCGCCTCTCCGGATGCGCTTTTCAAGTGTCTCTTCAACTCTTTTCAGGTCATCGGGGTGGATGATATCCCCATAAAGGATATTGCCGGAAATAAAATCCTCCACCGTATACCCGAAATGGACCACGTTTTCGGAAACAAACTCCGAAGGCCACTTCTCCTCATTTCTCCACAGGAAAACCACTGCAGGGCTGTTGTTTACCACGGTCCTGATTATTTCCTGCATCTTGAGGACAGATAACAGGTCCACGATGCCTATCGCTGCAACGACCTTCCCGTCCTCCGAAAAAATAGGGGAAACTACCACATTCCTGCCGAGGTATGTGCCTCCCTTCGGGACTCCACGCACAGTCTTTCCGGTCCTGAGCACCTCTTCGAGTACAGGTCCAGTATATTCCCTGTCAATTATTTTCCCTTTTTCCAGGCGAAGCCCCTTTTTATTGAGGCTGCGGACGGTGGTCGGAAGCCCTAAAAGAGAATGTACTGCAACTGCGATTGCCTCAAGTTCCTCAGGTCCTGCATCTTCAGATATCACAGAAGTAATTCTTTCACCCCCAGAAAGATTCTGACATTTACTAAAATTGAAAAGGCGGAAAGCGTTTCAGCAAGAAATAATTCAGGATTGACTCAGTTTCCTGCTTTATTTTTTCCTTATTTTAATACCCTTTTTAATGGTTATATAATTACTCTTAATTTATATTACTTTTTATTTATATATTGGGGTTTTCCCTGAACCCGATATCAATTTTATTTCTCTCTCCGGATAGTCCGAATAACCCTCGGAGTATTTTGGGGATCTAAAATTCTATATTTAAAAAGTCATTTTTTTCAAATTCTACCGTTTCTCACAAATCAGACACTTTTGTGAAGTCTCTCTATAAGATTCTCAAAAAAAGATAAGTTAATTATAGTCCTGAGCGGATTCGAACCGCTGTCCCGGGCTCCAAAGGCCCGAAGGATTGACCACTACCCTACAGGACTGCGCATGAAAGCTTTTACTTATAGCTTAATTCATGTACTTAATTTTTGTGCCATCTCCAGACTTTTTTGCGGTATTTATGGTTAAATGTTAAATTATTTGAAATATAGTTTGCTGGCGTTGAAACTTTTTTCCTGTCCATATTTTTTGTTTGAAAAGAATTTTTCATATAATTAACTTAAAGTATCACATATTCTTACTATATGATGGAGCTGGAAGATATCGGGATGATCGAATAGCGAAGTGTTAAGCGGATTGTTAAAGAATTGCCCGGAGTTGCCTGTTCCTGCTCTGGCAGTATGTTTGATGGGAATATATTTTCAGAGCTGCTGTGTTGGGGGATGCAGTAAGGGATAAGAGTGACACCGGGCTTCTTCTTACAACAAGTATTTGTTTTCAGTACTTTCGAATCTGTTTATATTCACTTTGATCGCTTTATATTCATTTTGATCGCTTTATATTCATTTTGATCGCTTTCGATCTTCTTTTGCATACTTTCGATCTGTTTATGCTATGTTGTCAATGCTCTTTTGCTCTTCACTGTTTACCCTTGCTAAGTATTTCTTCTTAAAAATTAGAATTAGCGCATAATTTATGCTGGCTTTGAAACTTTTAATGATTAAAAATAATTTGTAACATAACAATTTTTGATGTAATTAATTTAAAATAAGTTCTGTTATTAGTATATATTGGAGTTTGGAAGTAAGATGGGATAATCTACCTGAATAATCTGCCACCTAAAGAACTGCCTGGAGATTGCTGGTCCTGCTCTGAACCAATATGCTTGGGGGAGCATATATTCGGGGCTTGCTGTGTTGAGGGCGCAGCAAACGGATGCAGCGCCTCCGGGCTTTTCTGAAACTGCTTCTCTTTTACTCCTTTTCTTTACTTCTTCTTTCCTACTTCGTTTTTTGACCCTATTATCTACTTATTTCTCTATTTTCCTATTTTTCCTATTCTTTGCCGTCTTCTATTGATTTTACAGGGTGCAGTTCAGAGTTTGGCAGCCTAATCTTTATTCTTAAATCTTTATTTTGCTTTGAATATTTCAAAGCTAAATTAATTTTTGTTTAAAAACAAAATTTTGGGTAATTAGTTTAAAATAGTCAATGATATAATGTTATATTTGTGGAGTTGGGAAGTGATTTGGGTATAGTATAAAAAGAACTGCTTGGGGGCCATTGATCCTGCTCTGGATCAATATGCTTGGGGGAGCATATCTTCAGGGCTTGCTGTGTTGGGGGACTCGGCAAAAAAGGATACTAAAGCCTCTGAGCTTCTTCTCACAACGTTTTTTTCACCGCGCTTTTTTCTCTCCGGGATCTTTCCCTGCCACTTTAAACGTTGTCAGAAATGGGCGCTTGATAGGAAGGGGGATACTCTCTTTTTCGATATGAAGCTCTACCGCTTCTTTCAGGTTCGAAACTGCTTCTTCAATCGTTTTTCCCTAGCTTGATATTTCCAGTTCCAGGCATGAGGATACGTACTGCTCGTTCTCTTTTTTTACCATTGCAGAAAATGTAAACATTTCTGTCATTTTTTGTAATACTCCAGGTTTTTGTCTTTGTTTTGTGTTTAATATTTTGCAGCTATTACTTCTTGAATCCGAAGCTTACGGGGGTTTCAGGTAATTGGCTTTCTTTCAGCCTTATTTTCTTTAATTTTGACTTTCTTTCATTTATTGATCCTTAACCCTGCGTGATTCTAATGGGATCTGAGATGGAATAATATAAAGTAAATATTTCGGTGTACTGCTGTGATTGAAATATGGTTAAGTAGACGTATTTTTCTCATTTCTTATGTAGTTTTTTATATCTTTTGAAGATGCTGTTTTAAAATACTTCTGGCTCCTATTTCAGGCTTAAAATCTAAAATTCTGAGTATGGTCTGAGAATACCTGCTCTTAAAAACGGTTCTTATTGAATTGCTCTCAAGTTTGAGGTGATTTTATGGAGACCGGAAAACCACATGTTTTGTTTACTCTATCAATTATCAGCCTGCTGCTTCTCGGAAGTGCTGCTCTGGCAGTGGCTTCAGGAGATTTCCTGAACCATAATGCCTCTTTCAGTGCTAATGCCAGTTATAAACCATTTTGAAATCTCAGGAAACCCTTAAGAAAAACTGATTTTTTTTTCGTTTCCATCTTTTTTTTATTCATTTTGCTTTTCTCCCCCTTCTTTATGGGCTGAAAACTGGTCGAATTCTCTCATCAGGTTTTTTCTTTTGCCTGAAATAGGGGTAGTATTTATAAAACTACTTTTATATTGATATCCGGAAGCTTAAAAAAAGGAGATATTTTTATGGAAGCGGAAATGACCTCAAGGGAGCGTTTTATTAACGCACTCGAAGGAAAAGATGTTGACAGAGTCCCATACGGCTACCTGTGGTTCGGGGCCGGGCATGCGGTACTGGAGAGGATGGGCGCGAGCCTCAAGGACGTCTACGGTTCTGCAGAGGGGATTGCAAGGGCGCAGATCCTTGCCCGGGAGATGTACCACCACGACAACGTGATGTCCCCCTGGGGCTGCCTTCTGGTGGAAGCCGAGGCGCTCGGGACGAAGGTAACCATAAAGGAAAATGCCTATCCTGCGGTAGAGAAATATGCCCTCAAATCCGCAGCCGAGCATGAGCTGATAAACCCCGATAACATCGAGAGATCCGGGCGAGTGAAGACTATTGCCGGATCGATTGAGATTCTCAAAAAGGAAATCGGGGCTGAAGCCTTTATCACCGGGGCAACGATGTCACCCCTGATGCTTGCGTCTCAGGTCATGGGAGGGAGCAGGCTCTGTATTGACATGCTGAAAGACAGGGACGGTTTCCATTCCCTGCTGGAAAAACTCACGGAAAGCTGCATCCTGTTTGCCGATGCCCTGCTTGAAGCCGGAGCAGACGGCATTTTTGTCGAAAACGGAGAGAGCACAGGTGACCTTTTCAGCCCCCAGATGGCTGAAGAATTCATGCTGCCCTATACGAAAGAACTCTATGACCATATCAAAGCCGAAGGAGGCTACGTAATCTCCCACAACTGCGCAGCCCACGCCTTTTATGACCTGGAAATGAAACTTGAACCCCATGCCCTTAACTTTGCTTTCGGAGATGTCAGGCTGCTCGGCAAAAAGTACGGGGTCGAGTGCAAAAAGCTCCATAACCACAACAACATCGGGTGCGGACCAAGGCACTGCTTCAAGGAGTTTAAGGAGTTCTCCGATGCCGGCATCTGCCTTATGGGGAATGTCATCCCGGATGCCCCTCTCACCGGCTCAAGAGCTGAGATCGAGCATGAAGTAAAGAGCTGTCTCTCCGCAGCCCCGAAAAAGGGCTTTATCCTTGCCACAGGCTGCGAAATCCCTCTGAACACGCCTCTTGAAAAGATGGAAATGCTCTGGGATGCGGTAAAAGCAGGAATTTAAGTCTTTCCCTCAGGACTTTTAATTTTTAAAATTTTTCTCCAAAATAAGCCATAGAGTTACAAAAAATTTAGCTATTCAGTAAAATCCATTACTCCAAAAAAGTCCACAGTTCAGTAATATATACTTTAGTAATATCTAATTTCCATACATATTTCAAAAATTCCTGGAATGGCTCTTTTTTCAGAAATTTTTTTAAAATCTTTTTTCAGGTTTTAATCCCAAGAAATTATATGTGGAAAGATATAGACTGATGTTTTTCCCAGATCCTATGGCCTGCAAAATAGGGTTAAACAGCTGCATTTTTTCCCAACATTGAATATCGCTTGATTTTCATCTATGTACGAAATATTCAAATACAGTTCGTTTCCTTTTTAAATCTGTGATTTAAATCCGAGCATGATTTGAACCGACCCCGTTCTTAAAAATCTGCTCCCAGTTCGAGGAATTTTCATGGAGAAGTTAAAAACAAAACCCCTCTTAAAACTTCTAAGTGTTCTTTTAATTTTGCTGTTGACCGCCTCGGCAGCTTCCGCTGCTTATTCTTCCCAGAATGGAAAATATTACTCTCATAATTATAACTATAAGAATTGTACCAGTTCTGAATGGAATTACAACCATTCAAACTACAATCAGTACTCAGGCTGGAACTACACTAACTGCAACTCCGGAGAATATGCCGAGTCTGGAATTTGTAACCAGTACTCAGACAGGAACTACAGAAATTGTAATTCCGGAGAAAATACCGAGTCTGGAGTTTGTAATCAGTACTCAGACTACAACCAGTGTTCAGGCTGGAACTACAGTAACTGTAATTCCGGAGAAAATACCAGGTACAGAGTTTGTAACCAGTATTCAGACAGGAACTACAGAAATTGCAGTTCCGGAGAATACTGTAACCAGTATCCAGACTGGAACTACAGAAATTGCAGCTCTGGAGAATACTGTAACCAGTATCCAGACTGGAACTACAGAAATTGCAGCTCCGGAGAATACTGTAACCAGTATCCAGACCGGGACTGCAAAGTTTGTAATTCTGGAGAAAACACCGACCCTGAAACTTCCGACTCCGGCAGCTCCGACTCCGGCAGCTCCGACTCCGGCAGCTCTGACTCCGGCAGCTCTGACTCTGGCAGCTCTGACTCTGGCAGCTCTGACTCCGGCAGCTCTGACTCTGGAACTGCCGTCCCCCCTGTCACTCCAACAGACGCAACCGGCATAACTACCGTGAGACTGTGTAGTAATAATGTTTGTACGGTTGGAGGAAATGGAGAAGTCCTGACCCTGACAAACTATAACAATGCAGTAAATCCTACCTATGACCAGCTCTTAGTGTTTTTGAAAGCTGACAAGACCGATGAAAAACCTTACACTTCAACATATGTTTGCAGTGACTTTGCAAAAGCCCTTCACGACAATGCAGAAGCCGCCGGTATAAAAGCCGGTTGGGTTGGTGCAGTAGGAGCTGATCACGCTTTCAATGTTTTTGAAACCACCGACAAGGGGACTGTGTATATAGACTGTACGGGTGTGCCCGGAGGAGCGACACTTCAGGACAAGCAACTGAATGTGGTAATTGGCCAGCCTCTGAGTGGAAAGTACCTGTTCAGACAGGGAACAATTACCGGCATGGAAGGAACCGTTACAAGTTTACTGGTTTACTGGTAAACTTTCTTTTCTTTTTCTTTCCTTTTCTTTTTTCAGATCAGATTAATATGAGAAATTGTGAGATTGAGTTTTTTGGTAGTTCCGGATTAATCGGTTGATTTTGCTCAGAATACCCGAAACTGGAATCTTTTTTTCTGTTCTAATGGGGTATAAAGAGAAGGATATAGACGGATATTTTTCCGGAAGCCGGGTACTGCAAAATAGGGATATATAGCTGCTTTTTTCCAATGTTGGCTATCGTCCGATATATATTTTATATGTGAAAAATTCAAATACAGCTGGCTTCCTCCTCAAATCTGAGATCTAAATCCTGAGTCTGGTCTGACATCAGGCTTGCTCTAAAAAATCTGCTCTCAGTTCGAGGTATTTTTCATGGAGAAAAAGGAAACAAACATTTTGCTAACTTTTTCGATTATAGGACTTCTGCTGCTTGGGAACGTTGGTTCTGCAGTAGCTGTGAAAGGCAATTTGAACAACCACGCCGATTTCAACGATTCCGTTAACTGCAAACCTGATGCAGGGTCGGAAGCCAAAATAAAAAACGTGATTGTCATGGTCCCGGACGGGTGCTCTCAGAGTGTCCAGACCCTTGCACGCTGGTACGGCGGAGAGTCCCTGCAGCTTGACGAAATGGTGGCCGGAACTGTATCCACTTACAGCGCCGACTCGGTAATTACGGACTCTTCTTCTGCCGCTACGGCATTTGCGACCGGGTTCAAGACAACTAACGGTTTCGTAAGTGTGGGCCCCGAAGAAGACACTCTGATGGGCATTGTGGCAGACCCGGCAGAGGAGTACAACCCGCTTGCAACAGTGCTTGAAGGCTCAAAGCTCGAAGGCAAGGCTACCGGGCTTGTTGCAACCTCCAGGGTGACCCATGCAACACCTGCAGCTTTTGCATCCCACGTTGATAGCAGGAACAATGAAAGCGAAATTATGGAACAGATGGTGTATGAAGGCATCGATGTGGTCTTCGGCGGCGGCTCACAGTACCTCCTTCCAAAAGCCGACGGTGGCAAGAGGACTGACGGGGAAAACCTTACTGAAGTCCTTCTTGATAGGGGCTACCAGTACGTTGATAACGAATCCGATATGCTTGCCCTGAGTTCCGGGAAGGCCTGGGGACTCTTCGCCAGCAGCCATATGCAGCCGGACATAGACCGTGCTGAGTTTGCCCCTGAGGAGCCTTCTCTTTCCAACATGACTGGAAAAGCTATCGAACTCCTCTCTGAGGACAAAGACGGCTTTTTCCTGATGGTGGAAGGCAGCCAGGTGGACTGGGCAGGGCATGCCAACGACCCGATTTATGAGGTAAGTGATTTCCTGGCCTTTGATGAAGCTGTCAAAGTCGCGGTTGACTTCGCCAAAGCAGACGGGCACACTCTCGTCATAGTCTTCCCTGACCATAACACCGGCGGGATGAGCCTGGGCAGTTATTCCGATCCTGCATATGACGAGACAAGTGTAGAAGACCTGGTAGGCCCCCTTGAAAATATGAAGATCACATCCACCGGAGTTGCAGCTAAAATAGGAACTGACATCTCATCCGAAAACATCAAAACTCAGTTGAAGACCTGGTGGGGCATTGATGCAACCGATGAGGACGTGGCTGAAATCCTTGCCCTAGAAAATAACGGGACCTCTCTTGACTATGCAATCAGCGAGGTAATCAGCCGGAATCACACCGTAATCGGCTGGACAACCCACGGGCACTGCGCAGATGATGTCCCCCTCTGGGCTTATGGTCCCGATCACCCTTCAGGGCACATGGACAACACTGAAATTGCGGGATATATTGCCGACAAACTTAGCTTCTACCTGGCCGAGACAAATGAGCAGCTCTTTGTTGAAGCAGGTGAGGTATTTTCCGAAGATGACGGGGACGGCAAGCTCGATGATAACGAATATTCTCTGGATATGACCGATCCTTCAAACCCTGTACTGAGAATTGGAGATGCCGAACTTCCGGTAAACAAGAATATTCTTGTCAGGGACGGCGTAACCCATGAGCTCGAGGGAATAGTTGTCTCCGCTCCGGCAACCGATAAAATCTATTTCCCGGCTGAAGTGCTGTCACTTCTCTAATACAGCTTCCTGTACTGAAAAAGCCATAAATTGTAGAGTTTAGTGACAAACAATCGCTCAGTAATAGACAATTTTCGAAAAGCCCTGGGGAAGTTCTTCTCCCAGGAATTTTTCAACCTCTTTTTTCAGGTTTTCAACGGCTTCTTCAACAGTTTCCCCTCTACAGATTACATCCGCTTCAGGGCAGATTGAAACATAAGAATTCTCTTCCTTCCGGATGGTCGCAGAGAAAGGAAACCATATAGTCATATTTTGAAATATTGTTCAGTCCATTTTAAGCGTTTCGTATCCCTGTACTCTATCGCACTCCAAGGGGCCGTTTTTCATAAGCCTGCATGTGCGAGCGCAGGTAATTTATACTTGCAAATATATGACATTCGAAGTTTATATCAATAGAATTTCGAAACTTATGTTGATCAGCTTGCGGAATTTATGGCAGCAGAGTCTTTGATATCCTCTTTTGTGTCTTCGCCCGACCTTTCGGTGCTCGTCCTCCTTGGCGTCCTCTTACTCACCGCTCTGAGGCAGGTCGGGTCTTTGAGGCTGCAGATCTGGCAGGTTATGACCCTCGGTGCTCTCCTGGTCCTGCTTCTCGGGGAAATCTCGCCTCAGGAAGCTCTCCGGGCAGTTAACCTGGATGTGCTCCTCTTCCTTTTCGGGGCTTTCTGTGTGGGTGAAGCGCTTAATCGGAGCGGATACCTTGCCTGGCTTGGGAGCCGGATTGTTTCGAGGGCGAAGAATACGGATCAGCTTGTCCTGCTTGTTATTTTTTCTACGGGGCTGCTTTCTGCAGTCCTCATGAATGACACCCTTGCTATCATGGGCACCCCGCTCGTCCTGCGGTTTTCCCGGAAATACGGGGTCTCTCCCAAACTCATGCTCTTTGCCCTGGCTTTCGGAATTACCACGGGGAGCGTCATGAGCCCTATAGGAAACCCGCAGAACCTTTTGATCGCAATTGACGGAAATCTGGACTCTCCGTTTGTGGCTTTTTTGAGCTCGCTTGCTCTGCCTACTCTTATAAACCTTGCAATTGCTTACGCAGTACTCAGATTTTTTTTCAGCCGGGAATTCGGAAAACCGGCCCTGGTCCATTCTGAAGAGGTCATTTCCGACCCCGAACTTGCAAAAATCTCCAAAAAGGCCCTTTTCCTCCTGCTGGCTCTTATAACCTGCAAGATCCTGCTTGTGGAATTTTTGCCTGCCTGGGACTTCAGCTTGAGCTGGATTGCTTTGCTCTCGGCTTCTCCTGTGTTGCTCAGTAAAAGGCGGGCTGAAGTTGTAAAGAACATTGACTGGACAACTCTGATCTTCTTCGTTTCGATGTTCGTGCTTATGGAAAGTGTCTGGATTTCCGGGACCTGCCAGGAACTTCTTGGCAGAATGTCTCCGCAGTTAGGCTCGGTTCCTATGATCCTGGCTCTCAGCATAGGACTCAGCCAGCTTATTTCTAATGTACCCTTTGTTGCGCTCTATCTCCCTGCAATGGGAACAGGGGTCTCTCAGGGGCAGCTGATGGCGCTTGCTGCTGGAAGTACAATTGCGGGGAATCTTTTAATCCTGGGCGCTGCAAGCAACGTTATTATACTTCAGAATGCAGAAAAAGAGAATGAAACTTTTTCTTTTATCGAATTCGCCAGAATTGGGATCTTAATCTCATTTTTAGATTCTATTATTTACTTTCTATTCCTTTAACCCTTAAAAGCAATAATATTTCTCTAAATAAAGCCAAAACACCTATTATATCTCGAAATATCCTTTTAAAACCTATTAATCCTCTAATAAATCTAGCTCGGTAACCCTTCCAGTATATAAAGGGCACTCAACCCTCCGATAAACTTGATATACTGAAAGCACATACACTTTTTTCTGGAAGATATCAGATCATGACCCAGAATACTACCGATTCAAATTCCAGGCGCAAACGCGCTAAAGGTACCGTACAGACGAAAACCCTCGGGCCTGTTGATGACCTCGAACCTCATGTCCGATCCGACTGGTGGCAGACTCTTTTTAACTCCCTTTACCTCAAGACCGATGCTGATCTTCTGGATGATATGGAAGTTACCAGGAAAGAGGCGGATCTTCTTGTCTCCATTCTCGGACTCGACCCTGAAGACATGGTCCTTGACCTTTGCTGCGGCCAGGGCAGGCATGTCCTGGAACTGGCAAGAAGGGGGTTTTCAAACGTTGAAGGCTATGACAGGTCCCAGTACCTTATCCGGAAAGCCCGAACAAGGGCTCAGAAGGAAAACCTGCAGGTCAGGTTCAGGGAAGGGGACGCTCGAAAATTGCCTTACCCGTCTGATACTTTCTCTGTGGTTACCATCCTTGGAAACAGCTTCGGATATTTTGATTCCACCCTGCATGACCGAAAAGTGCTTGAGGAGGTTTTCAGAGTACTGAAGCCCGGGGGCAGGGTCTTTATTGACGCTGTAGATGGGGACCATATGAAAAAGAATTTCCAGCCAAGATCATGGGAATGGCTGGACAGGAAGTACTTCGTATGCAGGGAAAGAGCCCTTTCTTCTGATGGTGACCGCCTGATCTGCAGGGAAGTCATATGCCGCAACGACCGGGGAATAATTGCGGACCAGTTTTACGCTGAGAGGCTGTACAACAGGGAAAGCCTTTTTGAGCTGCTTACCGCATCAGGTTTTAGCAGCCCGACTTTTCACACAACCTTCAGCCCCGTATCAACAGGGACCCAGGATGCAGGAATGATGGGACAGAGAATCCTGTTTTCGGCAACTGTTGAGAAAGCCTGGCCTCCTCTTCAGAATGCTGAGAGTAAAAAGCCCCTTAACGTTGTTGTGGTGCTCGGAGACCCGAGAAAGGAAGACCAGGTCAAGCCTGCCTGCGTATTTGACGATGATGATTTCGAAACCGTTAACAGGATGAAAAAGGCCCTTGCCGAGATTCCTTACATGAAATTCACTTTCCTGGACAGGCACGAAACCCTGCTCGAAGACCTCAAAAAGAGGGCAGGAAAAACTGACCTTGTACTCAACCTCTGCGATGAAGGTTTTAACAACGACCCCACAAAAGAGCTCCATGTTCCTGCCCTGCTTGAGCAGTTCAATATTCCTTATACGGGTGCGGGGCCCCAGTGCCTTGCTTTCTGCTATGATAAGTCTCTTGTAAGGGGAGTCGCCCGTGAAATGCGGATTCCTGTGGCAAAAGGAGTCCTCGTTACCGGAGATTCTGATGTTTCAAAGCTTTCCCTCTCTTTCCCCCTGCTGGTAAAACCCAACTCAGGGGACTCAAGTTACGGGATCACGCAGAAAAGCATTGTCCATAGCAGGGAAGAAATCTTCGATATAATGAAGGAGACAAGGGAAAAAATAGGGGCAGACAAGCCTTTCCTGCTGGAGGAGTTCCTTCCCGGGAAAGACATCAGTGTCGGCATCATCGGAAACCCGCCTTTCTGTACTGTGCTGCCGATCACGGAAGAAGATTACTCCGCAGTCCCTGAAGACCTCCCGAGGATCTGCGGCTATGAAGCTAAGTGGCTCCCCGACTCTCCGTACTGGAAAATCAAATCCGTGCCTGCGGGCCTTCCTGAAAAGACCGAAAAGGAAATTGTGAGGTGCTGCCTTGAGCTCTTTACAAGGCTGGGCTGCCGTGACTATGCCCGCTTTGACTGGAGGCTTGACGCCGAAGGCAGGCCAAAACTGCTTGAAGTAAATCCGAACCCTGGCTGGTGCTGGGACGGGCACCTTGCAAAAATGGCAGCTTATGCCAATATCTCTTACTCCGGTATGCTGGTGGCGATTCTTGAGGCTGCAAAGAAAAGGTGTGGTATCGGAATGGGTATAGTAAAGGTTGAGCTTCAAAGAAAGGTTCCTGAAAGGTCCCCAAGGAAAAGCCCGGATGAATATGCTGCGGAATTCGAGGAGGAAGTCGAAGCTAAAGGTTCTATTGAATCCGAAAACGACAGAAAGAGAAATGTTTTTTCCGACAATTCGCAAACAATACAGGCTCTTTAAGAGTGTATAAACTCAAAAAGACCTGCAAAATCAAAAAATTGGCAAAATCAAAAAGATCGGTTAAAAAAAGGTTAGATTTGAAAAAAATATTTCGAAAAAAATCATTTGAATAAATAGTGTTCAAAATATTGTATTCAATAACTGTATTCAAAAAACTACGGAATGCGAAAGATCAATTTCTTCCTTTTTTCTTCCCTTTCGCTTTCCTTTTTCTTTTACTTCTGGATGATTATCGTGAGGATATCTTCGTCCTGCATCCTGTGGTCGAGCCCTACTCGCTGCCCGGGGTGTTTTGCAGACGGACCCCAGATCTGGGCATAGCGGAACTTCCTGCGGAAATCACGGTGCAGACGGTCACAGATCTGGCCTATGTTTGTCCTGCTCATAACTATGAGGGGCTCTTCCATATCTGCTGGTTCTCCCTGAGGTTTCAGGTAGACTCGAATGAAACCCAGGCAGTCGTAAATAGCATCCTTGAGAGCCTCGATATTGGTGCCTTGATGGGCTGAGATAAAAATTGAGTTCGGGTACATTTGCCGGCACTCTTCTATCAGCTGAGGGTAGGCAAGGTCCACTTTATTGACCACGATCAAAGAGCGGACATAACTTCGGTTGTCCAGGACTACATCGATGAGCTGGTCCACAGTGATGTTTTCTCTTATAAGGACATGGGCATTGTGGATTTTGTATTCATCCAGCACGGCTTTGATCGTATCTTCATCGAGGTCAAGATCGACGGTTGAGTTTATCTCGACTCCACCCCTGTCCTTTCTCTTGATGGTAACGTCAGGGGGCACCTCATCCACACGGATTCCTGCCTGATAAAGCTCGTCCATAAGCACTTCGTAGTGCTTGGGCTGGAAAACATCGAGTAAAAAGATAACCATGTCGGAGTTTCTTATGACCGAAATAACTTCTTTCCCGCGTCCGCGCCCTGAAGATGCGCCTTTTACAAGCCCGGGTACATCAAGGAACTGAATTGTTGCGCCTTTGTGCTCAAGCACGCCAGGCACTACAGTAAGGGTGGTGAATTCGTATGCAGCTACCTCTGATTTTGCGCCCGTAACTTTGTTTAGAAGAGTGGATTTCCCTACTGATGGGAAGCCCACGAGAGTTACGGTACCGTCTCCCGATTTCTTGACCGAGTAACCGTCTCCTCCACCCTTTGAGGAGGCTTTCTTCTCAATTTCGTCCCGCATGCGGGCTATCTTGGCTTTCAACCTGCCTATGTGGTGAGAAGTTGCTTTGTTGTACTGGGTCTTTCGGATTTCGTCTTCTACTTCCTGTATTTGCTCCTGTATGCTGCTCATCTGGAACCTGCCGATTTCGGGACTGAAGAAATGATCTTATTATAGTATGTGGAAAAGAAACCGTATCCAAACGGTCTCTATAAACCTTTTTTGATCCAAAACAGATCCGTTATCTGGATATTTTATCCTGAATAGTTGGATGAAATATATATACCTATGGAATGATCTTTATCGCTACTGAATGGTTTTTACTGTCTGAATTATTTCATTGCCATGAAATGGTTTTTTGATTGATCAGGGAACGATGAAATAGGTTTATTATTTATATTACTCAATAAGTATAATAATATTTAAACCTTATTGATGGGCATCCCCCTGGCGAATATGCATAATAAAAGCCTTTACTCAAAAGAAATTATCTCCCCGGTTCTCTCATATACCTGCAGCCCTGCCGGAAGCTTTGAGGCAAATTCTGCGGAGCCGAGGATTTGCAGGAATTTTCGGACTTCAGGGGCATCAAGAACCTCTTTTCTGATCAGGAAGTCGTATTCTTCTTCTGCAAATTTTACGAATTTCAGGCCATTTCTTTCCGCACAGTTCCTTATGCCAGCACCGGCCTCAGCCTTTCCCGAAAGCACAGCCTCGCAGACCGCAACTTCGGACTTCGCTCCGGAACCGTAGCCAGGGATCGAGTCTGTAAACTCTTTTTTGCTTATCCCTCTTTTCCCTGCAAGCTCCTCTATTTTCAGTTCAAGAAGAGCCCTTGTGCCCGAACCCCTGTTCCGGTTGATCAGCTTTTTACCGGGCAGGTCTTCAAGTCCGGAAATTGGGCTGTCCTGCTTTACAAGGAGCCCCACTTCCCGCCTGTACCCCTTGACAAGCACGGCGTCCGAAAGCCCCATATTCTTGATTGTCGGGATATTGTACCGGATTTCATCTGGCAGGACCTCTTTCCGGCCTTCCGGAAGTTTTGAAGGCATGTTCACGCCCGCGATGTCTGCCGTGCCTGCGGCAATTGCACTGAACCCCCCGCTTGAGCCGGTATAAAGGGTTCTGAACCGAAGCCCGCTAAGGTCTTCCAGAATATCAAGCCCTGGGCAGAACCCGCCTGCTATGAGCAGGTCCGGCTTTTCAACTTCTCCAAAAAGGGTCACTTCTACCGGGGTTCCTGCTTCTATAAACTCGGTCTCCGGCGGAATTTCTATAAAGCCGTCGGCTCCGGAAAGGGAGGTTATCGCCCCTGAGCCCCGGTCTGCAGGATAAACCCGCCCCCGGACAAGGCCTACGGGAAGGAGCTGCTGCCTCCCTTCGGAACGGAAGGTCGTACCCAGGATTCCGGCTTCCGTTTTTCGGACTCCTACTTCTGCTCCAAGGGCTTTTCTCAGAAAAGGTGCCACAAATTCGTTGAAGATCAATAAGGCAGATGAAGGATTTCCCGGAAGCCCGATAATCGGGACCCCTTTTATGATGCCTATAACTACGGGTTTTCCCGGTTTTATGTTAATCCCGTGGGCAAGAGTCTCTCCGGCTTCGTCTATTATCCGGTATATAACATCCCCTGCCCCGGAGGATGTGCTGCCCGAAGTCAGGATCAGGGCACACTCCGAAACTGCGGTTTCAAGTGCCTTTCTCATCACAGTTTCGTCATCCTTCACGACCCCGTAAAGCAAGGGGAAAGCTCCGCATTCCTGAACTCCTGCGTAGAGGGTGTAAGAGTTTGCGTCGTATACCTTCCCTGAAGCCAGCGCCTCTCCCGGACTGACGAGTTCGTTCCCGGTTGAAATTATCCCGACAGGCAGCCTGATTACGGGAACTTCTTTTTTTCCTATGGAGGCCAGGACTCCGATTTCTCTTGTGCCCAGCTTCCTTCCCCTTCGCAGTACTCTTTCCCCTTTCAGGATATCAGAGCCTGCTTTCATGATATTTTCGCCCCCGTTTACAGGTCTGGAGATGAGTACAGTCCCGTTTTCTACGGAGCTGTACTCGACCATAACCACAGCATCAGCCCCTTCAGGGATCGGGGCTCCTGTTGCAATCTCCACAGCTTCCCCTGACGAGACCTTGAAGCCGGCGTCCGAACCTGCGGGGATATTCCCAAGCAGCTTCAGCTTTACAGGTTCCGTTTCACTGCAGGCATACGTATCTTCTGCCCGGACCGCATAGCCGTCCATTGTTGCTCTCGGGAAAGGGGGGACATTGATTTCGGTAACAATATCCTCTGCAAGGATTTTTCCGTAAGCGTTTTCAAGAGCTGAGCTTTCTTTCTCAGGACGGGCCTGAAGGCCGTTTATTATTCTCCGCGCCTCCTCCACAGGGACAAGTTCCCGAAATTCTTTGCGTTTCATGAGAGTCAAACCCGAAATCTTATCGGTTTTCAGATGGATTTTTCACCTTAATAGCATTTTCCGGTGTATATCAATCTGTTCTTGCATCCGTAATCGCTTTCACAACCGGAGTTTATTCCGGGGCTTGCAGGAGAAAAGTATACGGGTTTAACTGAAAGGCTCCCCGGAATCTCGAAAAAATAGACTTCAGATATCGAAAGAAATAGATTTCAGTCCGCGAAAGAAATAGATTCCGGTGAGGCTGATCGAGATAGATTATGGTCGAAAAAAGATTTTGGCGGGAAAATCCCGCAGTTTTTGTTCTTTATCTTCGGGTTGCGCTCTTTTATCGAGCAGACGCTTTTATTTATAAATGGGCGTTCCCGTGTTCTGGGTTATTTTCTCAAAGGCTTCAACCATTTTCATTGTGAGGGGCCCGGGTTTGCCTGTACCTATGATTCTTCCGTCAAGCCTGGTAACAGGGGCAGATTCGGCTGCAGTTCCTGTAACAAAGATCTCATCGGCTGTATAAAGGTCAAAAAGGCCGAGGTTTGCTTCGATAACCCTGTATCCCATCTCGTCCAGAAGTTCGATGGCTGTGGCCCTTGTGATACCTTTCAGGTTGCTTATAGTGAAGGGGGTCAGGACCTGGTTGTTCTTGACGACGAAGATGTTGTCTCCCGAGCCCTCGCAGACAAAACCGTTCTGGTCAAGGAAGATAGCTTCATCTCCTCCTTTCTCGTTGGCTTCGATCTTTGCGAGGATGTTGTTGAGATAGTTCAGGGACTTGATATTCGGGGACAGGGCATCCGGGGCATTTCTCCGGACACAGACGCTAACTCCGGTGAGCCCGACTTCGTAAAGGTCGCCGTACATGGCTCCCCAGCCCTGGGCGATAACGATGACACTTGGCTTCTCACACTTGCGGGGGTCAAGCCCGAGGTCGCCGATTCCTCTTGAGACGATGGGGCGGATGTAAGCATCTTTGAGGTTGTTTTTCCTGAGGGTCTCAAGGATTATTTCGGTCATTTCCTCTTTTGTGATGGGTATGTCCATTGCGATTGCTTTTGCTGAGTCATAAAGCCTGTCAACGTGCTCCTTTAACTTGAAGACACGCCCGTTGTATGCCCTTATGCCTTCGAACACACCGTCTCCATAGAGGAAGCCGTGGTCATAGACCGAAACTTTGGCTTCGGGTTTGGGGACAAATTTCCCGTTTAAATAAATCAGTAACTCACTCATTTGCAAATCATCCTTTTTAATTTTTTTATTGCCTGTTGGATACTTAACTGGCGCTTTCGATCCAGTACAGTCTTTAATCTACAAGCGAATAGCCCATTTAACTTTTTCACTCTTCGCAGTATGTAAGCTCTATACAGAGCTCTTAAATAAACTCCGAACTCCGGGAGAGTTGCCATACTGAGATTTTCAAGAAACACTCCAAGTAAAGCGGGTAGATACTGAATATATATTACAATTCCGCTTCCACATAAATATTTTAAGATTTGATCCCGCCCCGATTAATGCGTTCATACAAAAGGCTTTTATCTAAGAAGGCGCATTTCGTATTCCGCAGTAGAATAAGCAACCAGGGCTCGTGGCTTAGCCAGGATATAGCGCTGGGCTTCTAACCCAGACGTCGGGGGTTCAAATCCCTTCGAGCCCGCTTTATTCTTCTTGCCTGCTTTTGACTAATCTTTGGCAAATAAATCTCGACTTTCTTCCTTCTGTTCTTAAACTTTTTATTGAAATTCCCACAACTTTCAATTCCATTCTTTTCTTTTTTCGTCAACAGTTTCATGCATGGTTACAGTTTTTTCCCGAAGCCTGTGTTGCATGTCTCTTTAAAATAATGTCTCTTTAAACAACGTATGTCTTACCGAACCGCCAATGAAAATCATACCTATAGTCCAGCTTATTATCGTATTTTTATGCTGTCTCAGGGATTTCAGACCAGAGGGGGCCAGGGTACACATAACCTTCTCCATAGCACTGGCGTCCACTTATTCGCAGGAAAAGCCTTCATTACGGCCAATTTCATGATTTTTTGGTTATATTCTTAAATTCAGATAGCAGGTAAAGTTATTATAATAATGACGCTAAACAATTAAGGCGTACCCAATAACCCGGCCGTACTCACATCAAACATGGAGTCACTTTTGGTTGCATAATAAGGATTCCATAATCTTCAATGTCTTTTTTGATTATACCTTCATTGTAGAAAACAGGTTTTAAAAACGGGTTTCGGAAGTAAGGAAAATCGAGACTGCTGATACTACAAAGGTGGTTAAGTATGCGGGTATCTACAAGGATTTTACTGATAATTTCGGGTCTTTTTGTTTTATTGCAAATTGCAATAAGAATTATAAAAAGATTTTATAAACTTTCACCCCCACCATTTATGGGACATTTTTTAGATAGTGATTTTAGAAGAAAACTGCAGCCCCCTGATAAATTGATAGATCGAAGCGGGATAAAAGAAGGAATGCATGTTCTGGAGGTTGGATGCGGAAGCGGAGCGTTTACAACCTTCGTTGCAAGGACTGTTGGAATTAAAGGAGAAGTATATGCTCTTGATATTCAACCAGGAATGTTAATGCAGTTAAAGGAGAAACTATCAAGACCAGAAAACAGAGATCTCAGGAACGTCAAGATTATAGAAGGAGATGCGCATAACCTGCCCTTTGATGATAACTCCTTCGATCTGGTATATGCAATAACAGTTCTTCAGGAAATTCCTGATAAAAATAGGGTTTTAAAGGAGATAAAAAGAGTTCTGAAACCTGGCGGAATTCTTGCAGTAACCGAATTTTTACCTGACCCTGATTACCCTTTAAAATCTACTACTATCAGGTTAGGCGAAGAAGCCGGCCTTATCCTGGACAAAGTTGAAGGTAATTTCTGGCACTATACTGTCAGATTTAAGACACAGAAAAAATAGTCTACCGGAACTGAAGATATGGAAATTCCCGGCATACTATAATCTCTCTGAATGCTGTTTTCCATTCTTTTGTCTGAGCCTTTTCATTAACTGCTCTTCCGGGTTTCGGGCACCATCTGAACGCTCTCTTCCGAGGGCATGATTATTGCCAGAATAATATATATGACGATCCCGATTCCGTTTACCAGGGCAAGGAGCACAAAGAGGAGCCTTACAAAGGTCGGGTCGATCCCGAAGTATTTTCCAAGCCCGCTGCAGACTCCGAAGAGCATGCGGTCGCTCTTACTTTTTGTCAGGCGCTTTTCCATTTTATAAGCCGTGCGCTTTTCCTCGCCGGTTTCTTCTCCGGTCTCTTTTCTGGCTTCTTTTTCTTCCATCGTTTTCTCAGGTTTTTCCCATGATTTTTCCGTATAGCCAGATTCAAGTTCCCCCGGAGCCTTGAATTCGCTTTCTTTCGGTTCTATTCTTTCCTGAGGGGTAGGCTCTATGCTGGCTTCTTTTTCTTCCATTGTTTTCTCGGGTTTTTCCCATGATTTTTCCGTATAGCCAGTTTCAAGTTCCCCCGGAGCCTTGAATTCGTTTTCTTTCGTTTCCTTTTTTTCCTCAAACTCGGGATTTTCCTTCATAGTGATTATTCTATTTATGAGGATTTATATTATTCTGGTACTTATCCTGCTTTTTTCATTATTTTCTCTTCGATTTCTTCCCTTTATCCCGCTTTCAATGGCATTCGGTGCAGCCGCACTCCTGCCCCCTGCGGAAGCTTCCGTATAGCATTAAGGGAAGCAGGAGGGCCGCAAAGCCGATCTTAATGCCTTCGGGAAGCAGTTCTCCTGCACTTCCAAGGGTTGCAGTCGCGCTGACTCCCAGCTTAAGGTAAAGCCAGTCAAGCAGGATTCCTGCCCCAAGGGCGCACAGGGAGATCACTCCAAGGTAGAGGGCTGCCGAGCGTTTTCCAAGGAACCGGGCGACCATGGTTATGGTTGCCGCATTGGTCGCAGGGCCTGCAAGGAGGAAAACAAAAGCTGTGCCAGGGCTCATTCCTTTGGCTACGAGGCTTGCGGCAAGAGGGGTCGAAGCTGTAGCACAGATGTAAAGCGGAATACCCACTACAAGCATGACCAGCATTGACCCGAGCCCTCCTCCCAGGTATTCCTGGATCAGGGTTTCGGGGACAGCGTAGGAAATTATCCCTGCAAGCAGGATTCCGATCAGCATCCACTTCGCGATTTCACCGGGAAGTTCTATGTAGGCATATTTCAGCCCTCCCAGGACCTGTTCTTTTAGGGACCTTTTGTTTCTTCCCTCAGGTTCAGTTTCCTTTTTCTCCTGCCCGCAGTGCCCGCAGCCGCATGAGGAGGTTTTGCTTTCAGGCATTTGTGTTGCCGAGGAGAGATTGAGAGGGAGGGCTCCTTTTCCGGGTCCTGCTGTCAGTTCCAGAGGCATGGTTTTTGAAGGCGCCGTATTCAGGGCAGTGAGTTCTTTTTTCGGGGCAGTGAGTTCTTTTTTTCCCGTTTCGGGAGCTTCAGGTACGCTGCAGCCGCAGGAAGATGAGCTGCATTTTCTTCCGGCTGTCGATACTCCCACAAGGGTCGAAACTGCAAGGACTTCTGCTTTTTTCCCGGGATTTTCCTGCTTTTTGCTTCCTTTTTTCTCAGGTTCTTCCCCTATCAGCAGGTTGTCGGCAAGCCCTGCAAGAAGGGCAGTTGTAAGGGTTGCAAGCGGTCGGAAAATCGTCATCAGGGGGTCAAGGAGGGCGTATGTGATTGCAATGGAGTCCACTCCGGTCTGGGGGGTCGAAATCAGGAAAGATAGGGTTGCGCCTCTGTTTGCTCCCCTTCTCCTTATAGACATGGCTGCAGGGATCACTCCGCAGGAACAGAGGGGAAGGGGAAGCCCTGCCAGGGAAGCATTGATGACAGAACGGACTTTTCCTGCTGAGCTTCCAAGGTAGTCCACAATTTTCTGGTCAGGCACAATTACATTGAGAACCCCTGCAGCGCCGAACCCGAAAATGAGGTAAGGGGCAGCTTCCACAAAGATTTCCCAGGAGGCTGTAAGAATTCCCAAAAGCAGGGAAGGGATGAAGCTTAGGAATTCAAGGCTCATGCTTTTTCCTCCACATGTTCAAGGCACATCTCGATGAGTGTGCTTACATGTTCGTCTGCGATGTAGTAAACCGTGAATTTTCCTTCCCGCCTGACTCTCACGAGGTCAAGCTGCCTGAGGGTTCGAAGCCCGTGCGAAACTGCGGACTGCGTGACTTCAAGCGCCTGCTCGAGTTCGCAGACGCACATCTCTTTCTGCCTGAGCAAAAAAAGGATTTTCAGGCGGGTGTCCGATTGAAGCGCCTGAAAGACTGCAGACATCCGGATAATATGTTCGGAATCAGGGATCTTCTGCATCAGGGCTTCGATCTTCTCCGGGTTAACACGATCGCACTTATCTTGCATGAACATATGAACAGTTGTTCATATATTAATCTCTTTCTAAGAACTGCTCCGGTTTGCAATAGCGAAATGAGAAGGATAAATTTAGCGGAACAAATTTAGCGGGACAAAGTTAGCAGGATAAAAGAAGGGGGGAAGGAGGAAAAGTGCGGAAAAAGAAACAGAAAAATGAGCATTCAGACATCTGCAGAGAAAAATGGTTTGAAAAATATTTTCTATGCCTTTATTTTGTGCCTTTATTTTCGGTCTTCAAAATCTCAGGGTAAGGGCCGCAAAGAATACAAGGGCTAAAAGGGTTGCCCAGTCTCTTTTCTGCATTGACAGCTCATGCATAGAGGTCCTGCGAGTTCCCTGATATCCCCTGCTCTCCATTGCCAGAGCCAGTTCTTCAGCATCCCTTGCCACGCCTCTTATCAGGGGTATGACAAGGGCAGGGACTGAGTGGAAGGGGTTCCTTCCGAAATACATGCCCCTTGAAGCCTGGGCAGCTTTCGTCCGCTCAACTCTCTCATAGAGCAGGGGTAGAAAGGCTATCGAGAGGTTCATCATTGTCGCAAGCTCAAAGGAGTTCACTCCCAGCCAGCGGAGGGGAAGAGGGCGCAGAATTCTTTCTATTCCGCAGGTAATTGCCGAGGGGTCGGTGGTTGCTGTCATAAGGGCGGCAAAAAGCAGGAGGAGTATAAACCTTGCAGAAAGCCTGAGCCCGTTTTGGAGGCCCTCTATACTCGGGCGCAGGATCCAGAATGAAGCCAGAACTCTCCCTTCGGTGAAAAATAGCTGTGCAAGAAAGATAAACGTGATAAACAGCAGCATAGGCCTGACTGCCCGGAAAAATACTCTGGCCGGCAGCCCGGATAATGAAGTAAGGGCAAAAAAGAACGCAAAGAGCACCCCAATTCCGAAAAAACTTTCAGTCCTGAAGGTCAGAATGCCCAGCAGCATCACAGCCGCAAGTTTTGTCCTGGGGTCAAGCTTATGCAGAAAGGAAGCCCCGGGGACGTAACTGAAAACAGGTTCTTGCATGCTTTTTTCTCGTTTTGTGCTTTTCTCTCGTTTTCCTTATTTTTCTTTTTATACTTTTTCGGGCTATTTTTTGTCTATTTTTCAGACAATTTTTCGGACAACTTTTCAATCTATCTTCCAGTCTATTTTTTAGTCCATTTTTCAGGCTGCCTTTCAGCTTTTTCTTTTTCGAGCACCGATTTTACTCTCAGGATCTCTTCAAGCGCTTCTTCAACCGTGAATATGGCCGGGTTTACCGGCAGGCCCCCTGCTTTAAGTTCCCGCATCATGGACGCTACGGGAGGAAGTGGCACGTTCTCGGTTTCAAGGTACTCTTTTCTGCTGCCCTGAAAACCGATTCTGCCTTCCCGGATAAGCACTATCTTCTCCAGAAGGGGAAAAAACCCTTTAAGATTGTGGGTCACGGTTATAACTGCAGTCCCCTGGTCTTTTATCTTTTTGAGGGTCTCGAGAATTTCTTTTTTTCCGGCAGGGTCCAGCCCTGTTATGGGTTCGTCCAGCACAAGGTAGTCCGGCCTGAGGGCAAGGGCTCCTGCAAGGGCTACTCTCTGCATTTCTCCCCCACTCAGGCTGAAAGGGTCTCGAAGCAGCATTGAGCGGTCGAAGGAAACTGCTTCAAGAGCTTCAAAGACCCTTCCTTCTGTTTCTTTTTTCGAGTACCCGAAGTTTTGGGGTCCGAATGCTATCTCCTCGTATACTGTCCTGCAAAAAAGCTGATCTGCAGCCTGCTGAAAGAGCATCCCCACCTTTCTTTTAACTTCTTTTGAAGAGGGGGCAAGCCCGTCAACAGTTACTTTTCCCGAATCCGGGCGCAAGAGCCCGTTGAACAGTTTTATGAGGGTGGATTTCCCTGCCCCTTTTTCTCCCAGGATCCCCACAAATTCCCCTTTTTCGATGCGCAGGTTCACATCTTTTAAGGCTGCGGTTTCAAGAGGGGTATTTTTCGAGTAGAAAAAGCTCACGTTTTCAAGAATAATCGGCATATCTCCTCCGCAAAGCTGGAAGGGGAAGAGGTCTTTTCCCAGGGGACCGCAACTCCGTGGTTTTTCAGGTGCTCTGCAAGTTCTATCAGGGAAGGGGGGGTTAGCCCTAGGTCCCGAAGAGAAAGGTCCGAGAGCACGTCTTCGGGTTTTCCTTCAAGCACTATTCTCCCTTTGTCCATTACGATAATTCGGTCTGCGGCTTGAAGCTCTTCAAGGTTATGTGTGATATATACTATGGTTTTTCCTTTCTCATGCAGCCTTTTTACACGTTCGAGGACAGCTTTCCCCGAATCGGGGTCGAGCATGGAGGTTACTTCATCAAAAACAAGACATTCGGGCTCCATGGTAAGGATTCCGGCAAGAGCCACGCACTGTCCCTGTCCTCCACTCAGGGTCTTTGGAGAGCGGTACCTGTATTTTCCAAGCCCTGTTTCAGCAAGGGCCCTATCCACACGCTTCCGGATTTCCATGGGGGGAAGGCAGAGGTTTTCAGGCCCGAATGCAAGGTCTTCTTCTACGGTCCTGCCTACAAACTGGGTCTCAGGGTTCTGGAATACAATTCCGACAATTTTCCTGATCCCCTGGAGCTTTGAAAAGTCTCCGGTATCCATGCCCCTTACCATGATCTTTCCTTTTTGAGGTCTCAGGAGCCCGTTAAGGTGGAGGGCAAGAGTGGATTTGCCGCTCCCGTTTTTGCCTGTTATCCCTATGTATTCCCCTTTTTTAATTCCCATGTTTATGTTTCTGAGGGCAGGGGTCCCATCGGGGTAATTATAACTTACATTTTCGAGCCTTATCATGCTAAATCGAATTCTTTTTTTCTTTTTAAATTTCCGTGGAAATTTTAGAACCAGGGGTTTTAAAGTTTATGACTGATTTAGATTTTATGGTTTGAAGCGATATATGCGGCAACTGCGGTTTTTACTACTTCTCCCGGCAGGAAGGGGAGGGCTCCGAGGGTAAGGGCTGTCCAGAGTCCGATTTCGGCTACCAGCATCAACTGGGAGACTCCCAGGGCGTATATGACCAGAACTCCTGCGCTCATATTAAGAGCATTGACTGCGAACCCTGATTTTCCGGCACCTTCTGCCTTTTCGGAGAACTTGCCTATAAGGTAGGCAGCCAGTATGAAACCGAAAATGTACCCTCCGGTAGGTCCGAGAAGCACTCCTATTCCGGAACTGCCTCCTGAAAATACCGGAAGCCCTGCAACGCCGAGCAGGGTATATACTACCATGCTCAGGCTTCCCCATTTGCTCTTCAACATGCTTCCTGCAAGCAGGACAAAGAACACCTGCAGGGTTACAGGAACAGGCGAAAAGGGTATGGGGATCTGTATATAGGCTCCTGCAGCAGTCAGGGCTGCAAAGAGGGAGGCAAAGACCATTTTTCTGAGTTCGGGAGTGTGGACAGGGTAAGAATGATCATGTCTCATGTGCATACTTTTTTCCTTTTTTGTTGGTTTTATCTTTTTACCCGGCTTTCTGTAAGCTTTTCTTTTTATTGTTTATCCGTTATTGTTTATTCTGGTTCTTCTGCCTGAAAAAGCGTCAGGTAAATCTTTTTAATGGGTATGAATGGAAATTAAGTAAATTCGATGACTCTGAGGGTATATTCGGGGCATAACGTGCTATTGTTAACTTTCTTTTCGGTTCATTTCTGAGGGCGAAGTAACCCCTTATATTCATAAATGTATTGTTAACCCGTTCTTGTATCTTGGTTTACATTCGATTTAAAACTTTCCCGAAGTCTCTGTTTATATCCTCGCTCGACGACTTTCTGTGCTCTGGAGCGATAATTAAATATATATCTTATGCCGGTATTATGGATACTTCACCTGAAATGCAGTTTCAGCATACTGTTGCATGCTGTATTTTCGGAAATTACGTCGTGGGCGCGTGGCCTAGCCCGGATATGGCGGCAGCCTCCTAAGCTGTAAATCGGGGGTTCAAATCCCTTCGCGCCCGCCAATTTCTATCTCTTTTGCATAGCATCTTTTCATCCAAATTTCATTTTACCGGTTTCACTTTGTCTGCTTAACCTGATCTGTTCCACTTTGCCTGTTTTATTCTGCCTGTTTCACTTTATCTGTTTCACTTCATTTGTTCTATTGTACCTGTTTTGTACCTGTTTTGCCTGCCGTTTTTGAAAGCTTGTTTTTGAAAACTTGCCTGATGGGACGAGTCGCAGGTATGGATAAATTTCTTATTTAGAAGTACAGTATTGCCTAGTTGGAATGCAGTAAATGCTTATAATTCCGCATAATTTCGATTTACAAAACACAATTACCGCTTCAGAGGAAACAGGAATTGATCAGAAAAGCCAGGATAAGTGATGTTGTTGAGATGAAACAGATCATCAACACCTACTCTAAGGACGAGCTCATGCTTGCTCGTTCCCTGAGTGAGATGTACGAGAACATAAGGGATTATTATGTCTGTGAGATCGAAGGCGAGGTTATCGGATGCTGTGCCCTGCATGTGGTCTGGGAAGACCTTGCAGAAATCCTTGCTCTCGCAGTCAGGCCCGATTGTGCAAGAAAAGGAGTAGGTTCGAAGCTTGTTTCAGCCTGTCTTGAGGACGCCAAAGAGCTCGGCATGAAGGAGGTCTTTGCTCTTACTTACGTGCCTGGTTTTTTTGAAACCCTGGGATTCAATACCGTGGATAAAAACAGCCTTCCCCGGAAAATCTGGTCTGGCTGCATCAGGTGCCCTAAATTCCCTGACTGTAATGAAATTGCAGTCCTTAAATCTATCAATGCCTGAGCCCTTTCAGGAACCTTCAGGAGTTCTTGGGCTTCAAGGTTCCTGATTTCAAGGCTCCTGATTTCAAGGCTCATGAATCCGTTATTTTATCTTTTCATGTCGATCTTCGGGGGATAAAATCCCTGTTTTGAAACCTTTTTCAATCTGATTTTATTTAAACAGGCAAAAACCAAAAGCTATTTATCCATCGATTATGCTTTTTAGGTTGTCCTAATTATCAGTCCTGGAAAGTTTCGGGCATGTGTTGGCGGGATGGTGTTAATGCATACGGATCGAATTGAAGAGTACTTAGAAACTATTCTTTACCTTATTACGAAAAACCAGAGCCCTGCAAAAACCAAACAAATTGCAGAAGAGCTGAATGTGTCTTCACCCAGTGTGACGGAAATGATCAAAAAGTTGCATTCTATGGGGTTCGTTGAGTATAAGCCCTATCAGGGGGTCGAATTGACCGAAAAAGGGGCTGAAGAAGCTATCCGAATCAAGAGGAAACACCAGGTGCTTGAGACTTTCCTGGCTGAAGTCCTCGATTTTGACAGAAAGGAAGCTCACAGGGAAGCCTGCGAACTTGAGCATGCGGTCTCGGACTCAGTGCTTGAGAGACTTTACGATTTTCTGGGAAATCCGGAGTACTGCCCTGACGGGCATCCGATCAATATCGATAAAAGTAACCTGCGGCGCGAGGAAGGATTCATCCCTCTCGATGAAATGAACGAGGGAAGTTCGGGCACGGTTGCAAGGGTAACCCTTCCGAGGGAAACAAAAGAGCGTTTGACCTCACTTGGCATCCTCACAGGAGAGGATATTGAAGTCCGGCGCAAGCAAAAGCAGGGCTGTATCTCTGTCATGGCTGTCGGGTCCGAGATCGCTCTTGGAAGAGATATCGCAAAGAAAATTTTCATTACTCCAAAAGGCAAAAGTGCGTAAATTCAGGACAATGATGGCACTTTACAGGAAAAACTAAAGGAGGCATGATAGGGATTTCCAGCTCATGCTGTACTCCTGGCAATAAAGGTCAAAAGAATTCTCCTTATGATGTAACACTGGCCTTCATAGGTAACCCGAGCGTTGGAAAAAGCGTTTTTTTCAGCAGGCTTACAGGGGTTGGTGTCGAGGTTTCCAATTACCCGGGAACTACTGTTGCGCTTAAAAGAGGAAGTGTAAAAGCCAGAGGCAGGACTATTGAAGTAATTGACCTGCCGGGGATTTATTCTCTTGGAGTTGCAAACGAAGACGAAAAGGTAACCAAGAGATTTCTTATTGAAGATGAGCCTGATGTCATTATCAATGTCCTTGATGCTAGCAGGCTTGAGAGAAACCTCTATCTGACCCTGCAGCTCCTGGAACTCGATATTCCTATGGTTATCGCCTTAAATCAGGTGGACCTGGCAGCCGAACTCGGGATTCTCATCGATACGGACCGACTTTCAGAACTCCTGGGCCTGCCTGTAGTCCCCACTGTTGCAACGTGGGGCGTGGGGCTTGATGAGGTAGTGCTCCGGGCGCTCGAAGAGAAAGAAAAAGTCCAGGCACATCACAGGGTAAAATACAGCCAGTGGATTCGCCAGGCCCTGTCCAGTCTTGACCATGCTTTTCCGGATACTTCCCAGAGTGTTAAGATTGCAGCTCTGCTGAACGATGCCGAGTTTGTGGAACTCTGCTGCATGCCTCCTGAAGCCAGTGCAATTCTCTCTTCTGCCCGGCGTTTGAGACAGAACCTTGAGATTGATCACGGTATTTCAGTCCAGGATACCGTTGCAAGAGACCTGTACGGAGAATCCGGGTATATAGTTGATAGCGTGGTCTCGTCGTTTGAGCCTAAAAAAAGATTTCGGGACCGGGTAGATAGGGTTCTCACCTCGCCTAACTTCGGGATTGCGGTACTCATATCTGCCCTGCTCCTTACTTTTCTTCTAGTCTTCAGGATAGGGGGCTTCCTTGAGACCTGGATTGTGAATGACCTTTTTGAGCCTCACATAATCCAGCCCGTCGAAGAAATGACTCTTGGCATGTCGCCTATCTTCAGAAACCTGATCCTTTATTCCCTGCGGGGCGTGGAAGCCGGATTTGCAATCGCGATCCCGTATATTGCAGTTTTCTATGCCATCCTTTCCATATTCGAGGACTCGGGCTACCTGACAAGGGCAGCTTTTCTTCTGGATAACCTGACCCATAAGCTCGGGCTTCACGGGCGAGCTGTTATCCCTCTGGTCCTGGGATTTGGCTGTAATGTCCCTGCAATTATGGCAGTGCACGCCCTCGGCACCCGGAGGGAAAAGCGGATAGCTTCGCTTCTCATCTCCCTGATCCCCTGCTCTGCAAGGACCGTTATTATTCTGGGGCTTGTGGGGACCTTTGTTGGGTTCTGGCCTGCTGTCTCTATCTATGTGCTGGAGATTTTCATTATTGCAGCAATGGGCTGGGTTTTAGGAAGAACCCTGCCGGGCCAGAGGAGCGGCTTTATCATGGAAATGACCCCCCTCCGAAAACCCGAACTAAAATCCACCCTCAGGAAGACCTGGATGAAAAGTCGGGAGTTTTTATACATCGCTTTTCCGCTGCTGCTGGTAGGGAGCGCTGCCCTTGGAATTGCCGATGCCCTGGGGCTTCTTTCTATCTTCCAGGACTTTGTAGAACCCATATCTGTCGGTCTGCTGGGCCTTCCGGCTTTTGCCGCAACAGCTCTGGTCTTCGGAATTCTCCGAAAGGAAATGGCTCTCCAGATCCTGGCAGTACTTGCAGGTACAGCCAACTTTGCAGCCGTAATGACCCCCCTTCAGATGTACCAGTTTGCGGTAATTACAACCATCTATGTCCCGTGCGTGGCAACGATTGCAGTACTGAAACACGAGCTTGGAACAAAGGATACTGCTGCGATTGTTACCTTCACAATACTCCTTGCTCTCGTGGTGGGGGTCTTGATCCGGGTTTTCGGGCCTCTCTTCCTGTAATTCCCGAGTTTCGCTTCGGCACCCGAGTTTCGCTTCGGGAGCACGAGGTCTGTTTCACTCGCTCCGCTCGCTCAAGCAGACTAATCTATGGGCCGGTAACGTTACTTTTTACTTCGCTCAAGAGGACTGGACTAAAATTACAGCTCTTCTTGAACCATGCAATGACATTCGCTATATCAAACCTTTTTTGTCACACTCGACACAGGAGAAAGGTCTTTCCACACAGAAGAAGAGAAAAACCCGAACGTAAAGGCGACTGATGGAGTTTGTGAGTTAGAAAGAGAGCACACCCGTGCAAAAAGGCAGAAAATTTGGTTTTATTTCCTTTCAAATCTGTTTTTTTCTTTTTTTGCAGGGTCACCAGGTAAACTGGTGGAGGCGATTTTATTTGGTGGATCTGAAAAACCGCTCCCGGGCTTAAGGGAGGTATTTATCTGGCTGGCAGGCAGCCTAAGCCTTTTGCGGCGCAGCGAAAGAGAAATGAAATAATATATTCTGGATTCCGGAATATTTCTATCAATTAATCAGGGACCTGCACTCTGTTCCTATATTTTTCCCATGTGCTACGTATTTAAGGTCGCTGCGGAAGAGGGATATGTATTAGTTTCGTTAAATAGGGTGAAAAAGAGTATTTAAGGAACAATAAATCAGTTAATAAGCTTGTTTACTGGATAAAAAAGCAGTTAGCTTCTTTTATTGCTTTTCTGGAATCTTCTCTGGAAAACAGGGCGCTGTAAGCGGGGCACAATATTTATATATTAATAAATGAGTCTACTACTTTCTTATCTTATTTTCCCGTTCCCGTAAATTATTAATACTACATACATCGTGTTTATTTCCGATGACTCGGATTACCGATCACTTACACAAAAACGTGTTTAGTGTTATTATGGATATTTTCGAAATGGATCATTTCCGAGAGCCAGAGGTTGAAGAGGTTCAACTTTTCCTTGAAAGCACTGGAACCCACGGTTCTATTGTTAACGAGGGCGCTCTGGAGATGGACTGCAGTACATCCCCCAAAATTCAGGCGAGGCAGAGTGTACTTCTCAATTTCGATGAGTCTCTTCCGTCCATAAAGTAACACTTTCCCCTAAAATATTTCCAACCCTCTGTTGAAATCCAACTCTTTAACTCTTTTCCCTTAGAGTTAACTCTTGGGTTTCATTCCCTATTTTGTAAAAATTCCTGGTTGAATCGCTGTTTTGTTTATGTGAGATTCTATTAACGCACTTAACGCACTTTTCGGCGTTCTGGACTTTTCTCTTATTTTTAGTGCCATTTTCTCCGGCTTTCCTTGAGTGTTTCATCCCGGGAGGGGAATTTCGTACGATTCTCATATTTAATCTTTTTTATACAGACAATTCCAAAAAATATTTATCCTAATTTTTTGCTCCTGTACGCTTCAAGATAGTTCTTCTCTTCAAGGGCTTGCTGAATACTGGATTTTAGCCTCACATGCCTGGAGGTGAGGCGTTTTAGCACCCATATAATCTTTTATAGAGAGAATTATGGCAAACTGTCCCGGCTTTTCCGGAGCATTTTCCCCTCTTCCTCACCTGTTTTCAGGCTTTTCTCCCGTCTGAATCTTCTTCCTTCGGAAATTTCATATTTTATCCAATTTCGTCCGTCCTGCTATATGGTTTCTGAAGCTGTTTTCAGAAAGGTTAATAAAGCAATCTTATTATAATATAATCTAAAGTTATTTCGAGTCGGCTGAATACTATCGATTACCATATATATATAAAGTAAGATTACATGTAATCTATACACATTATTTAAATTTGTCAGATCGAATCAAATTATATTATACTGATGTTTCACGCTAGCAAAATTATATACATAAGGATAGCCGGGACCCAAATTTATTGTTAGAGGTATTTTTCATGAGAACTGGACAGAGGGACGTGCACAATACACCTAAAAGGCGACTGTCAATAACTTATGAGGAGCTCGAGACTCTCAAAAAATCAATCAAGATTTCGGTTCTCAATGAACTGCAGGCCGAAATGGAAAACAGTTCTGAGCTGGATTCTTTTAAGGACCAGATCCTTTCCGAAATCAGGGCCGAACTGACAGGGCTCCCCGATTCTGCAGCACTCAAGGCTTCAATCCTCAGCGAACTGCGAGCCGAACTTAATTCCGGAAAGGAGAATGACTCTGCAACGGCGGAACGGCGGCTGAAGGAAATGGCAGGAATTCAGGACGGGCTTGTCAGGGAGCTGCTTGACCAGAAAGTGCTTATAAAAAAGCTGGAAGCCGAGGTTGAAAAGCTCTCCGGGGCGCTGGGAAACATGCAAAATACTGTTTCTCCCTCTCCTCCTCCTGTTTCTCTTCCGGTCCTCGAAGATCCCCTTGACCTTCCCCCTCTCTCCAGAAAGCCAAAGAGCAGGTTTGAGTTCAGGAAAGAGAAACCTGCCGGGCATGAACGGATTGATTTCAGGGAGGCTCCTGCATCCCTGCCAGGTACAAATGCAAAAGTCCAGCTGAAGATCAGGGAAGTTGAGCCAAGAGAACTCGACGAACAGGAAATTGTTGAAACAAAGTGTGAATATATAATTGCCGAGAGCGGGGATCGAAAACGGTTTAGAGGCAATCTGAGGCAGTCGCCTGTAAGAGAAGCCCCGACCGGACAGGCTCCTGCGAGCCCGCGATCTTCTCTGAGATCCCAATCTCCTGTGAAGGCAGACTCTGTAAGAGCCCGGCCTGCCGAAGATTATAAGTGCGAGTACATAATCGCCGAAAAGGTTCCAAAAAAGCATTTAATCGATGAATCCGTGGACCTCAGGGATAATGAAGATGCGGAAATCATAACCTGCAGCCGGAAAGACCCCCGGGCGTAATGAGGCTGAAAAAACGAATACTTCTTCAAAAACGCAAAACCTCAGAGGCATTCTGTGTACATAAAAGAAATTGAGTTCGTTAATTTCAAGTCCTTCGGAAAAAAAGTAAAGATTTCCTTTTACAATGACTTCACCACCATTTCCGGTCCGAATGGGAGCGGGAAGTCGAACATCATAGACGGGATTCTCTTTGCACTCGGGCTTTCAAGCTCCAGAACCCTCCGGGCTGAAAAACTTACGGACCTTATTTACAATGGAGATGAGGCAAAAAAGCCCGATTTTGCCCAGGTTACGATCCGTTTTGACAATACTGACCGCAAGCTGCCGTTAGAGCTTGATGAGGTAGAGATCTCAAGAAAGGTCAGGCGGACAAAAAATGCGTATTACAGCTATTTTTATTTTAACGGAAAAGCCGTGAGCCTGGGAGAAATCCATTCCCAGCTTGCAAAGGCAGGAATAACACCTGAAGGTTACAATGTGGTGATGCAGGGAGATGTCACGCAGATCATCTCCATGAGCTCTGTTGAAAGGCGGAAGATTATTGACGAGATTGCAGGAGTTGCAGAGTTTGATGAGCGTAAGCAAAAGGCACTAGGGGAGCTGGAAATCGTTCGGCAGCAGGTCGAACGCGTGGACATCATCCTTGAAGAGGTGCGTGCCCAGCTTGAAAAACTCTCCGGGGAACGGGACCAGGCCCTGAAATACCAGGCCCTGAAGGCTGAAAAAATTAAATTTGAAGGTTATGTCCTGCTTTCCAAGCTCAAGGATGCCAGAACCGAACTGGAAAATGTGGACAAAGAACTTGCAGGCAAAGAAGAGCACCTTGAAAAAGTCCGGGTTCTGCTGGACGAGAGGGTGAAAGAATTAGAAGCCCTTGAACAGGCCCTGGAAAAAATTTCCCTTGAAATCCGGAAAAAAGGGGAAGACGAGCAATTGCAGGTCAAAAGGGAAATCGAAGAGACAAAAGGGGAAATTTCCCGTTGCGTGGACAGCATTGAGCTTTCGGAATCCGAACTTGAAGAAGCTGACGCAAAGCGCAGAAAAGCGTTTGTTGATATAGATACCACAAAGGGCAAGGTGGCGGAGCTCGAAGAGAAAATCGAAGCTGAAAACGTGAGAAAAGAGAGCATTTCTTCCGAGCTGTCCGAAAGAAAAACCGAGCGTATGCTGCTCCAGAGCAGGATTGCGGACGTGGATGCAAAGTTTGCAGCAACAAGGGACGAGCTCATGGATGCCCGCAAGAAACTTGAGAATGTTAAAAACGAGAAAAATGAGCTTATCCGCAATGAAGACCGGCTCCTTGATACCCTCAGGAGAAAATCCTCGGAACTGAGGGATATCGAGAACCAGATAAAGGATGCCGAAGCTGCAGTTACTGCCTCTGACAGTGATACCCTTTCTGTCCAGTATGAGATCGAGAAGCTTACTGGAAATCTGGAGTCTCTTATAAAGGACCGGGACGATATCGAGAGCAGCCATTTCAGGATCAAGGAAGACATAAGGAAACTTGAGAGCAGGCTTCACGGCCTCCAGCAGGAATATGCAATTGCCGAGGCAAGGGTCCGGGCTTCGGAACAGGGAGGCGGGTATTCAAGGGCTGTGGAAATGGTAATCGGAGCTTCCCGGCAGAATGAACTCTTCGGAATACACGGGACGATTGCCCAGCTGGGAAAAGTTGACCGCAGGTATGCGGCTGCCCTTGAGGTTGCTGCAGGGAACAGGATGCAGGCAGTTGTTGTGGACAATGACGGGGACGCTTCCGAGGCAATCGAATTCCTTAAGAGGAGAAAGGGTGGAAGGGCTACTTTCCTGCCGCTTAACAAAATGAAGGACTCCAGGCGGCTTGAAAGCCTAAGTTATGAAAATGGTGTAATTGGGTACGCAATTGACCTTATCGAATTTGATCCCGACTTCGAACCTGCTTTCTGGTATGTTTTTCAGGATACCCTTGTTATGGAAGACCTTGCCAGTGCCCGCCGCCTGATGGGAAAGGCCAGAATGGTTACCCTTGAAGGGGAACTCCTTGAAAAGAGCGGGGCAATGGTTGGAGGTTCTCTCTCTTCAAAATCGGGGATCTCTTTTGCGGCAGCAGAAAAAGACAAACTTCTTGAACTTGCAGAAGAGATAAAATCTCTTGACGCGAGCCGGAATGCAGCTATCAGTAAACAGGACAGCATTGAAAGCCACGTTTTTGAGCTGAGCAGGAAGATCCGCGACTGTGAGGCTACTATCTCCAGAAAAGAACTCGAGCTTCAGGAAATCGCAGGCAGGGAAGCTAAACTTGCAGAACTCCTTGAAGCTAAACAGGCAGACCTGAGGGCGATTGAAGAGTCAAGGACGGAACTCAGGGCTGAAATGGACAGGGTAATTGCGGAAAAGGCTGAAAAAGAGGTTGCTGTGTCTGAACTTGAGGTGCAGGTTGCCGAACTTGAGGCAAAGCTTGCTGATTCTCCTCTTCCCGAAATCAACAAAAAAGCCGAGTTTGTGGACGAGGAAATCCGGCGGCTTGAAGGCAGGATCAGGGATACCGAAGCCAGCCTGAATGCCCTGCAGCTTGAAACAGAGTATGCCGAGCAGAAGATTGCCGAGGCCAAGGAGCTCATCAGGGAACTTGATGAAAAGAAAGCTTCAAGGCGTGAAAGAGTGGATTCTCTTAAGGCAAAGATCGCGGAACTTGAAATGCAACTTGAGGAAAAACAGAAACGGGAACTTCAGCTTTCCGACGAACTTATAGGGCTCCAGAAAGAAAGGGAAAATATTCAGGCTGAGCACAGTGCGGTAAAGCGCAGGGTCAGTATAGCTGCAACCACTCTTGAAAAGGCAAAGCAGCAGGTCCTTACGCTCACAGCTACGAAAAGCGCCCTTTTCGACCAGGCAAAGCAGCTGCTTGAAGAGATAGAGAGGAGGGGAATAGAAGAAAGCTCCGAGGTCCCGAGTTACGAAACCGTTTACATGAGGATCCAGGCAATCGAAGAAGCCATGCGCAGGCTTGAGCCTGTAAACATGCGGGCAATCGATGAGTATAACGAGGTGGAACTCAGGCTTTCCGACCTGCAGGGCAAACGCGATACGCTCTTTACCGAAAGAGAACAGCTCCTTGAACGTATTGGCCAGTATGAGCAGCTCAAGCGGGACGCCTTTATGGAGGCTTATACAAGCATAAATGCCAATTTCAAAGATATTTTTTATGAGCTTTCCGACGGAATGGGCGAACTCCTGCTGGAAAATCCCGACGACCCCTTTGCCGGAGGAATGACTCTCAGGGCTCAGCCAAAAGAAAAGACTCTCCAGCGCATAGAAGCCATGTCCGGAGGAGAAAAAAGTCTTACGGCACTTGCTTTCATCTTTGCAATCCAGCAGTACCGCCCTGCTCCTTTCTACGCCTTTGACGAAATCGACATGTTCCTTGACGGCTGGAATGTGGAGAGGGTCTCAAGGCGGGTTAAAACCTCAGGCTCAAAAGTCCAGTTTATCGTTGTTTCCTTAAGAAAACCCATGATCCAGGCTGCAAGCCGGACGATAGGGGTTACAATGCAGGAGAATAATATCACGAGTATTACCGGAGTGAAGCTTAATGGCTGAACTTATAGATAATTCGGTACTCAGCATTTCCGGCCTCCCTTCCCCACGCGAATCCGGGGAAAAGGATTCTCTTTTTTCAGACCCCGAAGTTTTCGGGCTTCCGACTACTCTTTCATACCTTGGCGTTGATTGGGCTCTGCTCGACCTTTCGGAGTTTAATACCTACGAGCCCCTGGGCATCCTGGTCGAACTTGCAAAAGATGGGAAGATCGATCCCTGGGATATCGACGTTGTGCAGCTTACTGACAGTTTTCTGCAGAGGGTAGAAGAGCTCCAGAAAATGGACCTGAGGATTTCTTCCCGGACTCTCCTTTATTCCGCTATCCTCCTCCGCATGAAGTCTTCAGTAATTCTCGGGGTAGAAGAAGAGGAAGACGAGGATTTTGACCCTGGCTTTTTTGATGATGAAGAGCTTCCCACGCCTGATGAGTTCCCCATCCCGAAGCTGCCTGTCCGCCGCCTTTCAACAAGGCCTGTCACTTTGAATGAACTTATTCTGGAGCTCAAAAAAGCTGAAAGGACGCTCTCAAGGAAAAACGAAAAAAAAGCCCGGCTGGCTGCAGAAGAACCTGATATCCCTGATGCCCCCCTGGCTACCGGAGACGTGCTTGGGATTGCCCATGACGAGGCGATCGGCTCGAGGCTGGCCCTTATCTGGGCAAGGCTTGTTGAACTATTTATGAAGCAGCCTGTTGTGGAGTTTTCCGAGCTCCTTCAACTGAGTGACGACAGGATCATGGATTACCTTTCCCTCCTCTTTCTTGCTTCGAGCAGAAAGATCTGGCTTTTCCAGAATGAACTTTTCGGGGAGCTGTACATTTATCCCGGAGAAGAATCCGGATTTTCCACGGAAGGCAACCCGCCTCTCTTCCATCAGATGAAACAGGGCTTAATAGAAGATGCTTCCGTGCCTGAACTTTCCCTCGGAGAAAAGTTTGCAGGCAGTAAGCCTAAGGTTGAGTGTATGGATGGGGGGCCTGATGAAGCCGGGTATCCTGAGATTCTTTCCTTTGAGCCGGAACATATAGATATAAATTCTCCTGTAGACTCTCCTGAAGAAACACGTTAACTCAACTGAAGTATAACCTTATCCTCTTTTCTGGTCGTGAAACTTATGAGTGAGCTTGAAATCATCGAAGCGGCTCTTTTTGCTGCGGGCAGGGCAGTAAGCCTTGAAAAACTTATGAAAATTACCGGAAAGCCAAAAAAGAATGTCTCTCTGGCAGTGCAGGAGCTGATGGAGGCTTACTCTTCCCGGGGCTCGGGCATCGAAATCCTGGACCTTGGCGAACGTTACGTCATGCAGGTCAAGCCCGAGTACTCCGAACTCATGCGGGAGGTTGCCCCAAAAGAACTTTCAGCCCCCAAACTCCGGACCCTTTCCATGATTGCCTACCATCAGCCCCTCCTCCAGTCCGACCTGATCGAAATGAGGGGCAGTGGGGCTTATGACCATATAAAAGACCTGATTGAGAGGGGTTTTGTCGATTCCGTGCCCTGCGGGAGGAGCAGGCAGCTTTCCACAACCCCACTGTTTGCAGATTATTTCGGGCTCAAAAGGAACGACCCTAAAGCCATAAAAGAGAAAATAATTGAGCTATTAAAGTCGCAGGGAGGGCAGAGTGAGATCAACCTCTGGGTAGGGAAAAAGACCATTGCTGTGACTCCAATGTATGAATCCCTTATGGGCATGTGCGGGATTAAAGACTATTTTGTTGCAAATGCCTACTGCCCGTCCAAAGAGGAAATTTCCCGCCTGCTTGAGGCGGATGTGCTTGTGGTAACTGCCGGCTACCTTGATACCGTGAGACAGCACTGTGACGGCGAAATCCTTGAGGTACGTTCAACAACCTTTGACGACCTTATCGAGGCTGTCTCTCTTCTCTCAGAAGAACTTTCTGATGAGGTGGACCCGAAAACCGTGGAAAACACTCTTCAAAAGATCGGTGAGACCCGGGAAAAATACGTGTCCTCGGCTTTACTTATAGAGAGGAAGGTAAAGCCTGTAACTGAGATGGTCTCAAGGATCGTAAACGACCTCAACATAAGAATTTCCACTGACGGAATCCTTGTTGCTCCTGATTACGGGACTTCGGGGGAGGGAGTAAGCATAGGTAAAGGGGCGAAGATTCTGGTACCCACTCACCGCACTGTAGAGGGGGACCTTCTTGAGAGGGTCTGCAAAAAATATGATTCTATCCTTGAAGGTTTGAAAAACTTTGAAGAATGAAGCACCTAAAAGCCGATGCGGAGGGCCTGCTTCTATCTTAAATTTTTTTACTCTACTGGCGCCCATAATTTAAGCTTTTCTGTTGTATTTATATTCTTTATATATAGTATTTATATAGTATGCGAGGCATTTAACTATAGCTTTATATACTGGTTAGAGGATATTACTCTTGCTTTATATACTGAGGGTTGACGAATGAGCGAATCTAGCATTAAAATTGAAAACGTGGTCGCATCCACCAAACTCGCTGAAGAGTTTGATTTAACTGTGATTGAATCCGAGTTCGAAGGCGCCGAGTACAACAAGCAGAAGTTCCCGGGGCTCGTCTATAGAGTTTCGGACCCCAAAGCTGCTTTCCTGGTCTTTACTTCCGGAAAGGTTGTCTGCACAGGGGCAAAAAACGTTGCTGACGTACACACAGTTATCGGCAATATGGCAAAAAAGCTGAACAGTATCGGGATCAAGACAATGGAAAACCCGCAGATTACTGTCCAGAATATAGTTGCCTCAGCAGACCTGCACACTATCCTTAACCTCAATGCAATTGCAATCGGGCTTGGGCTTGAGAATATCGAATACGAACCCGAGCAGTTCCCGGGGCTTGTGTACAGGATCGATGAGCCCAAGGTAGTTGTCCTTATTTTCAGTTCCGGAAAACTGGTAGTTACAGGCGGAAAATCCCCCGAAGACTGTGAGAGGGGTGTAGAAGTCGTCCGTCAGCAGCTCGATAACATGGGACTTTTATAAGAACCCTCAATTTTTCTATCTATTAGCTCAATTGTGATCTGTCTCCTGTGGAAAGGACACGGATAGTACCTGATGAAAAACGGATTCTGCGATATGCGTAGAGGCTCAGACAAAGGATATGTGTGAAACGTGAACAACGCAGATGTTTGTATCCTTATTCCCACACTTAACGAAGCTGCAACGATAGGGGAGCTCATTAAAGATTTCAAAAAAGAAGGCTTTTCCAACATTTTCGTTATCGATGGTAACAGCAGGGACGGGACAGCGCAGATTGCAGAGGCAGAAGGCGCAAAGGTTGTCTTGCAGACAGGAAGAGGCAAAGGGCAGGCAATGATCCAGGCTTTCGAGCTTATCGAGAGCCCCTATGTAGTAATGGTCGATGGCGACGGGACATATCTTGCCAGAGAAGCTCCCTCTCTTCTTGAGCCTGTTCTAAAAGGCCAGGCTGACCATGTTATAGGTAACCGGTTGGAAAAGTATTCTCCCGGGGCTTTTACAAGGCTTAACCTTGTGGGCAACTGCCTTATAAATATGCTTTTTGACATCGCTTATAGTGTACAGTTAAGGGACATTCTCTCCGGCTACCGGGCATTTACTCTTGAGAGTATAAGGGAACTGGAACTCAACAAAACAGGCTTTGAAATTGAAACCGAGATCTCTGTGGAATGTGTCCTGAAAAAACAGAGAGTCGAAGAGGTCCCTATTACTTATCTCCCCCGAAGCAAACAGGGCGCAACCAAGCTAAACCCTGTAAAAGACGGGATAAAAATCGGATCTACCATTTACAGGCTTGCAAAAGTGCATAACCCGATGTTTTACTTCGGGATTCTGGGCTTTATATTTATTCTGGCAGGTCTGTTTACTGGAACCTTTGTGGTGGTCCAGTGGTTCCAGGGAATCACCCGCGTCCCGCTTTCGATTCTCACAACACTGTTTATTATATTCGGGCTCCAGATGTTTATCTTCGGGATGCTCAGCGACCTTATAGTAACTCTCCACAGGCAAACCGTAAGCTTGATCCAGGAGAAAAATAAGCAGAGAAAATAATACAAAATCAAGGATCTCTCTTTTTTCCGGTCGCTGCACATTTTTTTGAGATCATGCATAAGCATAATTTCAGTATGCATTATGTCAGTAAGTGTTATGTCAGGTTTTTTTCCTGTGCTCATTTTTTTCTCTGGATTTACTTTTTGATCTCATTCTTAATCTAATTCTTAATTTCTTTCATTTTATCCCATTTTATTCTTCATTTTATCCCATTTTATTCTTCATTTTATCCCATTTTATTTTTCGTCTCATTTTTTCTAATTTTTCCTGAAATAACCCTCTATAAATCAACTTTACTTGTTTTTCTCTCAAGCCAATTTTAAGAACTCTTTATAAAAAATTTATTTTAATCATCTATTGTATATTTTCGACATCGATAAGCTCCTAAGTAAAGTAAAGTTGATCAGGGTTAAAGTTTGTTTTTTAAATAGTGTTATATATAATTACTTTCCTTTTATGTTCTAACTCACAATCCCTTTACTTACGTATGAATCCTGCATGATAATCTTATGGACAAATTGAAAGCTTGAGGTAATAAAGATGACAATTGTGGAAGATGCACAAAAAGGAATTATCACCGAAGAGATGAAGATCGTTGCAAAGGACGAAGGACTTGACCCTGAATTCGTCCGCCGTGGTGTTGCAGCCGGAAGAATCGTTATTCCAACCTCCCCCTACAGACAGGTAAAGATCTGCGGTATCGGAGAAGGGCTCAGAACCAAGGTCAACGCCTCCATTGGTGTATCCTCAGACATTGTGGATCCAGAGATGGAAGTTAAAAAGGCAATCGCTGCAGAAAAAGCAGGTGCCGACACCCTCATGGAGCTCGGAACCGGCGGAGACTTCCTTGCAATCAGGAAAAAAGTCATTGACAGCATCTCCCTCTCAGTCGGTTCAGTGCCTCTTTATCAGGCTTTCATTGAAGCTGCCAGAAAGTACGGTTCAATCGTGCACATGACAGAAGACGAGCTCTTCAACGCAACCGAAGCCCAGGCAAAACTCGGAACCAACTTCATGGCAATCCACACCGGGATCAACAACATCACCCTTGACAGGCTTAAAGCCCACGGCAGGTATGGCGGTCTCTGCTCCCGCGGCGGCGCTTTCATGAGCTCCTGGATGCTCCACAACGAAAAGGAAAACCCGCTTTTCGCAAACTTCGACTACCTCGTTGAAATCCTCAAGGAACACGAAGTTGTCCTTTCCACAGGAAACGGAATGCGTGCAGGTGCAGTCCACGATGCAACCGACCGCGCCCAGATCCAGGAATTGATCATCAACTCCGAAATGGCTGACAGGGCACACAAGCAGGGTCTGCAGGTCATTGTCGAAGGCCCTGGCCATGTCCCCCTCGACCAGATCGAAACCAACGTAAAGCTCATGAAGGAAATGAGCGGCCACAAGCCCTTCTACATGCTCGGTCCTCTCGTTACCGACATCGCCCCAGGCTACGACCACATCGTAACCGCAATCGGCGCATCCGTATCCGCATCATGCGGCTGTGACTTCCTCTGCTACGTAACTCCTGCAGAGCACCTTGCCCTCCCTAACCTCGAAGACGTCATCACCGGAGTCAAGACCTCCAGAATTGCAGCTCACGTCGGCGACATGATAAAGTACCCCGAAAGAGCAAGACAGTGGGACCTCGACATGGGCAGAGCCAGGAGAGAACTCGACTGGGAAAAGATGTACTCCCTTGCAATCGACCCCGAACACGCAAGAGCAGTCAGGAACAGCAGGGCACCCGAAGACACCGACGCATGCACAATGTGCGGTAACTACTGCGCCCTGAAGATCGTCAACCAGAGCTACAACCTCGCAAAATAAACTAAAAAAAGTAAAGTAAGGCCTCAGGGCTTTACTTTCTCACCTTTTCTTTCATCTTCACTTTTTCTGTTTTTGTTTTCTGCTTTTACTTTCTGGTTTTATTCTGTGTTTTTTCCCGCGAACTTGCTTGGCACAGCAGGGTTTATGCTTTTTACGAAATTGATTCCGCAATTTTCAGCACTTCGGCTTTATCAAGTGCTCCTCTCAGGCTCAGGTCAATATTTCCGAGTTTCCATTTTAACACTTTCACATCCCCCATGGTCAGGTACTTCCCTTCCTTTCCGTTGATTGAAATGTCTTCTGCAGAATTCATGATTGCAGCATTCGGAGCCTGACCTTCATATACGGTTTCCGTGATCACTATGCTTTCTTCTCCTTCTCTATAGGTCATGACGACCGTTTCGGAAGCCTGGCCTTCAGGGGCTGTTTCACTGGTATTGAACGCTGTCGCATGACTGAACTCATAACCTTCTGGCAGGTACTCCGGGATCAGGATTTCAAATCCGACACGTTCCTCAGCTTCTTCGAGGCTTAACTCTTCAGGAAGTTCAATCTCTACGGGATCCATGGTCTTTACGGTTGCCCCTTCCGGAATTTTAAACACAAACTCGGAATCCGGAATCCCTGTGTTTACTTTAAGGTCCCGGATTTCTACTTTTGAAGTCAGTGTTTCATTGCTATCGTACATTTCATATCCGAGGAACATCCAGGTTTCTTTGTCTACCCGGACTTTCATGCTGTATGCAGGGGACTGTTCGCCCGTCTCTTTCGGAGTAGCTTCCAGCAGGTAGGCTTCTCTTCCTTCAAGCTTTTCTGTTCCCAGCAGGGATACTTCCGTATCGTTAAGGGCAATTCCTATGAGTGAAAGATAGTCGTCCCCGGTTAATTCCGGGGTTTCGGGGATCTTTGTCTTCATGACCGTGTTTGTCCCCGGGGCATAGGTCCACCTGAATTCCCCATCCGAGAGCACGAGCGTCTCTTCTTCTCCTCCTGGCTTTTCTATGAAGTTTTTTATCATGTGTGGTTTTTTGTAAATCGTCTTAAATTCGTTTTCCACAACCTTCTCCCCGATGTAGTAGGTCATGTGCATTGTGTACGAATAATCTTCAATGCTGTTCTGCTTTTCCAGCATCCGGGCTGCAATCTCTTCGGCACCTGGTTGTTTTTCCGTGCAGCCCGATGCGAAAAGAGCCAGAATTACGAGGGCCAGCAAGAATAGCACTTTCTTTGTTGCCATATTCATCACCTTTTTCCGGCTTTAACTGCTATTAAACGAGGTTTTCAGGCATTTTCCTGCAAGGACTCAGCAATTCTCAACATTTCGTCTTTTTCCAGGGAAGCGGTAAGGATCAGGTCTATATTCCCTATCTCCCATCTCAGGATCTTCATGTCCCCGAAGGCAAGGTATTTTCCGTCTATCCCGTTAATGGTAACGTTTTCGCCATAATTCGTGATTGCAGCTTCTGGGGTCTCCGGGATCTCCTTTTCGTATACGGTTTCCGAAAGGGAAATGATATTCTCCTTCTCGTTTTCGTATCTCAGGATGACCGTCTCCAGGGTCTGCTCTTCAGGGACTGTCAAGCTTTCTTTGGAGACCATCGAATAGTTGAAAGCATACCCTTCGGGGAGGTATTCCGGGACCAGGAATTCAAATCCCGCAGCTTCTCTTGCTTCTTCGAGGGTTATTTCTTCGGGAAGTTCAAATGAGCCAAGATCTATGGTCTTTACGGTTGCCCCTTCCGGCACCTCGAACACGAATTCAGAGTCCGGGATGTCTGTATTTATTTCCAGGTCGAGGATTTCAAGTTCCATCATCGGGTCTCCGCTGCTGTCATATATTTCATACCTGAGAGGCATCCAGGTCTCTTTGTCTACCCAGAGTTTCATCCCATCTGTAAACCGGAAACCCTCTTCCTCATCTTTCAGGCTGGTCTCAAGCAGGTATGCGGGTCTACCGTCGATTTCTTCCGTACCAAGCAGGGAGACATCCGTTTCGTTCAGCAAATCGCTAATAAGTCCTACGTAATCTGTTTCCCCCTGTGTTGGGGTTTCCGACATTTCCATTTTTGTGACTGTATTTGTTTTCGGGTCATAGATCCAGATGAATTCTCCATCCGAAACCACAATGGTGCCGGCTTCGTCTTCAGGTTTTATTGTAACCGTTTTCATCTTATCTGGTTTCTTCTGCAGGAACTGGATCTCGCTTTCCTGTATCTGATTTCCAAAGTGTGAAGTCATTTGCATCGTATACGAATAATCCTGGATGTTGGCTTCTTTTTCCTGCATCTGCTCTGCGATTTCTTCCGCACTGAGTTCCTCTGTACAGCCCGATACGAAAAGGGCCGGAACCAGCAGGATCAGTAATGTAAGTGCTGTAAGCGCTTTCCCGTTTGTCATTTTCTTCACCACTTTTTTCCGGGGAGTTTTCCTGAATTTTTCTCCCGGAATTGAATCGTTACTCTTCCAAGGACCCTGAATTCCCTTCCCAGAACCCTGAATTCCCTTCCCAGGCCTTCCCCTTCAAAAATAAGTTCAGGTGTATTATGCTCGAGTAATATAACAGAGTAATCTTCGATACTACTCTTTTTTGCCTTATCTGTTCCTATTATTTATTCTAAATCTCTTTCTCTGCCGCAACTCTCTTCTCTTTAATAGGGGTTTTTCGCTTTTTGAGGTCAGAACCTTTGTTCAAGGTTTAAACTTTGTTTAATATAACTTTTCCGGAAAAAGTTCCAAAATATTGGTCTCTATTGAGGAATTTAAGTATATTTTTTGTTATTTTTTTCCAATAAAAATAATTAATATTTTTTTAAATTTTTCAATCATTAAAAATCGGCAGTTTTTTATGATGTACCTTAAATCTCTATCTAACTTTTATTCTGTTTCCTGAAACGTTGGGATCTGTTTTTCCCGGAAATGGAATTGAGCCTGCTCATAACAAATTGAGGTAGAGGTTTTATGAAAAGGGAAGTTCTTAGGTGGTTTGCGGTTCTCGGGATATCGCTGTTATTTTTTGTTTTTCCGGGATATGGGGCTTCGGTCGAAGCTGGGGTAGTGCCTTCCTCTGAAAGTGCAATTGAGGAATACGAATTTGAAGAGCTTAATCCCGACGAGATTACAACGGAATGGAACGCTTCTTATCTCTTCAGTACCAGGGAAGACGCCTTAAAAGAACTTGAATCTTTAAAAAAGAGGTCAGAGGGAATAAACGAAACTTTCCGTCCTGAATTCGAGGAGCTTTCCGGGTTTTCTTTGCTAAACTACATTGAAACCGAAAAGGAGTTTTCAAGGTCTTTTGATGTCCTGTATATTTATGCATACACAGGGCTCAGCAAAAACGTAAATGATCAGTTCTTTTCATCTCTTCTTGCGGACGCCCAGGACCTGGCTACGGAACACGGGAAAGCCACATCATTTGCCACTATAAAGCTGACTTCACTTTCAACTGAGGAATGGGAGCAGCTCTTTTCCGAGGAGCCCGGGCTTGAAGAGTACCGGCCCTATTTGGAAGCTGCCTACATCAGGTTTGCAGAGCACAGACCAGAGGACGAAGCCCAGGCTGCATACCTTGCAGATATAGAAAACCAGCGCATGAAACTCCAGACCGAGGCAGTTTCACAGATTACGAACAACGTCACAAGGGCAGGGAACATAACCCTCGAGAATGGGGAAGAATATTCCGTCAACTCCCAGTCTTTCTATACTCTACTTTCAACGGATCCCAGCAGGGCCAATAGGGAAAAATGCTATGACCTGAGGTTTTACCATATGATTGACGAATCAGACTCTATGGCGGCCCTATATTCCGAAAAAGCCAGGCTTGATGACCTTGCCGCAAAGGAGTTGGACTATACTGACTCTTACGAAGCCTGCCTTTACCGCCTCTATCTTACCGACTCTCAGGTTGACGAGATGAATTCGGTCTTCAAGGAACGAAAAGATATATTTGAAAGGTATAACGATTTTAGGAAAACAAAGCTCGGGCTCGAAACCCTGAAACCCTATGACCTCTTGCTGGAGTTAACTGAAGAACCGGGAGAAGAGTATGCTTATGTGGATGCTCTGAAAGGTGTCCAGAAGTCCTATGCCGGAATGGACCCCCGCTTCAACGATATCTTTCTGGAGATGGCTACAGGAAATTTCATAGATGTGTATCCTGATCCCGAAAATGGAAAACGACAAGGCGGTTATTGTTACGAACTCTCTGCCCTGAAGGCCCCAGCCCTGATCTTCATGAATTATAACGGCCTGATTTCGGACCAGAAGACCCTCACGCATGAACTGGGGCACGGGATTCATTTCTATCTGATGGGTAACTCCGTAGATTACCTCTACTGTTCCGGGCCAATAATTTACGAAATGGAGATCCCTTCCACTTTCAACGAGGAACTCTTTGTTGATTATGTAGTTGAAAACTCCGATCGTGATACTGCTGTTGCAGTGCTCTCCCAGCATATAGGTGAATATCAGAACTATTTCGCCTCCCAGCCCATGATCACGGAATTCGAGCATAAGGCCCACCAGCTCTGCGCTGAAAAAAACTATGAAAACGGAACTGTCAGTGGAGCAGAACTCAATGCTCTCTGGGCCGAACTCGCTAAAGAATACAGGAGTGACTCAGTAGAATACTATACCGAAGACTCTGCGGAATGGACCTATATCCACCATATCTATCTGGAAAATAACTACTATACCTTCAACTATGCGGTTTCGAAAGCAATAACTCTCGCTCTTTTCAAGCAGTACAAGGAAGACCCGGAGACCTTTAATGAAAACTACATAGCTTACCTTTCAGCCGGTGCAACGTTAACTCCCGAAGAAAAACTGAAAAAATACTTCGGAATCGAGATCAACAGGCAGCTCTTTGAAGATGCCATGGACGTGGTGGAGTTGAGGATCCTGCAGCTTGAGGAACTGGAAAGGGAGAGGAATGGGCCTAAATTTGAGTCTGCCGTAGAAAGCCTGAATATCTATTCGGGTTCTTTCTGGAAGGTTCCGGTTTGAGAATGATCAACTGGAAGGCTCAATGAATTGAAAACTCTGGGGCGTTTGAGGGCATTTAAGTGCCCTCTGCCTCCATATTCTTTTTTTGCCTTTTTTTGCCCCCTGAAAAGCTTTTTCCGTTCTTTGAAGTGCCCTGCGCTTTATGCGGGTCAGGCATTGAATAAACATTTCTACCATAAACGATAGAACTACCTGTAATCGACAGGAGAACACAAAAATGTACTATCACATAGTTGAATCCCCAATCGGTCCCATACTCCTTGCAGGAGATGAAGAAGGGCTGAAATACGTAAACTTCATGAAAGGCAAAAAGAAAATCGAAGTTCCGGATGGCTGGGTAGAAAATGAAGAGTTTTTCAGGGATATTTCCGCGCAGCTTGAAGCTTATTTTGCAGGACAACTCAAATCTTTTGACGTAAAGCTGGCTCCCTGTGGCACGGACTTCCAGAAATCTGTCTGGAAGGCCCTGAAAGAGATACCTTACGGGGAGACCCGGACTTATGGAGAGATTGCAAAAAGCATTGGAAATCCGAAGGCTTCCCGGGCTGTGGGGCTTGCAAACAACCGGAACCCGATTGCAATAATTGTGCCCTGCCACAGGGTCATCGGGGCAAACGGGAAACTTACGGGCTATGCAAGCGGGCTGGATGTGAAAGAATTTTTATTGAAACTTGAAGAAAACAATTTGAAATAAGAAAATCACAAAGCTTCTATTTCAGTTCTCTGGAAAACCTGTTTAGTTCTCTTTGAATGCTGTCAATTTTTTCCAATTGCTCTCTTTGAATGCTGTCATTTTTTCTCAACTTATATACCATTTTCAAAAACAGCAATGGTATTATAAGATAAAATATTATTACAAGAGTGCCCATTAGTACTTCACTAACTCCTATTATCATTACAAGCCCTCTAACTTATTATGATTTTAAATCTATTTCTCACTTTGCAAAAATGTTAATCATCAGGGGAAACCAGTATGGAGCTCAAAGACAAGATCGAGAGTGTTATCAAAGAAGCAGCCGCAAATCCCGGCACTGAAACCCAGTATCGTGAACCTCTTGTCGGCTATGCTTCAGCTGACGACCCTCTTTTTGACGAAATGAAAGAAATCATAGGTCCTCATCACCTTCACCCGAAGGAGGTCTTTCCCGGGGCAAAGGCCGTGGTATCCTTCTTCCTGCCGTTTGAAGAGAAGCTTGTGGAATTGAACCGGAAGTCTTCAGACCCTGTAAAAGAATGGATTCGGGCAAAGGGTGAAACCGACCTCCTGATTGCGAAGATTAATGAGAAACTCGTTGCCGAACTTGCCAGGGATGGAATAAATGCCATGGTCCCTGAGGCTGTTTTTGATCATGCAGCCGCCGGTTTCAATGTGTCCTGGTCCCATAAGAGCGCCGCTTATGCTGCTGGCCTTGGCACTTTCGGGGTCCACCACATGCTGATTACGAAGTCAGGGTGTGCAGGGCGCTTTGGGACTCTTCTTATCTCCACCGAAATTCCTCCGACTCCCCGGCCCTCCGAAGAGTACTGCCGTCACAAGAAAGGAGGAATCTGCCTTATCTGTGTGGACAGGTGCCCTGCAGGGGCGCTCCGGGCTGGCGGGCTTGATAAGGAAAAGTGTTTCAAGCAGGTACGGGAATACGGCAGTGAATTCCCTGAACTTAAGCAGGTTGCCTGCGGAAAATGTGCAACCGGGCCCTGTGCGTTTAAATCTCGCTGAAGCAGGGGGACTTTTCCATTTTTCATATCTCTGCTTCGCGATTTAATTATTTCAGTTTTTTTGAGAAATGCAGGGTCCAGTGCTGAATCTCAGCTAAGTTATTTATGTTGCGTTAACGGAGTTGAAACGTTTTCCGAGAGATTCTGCGACACATTTATCCATAGATAAAGGTCTCTATAAGGCAGGCGGATATCCTCTTCAAGTACTTTTTTCTCGTCCTCATTGTAGAGAGAAAATCCAAGAATCATATCCGTTCCCTCAAAGGGAGGGGTTATGGTAACTGCTTTTTCCCATGTCTCGTTGTCCCCGAGGCTTATATACTGCTGATCAGGGGGTAAAGGTAGAGACGTGTTTTCAAGTTTAACTTCCATTGTATAATTGACGGGCTTCTGCTCATGGTTTACAATTACCACTATTACGGTCCCGCTCTCCCCGAGTATGTAATCTGTTGGATAGTTGTCAGCTTTCCCTTCGGGCCCGAGAATATAGAATTCGGTAAAAGGCTCCTGTAAAGATTCCGCCATCAGTTCGGCATTCTTTTTTTCCTCGCATCCAGATGCAAGAAGAGCCAGGCTTATGAGAATCAGTATGAACAATATTTTTGTATATTTCATTTTCTCCACGCTTCTTCTATTTTCCTCTATATTTTCCAATGTTGGACCGTATCTCCTCACATCTTAATATTATTTTTCAATACCACATAGTGTAAAATAGCAATAAAGCCGAATAATATTCATGCCCGTAATTTCCCTGACTACCGATTTTGGAGACCTCTATCCCGCAGCCATGAAAGCCGTGATCCTTGGAATTAATCCCGAAGTACGGATAGTTGACATCACTCATTCCATCCGGCGGGCAGGAATCAGGGAAGGCGCTTTTGCTCTTTACTCGCTTGTCCCTTATTTCCCGGCTAAAAGCGTGCACGTGGGAGTTGTCGATCCCGGAGTCGGGACTTCCCGCCGGGCCCTTGCCGTAAAAGCCGGCAGTAAAGGAGAAGAACAGTTTTTCGTGGGCCCTGACAACGGGCTCCTGATCCCTGCCGCCCGCCGCCTGGGAGAGATGGAAGTCTACGAGATCATAAACCGGGACCTGATGCTGAAATCCGGGATTTCCGCAACATTTCACGGGAGGGACATCTTTGCGCCTGTGGGGGCCCACCTCTCAAAAGGCTTCCCTATTGAAGATGTAGGAAAGAAGGTTTCGGATTTCGTGGACCTGAATTTCGGGAAATTCGGAATCGATGGGCCTTTTCTTATGGGGGAAGTTGTCTTTTCCGACAGCTTCGGGAACGTGATTACGAATATCCCTGAAGACCTGGTCCTCGGACTATGCACCTTCGGCTCCAAAGTGGAAGTAAACGGCAGGAGAGTCCCATTTGTCCGGACCTACGGCCTGGCAGAAAAGGGGCAGCCGCTCACCCTCATAGGCAGCTACGGATTTCTGGAAATTGCGATAAACAAAGGAAACGCAGCTTTGCAGTTCGGGCTAAAGGGCGGGGATCAGGTGGCGATTAAGGTTTTATAACTGGCCGGACTTATCAGGTGGACGAATATTTTATATAATAATTTGAATACAGACTGCCTGTTCATATGAAATTAGCTGATTTTAAACCATACAAACTGGAATTCTTTTTCTTTTCTATCCTGGTTGTTCTGAGCTATGCTCTTTTTTCCGGAAATGATCCCGGAACCGGGACCGGAAGTATGAATAACTACTTCTGGGTGCCCTCTACGGTAATGCAGTCGATAGCTGCAGTATATGCCGTGTTTATTGCCATTTTTGCGCTGTCCCTGCAGAGGAACCTGGACAGCATCCATTCTATTGCAAACCGGCTAAAGCCTCCTCTGAAAATCGTTTCTTACACGGCTGCCGGGAGCATATATCTCAATGGGCTGATGCTGATCATTTTCAGCCTGCATTCCCCTTCGGAATTGAAGATAGAGTTCATGCTTTTTACTTCTCTGCTTTCGCTAGTAGCTTCCCTCATCGCCATCGTTTATCTGTCTATGGAGATGTTAAGTGATGTTTCCGGGCTGAAAACTTCCTCTGAGAAATTTGCCCACCTCTCGCACCTCCTCCAGGAGCTTGAGGGCTGGAATTCTTCAGGGCAGATGGAGCTCAACCCCGGAGATATGGAGCTCTGTATCCAGGCCCTTGAAGATGAAAAACCGGAGGTTCGGATAGTTGCTGCTCAGCTTCTTGGCCGGCTGGGGGATGAACAGGCAGCAGATGCGCTCTTGCGAAAACTGGCTGACAAAAATCCCCGGGTCCGGGAAGCTGCAGTTGAGGCTCTCGGCCGGGTAGGGGACGAAAATATTGTAGTGGAACTCATCGGATGCCTGGAGGACAAAGATAAAGGGCTCAGGTTGCAGGCAGTCCGGGCTCTTTCCAGGCTAGGGGATGAAAGGGCAGTTTCTCCCCTCATCCTGAAGCTTGATGACAAAGTTTCCGAAGTCCGGGCCGCTGCAGCCGAAGCTCTCGGAAACCTGGGAAGCCGGAATTCTGTGGATGCCCTTCTCAGAAAACTGGAGGAAACTCCGATGGAAGGCGCTCCCACAGAATTTCAGGTGCAGGTCCTTTCCGCGCTTGGAAAAATTGGGGATGAAAAAGCCCTTGACGCGATTCTCTCCAGGTTGGACTCTCCATACCCTGATCTCCGAAAGAATGCCGCATACGCGCTCGGAAACCTGGGGGACGAAAAGGCTGTTCTTCCCCTTGTCAAAAAACTGTCCGATATCAGCCCTGAAGTCCGAAATGCTTCCGCATACGCGCTTGGAAACCTCGGGGACAACCGGGTGGTCGCCCCTCTCCTCGGGATGCTTGAAGAACTTGACCCCGAACTCAGAATCACTGCCGTATACGCGCTTGGAAACCTCAGAGCCCCGCAGGCTATAAGCCCGCTTATCCATATGCTGGACGACGATAACCCCTGGGTAAGAAAGTGTGCCGCCGAAGCCCTTGGAAAAAGCGGAGATATAAAGGCAACAGATTGCCTTGTTAAAAATCTGGATGATCCGAACTCAAATGTAAGGTGGGCTGCCGCTGAAGCTCTAAGAATGCTGGATAAGCGGAACTTAGGTAAAGAGCCCGGTGGAAATCTCTAAGGTGATATTCAGACTGCAGGGCCGCCCGGAATCTTCAAGAATCTCCGGGTTTATTTTTCTGAGACCTTCCGACTATGAATTTTTCTATATTTCCCACGCAAACGTATGTACATTCCTTAAGGGATTCTTCCGAGAGGAAAACTATATGCGGTGTAAGTATAACATTTTCCATTTTTGTCAATGGGTCATCTGCCGGCAGAGGTTCTTTTTCAAAAAAGTCCAGTCCGGCTCCACGGATCTCTTTCTTTTTCAGGGCTTCTGTGAGAGCAGTTTCATCCACCACCTGGCGGTATTTATTAGAATTGCTCTTTTTTTCATTTTTGCAAGCTCTTTTGCGCCCATTATTTTTTCCGTGGAAGGGGGGTCAAAGGCATGTGCAGGGTAACAATATCCGATTCTGCAAGCAGCGTGTTAAGGTCAACAAACTTTATTCCAAGTTTTTTTGCCTTTTCCTCACCTGGATGCCCGGTTACGGAAAGCACGTTCATATTAAACCCGTGAACGATCTGGATAACCCTTTTTCCTGTGCTGCCTGTGCCTATCACTCTCATTGTCTTTCCCATCAGCTGGTTCCCTATATAGTCCCTCCAGTCAAACTTTCCTTCCCTCAGCCTGCGGTCTGTAATATGCACCTTTCTGATGAGATTCAGGGTAAGGGCAAAAACCACTTCTGCGACGGCATCAAAAGCATAGTCCGGAACATTGGATACGATTATGCCCCTGTCAGTTGCTGTTTTAAGGTCCATGTGGTCCATACCCGGTTTGCCATACCGAAACCATCCTGAGGTTCCGGGAAGCGTTAAATGCTTCTTTTGAAAAGCCGTATCTTCCTGCCAGCACTATGTCTGCATCCTTTACCCTGTCTATGAATTTTCTCATTGAGGGGGCATTTCATCAAAGACTTCCAGTTCTCCAGGGCTTTCCAGCTTTTTTCGATACTCCCCGGGAAGAAATATCGGATCTGAAACCCCTATTCTCATTTCTGTTGCACTTCCTGACTACGGAAGCTGAGATACTTTTCAGGATTATCCTGAAATTTTTTCATGCAATCATACGAACAGAAATAATAAGTCATGCCCCTGTAATCGCTTTTGTATTCTACATCCCTTTCCACAACGTCCATATCGCACACGGGGTCGGCCCGTGTCCCTGATCCTTTCATCTGCATAATTTTCTTCCCCCAATTTTCAAAGTGTTAACTTTTATTCCAGCATCGATCAAGGGTTCCAGTTTGCAAATCGGGAAACTGTGACAGGAAGGAAGAAGGGTTACAACTAATATACGGTGGTGGAAATGAAGATTTCTTCATTTCATAGCTGCGAAGCTATTTTTTCACAGATTTTTGAAAACCACAGGTTTTCGGTAACTTCCATCTCCCGGAACTGCACTTTCCCCAATCGATGCAGTCAAAACCCCATATAATTGATTATTATTATAATATTTAGCAATTTTTATACAATTGTTTTTTATTCAGTTGCTTATGTTCTTCCTGTTTTTTCCCCGTGACTAATTCTCTAAATACATACCCACGGCAGTTTAAGGGCACACTTATGCAACTTATAAAAACAGCCAGCTCTTCAGGTCTCTTTATAGTGTTTACTGTCCGTAACCTTTGTTATTATCTCCAGCTAGTCCGTATCTCCAGCTAGTCTGCTTGAGCGAGAGTAGCAAAAGAAACAGTCAGAGTACTCCCCGAGCCCAATTCAGGTAGCTAAACAAGATTCTAAACATAAATTGGTCCTCTTGAGGGAGCGCAGCGAGCGAAAAGGACGGCGGGCTCCAGAATCGCAATTCTGGAAGGACACCGTCCTCCCGAGACGGGACTCGGGTGTTACATCCACTCATAATGCATCAAAACTTCCGCATTGAAGCCCTGCATCAAACTATTTTCCGTATACCCAAAAAAGAGGCAGCCTTCGCAGTTTTGCACAATTTCCTTCCTGCGCTGTGCAGAATCCTCCCACACCTTCTCAAAGCCGTCCTTCATCACATTCCCGAGGGGCTCGTGCTGCACCCGGCAGGTCTCGGCTGTGCCGTCGTGGGTTACGTTTATGATAACTCCGCTTGCCCGGCATTTGTAGTCCATGTTTCCGTCTCTGACCATGCCGAGGTAAGTCTTTGAGTTGATGACGGGGTAGCCTTCTTTTTTAAGCTCGATTATCCTGTTAACGACCCTGCGGAATTTTTCTTTGTCGCGGATTCCTATCTCGTTCCAGATTTCGTTGTCGATTCCCGGAAACTCATGGACCGGTTCAAATGAAATTTTTACGCCCAGCTTTTTTGCGAGCAGAATAAGGGTTTCAATGTCGTCCAGGTTTTTTCCTGTGAGGACGCAGTTCATCAGGATCGGGTTTTTCCGTTTCTGGAGTTTCCTTACCTCAATAGCTTTTTTCAAGCCTTTCAGCAGGGTTTTGAAATCCATCCGCCGGATTTCTTTGTAGCTCTCAATCCCGTCTACGGAAACCGACAGGTAGTCCACGTCCTCAAGCTCTTCCACTCTTTCGTAGAGCAGCTTCCCGTTCGTGACCATGGAAGTGACCATTCCGAGTCCTTTTGCGTGAGCCATTATCAGGGGGAGGTCTTTTCTGAGGAGAGGTTCGGTTGTCCAGGCATTATAAACGCCGATCCCGAATTTTTTTGCATCATCGAGCAGCCTGAAGATCTCTTCTCTTGAGGGTTCTTTTCCGGTCTCTTTCCAGTATTCGCAGAACTTGCAGCGCATATTGCAGTTAGCATTTACGCCGTGAGAGAGGACAAACGGGCGCTTTTTGATTCTTATCTGCCAGAGGGCTTTTGAAGCCAGGAAGGGGTCAAATCGGGACATGACAATCGCGTTTTGTTTTTTACAAGCAGGACTCTTTTAGTCAGGATCTTTAGTCAGGATTTATCCATTCTATCCATGAGCTTTTTTATTATATCTTTTTTGTAAGAGAGCCCGGATGGAAGGAGAGATAAGAGGATAAAGGTGTTTCAGATATAGAAGAAAATAATTCCCTAAAATTAGTAATGAGAATTCAGGTTTTCAAATAGATTATTTTAATAGCCACTTAAAATTATTGCAAAGTTTCAAAATCCAAAAAAAAAGTTGCCCGCCCTGAGGCGAGCTGTTGGTATTGAAATTATCCGAAGAGGGCGCCGAGACCGGCCATTCCGTCTTCTTCGGAGGTGTCTTCTTCTTCCTCTTCAGGCTCTTCGGCAGGAGCTTCTGCTGCTGCGGGTGCGGCTGCTGCGGGTGCGGCTGCTGCAGGGGCTGCGAATGCTGCCTTTGCGATTGCGTCTTCGATGTCCACGCCTTCGAGGGCTGCGACAAGGGCCTTTGCCCTGGCTTCGTTCACTTCGATACCGGCTGCCTGAAGAACGGCAGTGATTGCTTCTTCGGTAATTGCTTTACCTGCGTTGTGCAATAAGAGAGCTGCATATATGTATTCCATCGTTGATCACCTAACTTTCTATTATCGTAAATTGTAAATCTGTTTATCCGAAAAGGGCACCGAGTCCGGCCATTCCGTCTTCTTCGGCATGGTCCTCTTCTTCCTCTTCAGGTTCTTCTTCCTTCTTTACTTCTTCTTCTGCTGCTGGAGCTGCTGCGGCTGCTGCTGCGGCTGCGCTTGCGGCTGCTCCGAGAACTTCCCTCAGGTCGTCATCCACGGCATTTGCGTCCTTTTCTGCGGCTTCGGATGCAACAGACGTCATCTGGACATGTGCTTTTGCCAGCAGGGCATCCATAACTCCCGGTTCAAGGATAACAGCATTGACACCAAGGTTCTTTGCCTCTGCACTGGCTTTTGCCAGCAGGGTGCTGATTGTTGCACTTGTCGGGTATGCGGTGTTGACTGAGAGATTGAAAGCATTCTGAGCTGCCCTGATAATGTCAGAGAAGTACTTGCTTTCGTCAACTGCAAGGAGTTCCGGCTCGTAAATTGTTCCGTCATCGTAGGCTGCTCTAAGATCAAGCCCCACAATGAGCGGGTAAATTTCCAGCTTTGAAAGCATGGTGGCGAGCTTCTGCGGGACTGCCTCACCTGCTTTACAGACAACCTTTGTTTCCTTTACTGCGACTTTTCCGGCTTCGATAGAAGCGGGAATTCCTGCGCTCTGGAGTTCACCCAGAATCGGGCCGGGTGGGAAACTGGTGGGCCCCTTCTGGACAGTTATGTCCGCAGGAGCTATTGCGCCTCCCCTGATCGGAGAAGGTGTTTTTGTCTGCTCGAGAAGTTTGTAAAGCTTGAAGGGACTTTCATTTGTGAATACCAGAGCAGTCTGCTTGTCCAGATATTTGTTCATATCGGGAATGGTTTCCCCGAGCTGGTTTAAAGCACGCTCTGTGAGGGTGTTCCTGGAGACTTTGAGCACCGCAACGTCCTTAAGGTCCCGGCGAATCTTCTGGATCTTGGTTGCGAGGATGCCTTCGATCCCTACCATCCCGAAAACTTTGTGGGACTGGATGAGCTCCTTAATGTTTTCGATTTCATCCTTTTTCCACTGCGGGATGTGCTCGGTGTGATGCCTTTCTTCTGCCATTTACACCACCCTCTCTGATTTTCCCATGGTTGTCGTGACATAGACCGTTCTGAGGTTGTGCTTGCCCTTATCGAGGACACGCTCAAGCCTGGCCATAATAGTCTCAATATTCTCGGCAAGGTCTTCAGGATTCATATTCCTTCTGCCAACAGCCACGTGGAAGGTAAGTCTGTCTTTTGACCTGAGCTTGACCGCATTTTGCTTGCTCTGGATCAGTTCACCGACGTCCTTATTCGGCATGAGTGGGATAGGCATTTTGCCTCTGGGTCCCAGAACGATACCAAGGTTCTTACCGATGATCGGCATGAACTGAGTTTCTGCGATAAAAAGGTCACATTCGTTTGCAAGAACTCTGGCTTTGTTCTTATCAGCTGCCAGCTCTTCAAGCTCAACGTCAGAAATAACATACGCAGCACCGGCAGCCTTTGCCTTCAGGCCAACGTCACCTTTTGCAAAAACGCCGATCTTCAGCTCTTTTCCGAGCCCGTGCGGAAGAATTACTTCTTCATCGACTCTGTTCTTTGGTTGGTTCATGTCAAGGTTCTTTAAGTTAATCGCCAGATCCACGCTTTCTGAGAAATTGCGTTTTGGCGACTCCTCAACGACTTTCTTGACAGCTTCCAGTATAGTCTTTTCTACCATCTTGTTCCTCCCCGTAGTGTTTGAACTTAATGTCCAGACAGCCGTTCCGGCTTACTACGGTGGTCGTAGGGGCTCCCCTCCGGGATCTGTTACTTCTAACAGTAAGCCACCAGTAACTTGAGCTATTCCAGTAGAACACTGTTCAAGGCTCTTGTGCTATTAGTGGTATCCAATTTAAAACTATTGGTGTGTAGACAGATCACGGATTGAAAGGTAAGGGAGAAGAAGGCTTACCACTCCTCGCCTGCAAGCAAATCGTCAAATTTGCCTTCATCGAGTGCCTTCTGGCATTCCTTAGCCTTCATTCCCTCTACGTTCACGCCCATCGGGACACAGGTGCCCATAACCTCTTTCATTGTGGCTTTGAGGTCATAAGAAAGCACGTCTTCCTTTTTCATACGGGCGATTTTTGCAACCTGCGGGATTGTAAGGTTTCCAACAACCTCGCTTCCTGCATTTCCTGACCCTTTCTGAATCCCCAGCTCTTTCATGACTAGGGATGCGGTCGGAGGGGTGCCTACTTCGATCTCGACATTTTTCTTGTCGTCAACAATTACTTTCACAGGGACCTGCATTCCATTGTAGTCCCTTGTTTTTTCGTTGATCTTTTCGACCACTTCTTTTATATTGACCCCGAGCGGACCAAGTGCCGGACCTAATGGTGGTCCGGGATTCGCTTTGCCTCCGGGGACAAGTGCTTCAACAATACTTGTCATCTGAGTCTCACCGGTTTTAATAAGTATGAATTTTGTAGATTTGTTTCAATCCACTCTGAATACTGGTGATTTTTGTTTATTAATAAGCTGGAATTTTCCCATCTGATTTCTGGCTTATTCGTTCTCTTTTTTGAGTATCCTTACGGTATCGCCGCGGATCGTAATGGGGATCGGAACCACAGCATCGAAGAGTTCCACCGTAATTTCCTCATGCCCTTCGTCAACCCTTTTTACCCTGGCTTTTTCTCCCTTAAAGGGTCCAGAGGTGACCTCAATTATAGCCCCTTCCTTGATACCGGTCACTATTGGCTTGGGTTTGAGGAAGTGTTCGATTTCAGCGATTGAAGAACTCCCTTTTACAAGGGCTCTTGCATGTGGAATTGTCTGGATTGCCAGTTCCACGATTCCGGACTTGGGGGCCTCGACAAGGACATATCCTTTGAGCTCGTCTGGAGCCAGGATTGCCCTGATGTCCAGTTTCTCCTTCTTCGAAATCCTGGCAAGGGCCATTGCAACTGACCTTTCCTGGTTTGCTGTGGTTTTGATTACGAATATCTGGGAATCCTCACTCATTGGGCCACCCACTGGGGCAACATTGTCAGCAGTACGTAAATAATAAATCCAATTGCGCCCACAGCCAGGATGCCGGCACCTGCAACTTTGGCAATGGTCAAGAACTCTTCCCTGGACGGTTTTTTCGTAAGTTTCAGGACCCTCAGGTGTGCCCGGATTGCCTGACCAACGCTTTTTGTGGTTATATTCGGTTCAAATGTGGATTCTACCAATTAATTCACATCCAGGTTTTTATATACATCTTTATTTTTATCTGGAGTTTTGCTCGCGGCTCTTCCTTTGTATGCTGCATCTCCGAAATTTGCTTCTCAATCGCAGAACGTCGGATTTACTTCTCAGGAAGGACGGGCGGATTATATTATTAATTCCTATTATATGAAGATATCACTGGCACGGTCTTTAACACATCCAAAAATTTAGACGTAGGATTCTCGCTTACATAAAAACCCTGATCGTGTCAGTAAAAATTTTTCATTTTTGATGCCGAATCGTATCGGCATCATACTGCATTTACCATAAAAATAGTTTTCGATTGGATTTATATTCCTACGTTCCTTCTTTTCCCTGTAAGAAGAGGAAAACAGTATTTTTCTCCAACCGAATGTTTTTGTCCATTTTTACTGTTCATTCCTTATTTGATCACTCTACGAAGTCAATTCCGTACTTATATGTAATGTTCTTGTCGTTTCCGTGGCCGTAAATCTGGGCAGAGGTAACGCCTGTGACCACGATCATGGTACGTACGGTCTGTTCGAGGTCAGGGTCAATCTGGGCTCCCCAGATCAGGCGGGCATTGCTGTCTATGCGGTTGTAGACTTCCTGCACCACGCACTCGGCTTCCGAAATGGTCATGTCAGGGCCTCCAACGACGTTAACAAGAGCAGAAGTCGCACCTGATATGTCCACGTCAAGGAGCGGGCTGCGCAGAGCTTTCTGGACGGATTCGACAGCTTTGTTTTCACCATCGGATTCTCCAAGCCCTATCATAGCAACGCCACCGTTTTGCATGACAGTTCTTATATCGGCAAAGTCAAGGTTGACAAGCCCGGGCTTTGTAATCAGTTCGGTAATACCCTTTACTGCTCTCATAAGGACTTCGTCTGAGACTTTAAAGGCAGCCTGAAGCGGAAGCCTTGGGACAACTTCAATCAGTTTGTCGTTGGGGACAACGATAACCGTGTCGGCAACATCTCTCAGGCGCTCGAGCCCGGCTTCGGCGTTTGTCCTCCTTACGTGTCCTTCCACGCTGAACGGAAGGGTTACGACTGCAATCGTAAGGGCTCCTGCATCCCTGGCTGCCTCAGCCACTATAGGTGCAGATCCGGTTCCGGTTCCTCCTCCAAGGCCTGCGGTGATAAAGACCATATCCGAGCCCTGGACGATCTTGTTAATCTCATCGATACTCTCGATTGCAGCATCTTCTCCTATCTGGGGGAGACTGCCGGCTCCAAGTCCTCGGGTTTTCTTTCTCCCTATGAGAATTTTTTTGCCGGAGCGTATATGAAGAAGGTGCTGGGCATCGGTGTTTATGGCAACAAGGTCTGCTCCCTGAATACCTTCGCCCATCATACGCTGGATGCTGTTCGAACCGCCGCCTCCGCAACCTACCACTTTGATGGTTGTTTTAAGGCTCCGCAGTATTTCTTCAAGTTCAGCATCCACTTCTAAGTTTTCATTAGAGTAATCTGAGTTTGAATACTCTCCCTGCCCGGCACGTCCTTCCAGGGCAGATCGAGCAAGGGCTTCTTCCACAATGGATCTCATGCTACTGTTTTCCTCCATTCTGCTGGGGTGATCATTTAACGGATTGTATTAGAAATAATTATACTGTAACAAGGAACAAATTATTTTAATCATCACATATACAGTTACCAATTTAATAGTTTTCCTTTTCCAGTTTTTGAATTTACGCTGTATATGTTTAATAATTTTATTAATGTTACTCTATTTTCCCGTCTGATGTATTATATTCTTTGCTCTCAGGGGGGCTGTCTGGTCTATTTCTAATTTTTTCTTTATCTTCTTTAATTTCTTTGCCTCAAATGTATATTTTTTTATTTTTTATATTTTTTTGAGGCTGGTTCCTGTATTTTTATCTTTCCCTTTTTTCCTGATTTTTTCTGCGGTTCCCCCTGATTTCATATCCTGCCAGGAGTTTCTGTATGCACCCGGGAGCTTCTGTGTGCCAGGGGCTCATGTGCCTGATTCTGCTGGCTTTCTGCCGGGGCCTTCTTGCTGACCTTCTCCGGAGTACTGTCAAAACCGGTTATTTTTTCAGTTATGCTTTTCCTCTTGACTCCCCGAAGATGATGCCTGTTGCAATTAAATGGGCGACCCTGAGAGGCTCCGGAATATTACTTCTTATTGAAGTGAGGCGGACTATTTTTTCTGCGCTTTTTATCCCGATCCCGGCTTTCTGGATATATATCGGAGTGCCATTTTTTTCCGTGACCAGTTTTTCGATTTTGCCGGCTTTTTTAATCATCTCCCAGCGCAGCTCCCCATCGGAGAAGTGCCTGAGGGCAGATCGGATCTTTTCGAAATCCGGGTAAGCCCGCATGACCACAATAACAGGTAGCTCGGTCTTCCTGTAAAGCTCCTCTATGTCGACCACATTAAAGCCTCCGTAAGTGACCCCATCAAGCATAATGACCCTGAGCTGGTCGTAATGCCTGCTATTCTTTATCATCGTGACTATCACTTCGGTAGCATCAAGCCCGTCTCTGGTGATCTCCGAGCGCAGGACTCCGTCCATCCAGTCTGCCCCTCTGAAAACAGTTCCCACTATCATTACCTTCTCATTAAGAAGCGCAGAATCATCTATGCCCAGAACTCGGATTTCAGGTTTGATATGAAAATCTGAATTCACAGGTATATTTATGCAGGAATTCCAAAAATAGTTTGCCGGTTTCCCATGAAGCTTTTTTCCGCAGAACTCAATGGGAAACAGGAATATTTTCCGGTAAAAATAAGAACCCTTAAAAGGGTTTTTTGTGAATTACCGAATTTTTTTACACGAACATTGTTGTCTCTGGAAGGCTTGCTGGCATCATCTTCTGCGTATCCGCAGCCATAGATACCTTCTCCACTGCTTCGAGGAAATCTTCCATTTCAACAAGTGCCTTATCTTTTCTGACCGCGAACATACCTGCTTCTGTGGCAATTGCCTTCAGGTCTGCCCCGCTCATCCCTTCGGTAGCTTTTGCAAGCTTTTTAAAGTCGATGTCTCCCGCAAGAGTCATCCTTTCACAATGGATTTTGAGGATTTTTCCTCTGGCTTCTATTCCGGGCATCGGAACATGGACAAGCCTGTCAAAACGGCCCGGCCTGAGAATTGCAGGGTCAAGGACGTCCGGTCTGTTTGTGGCTGCAATGATCCGAATGTTTTTCCTTTTGTCAAAGCCATCCATTTCTGCAAGAAGCTGCATCAAAGTTCTTTGAACTTCTCTATCTGCGCCAGTCGTCTCGTTTAAGCGCCTTGCAGCTATCGAGTCCAGTTCATCGATAAATATGATACTGGGAGCTTTTTTCCTTGCCATCTCGAAGATTTCCCTTACCAGTTTGGAGCCATCCCCTATGTATTTCTGTACAAGTTCGGAACCAACAACTCTGATAAATGTCGCATTGGTCCTGTGGGCTACGGCTTTTGCGAGCAGGGTTTTACCTGTTCCTGGAAGCCCATAGAGTAGTACTCCCTTGGGGGGTTCGATTCCTATCCGGGCAAAGCGCTCAGGTTCAATTAGAGGAAGTTCGACTGCTTCCTGAAGTTCCTGAATCTGCTCATCGAGACCGCCGATCTGGTCATAATCAACTTCAATGCTTTCGATTACTTCCATTGCAGCAACAAAAGGCTCTTCTGTGGAGGGAATGACCTCTGCAATGGCAAGTGTATGCTGGTTCAAGGCAACCTTTGCCCCTGGCAGCAGTTTTTTCTCGTCAATATATTGTGAGACGTTAACCAGAAACTGAGGCCCATTACTGCTACGGACAATTATACGATCATTCTTGATCACATCAATAACCGTACCAATGATCAACGGAGAGGTCTTCATGCGATCGAGCTCTGACTGAAGCTTTCGTATTTCTCTCTCATACTTGATCTTCTGGTTCTCCAAATAGCGTTTTTCGGACTCTATCTGGCTGCACTGCTCTTCCAGAAAACTGTTGCGGCTTTCAAGTTGCCTCACTCGGTCCTGGACGCTTTCAGTTGACTCCCCCAGCTCTCCAGGCTCGATTCCGTCATACACAGATCCAGGCTTCACAAGGTGACTGCGCATGCTTTCATCCTTACTTTTGGTAATTTCCGTCATGGAGCTCCGAATAATATTTAAGTTCATACCGTATATAGCGTTTTCGAAGTGATCAATATGCAGTGCGAAATATGTGGTGCAGAGATCCGCGGAAAGCCTATATGCATTACAATTGATAACAGCGAACTCCAGGTCTGCCAGAAATGTGCACCTTATGGTAAGCCCGTTGACAAACGGACTCCCGTATCAAGGAAAGTCTCTCCGGTAGTTCGTACGGTACCACGAACTGAAAAGAGGCCAAAGAAAGATTTCTTCGATATTTTAAAAGACGAGCTTCTGGACAACTACGATCAGATTATCCGGGACGCAAGGGAGGCCAAAGGCTGGTCTCAGGAGGATCTGGCTGAAAACATCAAGGAAAAAGCATCTCTGATCAAAAAGATAGAGCGCAGTGAAATTGTGCCCGAAGATTCCGTTAGGAAGAAACTGGAACATGCCCTTAACATCAAGCTCACCGAAAGGGTTGAAGGTGCAGGGCAGGAAGTCTCTCACATGAGGAAAGACACGACTCTCGGTGATATAGTAAAAATAAAGCGCAAATAAGTGTTAGTTTTGACTGTAAAGCTTTAAATTGAGGTTCTGTTCCAGCAGCGAAAATTGTTTCCGGCAGGTTTTTCCTTCCGGAAACAACTCTGATGGAAAGGTGCCTTTATCCGAACAGGCTTGCCTTTACGCCTTTTGAACTTGTTTTTCCCTCTGCTTGTTTTTTCCTCTGCTTGTTTTGCCTTCTACTTGTTTTGTCTTCTACTTGTTTTGCCTTCTGCTTTTTGATCCGGTTTTTTCGAGCCCCTGCTCCCCTGGTGTTGTGTTAAAGCTCGATCTCTATATCATAAACTTTTTCAGGGTTCTCCTTGTGAACTGCCCAGAATGGTTCTTCCCCATGCGTTTCAATGAGTTTCAGGGTTCTTCTCGGGATGGTCTTCGGGCCAAGGACTGCCCCCGGCCTGTCAGGGTCATCGATATAATCGGTCTCCATCATAAAGCGGTTCCCTTCTTCAAGCGCCTGCTCGATGGCTCCTTTTACGGATATGACTCCCGGAAAAATCCCGAGTTCTTCGCAGGTTTTTACGAGGGGGGGCGAGTAATGCTTGACCACTCTGTACATTTTAATTCCTGTTTTTTTGGCTCTTTCTGCTATGTCCTGAAGTTCGGGCTCTCCCACACTTTCGGTATGGAGCTGGACTGCACAGTCCTGTTCTTTCCCCAGGGAAAAAGCGTGTTCCATTATCTCATTTGAGGCTGCCCATACATCTGCGGATACGGGATAGTGCGGACGTCCCGATTTTATCCCCACGGCAAGGCCCCTTTCCACATATCCGGCAGCAAGTTCAAGGCCTTTTTTCATGGTTTCGGTAGCTTCCGAGAGTTCCATGTATTCCGTAAGCTTTGAAATTTCAGCCGGGTGAACTCCGAGCACCGGAAAAGCCCCGACTCCAATTTCGCGGATTTTTGATGCGATGTCTATGGTTTCGTCAAAGACCGCAAGGTAATCTTCAGGTTTTTTGACCGTAATTCCAAGGGACCAGCTGGGTTTGGTAACCAGGATTATATGCGTCCCTCCCGATTTCTGAAATTCTTTTACGGCTTCAAGCCCTCTGGCTCTCGGGTCTATATGCATATGGTTGTCGGTAATCGGAATTTTTGCAGGCATATTTATTCCTCGGGAATTTCCTGAAAACCTTTTATTTATCCTTTACTTATATTCAAATTCCAAAATTTCTTCATGAATTTCAACCGAAGCTTAGCGGTTTGATTTGAAAACTGTACATATCTTTGCAGGTCACGAGGGCAGGGTTATATTCTGTGGACCCGTATCTATTTTCTGGGTGTATTGTTCTCTAATATAATTACCCAAAAGTTGAAATATGAGCCTTACGTTGAGTACGCGGCAAGATTCAATTATTCTTACCAAATTCTTCGAAAAGTTCCCCCTTTTTTAGCTTTTCAATCGCTACGGTTCTCTTAACACGAACCTTATATATCTGGTGATAACATGACTAAAACCGCAGCAGTAATCAAAGGTGACGGGGTAGGCCCCGAACTTGTGGACGCAATGCTTAAAGTTGCAGAAGCCGCTGGCACTGATGTCGAATTCGTAATGTGTGAAGCAGGAGCCGGCTGGTGGGAAGAGCATGGCGGCAATTCCCTTGTCCCTGATGAGACCTGGCAGGTCCTTGACAGTTCCGATGCCTGTTTCAAAGGCCCGACCACAACTCCCGGCGGAATCGGCTCCCCGAGAAGTGTGGCTGTATCCATCAGGAGAAAGTACGACCTCTATGCAAACGTCAGGCCGATAAAGACCTTCCCTAACTCAAGTGCACCTCTCGGGGACGTCGAGATGGTCTGTGTTCGTGAGGGGACGGAAGGGCTTTACATCGGCGAGGAAATCCAGCTCACAGACGATGTTTCCATTGCAATCCGAAAGATTACCCGCACGGCTTCCAGCAAGATTGCCCGTTATGCCTTTGAGGAGGCTAAGAGGAGAGGCTATGATACTGTTGTGCCCATCCATAAAAGCAATATCCTGAAACTGACCTGCGGCTCTTTCTTAGAAGAAGTCGAAAAGGTTGCACAGGACTACCCGAACATCGAGGTCTGGCCCTACCACATTGATAACATCGCCCAGCAGCTTATCAAAAACCCCCAGATCTTCAATAAAAAAGTCCTCCTTTCCACCAACCTCTTCATGGACGTCATCAGCGAAGAATGTTCAGCCCTTGTTGGCAGTATCGGGCTAATCTACTCTGCAAATCTCGGGGATAATTTTGCAATGTTCGAACCGGCTCATGGCTCAGCCCCTAAGTATGCAGGTCTGGATAAGGTAAACCCCGTTGCAACCGTGCTTGCAGGAGCCTGGATGCTGGACTACCTGGGTGAAAAGGAAAAGTCCGAAGCCATCTTCAAAGCCACGGAGCGCGTAATCTCCGAAGGCAAGTATGTGACCTACGATCTCGGAGGCAGCGCAAAACTCAGCCAGATGACAGACGAGATCGCAAAGTACACCGCAGAAATCCTGAAATAAAGATTTCGAGCATCTGAAAAATGAGACTCTGAAAGCAAGCGAGTTCTTCGTTTGCTTTCTTTTGTTCTTTACCGGTTCTTTGCCCTTACTGATTGTTTATCCCTGATTCTTTTCCTTATCGATTTTTTCTTACTGGTTCTTTGCCTCTGGACAGTTGATTTTTTTCTTTCATTCCGTATTTTCTGCTCTTGGTAGCAGCTTTAATCCTTCTCCTCTACATCTTCTACCGGTTCCTGGATTTTCCCTTTGCTTTTGAGTTTTCCTCCTCCCGCATGCGCCGGGTCACATATTGGCTGGTAGAGGAAATATTTTTCAACGTAAGCAAGGAGCTCTTCATCTGAGATGCAGGAGACCCTTTCTTCTTTGTCGTAGAGCTGCTGGATTTCTTTCTGGATTTTAAGCAATCTCCTGTCATTTTTTTCGATTATGGTTTCAACATCAAGGAGGTCGTTTAAGGTTTCCTGCACCTTGTAGCGTATTACCTCAAGGCCTGATGAGTCGCCTATGAGAAGACGCCTGGTACCTCCTACAAGTTCAGGGGGATAGGGTTCATAGTTGAAGGGGTTTTTCAGGACACCTGCGGCATGGATTCCTGATTCGTGGGCAAAGATGTTTTTCCCGACAACAGCTTTGTTTCTCGGGACTCTGAGCCCGAGTTCTTTTTCCATAAACTTTGCAAAACGAGTAACCGGCTCCAGATTATATTTGTCAAAACCTTCAACCCTATCCGCCAGGAAGAGCAGGATTTTTTCCATTTCGCTGTTGCCTGCACGTTCTCCTATGCCCAGGAAGGTCACACTTGTCCAGTTAGCCCCATGCCAGAAACCTGCAATCGAACTTGCTGACCCGAATCCGTAATCGTCATGGATGTGGGTTTCTATATTTTTGACCCCGATCTCTTTTTTAAGGTGCTGGACGATTTTCGGAATTCCATATGGTTCGTCAATATTCATGAACGGCATCCCGTACCCTACGGTGTCGCAGACTCTTATTATGCAGTCAGGATCAATTTCCATAATCTTTTTTACCAGGGGGAAAACAAAGCCGTAGTTGTCAGCCCTCGTCATATCTTCGAGGTGAGCCCTTGTACGAAGCCCGTGGTCCACGGCATATTGGAGGGCATCAAGATATTTCTCTTCAGCCTCTTCCCTGCCTGAAAGCCTCATCTTCGAATAAATGTGCGTATCCGAGACCGACATCAAAATTCCGGTTTCTTCCAGCCCGTCCACTTCCAGAATTTTGTCTATGTCAGCTCTTGAAGCCCTTGCCCAGCCTGTGATTTCAGGGCACTCGTATCCCCTGTCGAACATAAGTTCAACAGCGTCCCTGTCTCTTTTATTGAATACAAAGGCTTCAAGTTTCTCAATCCCTATCTCGTGCAGGTATTCATAGATTTGGACTTTGTGTTCTCTGCTCAAGACTATTCCGGGCATCTGGGAGCCGTCGCGAATGGTGCTGTCACTTATGAATATCTCGTTTCCGTAAGGCAGCTTTAGCTTGGGCAGGTCTTCATATGATTCGTAAATTTTCATCTGGTTTCCTCCTTTTTTTCAGGTGGCAGAGCCCTGCATCGAGAGGGCGGGCTTACACTGCTGGAGTTTTGTCTGTCAAAAAGATGCTGTTACGTATGCAGATTAAAAAATCAGCTATTAAACCGAAGACGTTCCGTTCCCTGTTTAAAAAACATTTATTTGGGGAATATCTTTCGTTTTTTTCTTAAAAGGGCGTTTTAACTTTTCCTCAAAGTGGCACCGTGTCGGTAGTGCCGGAAACTTAACTCTCATATGCTGTCATAGTTAAAATCTCTTTCTTTTAAAACTACTATAGGTAATCTTAAATTCATTTCATAAAAATGTTTTGTGTGTTCTCCCCTTGACAGCAAGAAATCTCCGGGCTTTAACTTTTTTAAAACCTTTCTCCGCTATTCTTTGAAGAATGCCCTCTCATGAAAAAACCCTTTTAATTTTTGAAGAATATTTGTTTATATCTCGAAGACTCAGATTTTAAGGTACGGCTCAAAACCAGTACAAACTTTTCTACATGTTTTTTCCGATTCCTGGCGGGCTTCATTAAAGTTTACTTTCCTTTATTGCCCTTCGTGCTGATAATAAGGTATATCTACAGCAAGTTATATTTATAATCGGGTAAATCTGAAATCTCTAATTTATTAATGTCTCTCTATATGCATCTGCATATGGTTTGCACTGAAAAAAATAATATATTGCCGGCTCTAACTGTACATCCGGATTTAATATAATTTCCAAATTATATCGCCACATATTTAATTATACATATTTACTTTTCCCGAGGTAGAACATGTCCGAAATAGTAAGTGTTAGCGGCGGTCCGACTAAACCGGAAATAATTGCAGTGTCCCTTTCCAAACTCGGACTGCAGGATGGGGATCGGTTTGCAGATGTAGGCTGCGGTACGGGTTCGGTTTCAATTGAAGCAGCCCGGATTGCCCGGAACCTGAATATCTACGCAATCGATGCCCGTAAAGAAGCTCTCTTTGCTACGGAAGCGAACTTCAAGAGTTTCGGGATCGAAAATGCCAGGGTACTGGCCGGTGAAGCCTCGGAACTCCTTGGCTCCGGAGGGCCTGTTGATTCAATTGACTGCGCCTTTGTTGGCGGTACAAAAAACATTGACGCCATACTTGAGAAGCTTGTTGAAAAAAAAGCCCGCAGCATTGTGGTAAATGCAGTCCGTATCGAGACGGTTGTCCGAACAATCGAGGCTATGAAGAGGCTGGGAATTTTTGATGAGGTAGTCCACGTTGCAGTCTCGAGAAGTGCCCCGATTGCCGGAGAGACTATGTTCAAACCCGAAAACCCGGTATACATCGTTGTCGGAAAAAAACAAGCCTGAAAATTATCCTTTAATCGCTATCAGGTTAAATCACCATCAAGTTAATCAAATCATGCTTAATATCTACCTGTAAATTTATGGAGCGATAATATGTTAATAGGAGTAGGACTTGGTCCCGGAGACCCTGAACTTCTGACCCTGAAAGCAGTGAATGTTTTGAAAAACAGCGATAAGGTGTATGTCCCAGGACGCCTGGCAAAAGACCTTGTAGCCCCTTATGCAGACGCCGAAATCCTCGAGTTTCCCATGATAAGGGACATCGAGGTCCTGAATACCCTCTGGAAAGAAAATGCAGACCGTATTGCAGATGAGGCCAGAAAAGGGACAGTGGCTTTCGGGCTTATAGGTGACCCTAACTTTTTCTCCACTTTCACTCACCTGAAAAAGGTTATGAACAGGCACTATCCTGATGTTGAGACTTCAACAGTGCCGGGAATAAGTTCCATCACGTCTTTTGCTGCAAGGACTGATGTGGCGGTCGAGAGCTCCTTTGAGGTAAGTGACGGTTCCGAGGTCGGGTATAAGATCCACCTTAAAGCCACACAGCCGAGAAAGATTATGGGGCAGCTCGAAACTGAAGGATACAGAGAATTTATTTTCGCAGAAAGGCTCTTTTCGGACAATGAACTGATTATCAGTAAGAAAGAAGATATCCCGGAAAAAGGGAACTATTTCAGCATCATTTACGGTAAAAAATAAGCAAAGGGAATGGTCAGATGGAAAGAAAAGTATATTTTGTGGGGGCAGGCCCCGGAAACCCCAAACTGATTACCGTCCTAGGGCGTGAGATGCTTGAAAAAGCGGATCTTGTTATGTATGCGGGCTCCCTTGTAAACCCCGAAGTCCTTAACTACACAAAGGGAGAAACAGTTGACAGTTACGGGCTTACCCTTGATGAGACCACGAAAATAATTGCCGATGCCGTGGATGCAGGAAAGTTCGTGGTGCGCCTCCACAGCGGAGACCCCTCGCTTTACGGGTCCGTTATAGAGCAGATGGAAGAGCTGAGAAAATACGATATCGAAGTCGAAAGGGTTGCCGGCGTCTCCTCGGTTTTTGCAAGCGCAGCCGCTCTCGGTACTCAGCTTACTCTCAACGGTGTTTCCGATACCCTTATTATCACCCGCCCTGCGGGAAAAACCCTTGAAAAAGACCTTATCCCCGAGCTTTCTGCCTACAATACCACCATGGCAATTTTCCTTGGCACCCAGAAGATCAGGGAAATTATGGACAAAGTCCGCTGCCCGAAAGATACCCCTGTTGCAGTTGTTTTCCATGCTTCCTGGGAGGACGAAGAAGTCATCACAGGAACGGTTGAAGATATCGCAGACAAGGTGAAAGATGCAGGGATCACGCGCTCGGCAATGATAATTATCGGTGGGGTTGTTGACCCTAAAAACTACAGGAGGTCCTACCTATACGGAGTGGCCCAGGAACCGCTGTAATTACCTTTGAAAGAAACAGGGAAATTGCATCAAGAATAGCAGAGCATCTTGACGCCGACCTTCTTCTCTATGAAAAAGGCGTGTTCAGGAAAGCCTTTGAAAACTACGGGGCAATCGTTGCAGTCTTTGCTACAGGCATTGTGGTAAGGGACATTGCTCCCCTTCTCGATAATAAGTGGTCGGACCCGGCAGTGGTCGTTGTGGACTCAAACCTGAATTTCGCAATTCCTCTCCTTGGAGGGCATCACGGGGCAAACGAGATTTCCCGAAAGATTGCGGAATTGGGCGCGGTTCCCGTGCTCACTACAGCTACCGAGGTCCACGGCAAGCCCTCTGTTGAGGGGATTGCTGACAGGTTTGGCTGCGAGGTCTTTAATAAAGAATCCACAATCGCTGTAAACTGTGCTCTCCTTGACCAGCAGGTAGAGGTTCTTGAGGTTAAGGGACCCAGGATTGTTATTGTGGACGAGGATGTTTCCGTGCTTGTGAGAAAAAAACAGGCTGAAGCAAAGGATGAAGGTACCGGAAACAGCTGATAATATAATTATCAACACTATAAGCCGAATAAATGAAGAAACTGCATAAAAAAGCAGTGGACAAAAGATTACTGATGATTCTCGGAATCGGAACCCGCAGGGGCATTACAAAAGAAGAAGTCCTTGATGCCGTAAAACAGGCGCTTGATGAATGCGGCCTGAGTCTCCACGAGATTACGGCTTTTGCCTCTGCGAAACTCAAGGAAAATGAGCGAGGTCTGCTGGAAGCAGCTGAAATGCTCGGCATTCCGGTGAACTTTTTGCCGGATGAAGTGCTGAACAGCTACAATCCTCCTTCATCCTCCCAGGCTTCGCGCTTCGGGTTAAAAGGGGTTGCAGAGCCTGCTGCGCTGGCCCTCTCGGAAAAACACGAATTGATTTGCAGGAAGAAAGTCTATGGCAGAGTCACAATCGCAATCGCAAGATAAGGCATCCGGCGGAAAACTCTACGTTGTAGGGATAGGGCCGGGCTCCGTGGAACAGCTGACCCTCAAAGCCCGGGATGTAATCCTCAATGCCGATTATGTTCTCGGGAACAGTACTTACCTGGATCAGATGGAAAGTCTTCTCGGCACCCAGGAGGTAATCCGGAGTTTTATGGGAAAAGAGGTTGAAAGAGCCCGGAAAGCCGTGGAACTTGCAAAAACCGCGAACGTAGTCATGATCAGTGGGGGCGACACCAACGTCTACGGCATGGCAGGCATCGTGCTTGAGGTCGCTGAACACGAGAACCTTGACGTGGACATCGAAATCCTGCCCGGGGTCACAGCAGTCCTTGCAGGAGCAAGTATTCTCGGTGCACCCGTGGTGACGGACTTTGCGGTGATCAGTTTAAGCGATCTCTTAACTCCCTGGGAGGTTATCGAAAAGCGGCTTAACATGGCTGCTGACGCTGATTTCGTGATAGGGCTCTACAACCCTAAGAGCCGCAAGAGAAAGTCCAACTTTGCAAGGGCAATCGAAATCATCCGCAAGTACAAGGCCGATTCCGTGCCTGTGGGGCTTGTCAAGAACGCCATGAGAGGCGAAGAAGAGGACCAGATCGTGACAACCCTCGGGGAAGTCATGGAGTATGAGGACTGGGTGGACATGAGCACCGCCATCCTCATAGGCAATGGGGAGTCCCGGATCTGGAAGTCTCCGAAAAAAGATATTATCATAACACCCAGGGGGTATCATAAGAAATATGACTACTGAAAAAAGTGCGAATGAAAACTCAGGGAATCTCGAAAACCTCGAAGAGTTTACCGAGCTTACGGTGGAAGTAGACCCCGAACTTGTAAAGATCTGCAACGACTCGGGGGCAAGGACCGAAGAGGCAAAAGCAATCTACATGAAAAGCCGGACAATGATCCGGGAAATTGTCGGAAATTCCACACCTGAAGACCGTTTCCGCCAGCGCTGTGTAATTGCTACGGGAGACCTCTCGGTTGCCGACATCATGCGTTTTATGCACGACCCCATACCTGCAGGGGTTGAAGCAATTAAGAAAGGTGCTCCTATCTTTGTGGACATCAACATGGTAAAAGCCGGGATCACAAAAGCCGGGCACAAATCCGAAATCATCTGCGTGCTTGACGAAGACCCGGATGCTGCAATCGCCAACAAGTACGGGATAACCAGGACTTCGGCAGGTTTCCTTGCAGCCAGGGACAGGCTGGACGGCAGCATAATCGCAATCGGAAATGCTCCTTCTGCCCTCATCATGGTCTGCAAGCTGATCGAAAAAGGTGTAAGGCCTGCCCTTATAATCGGGCTTCCTGTTGGTTTTGTAAACGCAGCCGAATCCAGGGAAATGGTCCGGAACCTGAAAATCCCTATCCCCTCTATCAGCTGTGTGGGGACCCGGGGAGGAACTCCGATGGCTGTTGCCTGCGTAAACGAGCTCGTAGCAATCGCAAGGGAAAGTGAAGAATAACACTTTTCACTCTTTTTTTCTTTTTTTTCTTTTATTTCATCCCGTTTTTTTCTTTTCCCTCCTGCTTTATACTTAATATCTAGATCTTTATCTCCAGACCTGTATCTTCAGCTCTTTATCTCCAGACCTGTATCTTCAGCTCTTTATCTCCAGACCTGTATCTTCAACTCTTTATCTCCAGACCTGTATCTTCAACTCTTTATCTCCAGATCTATAGAAACCCTGCAGTTTTGTCTCCGAGCAGGATATTTTAGTTTCAAATGATGCTTCCGACTCAGAATTCAAACAATCTGATCTCAACTCTTTTTTTATTTTACGGGATTATTTTACAATTTATATCTTAATCTCTAAATATTGTTGCACAGTTTTTTATACTTGAAAATTTATTTAGAAATGATCCAATAAGGACGAGTTGGGTTATATATATACAGATCAAATCTTCAAAAAAAATATTTGTATATATATCCACGAATGGTCAGAATATATCGAGGAATAATGTCGAGGAATAATATGAGAAAATCATGCACAATAATATTTGCCCTCATAGTCTTGCTTTCAATGGCTATGGGTGCAGAGGCGCTGGAATCCAAAACAATAGAAAGGCACAACGGTGCATATGCATCTGCAGACTGTGTTGAAACAAGTGATGGTGTGACTACCTATACCTATCTCTCTGTAACTGAGACCGATGATGGGACTGATATTTATGTCTCAGCGTGGGCCTATAACGAAATGACATATGAGTCGTTGTACGATATGTCCGGATACATGTTTACAGAGGATGATGTTTTCAGCATAGATAAAAAGCTCAACTCTGCAAGCCTGTCTGCAGTTGACATTGGAATCGAAAAATGGTATTTTGACTATGAAACGGGAGAATATTTTTATGAAACTGATACTATGACTGTTGCGGCTGATTGGGTCGGTATCGGAGACATTTCTAAGGGAAGCTACAGGTATGTCTCGAGAGATGGAGACTCTGTATTCAGGAGTACTGAAAATTCGCTTTTCAGAGGGGCCACCGTCACAGGTTTAATAAATGGCAATGGTTTTGAGTCACAGTCCGCCAGCATGGTCAAGTTCAAAACCGCGTATATGAATATGGAAAAGTAAGTTCACAGTCCAATTTTTAAGGGGTTTAAAAGCCTCTAAAATAGATTCCCAATTGTGTGTAAAGGCTTTATGTTCAACTGCTCCAGATCAGGAGTCTTAAAAACCCTTTTTATTCTTTTCTCTTTTTCTCCAGGAAAAATGAATTAAGTAAACTCGCTGATTTTGTGCCCATTAATGAGTCAGGTGAAATTGCCCCTATTTCCATGAAAATCACAGAGACTGTCTAAGAAAAAGATCTAATTCACCAATCTTTTCAAAATTTGCATTTAAACACGCAAATTACTTATAAAAAAATTTAAATGAGCCATCTGAAGTGGTTCTGGTAAACCATCCAGAGCCCTACGAGAAGAATAACTACGCCGGCTCCTTTCTTGAAGGCTGCATCGTATTTTGATATAAGTTTTATTTTTGAAGTGGAGAGGTGAGCCGAGTATGCAAGCAGGAGCATGGGCACCGCAAACCCTGCAGAATATATGAGAAGGATCAGTGCACCGTTAGCAGTACTTCCTTCCAGGGCTACCATGGTCAGGATTGAGGCAAGGATCGGCCCGACGCAGGGGATCCAGAGCACCCCGAGGGAAAGCCCCAACAGAAAACCTGAGATTGGCCCCTCCTCTTTCATTCCTGCAAGCATGGGAAATCTTGCAAAGGCGTTAAACAGGCTTATGTCAAAGAGTATTGCAAACCCCATTGTGATGATCAGAAGTTCTGCCAGGATTTTCAGCTGTCCCAGGTATGCCTGAAAAGCTGCTCCGAAGGCGGAGGTCACAACTCCCATTAGGGTGAAAGATATAGACACCCCAAGCACTATAGAAAGGGGCCTTAACTTTCCTTTTCCTGTTGAGCTTGCGAGAACTGCAGGGAGAAGGGGAAGGATGCACGGGGACAGGACGCTGAGAACTCCTGCACCAAATGCAACCACGGGGGAAATAGCTTCATAAGACATGGTCTGGATCGGTGTTTTTCAGTTTGGTTTTTTACAGTACTGTTTTTTGATCGGAAAGCTGTTTTCAGTTTAAACTCAGTCGGAACCCTGAGTTCTTCAGCCTGTGCAGGGAGTTCAGTTTTCCGGGCAGGCCACTTTTTTATTTTGCATTCTCATGGTAAAGAACGGCCCTGTCCAGAAGCTCTTCATACACCTGCTTTTCCCTGACTCCCAGAACTCTTGCCTGGAATCTGTCTGCGGTGACGTTTCCGTCTTCCTGCATGTAAACATATTCCCCGTTTTCAAGGCCCACGATCACAAAGGAATCAGGGATGTAGGCTATTCCGAAATACGCTGCAATTTGGGGACTCTGATCTATATCTGCAGACATGACCGTGACTTTTCCGGTGTATTCTGCTGCCAGATCGTTCAGGATCGGTTTCATCTGCTGGCACGGTCCGCACCACTCAGCTCCGATCTTCAAAAGGATCGGGCCTTCCTGAACGGAAGTATTTATCTGTTCCAGGTCGGTCAAATTTTCAACAACGCTTATTTCCTGGACTCCCTGGGCACTTGTGGCATTTTCAGGGCCTTCAGTACAGCCTGCCGTAAAGATTACAGATGCGAGCAGGATTAGTAATATAATTAATTTATTCATGTTCTCAACATTGCTTGTTCATTTTGTAGTTCTTTAGGCTTTCTGTATTAGTAATTCTCTCTTATTTCAAATAATTTTGTTTCTACTGATTCTGAAAGTCTGAATTCCGCAATAAAATTATCCATCACACACAAATAATTTGCCGTAAACAAAGCTCATAACTATCTCTGAACTTACCGATTTAAGGGATTCGATCGGAAAAAAAACAATAACTATATTAGAGACCTGTGAGGCATGAGTGAAAAAGAAATATGAGAAAGAGACGAGAAAAGAAAAAGGAAAAGAAATCTATAAAGAATCTCTTCTGATTGGGAAATGCAATTCTGATAACGAAGCTTAAATAAGTATTATTTCTGTAACCTTTTTCCTTTTTACTCTACCTTACTTTTCTTCAAGGATTTTTTCTACGGCGTTCACGACATTATCGAAGTTTTTCTGCCACTCAGTGCCGTGTTTAAGCTGGTCCTGAATGATTGTGCCCCTGTCTTCCATTTCTGCGACTTTGGGTTCTATAGGAAGTCTGGCAAGAATGGGGATATTGAAATCTTCTGCAGCTTTTTCAACGCCGCCGCTTCCGAACACATCTATGGGTTTATTGCAGTGAGGGCAGATTAGCCCGTGCATATTGTCCACAAGCCCTATTACAGGTACATTCAGTTTTTCCGAGAATGTGATTGATTTCCGGACACTGATGAGAGCTACATCCTGGGGGGTTGTAACAAGTACGGAACCGTCACAGTTGGGGATAAGCTGGGCAACACTCAGGGGTTCGTCTCCGGTTCCCGGAGGAAGGTCAATTATCAGAAAGTCAAGTGCCCCCCAGTAAACTTCTTCCAGGAACTGCTTGATTGCTCCCATTTTGGCAGGGCCCCTCCAGATTACAGGTGAGTCTTTGTTTTCAAGCAGAAAACCGACAGACATCATCGATAGGTTGGGAAGCACCTGAATCGGGAGAATTCCTTCTTCATTTACCTCAGGTCTTGCGGACTCCAGCCCGAAAATAGTAGGAATAGTCGGACCGTGGATGTCGCAGTCCAGAAGCCCCACCCTGTGTCCGCGGAGGGCAAGCCCGACAGCGAGGTTTGCGGCAACTGTACTTTTCCCAACTCCGCCTTTCCCGCTCATTACCATAATCTTGCGTTTGATGCGCCGGAGGTTGACTACGATTTTTGGTTCCTCGGGCTTTTTCGATAAGCTTTCCAGTGGTTGAACCTTATCTTTCATTTTTATCGCCTGTGTAAAATTTCCGGTTTTTCCCCTTTTTCATTTTCCTCTGTCACGCGTCAGCATCTTCACTAATGTCAGTACCCTCAGCCCTGATATAGTTGCCGCCTTTTATTTCTATGGCTTTTCCCCTGCTAAGGGCAAGAGCTACTTTCATTCTGGCGGATTTCAGGTCCTCCCAGAAAGCTCTCCTTGATATTCCTACCCTGCTGGCGGCGTCTTCCTGTCTTAAACCCTCAATGTCCACAAGTCTAAGGGCTTCAAGCTCTTCTACTGTGAGGGACACCACTTCAAGGTCTGACAGCGGGACCCCTCGGGGCTTGAAATACGTGACATCAGGGGTTTGCTCAACGCGCCTCGGACATTTTGGTCTTCCTCTGCATTTTTTCATAGGTTACTTATGCACATTGCAGAATAAATATATAACAATTTCTCTTTTCAAATAGAAAACTATAAATATTTATGTACAAATGAGTGAAATTGTACTTTCTATATCTCTGACTTCTCTGCGTTTGTGAGGGACTGGTATGCCTCACTTTATCTGAAACATTTACAGAGAAATGCATAGTTTGGGAGTCAGCGGATTTTATATTGGAGCATAAAATATGAAAATCTGCATAAGTGCCTGTGGAAAGGATCTTGATTCTGAAGTGGACCCTCAATTCGGAAGATGCAATTATTTCGTGATTATTGATCCGGAGATGGGGTCAGTGGGATCAATCAAAAATCCCGGCTCGGAAGCCCCAGGCGGTGCAGGGATCCGGGCAGCAGAGGCAGTTGCGGGGGCAGGAATAGACATTCTCTTAACAGGTAGTGTGGGGCCGAATTCTTTCTCCATACTCTCCGAAGCAGGTGTTGAAACCCACTATGGGGTCAGAGGTAAGGTAGCCTTTGCTCTGCGTGAGTATCAATCCGGAAAGCTTGCCATCCTTGAGCGCCCGAATGCTTCTACTCATAGCAGTATGAAGAATAATTGAGTAAAATTGAGTAAATTTTCCGGGCTCGGAACAGAATCTCAAATAATCCGAAAAATGTTGTAACAATATTTTATAAAATCTATGAAAATTTAAAAGGTGATCTGTATGAAAGTGTGTATACCTACAAGAGATAACAACGGCATGGAAGGGGCTGTAGAGCAGCACTTCGGAAAGGCTCCCACTTATACAATCCTGAATACCGACAGTGGAGAAGTTTTCGTGATTCCCAATACAAGCGACCATATGGGGGGAGTAGACCTGCCTCCTGAGTTTCTCTATAAAAACGGGGTGGAAATCATGCTCTGTGCAGGAATGGGGTACAGAGCTGTCAAGATGTTTGAGTCTTATGGAATCGATGTTTTTGTGGGGGCTGGAGGCAAGGTTCAGGATGCGATAGAAGCCTGGAAAACAGGACAGCTCCATAGTGCCAGTGCTGAAAACACCTGTGCAGAACATGACCACCACGACCACCATCACTGAGGGATCAACTCCTATCTCTATGTGCAGGATTAGAAGGCTCAGCTCATGAAAATTGCGATAGCAAGCGGCAAAGGGGGTACCGGGAAAACTACAGTTGCAGTAAACCTTGCCCTTGCTCTTGAAGAAGTACAGCTTTTTGATTGTGATGTGGAAGAGCCTAATTGCAACCTGTTTCTGGGTTTCGAACTGGAGCCGGTAGAAGCAGTAACCTGCCTGGTTCCGGAGATCGACCCTGAGAGGTGCACTCTTTGCGGAAACTGTGCCAGCTTCTGTAAATTCAATGCCCTGACTACCCTCCCCAAAAAAATCCTGTCATTTCCATCTCTCTGCCACGGCTGTGGAGGCTGCAGCTTTGTTTGCCCCGCAGGAGCCATAGAAGAAAAACTCCGGCCTATCGGACTGATCGAGAAGACCTCCTCTGAAACATCTCTCACATTTTTCCGTGGTGTCCTGAACGTGGGGGAAGCTATGGCAACGCCCGTCATCAGGTCGCTTCAGCGGCATATCGATGAAAGCAGACCTGCAATTATCGACTCCCCTCCGGGAACTGCATGTCCCGTTCTTGCAGTTCTGAGATGTGCAGACTACTGCGTGCTTGTAACTGAGTCAACTCCTTTCGGTTTCCATGATTTTCTTCTTGCCATGGAAGCTGCAAGGGCAGTTCAGGTCCCTGTAGGAGTTGTTCTCAACCGGGTAGGGCTTGGGGATTCAAGGGTGGAAGAGTTTTGCAGGGCTGAGGGAATTCCAATCCTGCTCCGCATTCCTAATGATAGAATGATTGCCAGGCTCTATTCAGAAGGCATCCCCTTTGTTAGGGAAATGCCCGGGTGGAAGGAAAAGTTCGAAGCCATGTTCGAAACGATAAGAGCCCTGGCTTGCAAAAGTAAGGGGGTATCATGAGGCAGCTGGCTATAATTAGCGGAAAAGGTGGATGTGGAAAGACCACTCTTACAGCTGCCTTTTCTTCTCTTTCGGGAAATGCCGTACTTGCGGACTGTGATGTTGATGCATCCGATCTGCCTCTTATCCTCAGGCCCCAGGTACTTAAAACCGAGGATTGTCTGGGACTAGAACTTGCTTCCGTTGACCTGGAACTCTGTACCGGTTGCGGCATTTGCCGGGAAATTTGCAGGTTCGGAGCAGTCCTTGAAAACTTCACGATAAATCCGTATAGCTGCGAAGGATGTGCAGTCTGTACTGTCGCCTGCCCTGAAAAAGCGGTGTCTCTTATGCCGAGAGTTTCTGGACAGGCAGTTTCCTCCATAACCCGTTTCGGGCCGATGGCCCATGCAAATCTGGGCACTGGAGAGGAAGCAAGTGGAAAACTTGTGAACCTGGTCCGAAAAAAGGCCGCAGAACTTGCAGATCAACATTCCTGCGAACTTGTTCTTATTGATGGCCCCCCCGGTACAGGCTGCCCGGTTATGGCAGCAATTACCGGAACCGACCTTGTCCTTGTGCTTAGCGAACCCACTGTTTCCGGGCTCCACGACCTGAAACGGGCAATCGAGCTGACCGCCCATTTCAGAATTCCGGCTGTTGCCTGCATTAACAGGTATGATATTAACGAGAAAAAGAGCCTTGAAATTGAGGCATTTTGCAGGGAAGCCGGAGTTCCTCTTCTTTCTCGTTTGCCTTATGCGGACGTAACCACAGAGGCAATGATGAATGAAGAAACAGTGATCGAATATGCCGCTCATTCCCGGGAGGCCGGAGCTGTAGAGTTTGCAAATATTATTCGTAAGCTCTGGGCAGATCTCGAAATGAGGCTTTCAGGGCCTTATCATAAAGAAATGTGTTCAAAAACCCTCCCTATGAGGGAATTTTAACTTAATCAAATAGCCTAAACTGAAATCTTAAGAAGTTAAATAATATAGCAGCTGTTAATTAATATAGCAGTCTGTTCTTTTAATTTTATTCATAAAAAGTTGATGAATTCTTTAGCAATTCGTTAGTGAGTTAAATAAATAGTTGGTGAGGGAATTCAATGGATTATACTCAGCTTGCAGAGAAACTGGTCAAGTTCCTTGACCTCAAGTACGAACCGGTGGCAGTGAAAGTTATCAAAAAGGGAGAGCCCATGCCCGAAGGGTATCACGAGCCCGAGAAAAACCTGAGGCACTGCCAGTCCATCATGAAAGCAAGGAAAGGAGAGTCTTTCATAATGCCTGCAGACAAGCACGCCTGCGTAGTAGGGGCTTCAAGCCTGGGGCTTATTCCTACACCTGAAAAGGTGGCTTCAGGGGAGTTCCACCACAACCTGGGAATGTTTGATAGTGTGGAGGCAGCAGCCGGAATGATCGCAAAGCGCCCGGCTTTTGAGCCCGAGAGCAGAACTGCAACCGTCGTGGGTCCTCTGAAGGATGCAAAGGTTGAGCCCGATGTAGTCATTCTTGTGGACAGGCCGGAAACCATTTACTGGATCATCCCTGCAAGTACTTACTATAAAGGCGGAAGGGTTAATTTCAGCAGTGCAGCTTTTCAGGCAACCTGCGCTGACACGACCATCCTGCCGAGCCTGACAGGAGAAATAAATGTTTCTTTAGGCTGCTTCGGGTGCAGGAAAGCGACTGACATCGAAAATGATGAAATGCTTATAGGGATTCCTTTCAATAAGCTTGAAGCAATTGTTAATGCCCTTGAAAAACTCTATGAAGGTCCTCTGCCTAAAGCGAGGCAGAAATAATCCTTTGAGGTTGTTATTTTCTTTTTCTTAAATGAGATTTTTTTTCTTTTCTCATTGGCTTTTTTCATCTATTTTTTCTTTTCTCATTGGCTTTTTTCATCTATTTTTCTCTTCTCATCGGCTTTTTCATTTATTTTTCTCTTCTCATTGAATTTTTTTCATCTATTTCCTTTATTGTGAATCCCGCCGGTACATTTATTTCTTCCATGTAAATATTTATACCTGCAAAGTTTATTTATGTTTATAATACCTATTCGTCTTAAAAACCCCGGGAGAAAAAGTGTGCAGTGCGCATTGTGCAGGAATAAGGAATGCCTTGTAGGCAAAAACTGCTCTGTTATCAAATCGGGACTTGAGTATAGCGGCGAGAATCTTAAATCGATCCAGATTTCCGCCTGGCTTGAGTCAGACCCTTCAAAAAGGACAAAGCTGGAAGAAATTGCAATTTACTCAAAGAGGCTCGGGTACAGGAAGATAGGAATCGCTTTCTGTATTGAGCATGAGAGGGGAGCAAGGCTGGTATATGACATACTTTCAAGATATTTTGAGGTGTTTTCTGTTTGCTGCAAGGTTTGCAGCCTTGAAAAAGAAAGTCTCGGGATCAAAAAAACCGGGAATCTGGAGTTTGAAGCTGCCTGCAACCCTGTAGGGCAGGCTCTCCTCCTGAACAATGACGGCACTGACCTGAATATCATGCTCGGGCTTAAAACGGGTTATGATATTCTCTTTGCAAAATACTCGGAAGCTCCTGCGATAACACTTCCTCTGCTGGAACTGCCCTATCTCGGAGATTCGGAAATCGATTTTATAGAATGAATTTTTAGAAAATATTTTTTAATCTTTGTGATTTTAAGCCCCGGAGAAATGCATGTCCGAGAAATCCATATTCAAATCTGAAACTGACTCAAAACCCGATTCCGAACTCCTGAAAATAAGGGCTCATCACCTCTGCTGTATCCAGGGATTCCAGGGGTATGGGTACAGTCTGGCTTTTGTTGCCAATATGCGGGCTGTGATTTCGGATCTTGAGGCTCTTCCTTCCAGGCCTCTCAAGCTTGTAACGGTATGCGATGCAATCTGTGTTTCCTGCCCCAGCAAAAGGGAATGCACCGTTCAGGAATCAGTCCTTTCTCAGAGGATCAGGCAGATGGACCTCGTTGTCCTGGATAAATTGAGGTTGGATGACGGAACTGTTTTGAATGCGGATGATGCCTTCAGGCTCATAAATTCAAAACTTAGCAAAGCTTCGGATGTCGAAGAGGTATGCGGGACCTGCAAATGGAGGCAGAAATGCCTCTGGTATGTGCAGGCAGGAAGATAAGAAAGTCTGGAGTTTTAGTTTTACTTTCTTTCTGCCTTCTTGTTTCCAGCTCCTTACCTTAAACCTGCACTGATTTCATAGATTTTTGCAAGAAATTCGATGTTCTGGACTGCATTTTGTTCTATCCCCAGCTCGTCCGGTGAAAAGCCGAGAGCAAGGCCGAGGAGCTGGGAGTAATGGAGAACAGGGATTGAATAGTCGGTTCCGAACTTCTCATTGACTGCAAGCTGCCCCCTGTCGAACTGGAGGTGGCAGAAGGGGCATGCATTGACAATACAGTCCACTCCTGCTTTACGGATGCAGGCAAGCTTATGTTCAAGCATTTCCAGGGACTCGGCAGCGTGCCCTGAACGGACTCCTCCGCCTGCCCCGCAGCACATCATTTTGTCGGTATAATCAACACTTTTTGCACCTGTGGCTTCAACAAGCTCATCAAAGAAGACCGGAGCTTCCGTTTCTCCAAGGTTTCTCTCCTTTGAGGGTTTTATCAGGTGGCACCCGTAATGAAGGGCTACTTTCAGGTCAAGGGGGGTTGTGATGAAGCTTTTGAGTTTTTCAGGCCCGAGTTCCCTGTACAGAAACTCTATTATGTGCCTTACCTCGGCTGTTCCCTTATACTCCATGCCTATCTCTTTTAAGCAGGTGTTTGTACGGGCTTTCATTTCAGGGTCTTTTTTAAGTTCTATATTCGCGTCTGCCAGAGACCCGTAGCAGCCGTTGCAAACGGTCAGGATATCCCTTCCCATCCTTTCTGAGAGGACGATGTTCCGGCTGGCAAGGGCAAGCCAGGTTGCTTTGTCAAAAGACTTGAACACGCCGGGGGCAGGGCAGCAGGAGGCTCCCGGCAGGTCGGATGCATCAACTTCAAGTTTCTGCAGGCAGAGTTTCGTTGCTTTCTCAATTCCCGGGTAGCGGTTGGGTACGATACAGCCAAGAAACAGCGATAGTTTTGCCATTATTTTTCTGCCTCCTTATTTTTTAGCCACAAGCTCGTCGAACTTGCAGGTTTTGAGCAGGGTTTTCAGCCCTTCAAGGGCATCCGGATATTTCTGGACGGTTTCGGGTATAGGGTCCAGCCCGAGTTCTTCCCTCTTTTTCTTTGTTTCCTCATCAAGGGGGACCGCATGCCCGCATTCCAGCACCATTTCCGAAACAAAACGGTGTTCGGGAAGCATTAAGCCTTCCCTGACTGCAAGCCTCCTTAGCTCAAGAATAGCATCCGTAATTGGGATTCCGCGCGGGCAGCGCTCCTGGCATGTGTAGCAGGTTGTACAGAGCCAGAGGTTCTCATCTGAAAGAACAGCAGCTCTGTTCTTGCGTGCATCTCTAATTATTCTCCGGGTATTGAGCCCGGTATGCCGTCCCGAAGGACAGCTTCCTGTGCATGTGCCGCAGTGCATACAGGAAAGCAGGTCAAGTCCTTCAGCCTTTAGCAGTTTTAGCAGTTCTTCACTCATACAGGTTCACTGTCTGGTTTTGAGTCTTATTTTGAGTCTTATTTTGAGTCTTATTTTGAGTCTTATTTTGAGTCCGGTTTTATACTGGTTCTTCCGTTTTAAAAAAGCAAATATAAACGAAAGAAAAAGATCTGGGCAAAACCCTGCACTCAGGGCAGATTTCTAATTTAAAGGATGAATAAACCTGTCCACCGGCTTTTTTCCGGGGATTTCCGTAAATTAGTTCTTTTCAGGTTCCTTTTCAGCAGAGAATTTTAGCAGTCTTATTTTTCAGCAGGCATTGTCAGCAGATTTTCCGACAGGGTCCTCTTTTGCTGATTCCCTTCCGGTAAATTCTCCACTATATTTCGTATTACCCTCATGTTATTTAACATAAACTAAATCTATTCAGGGTTAAAATCCGGGATCGAGAGATGAACCACAGGTTCTGAAAACCTCCCGGAGGCTTTGTTGAAAACAGAAATAACATATCTCTTTCCAGGATTAGCTGTAACCTTATTTTTGATCTCATTTTTCAGAAGCGGCTGTAACCTTATTTCCAAATTTCACTTTTCAGGTGGTTGCAGCCTTATTTTTTAATCTCACTTTTCATTTCTGGTTTCACGTCCACAGGCAAAGGTTATATTTTTCTCTGTCCTGTAAAACCTTTGATATTTACTAGTATGTCTGTTCTTATATATAAAACAAGTTATTCGCAGCGAGCCCCACATCCCCAAACAGTTTTCGATTCTTTTCGTAGAGCCTCCGCTCTGATATTCTGCAGGCTTTTTTCCGGTTTTATTTCTCAGGAGAAGTTTATTCCAAGGTCTTTAAGCCCGTTCAGTTTTGCGAGATTGATCAGTAAGGGTGTCAGAGATTCCATTGTCCTTGCCTGCTTAAGAGGGCCGCCGTCCAGGGGTTTGAGGCATCCCATGTGCCTTGTAAGCTCCATTACAAGTTTCTTTGCTTCGGCATCGTCGCTGCATACAAGCGCATCGTGTACGGCTTTGCATTTTACGACATCTTTGAGTTTTCCTGCAGGGATATTGTGGAAAGCTGCAACAACTCTGGTGGACTCAGGGACATTTTTCTGGATTGCAAGGGCTGCTGAGCCTTCTTCCGGTGGTTTGTATGCCATGAGGCCTCCTTCTTTTACCATCGGGACCACAGGGGTAATAAGGATCTTATTTTCAATTGCCTCTCTTATCTCTTCAAGCAAAGGCAAAACGTAGTCAAAACGGATCGTAAGTATTATTACTTCGGCTGCCTGTGCTGCAGCAAGGTTATCCATTCCGGTAATTGTCATCTTTGATGTGTCAAATCCGCAGTTTTCAAGCTCTGATAAAGCTTTTTTTGCGGCTTCATCTGCAGTTCCCAGAGACCTGGACCCGATAATTACCTCGTTCTTCACACCGTCAGGCATAAGATTTTGGAGGGCAAGCCTCAGGACCATTCCTTCTCCTATGTTGCCGGTTCCTCCAAGAACAGCTATTTTCAGCTTTTCAGAATTCAATTTGAACAAGACCTCCAGTTTGCTATGACTTCCCATAACATACGTCCGGAAGTTAATATATCTTCTGTCTTTGATCACTCAATTATAATACTTAATGTTATTGATAAATTAATTTATAATGTAAATGAAGTTTTCATCTTTAATCGCCTGCATCGAATCCTTCTTTTGATTGTTTTTTTCTTTTATTTTGTTTTCGATTTTCTAATAAACATCAATGGAAATATTTATAATGTATCTCTGTATATGTTAAAATAAGTTAATTATGTTCGGGTATTGCTGCAGGAATTACTTTGAATATACCTGTATCCTGTTTGCGTCCTTGACTTACTATACAAGCAATATCGGGGGGTATTGTACCTTGGGAGTTACATCATGAGAGTATTGAACCTGTTAATGTTAATAGTGATGTTTACAGGCATATTTTCTTATTTCAGTTTTATAGTATGTGGAGGAGCTGGAACTTTCGAATCTGAACAGGTAACTCCCGGGCTACTATCTCCCATTTTGTTCTTTTCAGAACAGATTTCACCAGATTCGGGAGTGCTGTGCTCCCCTTCACCCCTTTCGGAGCCGCTGAAAGGGGATTTATCAGGGATCTGCCGAGAAGAGGCAGAAGAGAACCTTACTGCATATGTCCGGCTTTTCCCGGGTACGGACTCAGGAGTGCTTGACTCCTGTGGCAGGGTTGAAGAATGGGACGAAGGCTCCGGCATTGCTGCAGTCTGCGTTAACCTGGAATCATTTGAAGAACTCTCCTCTCTTAATGGAGTCTCTTCAGTCCAGCCGGTCATTTCTCCTGTTATAAGAAAGGTGGACAGGGAAGAAAAAGCAACTTTTTCTTTTTCCTCAGAAGAATTCTGGAGGCCGGAAGGTGTAACAGGAGCCGGAATTAAAATAGGGATAATTTCCGATGGAGTAGAGGATATATCTGAAGCCATTGAGTCGGGAGTTCTCCCTGAGGATATACATGTCCTTTCTCCCGGAAAAGGAAAAGAAGGGACTGTAATGCTCGAAATAGTCCATGAGACCTCTCCCGGTGCAGAACTGTATTTCCACAGTGCAGGCAGCAACAAGCTTGAATTTAACGAAGCTGTTGATGCTCTCATTGCCGAAGGCTGCCAGATTATCTGCGATGACGTGGGCTGGCCTGATGAACCCTTCTTCGAAGACGGGGTTGTAGCTTCCCATGTAAAAGAGGTAATCGAAAGCCAGGGAGTTCTTTATGTGAGCGCAGCAGGAAATGACGCAGGCCGCCATTATCAGGGCATGTTTTTCGACAATGGATCCGGCTGGCACGACTTCAGTTCCGGAACCAGTGATTTCAGAAATATTTACATGGATATCCCGCCAGGGGAGAAAGTGACTGTTGTGCTCCAGTGGAATGACCCCTGGAACGGTTCCGAAAACGACTACGACCTCTACCTCTACGATTGCTGCAGCGGAAAAGAAATTGCTACAAGTGAAAAAACCCAGGGTGGCACAGGCACCCCCCTTGAATTTATCAAATATGTCAACGAGGAAGAAAGTACAAAAACACTGAGTATAGCTGTCAAGAAATATTGCGGAGAAGATAGGGTACTGGAAGTTTATCTTTACCCTAATTCCTCTGTAAAGGTTCATCCTGACAACCTGGTTGCCGAGGACTCGGTATTCGGACATCCTGCGGTTTCGGGTGTTATCTGTGTCGGGGCTGTTGAGTCCGGAAAACAGGAAAGCGGCAGTATAGCTCCATACTCTTCCCGCGGGCCTGTAAGCATCTACTATCCGGAACCTGAACTCAGGAACAAGACTGACCTCAGCGGGCCCGGCAGAGTGAAAGTTTCGGGTGCAACAGGAACTGGCAGCTTCTTTATGGGCACAAGCGCTTCTGCCCCTTCCGTTGCAGGGATCGGAGCTCTTATCTGGAGCATGTACCCCGAAAAAACCGGCAGTGAAATCCGCGGGATCCTGTGTTCCTCAGCCGAGGATCTCGGAGAGCCTGGTTATGATACTACCTTCGGGTACGGTTCAGTTAACGGGAGCACAGTCTATCTCCTTGAAAGCCTCTCTCCCGGCGGCAGTCTGTCCTCGGAAAAATTCGGAGATTCGTCTGTGGAATCAAATGTGATCTTTATGCTGAAACTTTCCATGCCACTTGAAAAGCTCTACTCGCTGTCTAACTATCTCCCAAAGCAGCAGTAAAGGCTTTTAGCAGTAAGGGCTTTTCATTGATTAGAAAACAGGCAGAAAGTAGCTCCCGGATTCTATTTACAGACTGTAGGTTTTTCATTCAGATCTATAACTTATAACTCTAAACTCAAACTCTATTAACTCAAACTTTAACTTAAATCCACTCAGTTTCTCCCCCAAATTTTCACTCCAGCAGTAAAATCCCTACACATGCCGTTTTTTCCGGCTTGCAGAACTCAAGTACAAGCCCTGCTTCTGCCATTGCCTTCTGGACATTTATTCCGACAGCTTCGGGGGCAAAGCGCCTCATTTCCGGCTTTACGCATTTTTCAAGGTTGCAGACCTCACATTCGTTGCAGGAGCCTGGCCTCAGAAGATGTGCAAAGGTAAAACCTTCCCTGAAAGCTTCCTGTTCAAGCTCGAACATCTTATGAAAAGAATCCTTCCTAAGCCCTGACCAGACCTCAAGGACATCCTTAACCCTCGATGTATCGTATTCTTCTACAAGAAGAAGCGCACTGCTGTATTCTCCTATGACCTTTCTGAACTCCTCAATTGACATTACATGAGGCGGGCAGCTCAACCTTTTTCCGTATCCTCTGCACCCGTAAGCGCACTTCAGGGCAATCCTGTTTTCAACCGGAATGTCTCCTGCCTTCAGAAAATAAGCTTTGAGCCCCATCTCCGATGCCTTTTCAACAAGGTCTTCGTATTTCCCAAGCATGCTAACCCCTCTTCAAAAACCCTATTTTTTATTTCATTCCTGTTTGTTTCACTTTTTCTTTCCTTTTAATTTGTTTTTCTGCTTATTATTTTTTCTCTTTTAAAAAAATCGAGACTTACACTTCAGCGATAGTTTCCTATCATCTTTTTACAGGGCCGGTATTAAAAATCAAGGAATCCTGCACATATGCTTGTGTTTTGCTAAATTAATCTGGAGTATCTCTCGGCAGGTTTAGTGTGGAAAATAAACCTGGAAAACATACAAAAATTTCTGGAGAAATAGTGATAGTGGTTGTCTTACCACTATCTACGTGAAGATGCATACCAGCTGGATTTGATCTGAGATTCGCACATACCGGGCGTTGTTGCAAAAACACCCTGTCGGCTGATTACTATATATTATAAAGTTTAACCCTAATTATTGGCATGAATCTTCATACTGTCTAAATTGTGAAACTTATGATTCGTTTGCTAGTGTTTTACTTTGCTTCCTAAGCAAATAAGTTCTATCTGGATTTACGCTGCAGGTCTCCAGAAGCCAGGTACGTAATGCGGTTTATAGCTGATTTTCGATATGTTCTTCTTCTGTGTTGTCCCTTTCCAGGAACCTGGCATATAACGAGGTTTGCTCTCTACCTTTGAACTTTCCTTCGTTGCTCTCCAGAGTCCGGGAATGTAACGAGGTTTGAAGCCAGTTCTTGAGGGCGCCTTTTTCACTGCAGTTCCTTTCCAGGAACCTGGCATATACCGGGTTTGAATCTCGACCTTCGGGCTTTCCGTATCTGGTCTCCAGAACCCCGGGATGTAACGAGGTTTGTAGCTGATCTTCGATATGCTCTTTTTCACTGTGGGACCTTTCCAGGAACCCGGAATATAACGAGGTTTATCCTCTGCCTCTGGACTTTTTGCAGCTGGTCTCCAGAATCCCGGAATGTACCTGGGTTTGTAGGTGATCTTCGATAGGCTCTTTTTCTTTGTTGTTCCTTTCCATGAGCCTGGAATGTAACGAGTTTTACTCTCTACCTCTGGACCTTTTGCAGCTGGTCTCCAGAAGCCGGGGATGTAACGAGGTTTGTAGCTAATCTTCGATATACTCTTTTTCTCTGTTGTCCCTTTCCATGAACCGGGAATATACCGGGGTTTACTTTCTGCGGCCGGTTTCCAGAATCCGGGAATATATCGATGTTTGTAGCCAGTCTTCGACAAAACCTTCTTCTGCGTTGTCCCTTTCCAGGAACCTGGAATATAACGAGTTTTACTCTCTACTGTTGGACTTTTATTAGCTTTTATTTCTGTCTTCTTAGCTGTCTCATCAGCCTCTGACTTTGCTTTCTGTTGCTTAACCAAGATGCTGACCTCATAATGTAATTAATTCTCTTTAGTTGCTAAATAGCTGTTAAAACTTTAAATGCGTCAAATAACGCACTTAATACGCTAGAATATACACGTGGACATATAAATAAATATTTAGCAGTTATCCCGGACTTCCTGACCGAATCCTGGGCAGTTTTTCTGGCTGTCGAATTTGATTTTGATTTTTTATATTTTCGTACAAACAGATATCAATACTTAAAAACTTGAAAAAGTAGACTCTTTCTTCCGTAGTTTCTTCTAAACCAGCTATTTTGGGTTACACTTCTATAATTGATAGCAGATAACTTAGTAAAGGGATCCTCATGATTAACAAAGTACCTTTAACCGAATTGAAAAACCGTATGAGCTGCTTCAGAAAACAGATGGATGTCTCAAACCCCCAATGGGAGACCGTTGTAATCTTCAGTAAAATAAACATCTATTACTTTACCGGTACGATGCAGGACGGAATGTTGATTATTCCGAAGGACGGAGAAGCAACACTCTGGGTCCGCCGCAGTTATGAAAGGGCTCTGGACGAATCATTATTTTCAAATATCGAACCCATGAACAGTTTCCGTGATGCTGCAGGGGATGCAAGCAGGCTTTCCGATACTGTATATCTGGAAACCGAAGTCGTCCCTCTGGCTTTATATCAGAGATTTCAAAAGTATTTCCCCTTTAAGAACGTTAAATCCGTCGATTCCCAGGTCTGTGCTGTCAGAGCAGTAAAAAGCGAATATGAGCTATCCCTGCTGCGAGAAGCAGGCCAGATCCATCAGCATGTGCTTGAAGACCTCGTGCCCGGCATGCTGCGCAAAGGGATGAGCGAGGCTGACCTGTCAACCGAACTGTTTTCTGTTCTGGTAGAAGAAGGGCACCACGGAGCATGCCGTTTTGGCATGTTTGATACGGAGATGATCCTTGGAAATGTCTGTTTTGGGGAAAGTTCTATTTATCCTACCTACTTCAACGGGCCCGGCGGAAAGCTAGGATTGAGCCCTGCAGCACCCGTGCTAGGGAGCCGGGACCGGAAATTAAGGAAAGGCGATCTTGTCTTTGTTGACGTCGGGTGTGGGGTTGATGGTTACCATACGGACAAGACTACAACATACATGTTTGGCTCTCCTCTCCCGCAGTATGCCATAGATCTCCACAATAAATGTGTTGATATACAGAACGAAGCTGCATCAATGCTAAAACCCGGCGCCATTCCTTCGGAAATTTACAATACCATAATGAACGGGCTTGATGAGGAGTTCCTGCAGAATTTCATGGGTTTTGGGGATCGTAAAGTGAAATTCCTCGGGCACGGGGTTGGTTTATTAATTGATGAAACCCCCGTAATTGCCGCCGGGTTTGATGAACCCCTGCAGGAAGGAATGGTATTTGCCCTGGAACCCAAAAGGGGAATTGAAAATATCGGTATGGTGGGTATTGAAAATACTTTCATAGTAACTGCAAAAGGAAGAGAGTGTATTACAGGGGATAATCCGGGATTGATTCCTGTATATTAATTGCTTTGATAGTTGCTGTATCACGTTGCAGCTATCTTATTTTTTCTTTTTTAATAAGGACGAAATGCCGGGGATGCAAGTGTAAATAATCTCTCTGATAGTGAGGTTGAAACTTACGGCATCGATGGGCTAACTCCTCAAAAGGCGAAAGAAATAGAAGCTGAAATCAATCGTATAAGGAACAACGCCTGAAGGTTAAGAGATGTTAACCCGAACTACTTAACCAGATGGCACTTAAGATACCTGCGAGAGGTCGATAACCGGCTTAAAGAGCTTGTTTTTACTCTTGAGAGTGAGGGGGTGCTATGATGATGCTCATCAATGGGATAGAGGACAGGAGGAAGAAAAAAGAATTTCCTTCTCACACCTGGGCAGGATTTTACCTTTATTTGTACCTATCCAAGAAAGGAGTTCTCTGCCATAAATGTGCCAATGAGAATATAGAAAGTTGTCTTAACCCTAAAAACGAACTTTTCATTTATTATGATATTAATTGGGGGGAGAAATTCCTATACTGTGATCACTGTGGCAAAAAGATAGAACCCTCTTACGGAGGTCTATAACATGACTGAGAATACCTGGAGCTTAATAGTAGGAGGAACAGCCATCCCACTCATTTTCTTTCGGAAAAGAACTTTTTCTTCAAGGTGATGATGTTCAGACCTTTTTCATCCTGGAACTGATTCAACTAGCAGAAAAAAAATAGTTTCCACTTAAATAGTAATTTAAGAAAATTTTGCTCAATTTTATACAATCAAATTCACGGAGTAACAATACTTAGATCCAACGGGTTATCGGAACGCGCATTTATATTAATATATAATATATCTGTATCGCTCAAATTTGAGTAAACAGTTTCAGCTTTTGTAATATTGTTATCTAATGTAACTTCAATATATGTCCCTGTTATCAGTCTAACCGGATATTGACTTTTTATTTTTTCTTCAGGATCTAAAACATATGATTCATTAAATATAGAGCTGTTATTTGAATCAAATAATTTTACAGTAACTTCATGACTTGTATTGTCCTGATTACGTATAATTAACGTATGATTTTCTTTTTTTTCATGAAGAGAATTATACGTGATAACATAAGGTAAAACAACAGTGAGTATTAATAAAAGGCATATACCTACAAATATAATTTGCAATCTTCTTCTTTGCATTTTAATCCTCTTAATTAAAATCACTCTACTATAATTTTCTCAAATCAGTAAGTTTTTAGAACATTTTTCCATGATCAGAAACTCGATTTATTGTTAGAAGTGTGATTTTGAGACGCGATTTTGAGTTTTGGGATAAACTCCACAATTGTTTACTAAGGATTCTTTGGAATATTTATTGGAATCCTGCAATTGTATTTTTATTCGCCACGATTGTCAGATGGAAATTACTTTCATTTTGGATGGTTGTTTGTTCATCGATTGATATAAAATCCTTTGTTTCATCAAAAAAGAAATCTTGGTGTTTTTTAAGCGCCTAAAATTTAGTTGAGACCCTAAAGGCAATGGGTTACCAATCTCCAGTGTCCTGGAGTTTTCAAACTACATTATCTTTTCTTGAGCCTCCATCCACCACACAGGCAGGTCAAGCTCCCCAAAAATCCGAAGCCTGGAATAGAGTTATTTTTGCTCGATTCATTTCTACCTGAGCTACTCCCGCTGCCAGATTCGGAATTATTATTTTTTGAATTATCAGATTCTTTTATAACTTCTTCAGGTGTCGACATAAAAATAACTGGAACATTAGTCACATTTTGTTTTCTTGCCTCTTGATCAATGATCTGGTAGATTTCTTCAGCAAGAAAAGTTTTTTCTTCAGGAGACAAAGTTTCGTTGATCTCTACTTCCAATCTAATTCCTGATGCGTATCTAATTACCTGACCCTGTTCCATATATGGAGTGATTTTTTCCTCGGTAGCATTAGCAATCTCAGACAGCTGATTCACCCAAGAAATTGTCTCATTCTTATCTTTTAACAGAGGAATATTCCCATAAGCTGCAATGGTTTTATGCACTGGCATGACCGTTTTTTGCTTCATAACTTCTTCAAGTGTATATATATCAGCTTCAGAAAGATTCTCTGTACTTTCCCCAAACCAGTACCAGCGATTAATGCCTTCCAGGTAAATTACTTCTCTATAAGTTCCGTATCCGAATTCTACTGGAATATCCTGTATACCCATTTCTTCTGCAGAATTGTCAATTAGAGAGTAGATCTCATCCATTAACTGCTCGTCAACATTGCCATACTTAAACAAAATTACAAAGTATCCTTTAGCATTATCCCCACATGTCATTACCTCTCCATGAGGATACATATATTTGGAGACAACAGTGTCTTTTATCTCATTACTAAGTTCTTCAAGAGTAGAGTTCCAGTTTTCTTTTTGAGTCTCAGTTTCCAGTACAGGAAGTTTTCTGTATCTTGTAATTACATTATTCCCCTGTGAATACAGACCAAAAAAGTAAGTATAATAGTCAAAATCTACATTACTTATTTCTGAATTTTCAGAATTATTACTTCCCGGCGAAAGTTGCACTGAATTATCAGCAGATGCAGGAAATATTAAGATCCAAAAAAATAGCAGCAACGTTATCAATAAAGTTTCAGATTTTCTCATCATACAACTGCTCCATGCTTAATTAACTGAAGAAATACTAATAATTCTCAATATTTTGTAATGTAAAATTCCTGATTCGATGCACGAAAACTTAAGCATTTGTGGCACTAGAAATTAATCGTGAAAAACATCAACCGTGTAATGGTGGATTACATATGTATCTTCAAAAATGAAAACTCCACTTTGAATAGCAAAGAAAAAGGGGATTAAATCGGCACTTACAGAACGTTCACTATACTGCCTCGTTATTTCTGCATTGATAATTAGTACAGTGTTTTTACCCTTCAATATAATCCAGGCCTACAACCAAAATTTTCCCATTTGTTTCAAGCTCATTTTTGATCTTTATTGCATCCTTTTTCAGAATACAATTCTTTCTCACAACCCAGTCCGCTGGTCCATCTCCAAAATGGATATAACACACGACTGCCTTTTGTAACTGTAGATTATTTTTTCCAGTATTGTAAGTAAATTTTCATTCGGAACAAATTCTGCAGATAACATAATTATGTTATAATTTCCTTTTTTGAGTTCAACTACAGAAGTCCAGTTTTCATCTTTCCTCAATTCATTGATTTTATCTTCATCTTACTTCCAAACTCCATAAACTCATTTTTATTAGTTGTTTTAATGTTTTATGGCCAAATCATCTAACTATCAATCTAATTCCTCTATATATCTCCAAACATTTTGAATTTAGATTTGAGTATACTTTCAGTTGGATGATTTGGCCACAAATTAGTTATAAAAGTAAGAAAAGTAAGTTTCTAGAATAATAACATTTTATAAGATAACAGGAAATGGCCAGTGGTCTTTCTGCAGGGGACGATGGTGATTTCGATGTTACGGTGCCCTTATTATCACAAGGAGTAGTATTATGTTCAGAAAGATGTCTAGCAAATCATTGGCAGAGATATTCTTTGTAATGTTATTGCTCATCACTGTTTTTTACTACATATTCCCTAACAATAATTCCTTTTTTATGCTCTTTAGCAAATTAGTAGGTATTACGTTTTATGCTTTGATTTTATTTGCCATTATAAGTATATGTATTTCAATAATCAGACTTGCTCTTAAATATTGTAAGATGTAATAATGAAGATATTCCTGCCTTTTTATGAGACTGTAAAAAGAGTGGGATCGAAAACAGTGACGTTAAATCCCGGTGTTGCCCTCTCCGATATTTACAATACCATAATGAGAGGGTTACATAACGAATTCCTGCACAATTTCATGGGGTTCAGTAGCCGTAGAGTGAAATTCCTCGGGCATGCCGTCGGCCTGTTGATCGATGAAACTCCCGTAATCGCCGCCGGGTTCGATGAACCCCCGCAGGAAGGAATGGTATTCGCCCTCGAACCTAAAAGGGGAATTGAAAATCTAGGAATGGTGAGAATTGAAAATACCTTTGTAGTAACTGCTGAAGGCGGAGAATGCATTACAGGGGACAATCCTGGATTAATTCCCGTATATTGATCTGAAAATCAAGAATCGGCCTGAATATTAAGGGATCGTAAAAGTTGTAGGGGGATATGCCTCCTGCTCCGGGAAATGTTTTGCTAGACCTCGGAAAATGTTTTCAGTCCGGATGTTAGAATGTATCCCCGCCAGCTTGTCTGCCGGTGCCTCCCAAAAAATCAAAAATAATGGGGAATAAATGATATTTCAGGCTGTGTTTTTCTGTTTTATCTAAACACTTTCCGGTTTCGGGCTCTTTTCTTCGTTTCTATTGACATGCCAGACAGGACCTTGAAGGCCGTTGAGAGGTATATAAGCTGCCTGATTGACTCTGGATATTGAAAAGCCAGTTGCTGTTGAATTAATTATCCGAAGCTCATATATCAAGCCATTTTAACAGGGCGGCTTCAAAAGCCGGGTTCACAAAATACTTCCTGTATTTGCCCTCTGTTTCGGAAAGAATGATTTTGTCGTCCCTTAAACTCTTTATGTGCCAGTATGTAGTGCTTTTATCCAGATACAGATCTTCCGAGAGTTCTTTGTTTGTGATTTCTGGCTTTTCTAGGATCTTAAGAAGGATCTGCTTTCGTGTGTTACTCTTGAGATGTGCTATTATCCTCTTCTCGCTGCTTGCAAAAACATCGGAGTTTTGAAAGATCCTTGTGAATTTTCCGGCCCTCATTAAGGTAATCTTATTTCCGGCCTTAAGCATCTCGAGGTGGAACCTTACAGCCCCCCGGTTTATTTCAAGATCTCTTGATATTTCTGAGACCGTGCACCCCGGAACCTGCTGTATGTAACGGTATATTTTCTTCCTGTTTTCATTCCCCTGGGGGATTCTTACCTTGCCCAGGATCAGGGGGATAAGTTTGAATACGGAAGCAAAGGCAGCCATGTATCCCACAATGTAAATTATCTTGAATGACAGTGGAAATTCCCAAAAAGTGAGAGTCCTGTCAGCCCCACTGGTGTCGACTGCATCACCCAGCTTATCAAGCTCCTCCTGGGGCGGGCAGGGACCTACGATATATCCTCCTTCTTCAGCATGGGCTAAGGCGCTTGTACTTAATATTAGAATAAAAAGTAACCCTGCTTTCCACATAGTTTTTACCTTAAATCCAGACAGAATTGTCTTATGTCATGTCTGCTCTTTCTGGCTTTCCTATTCAGGTTTTTTCCTGTTCCAGAAACCCTCTTTTTAACATGTTTCTTTAACATGTTCCAACTTTTTTTAGAAATGATTAAAAAGAAATTTACTTAACTTTTATGGCCAGATCCTCAAACTATCAATATAGTAGCACTATATATCTTCAAAGAACCCGAATTCAGATTTTAATACACTTTCAGTTGGACGATTTGGCCACAAATTAATTATAAGAGTGAATTCATGAAAAAAATGAACATTAAAAAGATGTTTAGTGGAGTTCAAATTTGCTCTGGAAAGTCTATTTGAACCCCACCTTGCCCGGAGGCAGGGATATGATAGCTTTGCGCATATTTAAGACTTGTCTGATTCTACCTCCTGGGAAATGAACAGGAGTGAGTATGAAATGAAGACGAAATTTGGAATAGGAACACTAGTATGGCATTATGACATTTGGGATGCAAGTGACGAGGTCCCTGCATATAATGCATCAAATATTCTTGAGGATCTAATGGATGATTGCTCATATATCAGAGATAGTGACAATGACATTGTTCTTGGATGGGTAGATCTTCTTGATCATAATGGAGTTGCTTACAGAGACGGACCATACAGTCTTTGTGCAGTTGAAGCATCAGGAGTGGATTGGCCACATGATAGCATTGTACAACATGAGATCTCACATAACTTTGGTGCTTTAGATCAAGGGACATACATTAACGAGCACCCTGAATGCATAATGAACTATAACTGGGCATACTTTGGAACAAATATCTGGTGTTCAGATTGTGCAAATGATGTACAATATGGAATTGATCATTAAATTAATGGATCAATTTCCATTATTTTTTGTGGGGTGATAAATTGAATATATTAAAAATAATAATAGCCATTATTCTAATTTTCTTTGTTTTGATAATGCTTCTTATAATGGCACCGCTGGCGTTCACAACAATCGAACCACTATATACAATTAAGAATTGCGACGAACACCCACATAATGCAACAGTCAAAATCACTGGATGTAATGGAGAGTATTTTGAAGAAACATATTATCAACTCAACCCGGGACAAAAGGTAAGTGTAGAAAAACCAAATAGGCTTTTACTAAAATGGTCAAACCCATTTAAGGATGGGTATCTGCACTATGCATCTGGGGATTATAACTACCATATTGTATCTGAGAATATATCCGCAACCTATTATTCAACTCCACACCTTACAAACACGGTAATCTTTGAGTTAATCAATGAAAGTGGAGAATTCAATGTGTTTATTACAGAAAATACGTAAAAAACTCACATGAAATTCTTCGAATAACAGGCACAAAGAAATGATATTACTTTTCAAATCACAATACTTTCATGCCATGCGACAAGAAGTTATGCCATGAATTGCTTTAATGCTGCCCTTTCCATTTGGGGTAACCCTACCAGAATGTGCATCAGCAGTAATGCAGGTGTGCAAAGCTTCTAGAACAATGTGAAGCCCTCTGAAAATCCATTTCAGACTATTTGCTAGGGTAAGGGTTCCATAGGGGACGTAAAGTTAACCATTGTAAGAGTCGTTAAGTGCGCCAAGCGAAACTGTATTGATACGCTTGAACCAAAAGGTATGAAATCAGGCTTCAACGGCTGGCATGACGTTAAAGTAAATGGACAAACGGTTTCCGGCTCATAGATGGTCCCTAAAGAATCCACAATTATTCATGACATAAAACTTGGTAAGCCCTATTTGTTCCCTTTAAAAGGGGTAGGAAACTTTGCAAGGAGTAACAATGACAAAGAGGGTAGAGGATTCAGTAAAAAGCGAATGTCAATCTGTAATGGATTGAATAGGGGTTCAAACTTTGCCCGGATCCGAAAGGATGCAAACTTACTGATGGTGTTTTCTTGTGTGAACGGAAACAAACCTACGAAGGTAAGATACTCAACGACACCGATAGGTGAGAGGCTTACCGACAACTTTGTTAGTGGGCTGTTATCCAGAATCACAAAATCAGTTATGCGTAATAACTGATGCCTGATACAGAAAAGGTTAGATAACACTCGAGCCGTATGAAAGGAAACTTTCAAGTACGGTTCCTAGGGGAGAAAGGAGGAGCAATCCTCCCTACTTACCCAACAAAGAAAGTAACTATCCAGCCTATTACACTATGTCAATTGATATGTTAATGCGTTATCCAGACTTGAAGATTTTGGAATCGATGTCTATATATGGTGATACTGGAACTCCTGGGATGCAAGTGATGTATCTCCATCCTGGGATGCATCAGCTGTTCTTGATGATCTTGAAAATGATGAGAGTTGGGTTCGTTATTCGGCGAATGATCTGGTACTAGGTTGGGCACATGAATTAAATCATAATGGCATAGCTCGAATGTATAAACTTAGTGATGGTACCCACCGGGGAGGAGCTTATTCGGTATGTACTGATACTATACATGCAAGTAGTATCGAGTGGCCACACGGCAGTATTGTTCAACATGAAATGTCTCATAATTTCGATGCCCTCCATCAAAACTCTCCCGTTCACCCATAGTGTATTTTGAACTATGCATGGGCTTATGCTAAAACAAATATATGGTGCAATTCGTGTTGGAGTACAGTAAATAATGGCATATACAACTGAGTTTTCAGTTGTAGGTGAACAAATCCCAAAACCAATATTTGACTCAAAACATCTACTTCCAAATAATAATTTGAGTTCCTTATCCTGAAAATGATTCTAAAATTCTTATTGAGATGGGAATAAAATTGGTTTTGGGATAATCTCGGTATAAAAATGATGATTGATCGTACTCCAAAATTGCCAATCAATAATATCCGAGAAATCAACAGGAATATATTCGCAGAGTAACAAAAATTACCCACAAAACGAATACTGGCTAAGAAGGAGATTTACTAATCTCCTTCTGTTATAGAGGGATTTCAAATGCAAAATATCAGAAAAATACTTTTCATCTTGCTGATCATACCTATAATTGCAATTGTGGGTTATTATGCATTGATATTTCTTCTGGGCGGTCCGGCTTTACCTAATTTTTTTGAATTAACAAATCATGATGTCAGGACCCATGAAATATCTGTTGAAATATTGGATTCTGATAATGAATCTGTATTCAAAGAATCATACAAGCTACATCCAAACGAATCAGTATCAAAAGAAAAACCGTCTAATCTGAGAAATTCTTTTGAATCGAAAGAGTATACATTTAGAATTATATTAGACGACGGTTTTGCAGAGGAAACAACTTCAGTATCTCTGAATCGCTGGAGCACCGCTATTATACATCTATATTGGGATCATGAGACTCCGATAATTATAGGGACAATTGTTGTTTAAACCCAGGTTAGTACTATTTTTTATTTTTATCTGGAAAGGCCGGAAACCTTCGGCGTCCAGGACAAAAACGACGGAAGATGACGAATTCAGGTTGTATGGGGTAGAACTTCCATTTCCGGGTCCTGCGCTGGCAGTTGCTATAGTCCTGATAGCATCTTTATTTTTTGGCAGAAAAATGTATGAGAAATAACAGGCAAAACTACACAAATGCGGAAGTCAAAAAAGCACAAAAAAGAATGAAATAAAGATGAAGCCCAAAGCTTCACCTTTCAAGTTTATTCTGTAATCTTATTCCGGTTTCCTTGCCATCTTCTTCTTTGCAAGCTTCTCGATAATGCCGAGGTTAACCTCACCGTCACCTACGCTCAGCTTCCCGTTGGCAACTGCACTTTCCAGGAGGTGCTGTCCTACAAGGGTGCGGACTATAAGGGTTGTGTAGCCGTTCGGGCTTCCCACTGCACCGGCGGAAATGTCGGCTTTGAGGGCTGCAAATACAATTTTATGATCTTATTTTTATTTTGAATTACTGATGGCAATAATAGTCATGTATATACCATTTATGTCCAAAATATCAAACAATTTGTCATATGAAGTAATATTACTGGAAAAACTCGTAAATACGGCTTTCTTCCTGATAATTTGATGTTCTGGCCAGAAAACTTATAAAGAGTTGGTTAAAAGTAGTTTATGGAGTTCAAACGAACTTTCCAGAGTAGATTTGAACTCTACATGTCAAAAGGCAAGAAAGTTCCGGTTTTTAAATTTCAAAGGGTTGTATATGAAAATAAAATTCTGTTATCTGATAACCTTCGTCTTTTTGTTAATCTTTGCCGGTACCGGGGCTGCAGACACAATTTCGGTAGATGACAGCGGAGGAGCAGATTATACCTCCATACAGGAAGCTATCGATAATGCAACAGCAGGCGATACAATTCTTGTCTATCCCGGAATATATCTCGAAAACCTGAATGTGAATAAAGAACTGACAATCAAGTCTTATTCCGGAAATTCCGATGAAACGATTCTCCGAGCTGCCAGCTCGAAAGACGACGTTTTCCATGTGACTGCAAATAGTGTAACCATCAATGGACTCCAGATAACAGGTGCCAAAACAGATGAATACGGGGAAGATAAAGTCGGGATCTATTTAGAAAATGTCAGTAAGGCTCTTATAAGCGGCAATAATATTTCCTCAAACAGTTTTGGTGTTCCTCTTCTTGATTCTTCTAATAATACTCTTGCCAATAATAGTGTGTCCATGAGCCGGATAGGAGTTTTGCTATGGAACTCCAGCAACAACAGGTTGAATAATAATATTTTAAACCTGAATAATCATAATGGCATACTTCTTTATGAATTCAGCAGTAACAATGAACTGAGTAATAATACTGCAAATTGGACCTATGCAGGATCTGGAATTGAGCTGTTATTTTCTTGCAATAATACGCTTGTTAGTAATACCGCGTCAAATAACCATATTGGTATTTTTTTGTTAGAATCCGGCTATGTCTATCTTGTAAATAACTCCGCCAGCTCAAACGATTGGAGTGGTATAAATCTCCAACGCAGTAACAATAACAGTCTGTCAAACAATGTCGCAAATTCCAATAATATCAGTGGGATATTTTTGATAGGTTCTTCTGGCAATATACTGGATAGCAATTATGCTTCGAATAACGCGGGGTATGGGATAAACATCAATAATTCCAGCAGGAACAACATTCTAAATAATAACCTTGCAAACTCAAACGGCAAAGAAGACCTCATTTTTGCCGATTCCAAAAACAACACAATAACCGGGCCGAGAGAGGAAGTTCCATTTCCGGGTTCTGAGCTGGCAGGTGCTGCAGTCTTGCTCAAGTATTTGGTTTTTGACAGAAAAGTGCGTGGGAAATAAAAGTTATAGAGGCATATTTGTTATAAGAAAAAACTAACTTCCCGGGGGGTATTTTGTATTGAAAGTAGTAAATTAAAAATTACTTCGTTGATCTGTTTTTTGATTATTGGCAGCTGCGTTGGATGTATTGGTCAAGAATCAAATGGAAATTCTTCAAAAACATCAAATGATAGCATAGATGCATCTGTAATTGAAGATGTAGGTAATTTGAGTATTAATTTCTCTGCTATACCCGTTCTTCCCCCGTACAATGAATCTGAATCGGAATGGATCAAAACAAATGCGTCTCATGTGGCTCAAATCGCACTCAATGACAGCCGTGCTAAACAAATGATCCGGGAAGGAGCAACGATTGTAGGCGTGGTTTATTCCTGTCATCCAACTCCTGAAGGTTACGCCGGACCCGGGTGCGCTCCGGCTTTGAGGATACAGTCAGAAAACAGGACAGTAGATTTCCTGGTTGACGAAGAAGAAGGGATAGTAGTTGAAACGGTTACGGAAATTACCTCAAATAGTAAATTCCCAGGGGAATGATTTCAAATATAATCCAGGTTTGCAAAAAAAGAACGTAAAAAAGATGGAGTTTGTTGGCTCCATCTAAATTCGATTTTGAAGTAATTTTATTCCTGTTTTCTTGCCATCTTTTTCTTTGCAAGTTTTTCGACGATTCCCAGGTTAAGCTCGCCGCCGCCTACGCTCAGCTTCCCGCTGGCAACTGCGCTGTCCAGGAGGTGCTGTCCGACAAGGGTGCGAACTATAAGGGTTGTGTAGCCGTCAGGGCTTCCTACCGAGCCTGCTGAGATGTCTGCTTTCAGGGCGGTAAAGTCCGTGCAGACGCCGCAGCCGGGGCGGACGGTATCCTCAAGTTCGGCAAGGGGGATCACATACTGGGTCCCGTCGTTGAGGGTGATTTCGAGCTTGCCTTTGACGTCAATGCGGCAGACTTTCATGGGTTCGAGGGCGTACTCGCTTTTCAGTTTGCCTGCAATGAGTTTTTCGTAGTCGAAGTTTTCTGTACAGAAGAGCCCGAGCACGAAACGGATGGATTTCTTGTACGGCTGGACAAGCTGGTGGTCGGTCTCAAGCATCTTGCGGACGGCCTGGACCACGCAGGGAACTCCGACAACTGCAATGTTCCTGTACTTCTTGTTGATGACCGCTTCCTTGAGGGAAGAGACAAGAGGGACCCACCAGTTGTAGCGGCTTCCGGCCTGGCCGATAAGGGCTTCACTTCTGGTGATTACCATGGAGCGCGGCTTGAGGGTCCAGGGGTCTTCAGTAACCGTTACAACCGCGTCGACAAGGCCGGTGTCCAGGGCGTTTGCAAGGATTGCGGTAACTGCTCCTCCGCTCTGTTTTCTAGGGATGTCAAATTCGGCTTTTCCGGTAGTGATTTCAAGGTAGTCTCCAAGCAGGCTTGAAGGCTGTTCGTCAAGCCTCGGGCAGACCTCGTAGCAGGCTCCGCAGGGCACGTCGTCAACAGCAGCTTTGCAGTAGTTGTTGCTCTTCGGGTGTGTGGAATCGCCACCTGTTTCGAAGTACAGGGCGTCAGCAGGGCAGACTGCAATACAGGCGCCGCAGCCTGAGCAGAGTCCTGTATCCCATACCTTTGATTTCAGGTCAATGTAACTCTTACTGATTGGTTTCTTTTCTGCCATTTCTGATCACTCCCAGACGTATTTGCTTGCAAAAGGCCGGCTGCTTGCAGGTCCGATCCTTGTGTAATTTGTGTCCAGGAACTCTGCGGGGTCATATCCGAACTGCTCGCAGAAGCTCTTTATAATCGGGGCTATACGTTCCAGGTCAGTTTCCGTAAACTCGAATTTCTTGGCTCCGACTCCGAGCAGGTAGTCATCCACTTCCCCGCGGATAACAATCTCTCCTCCGTGGATCCCGCTTCCGATGCCCCTGTCAGTCATGGCTTTTTCCTTGCCTATCCCGAGTACCAGCACAAGGCCTCCTGCCATGTATTCTCCAAGGAAGGAGTGGGCTGTGCCACCTACGACAAGTATGGGCCTGGCTTCCACTTCATACTGCTTCATGTGGATACCGCCGCGGTAGCCTATGTTGTTCCTTACAAAGACCTTGCCCCCCCTCATGCTGTGGGCGACTGCATCTCCTGCGCTTCCGTGGATCACAAGCATGCCGCTGTCCATGGTATTTCCGGGTGCGTGCTCGGCGTTCCCGTTAACTATGCAGGTGGGGCCGCTCATGAACATTCCCAGGTCTCCGCCGGGAACCCCGTTGATTATGATGCGGACATTGCCTCTAACTCCGTCTCCGATAAAGCGCTGTCCGAGCACATTGTCGAGTATAATCTCCTCTGCCCCGTCCGCAACTGCGGCTCTGATTTTCTGGTTTAAGGGGGTGTAGTGCATGCCTTTAGCATCAATTCTTACGGTCTTCATATTCAGGCCCCCGCAGGCAGTACGTCCAGGATTTTAAGCATTCCTTCGTCCAGCATATATCCGCGCAGGCGATCCCTGTTTCCACGCAGGCTTTCTATACTGTTGATGCCTGCTGCACCCATAAGTTCGCTGAGTTCCAGGGTCCAGCCGTGTATCAGGTTTGAAACCTGTGCTGCTCCGGCTTCGGGGTCAAGCCTGCTCACAAGGTCCGGGCGCTGGGTTGCAATTCCCCATGGACAGAGGTTTCTGTAACAGTTACCACAGACTCTGCATCCCAGAGCGACCAGGGCTGCAGTCCCAACGTAGACCGCGTCCGCCCCAAGCGCAATGGACTTGGCAAGGTCGGCACTGCTCCTTATCCCGCCGCTTGCAATGATGGAGATCTCGTTCCTGACCCCCTGGTCCCTGAGTTTCTGGTCAACGCTGGCGATTGCAGCTTCGATGGGGATTCCCACATGGTCTCTGAAGACCTTCGGGGCTGCCCCGGTCCCTCCGCGGAACCCGTCAATAACCACTGCGTCTGCAGAGGACCTTGCAATACCTGCGGCAATGGGCGCTACATTATGCACGGCTGCAATCTTCACAAAGACCGGCTTTTTCCATTCGGTTGCCTCTTTCAGGCTCCTTATAAGCTGGACCAGGTCTTCAATGCTGTAAATGTCATGGTGAGGAGCAGGGCTGATCGCATCGCTTCCGAGGGGGATCATACGGGTTCTGGAAACTTCTTCGTTTACTTTTTCTCCGGGGAGGTGTCCTCCTATGCCCGGCTTTGCTCCCTGTCCTATCTTGATCTCAATGGCAGCACCCCTTTCGAGGTAGTCAATGTTAACACCGAAGCGGCCTGAAGCGACCTGAACAATCATGTGGTCTTGGTAGGGGTAGAGCTCCTTGTGAAGCCCTCCTTCTCCGGTCCCCATGTAAGTTCCGGTTTCAGCTACGGCTTTTGCCATACTGAGCTGGGAGTTAAGGCTGATGGCTCCGAAACTCATGTGCCCGATCATGATAGGGGTATCGAGTTTCAGATTGGGAGCCAGCTTTGTTTCAAGCTCGATATCTCCACTTTCGGTTTTTCTGAATTTGAGTTTAGCCGGCTTCTTCCCTATATAGGTCCTGAGTTCCATGGGCTCTCTCAGGGGGTCGATGCTCGGGTTTGTGACCTGGCAGGCATCGAGGAGAAGGCGGTCATAGATAATTGGCAGGTCTCTGGCGTTTCCCATCCCTGAAAGGATGATCTTTCCGCTGCGGGCCTGGTTGATAATGTCTTCCCTGGCTTCCCGGGTCCAGACGGGGTGGGAACGGTAGTCCACGGGTTTTTCAGTAAGGGTGATTGCGTCCCTCGGGCACATTGCAACACAGCGGAGGCAGGCAGTACATTTCCTGGACTCGATCAGGATCCTGTCGCCTTCTCTTCTGTACACTCCGTAGGAACAGTTTTCAATGCATCGTCCGCAGTCCATACACTGGTCGCGGTCGATGCTGACTTTAAATTTTGGGGGTACGCTTCCGAGCGTCATTCGATAAACCTCCCTATGATGGGTTCTCCTGCCCTGGGAGTGTAGATATTCTTTACTTCGGGGTCAAGGGTCCTTATTGCGGCTTCTTCACTGGAGATGTAGAGCCGGTTTCCGTTTTCGCCAACAACGAGGGGGCGCAGTTTGATCCTGTCCGTGAAGCCCACAATGCCGTCTTCTGTCCCGACGACGATTGCGAACGGACCGTTCATCAGGGCAGACCCATATGTCAGGCGGACTGCCTTATTCAGTTCCAATTCTTTTGGAGGCATACGGTCAATATCGTCCCAGAATGGGGGGGCAAGGGCCTTGACAACCATTTCATGTGATAGCTCATGCTGTCTTCCGAGCAGGTCGAAGAGATACGCTACAACCTCAGTGTCGGTAAAGAGAGTGCATTTATAGCCGTAGCCCTCCACATAGCGCTGGTTTGTGCCGTAAGAGGTAATTTCCCCGTTATGCACCACTGACCAGTTAAGAAGGTTGAAGGGATGGGCTCCTCCCCACCAGCCCGGAGAATTTGTCGGGTAGCGGTTGTGGGCAAGCCAGATATAACCCTTGTAGTCCTCAATCCTGTAGAAGTTTGCTACATCCTCAGGCCAGCCGGAAGCCTTGAAGACTCCCATATTTTTACCCGAAGAAAAGATTGTGGCGCCTTTTACATTGGCGTTTACTTCCATGACGATGTAAGTGACAGCGTCATTTTCGGAATCCACTCTTCCTGCCATCAGGTCTTTTGAAGGCTTGAAGAAGTATCTCCAGGGGATATGGACCTTTCTTATTCCTGGCTGTGGGGTAGTCGGGATTTCTTCCTGGTGAACGATTTCTCCCCATTGCTGGAGGAGTTCATCAACCTTCTTTTTTGGTTCTGCCAGGTTGTCAAAGAAAACATGAAGAGCATAATAGTCTGCATATTCGGGATAAATTCCGTATGCAGCATAGCCTGCCCCGTCTCCACTGCCTCTTTCATTCATGAGACTGAGGGCGGCTTTTATGCTCGACCCGTCCATTCTGGACTTTGTTCGATCTATAAAGCCTATTATTCCACACATTTTGATCACTCTAGAAATGAATAGAAATGAACGCGATGTAAGTACTTTTGCCAGTAATTTCTCCTAAGATTTCTGCGGCTCATTTTTGAGAAATAGTCAAAAAATTTGCCAGCTGGATAAACTGGGTTTCAGGGGATATTCTATAAGTTCTCGTAAGTAAGGGGACATCTTAACTTAAATTAATTTAATTTTTATTATATATATGATCTGAATCCGTGACAGCTTTCCTGCCTCTGCTTTTAGTTCTTTCAAAGAAATTGAGAGGGTCGCCGCTAAGGGAAGTAAGTAATTTAGTACCTATTTGACAATATATATATGTTTCTTTTTTCAGAAGCAGAATTGCTTACAGTAATACTGCAAAGCATGACGTTTTAACCGTTTAATTTTTCTTTCTTCCCACATAAAATTGGCCGTATTTCTGGGCTAATAAGCAGTTTACAATGATTCTCCTGCTCGGAGCTGTCAGCCTCTTTTGAGTAAGATTAATTTTTGATATGCTGCCGCCAAAAAAGTAATGAGCCAAACTTGAAAAGATTGGACTGAAATTCAAGCTTTCTTGAGGAAAGCATTTTTATACTGAAATCCGTTTTCGGTCCAGTTTTCTGAAAAAAATAGAAAACGCTTTATCTCAATGAAAGAAATTCTCAGTTTTCCGAGAAGAGTCTTCCCATTTTCCAACCCGAAGATGGTTTTTGGAAAGGTGGAGCACACCTGCCGGATAAGGTGTGCGCCCCTATTCATTATTGAACTCTTTTTGTAGGTCATTAAGGGATTTTTTCCGGCTACTCCCTCACTCAAAGATGAGTGTCCTTACAGCATGGAGAGGTATTTTTCGAGTTCCCAGGGGTGAACCATTGCTTTGTATTCGTTCCATTCTATTTCTTTTTCACAGATGTAGTGGCTGAATACATGGTCACCAAGGACATCTTTAACAAATGCGCTACCCTTCATCTCATCAATCGCTTCCTTGAGGTCTGCAGGAAGAGAGCGGATCCCCCTTTCTTCGCGTTCTTTTTCCGTAAGGTGGAAAATGTTCACGTTGGTAGCCTCTCCGGGATCGATCTTGTTTTTAATTCCATCAAGACCGGCTCTGAGCATGAGGGCAAAGGCAAGGTAGGGGTTACATGCCGGGTCCGGGCATCTGAGTTCGACTCTTGTTCCGTTGCCACGGGTGGCCGGGATCCTTATCAGTGAACTCCTGTTCTTAGCAGACCAGGTGATATAAACCGGAGCTTCGTATCCAGGAACTATCCTCTTGTAGGAGTTAACAACGGGGTTCGTGACAGCTGCAAATTCCTTGATATGTTTCATCAGACCGCCGATGTAATACATTGCATCCTGGGAAAGCTGCGTCGGAGTGTCAGGGTCATAGAAAGCGTTCTTTCCGTCCTTGAAAAGGGACTGGTTGCTGTGCATGCCTGATCCGTTTACACCAAAGAGAGGCTTTGGCATAAAGGTTGCATAGTACCCCTTGTGGTAGGCGATTGACTTTACCACATATTTGAAGGTGACGACGTTATCGGCCGTGCTAAGTACATCGCTGAATCTGAAGTCGATTTCATGCTGGGAAGGTGCGACTTCATGGTGGGAGGCTTCGATCTGGAATCCCATGTGCTCCAGGGCGTAGTCAATGTCTCTGCGTACGTCCTGCGCACGGTCAAGGGGTGCGAAGTCGAAGTATCCACCCTGGTCAGTAAGTTCTGTTGTAGGGTTCCCATTTGCATCAAGCTTGAAAAGGAAGAATTCAAGTTCTGGTCCTACGTTCATTGAAAAGCCCATTTTCTCGGCTTCTTTGATTGCGCTCTTCAGGACGTACCTCGGGTCTCCCTGGAAGGGGGTTCCATCGGGCAGGTATACGTCTCCGAGAATTCTGGCGACTGCACCTGTTGCAGGTCTCCAGGGCAGGATCCTGAACGTTGACGGGTCAAGCACGAGTTTCATATCGGATTCTTCGATCCTTGTAAAGCCCTGAATCGAAGAGCCATCAAACATTACACCGTTTTCAAAAGCTTCTTCCAGTTGTTCTGCAGGAATTGCCCAGCTTTTGATGATGCCGAGTGTATCCGTAAACTGAGTCCGGATAAACTTTACGTCTCGTTCTTTCACAGCCTCTAATACATCTTCTTTAGTTGTACACTTTTTCATCTGCACCATTTGATTTCATCCTCACTAGGCATTAGGTAACCATTTACCTATTTATTCTTATATATATCTTTCTATGTCTCATATGAAATAGGGCACGCTCAAAGCTCTAGACAGGACTAAACAAGCTCTAAAAATATTTATATGATTCATCCCCGACTTCGCTATGTATATTTCTATTATCCTGTATATAAATCTCATTCCGGGAGAAACGAATTTCTCAACAGGGTTTTAATTTTACCTCTTCTTTCTGGTGGATTTTTCCAGAAAACTCTAATATACAGGAAAAGGAAATTGAAGCTTTTTTTCAAACTTAACATTAATTAGTGTTGAAGTATAATATTCCCCTGGGGTATATGTTTCAGAAAGTAAATGTCTCCAGGCTTCTGGTCTCCATAATAATCTGCCTGTTAGCAGGGGTAATTGGCTCTGTATTCACATCTTCTTCTCTTGAAAGCTGGTATTTTTTGCTTGAAAAGCCGGCCTTCAATCCTCCTTCCTGGGTCTTTTTCCCTGTATGGACAACACTTTACGCGCTCATGGGCATCTCCCTTTATCTTGTGTGGGAAAAAGGGCTGCAGCAAAAAGAAGTCAAGGTGGGAGTTTTTCTTTTCGGGTTACAGCTGGGCCTTAATATACTATGGTCTTTCCTGTTCTTCGGACTGCAGTCTCCTTATCTTGCCTTTCTTGAGATTCTCCTGCTCTGGCTTGCAATCCTGCTGACAGCTATACAATTCTGGAAGGTCTCAAAGGTAGCTTCCTATCTCCTTATGCCTTATCTTCTCTGGGTTAGTTTTGCGGCGCTGCTTAATTATCGGATCTGGGTTCTTAATCCATGAGTGCATGTTCTCATGAATAATTGTTAGTATTATTTAAGATAAGGATCGAATCTGTTAGTATTGAGATAAAGGCCCAGCCTGAGCTCTGTTCTTTACTGAATCATATTCACAAAAAACCAATTCAAAAAAAATTCTGAAAAAAAAGTCTGTACCGGGAAAACCCGGGTAAATATTGAGTTAAAGGTCATCAGTATGGAGGGCACCGCAACCACAGCTTCTTCCCAGAAGGGTTGACACGCGATGCTTCAGATGGTTGATGTCATCTTCGGACATCTTATCAAGTTCTTCTTTATGTTCTTTTTCTATATGGTCAAACATAGCTTTTTCGACTTCTTCAAGCTCATTACCAGCAGCCATGAAGTTGCATTTGAACCCCAGATCGCCGCACTTAACAATTTTCATAGTATCTCCTCTTGCAATAAAAACTGATCAAAATAGCTTCTTCTATTCAAGTTAAATATAATAAAAATTGATTGGATATAAAATTAAGTCTTTTCAGGATTTTTTCTCTGTGCAGCGCTTTTTTCTATCTTCAAGTTTTTAGTCTATAGGAACGTATCTGGCGCAAACAAATCCTTCTTTATATGGAACTTTAATGGTGAGCATCCCATTATTGTTCACTGCAACAGCCTTTTCCGGGTCTACGGGCCCGTCCAGAAAAAAAGATCCCAGGTATTCAACAGTTTCGCTGTAGGCTTTAATGTAAAAACTGTTTTCATGCATCGCAAGAGTTATATGTTCGTTCATGACATCCGGAAGTTCAATTTCTATAGTAAGGTTTTCATGTTTGTCATCATGATACATGGCAATAATCGGAGTTTTTATTATCCTGGGTACGGGATTCTCCATTAAATGCTCCTCCTCAAAGAAAAGTTGTGCAAGTGAAATGTCTTAAACATCCGTTTACTCAATTTTTACGTCCATTGCTTTTTCGAAAGGCTGCTGATAAGGTATGGTAACTTTCAGGACGCCGTTAGAATAGGTTGCAGTAGCTTTTTCCGGGCTTATAGGGCAGCATACTGCATAGCTGTCCACATACTCAACCCCTTCTTTGGTCGCTTTTATATAAAAACCGTCTTCCACAACCTTGAAAGAAATATCTTTCTTTTCTACCCCTGGAAGAGCCACTTCTATCTTCAGATTTTCGTATGTATCGTCTGGATATGCACAAATAGCCGGTGATAACCTCAAAGTCTCCGCCATAATATTCACCCCAAATAGAATCGCCAATTAAGATATTTATATGTATCTATTTATTTATTCTTCTCTATATTTTTCACTCTCTTCTAAATCATAAAAACCGCATTTTTATGGGGTCTGGCGTTGTTTTTGATTTTTGCCTCTGATTAAACTCAAAGAAATTCATCTCTATGCAAAAACAAGTTGTAAGAATTAAATTGTAGAATATAAAATGTAAAATAACCTGCGAGGAACAACGTGTAAAAAACGGACTGTAAGAATAACCTGCAAGGAACAACGTGCAAAAACGAACTGTAAAAACAACCTGTATAAGAAAAAAATATTGAAGGCTCCTGTATAAGGAGCTTCTTTATAAAGGAGAATTTTTTCAGAGTTTCAGGATTCCCAGGTCAAGGCAGAGAGACAGGGCAACTGCTATTACTGAGAACACCGAGATTACAAGGTAATTGGCACGTTCTTTTGATACGGAAAGGCTCCAGAGCAGGTATTCCATTCCTTCAAGGTCTTTTTCTGAAAGTTTCTGTCTGGTCCTCACTTTTTCAAGCAGATTCAGGTCTTTAACTACACCGAACCTTCGCTTTGCAATGTGGTATCTGTGTGTGAAGAACCAGAGGTAACCTGTGACTCCAAGATACCATATTGCCTTTCCCCAGAACACACTGTAGTGGTCAGCTATAATTATGCCTCTCAGCAGGATTGCAGAAACCAGCCCTACCCAGAAATACAGGTTGATTACGGGCATTCCGTACCCGCGGGGAATCTCAAAGGTTGGAGTTTCTGATTTTGTTTTAGTCATCATGGTATCTTGCCTTACTTATTCAATTTTTTTCTTTATTTGCTAATTAATTAAAATGGGGAAGGAAGAAAAGAGGTGCCTGGTTAAAGGGCATCTCCATTCCTTTCTCCGGTTCTGATCCTTACTACGGCTTCAATTGGGATTACGAAGATTTTTCCGTCTCCTATTTCTCCAGTAAAGGCCGTGCTCTGGATCACCTGTATGATTTCTTCTACCTTCTCTTCCGGTATAACCACTTCTACTTTGGTCTTTGGAAGGAGGTCCACACAGTACTTTTTACCTCTCCATTGCTGCACAATCCCTTTTTGCTGGCCACGGCCTTTAACATCGGTAACTGTCAGGCTTGGAAAGCCGGCTTCTTCCAGGGCATCCTTTACCTGATGCAGTTTCAGGGGTTTTATGATTGCTTCTACCTTGCACATTTTAGTCATGTTATTCCTCCCTCATCAGGTACTCGGGGTACGCTCTGATTCCGTGTTCGCAAATGTCCAGACCTATCATTTCTTCTTCTTCAGAGACCCTGAGCCCTATTACAGCGTTCAGGATTTTGAAGATTATGAATGAGAGTCCGAAGCCCCACACTATGGTACACAGTACTGCTACCAGCTGGATCAGCAGCAGGCTGATTCCTCCTCCGTAGAAGAGTCCTGGGACTGCAGCAGCGTAAGAAGCGTCTGCAAGGATTCCGTTTCCAATTCCTATCGAGAAAAGCCCGACAGAGATCAAACCCCAGCTTCCGCAGTAGCCGTGTACGGCAATTGCACCTACAGGGTCATCCAGTTTCAGCTTGTTTTCATTGAACATGACTCCGGCATAGATAATTACTCCTGCAATGGCTCCGATTAACAGAGCTGCCCAGTTGTTAACCGAGCCACAGGGAGCGGTGATTGCAACAAGCCCTCCAAGAAGCCCGTTTGCAGTAAGGGAGGGGTCCGGCTTTCCGGTTTTCATCCAGGTAATTATCATCGTCACAACAGCTCCGGCAGCTCCTGCCAGGAAGGTGTTGACTATGACAAGGTTCATGTAGGGGTCGTTTGCGTTAAGGGTACTTCCACCGTTGAATCCTATCCACCCAAGAGCCAGGATCAGGGTTCCCAGGAAGGCGATGGTCAGGTTGTGACCCGGGATTGGTACAGCTTTTCCATCTTTGAATTTGCCTATCCTTGCACCCACCAGGAGCACACCTGCAAGAGCTGAATATCCTCCAATCGAGTGCACAACTCCAGAACCTGCGAAGTCATGGTGAGCTACTCCAATTGCTTTTACTATCGGGCTTTCAGCACCGCTCAGGAGGGCCATGTCAGCTCCGCTCCATACCCAGTGACCATACACAGGGTAGATTACAGCTACCATCAGGATACAATATATCAGGTATGCTTTGAAGTTAGTCCTCTCGGCCATTGCTCCCGAAACTATGGTAGCTCCGGTAGCTGCGAATACCATCTGGAAGAACCAGGAGTTCCACAGGGCATTGTCGGCGCCTGCAAGGAAGAACTGGTTAGTTCCTATAAGTCCCGCTGCGTCAGCTCCATACATTACGCCCCAGCCTACAGCCCAGTAGACCAGGATCCCGAGAATAACCGTCATGAAGTTTTTCATCAGGATATTCGCAGTGTTTTTACTTCTCGTAAGCCCGGTTTCTACTAGAGAGAAACCTGCATGCATAAAGAACACCAGTCCACTTGCCAGAAGCAGCCATACGAAAGTCAGTGCGGTCTGCACTCCTTCAATAGCTACTGCGTTTTCCTCTGCCGTTGCAGCAAATGCCGGCGAGGACAGCGCTATAAGTATCATACAGATAATTATCAGGAATTTTCCTATGTTTTGTACATTTTTTAACATACTGTTCTTTTGCCTCCTTTTTTCTATCGGCAACCGGTAAGTGCTTGTCTACTTCATTCTATTTATAGGTTTCGACAAAGTTCGTAACTTTAATTGCTCTGTCTCTCTGATACAGGTTGCTTTTCCTTCATAATTAAAAATATAGTGAGGTTTGGTTTCAGGCCCGCAATATATTGTTAACCAGACGGAACTTGACTATTCCGTTATAGATTCCAGTCCCCCTGTTGCTGTAAGTGCCTGAAGTGGCTACAAGAAATATACATTTAATAAAAAGTAGATCAATATACAGGATAAATGTTCAGTCTTGACTTATCTATAAAAAATACAGTGGCATTTCGGTCTCGACTTTTTCCTGAACTTTATCAATTACCTGTCACTAAAGTGGCGGGCCTGTAAATAATGATGAAAACTTATAAATTTCTTTTAAATTTGTCTGTAATCTCTCTCGTCTCTCTTTAAGCTTCTCAAGGGAATCTCTTGTTTTTCAGTTGTTCAGGTTCTTTTGGAAATTACTCCTTTATATAAAGATATCTCCTCCTTATTTATAATCCTTATTGAATAAAAATTGTTGTGAATAAAAATTCTTTTCGAAAAAACAAACTCGGAAAAGTTATTGGGCCTTCAATCCCCGAAAAGAAGAAAGATTAAGCAGGATTTTAAATATCTACCGGGAAGTGAAAACAGAAAACAAAGAGCTTATAGTAAGTTAGTTTAGAATCTTTATTTCCTATTTATATAAACCATCTGAGATACAACTACTTGTGTAAAACTATCTCGATATTTATCCGAACTTAATTGTTTCAATAATATCCTGAAGCTTTTATCACTCTTAATTGGGGTTTAGTCAGAGTGATAGAGTATGTTTAAACACGGAGTTGGAAGGGGGTTGATTATAGGTGACCGCAAATGTCATAGAGGTCAACGGTCTTGAGCATTCGTATGGCTCTGTAAAAGCCGTTGATAATATCAGTTTTACTGTAAAAGAGGGGGAAATATTCTCATTTCTTGGCCCAAACGGAGCGGGCAAGAGTACTGTGATTAATATTCTTACAACGCTTCGGAAGATCCAGAAAGGAGAGGCTAAAGTAAATGGGTATGATGTGGCAAGTGATTCTAAACATGTAAGGCAGTCAATAGGTATTGTTTTCCAGATGCTTTGCCTTGACCATGAAATGACTGTATGTGAGAATCTGGAATACCACGGTAAGATCTATTCGATGCCAAAAAAAGAGCGAAAAAAACGTATTGAAGAGCTTTTAAAACTAACGGAGCTTGAACACAAAAGGGATACCCTGGCAAAAGATCTGAGCGGGGGTATGAAGAGGAGGCTGGAGCTTGCAAGGGGATTGATGACAAAACCTGCAGTCCTTTTCCTGGATGAGCCAACAATAGGTTTTGACATCCAGACAAGAATGAGGATGTGGGATTATTTGAGAGAGATTAAGAGAGAAGGCACTACGATATTTCTGACCACCCATTATATGGAAGAAGCCGATCAGCTCAGTGACAGGATTAGCATAATTGACTACGGAAAAATTATCGCAACCGGAACTGCAGATGAATTGAAGAATAAACTCGGTAAAGACCTTATTTATCTGGAAACCGACGATAATAAAACCGTTGCAGAGATTTTAAGGGCAATGGAGTCGGTAAAAACCGTAACCGAAGATACAAAATCTCTGAGGGTTATGATCGGAGAAGATGTAACTCACGTACTTCCTCAAATTATAGATAAAATCAGGCAGGCAGGAATAGAAATTACGACCATAAACATCAAAAAGCCTTCAATGGATGATGTTTTCGTTCACTACACCGGGCATGGCTTGAGGGAAGGAGAACCGCAGGAAAAAATCGAAGGAATAAAAACAGAGGGGGTCTCTGAATGAATTTCGAATTTCAGGCCATATACTGGCGAGAAATGGTGAAGTTTTTCAGATTCAAATCGACGCTTATCAGTTCGTTGATCCAGCCTGTGATGTGGCTGGCATTTTTCGGGCTTGCAATGTCAGATAGTTTTGACCAGCTGACTTCTATGATCCCGCCCCTCGAGGGGGTACGGAATGTTGATTACCTTTCCTATATGGGCGCAGGAATAATTGCCATGGATGTGCTGTTCAGCAGCCTTTTCGGTGGGACTTCTCTTATGTTTGACAAAAAATTTAGTCTGCTAAGGGAAACCCTCGCAAGTCCGACACCCAGATCTCACATCATTCTGGGTGTCGGGCTTTCCGGCGTAACAAAAGCATTTATTCAAACTGGCATGATAATAGGATTCGGAAAACTGATAGGGATGGATTTCTTTCTGGGGTATACATTTACTGAAACTCTTATTGCAATCACAGGCATCTTTTTACTTGTAGGAATTTTCACCCTGGGTTTCCTTTTCCTTTCAGGTTCTATTGCCATCACAATTGATAACCCCGAAGGAATGCAGTCTATTCTTACCCTGCTCAGTATGCCCCTGTTCTTCGTAAGCAATGCATTATATCCCATTGAGTCCTTCCCTGCTATCCTCAGGTTTCTCTCAATGTTTAACCCGCTGACACTTCTGGCAGACGGAATCCGCTACTTTGCTTTAGGAGATAACTTCACTGTAATGGGTATGCACTATATATATACCCCAGCAGACGTCATCATTTCTTTCCTGGGCCTTCTGTTCTTCGCCTCCGTAATGTTAACTGCAGCACTCTGGAGGTTCGATAAGGTTGATGTGTAAATAAACCACCCTAATTTCTTTTTTTTCACTTTTTTATTCTAAATTATAGCATCGTATGCAATACAAGTAGCCTCTATAATAGTAGCTTTTCTTTAACAGGTAGATTTGTATTCGGTATACAAATGGCTGTAAGTACAAATGGCTGTAAGTACAAATGGCTGTAAGTCTGCATAGCAATGAATGTATTATTTTATACAGTAAAAACCAGCCTGCATGTAAGAATACCAGAACAGTTCCACGGTCTTGAACCCTATTTTTCTCAAAAGTTCCAGATGTTCTTCGACAGTTATGGGGAAATACTCAGTACCAAAACGCTCAAGATGATTCTTTATTTCCTCCTTACTCCTGCCGTGGGTTAACTGAAAGTTGCCCCAGTATCGTTTTCCTATGGTGACACCCTCTTCTGTTAGCGGCCTGATGTTCTCGAAGGTGATGTAAACTCCACCGTCTTTTAGCAGATTATAACACACGCCAGTGGCTTTGGCTCTACCTTCGCGGTTAAGGTAGTGGTGGCACTGTATAGCAGTTATTACATCCGGTTTTTCCTCGAATTTCTGAGAAAATTCCTGTGTAGGGGAGGCTCTCAGAAATTCCATCTTTCCGGCAGAGCATGATGATAGTTTTTCCTTTGCCTGTTCCAGCATGCCTTCCGAAGGGTCAAGTAAAAGAAATTTTGTATCGGGAAATTCCCCAATTGCCTTATTAACCAGGGATCCTGTCCCGCATCCGGTATCCATCCATACCTTCGGGCTGGAAGGAAGCGATTTGACGAAATTGATAGTTTCCTGATGAAAAGAAGAGTAGTAAGGGAGCACGCCGGATATTCGGGCATCGTAATCCTCCGGAAGATGGGGTGTAGCGTTCTGGGTGGGTTTTGCAGGAGTCATAACAGCAGGGTCCTCTTTCACTCAATGTCTAATTGAAGATTATTTCTCTACTTTTCTGAAACTAAGGTAATTAATGTTTTTTCCTTTACAGAGTACATCCAATTTTTCAGCAAAATCAATTTTGCCTGGCAATCCAGTTTCAAACCCGGATTTCTCAGAATTTCGCAGGGTATAACTAAAAAATCGCTTTCAATCCCTGAATTTAATGTTCACAGTGATAAGCAATTCCTTTTATCTGATGTTCGGTATACCTAACCCATATTAGTTTTAACATAATCAGGTTATTGCACTGAAGTATCTGCAATAAACAAAAAAACAACCAAAAAAAAACAAGTATAAAAAGGAGTTATTTTCGTTATGCATTACAGCCTTGGGATTGATGCAGGAGGCACTTACACCGATGCAGTGCTCGTAAGGGACTCAAACGGAGAAATTGCAAGCTCAAACAAAGCACTTACAACCTATCCCGATCCCCTCGAAGGCATCAAAAAGGTAATTGACGGTCTTAATCCGGAGTATCTTGAAAACGTAAAACTGGTGTCAGTCTCAACGACTTTATCCACCAATACCATCCTTGAAGGGACAGGTTTCCCCGTAGCCCTGATCCTTATAGGGGACCACCCTCTTGAAAAAGAACTGCCCACCGGACATGTGCTCCTTACCCCAGGAGGGCATAACCACAATGGGGAAGAGGTGTCTCCTCTTGACATGGAAGCAATTGAAAAATTTGCCCTGCGCGTGAAAGACAAAGTATCAGCTTTTGCCATCTCTTCCTATTTCAGTACCCGTAACCCTGAACACGAACTTAAAGCGAGGGACTCTATACTTGAGCTTACAGGGCTGCCTGCGGTTTGCGGGCACGAACTCTCGCAGGAACTGGGAGCTTACGAAAGGGCAGTTACAGCTTTCCTGAACGCCCAGCTGATCCCCATAACCCGGCAGTTTGTACAGTCCATTATTGCAGATATCAGAAAAAGGGGAATCAATGCCCAGCTCCTCATGCTCAAATGCGACGGATCGGTTGTCGGGATAAAAGATGCCCTGCAAAAACCAATAGAAACCATTTTTTCAGGCCCTGCAGCAAGTCTAGTAGGGGCTTCTTACCTTTCAGGGCTGAAGACCTGTGCGGTTGTGGATGTAGGAGGGACAAGTACCGATATCTCCTCGATCTGCATGGGAGTCCCTGACCTGAGCGATGAAGGGGCAGTTGTGGGCGGCTGGAAGACACGGGTCCGGGCAATCAGAATGGAAACAACAGCTACAGGGGGGGACAGCCATATCTGGACCGTGAACAGGGAGCTTTTCCTCGGGCCAAGGAGGGTCGTCCCCCTCGCGGTAGCTGCAGTCCAGTACCCCGGTTTCCTGAATTCCCTCAAAAGGACGCCCATGCCTGCCAGAGAAGACCTCTGCGAAAATATCCAGCCCACAAAGTTTTTTGTAAGGTCAGGCTACCCGGCAGGCGAACTGAGCAAAGCCGAAACCGAAGTGCTGGGGGCGATAGGAGATGAACCTGTTTCCGTGCCTGAAATTAAAGCCCTCATCAGAAAAGACCTTCACCCGCAGACCCTTGATTCCCTTATTAAAAAGCGTCTTGTACAGGCAATTGGCTTTACACCAACTGATGCTTTGCACGTTCTCGGAGATTATACCGCCTGGAACGAAGAAGCCTCTCGAATAGGGGCTGAAAGGCTTGCAAGGCTCATGCGCATGCCTCCAGGGGAATTCTGCACTGCCGTAAAAAAGAAGGTTGCAAGGAACATGTCGCTTCACCTCCTCTCATATATTCTGCAGGGAGTTCCGTATACCGCCGTTGAAAAAATCCTGGACGGTAACTACCCCGCAAAATTCAAACTTGGAATCCCTGTTGTCCTGCTCGGAGGGCCTGTACGGGCGCACCGGAAAGAACTCGAGGAATTCATTGATGCTGAAATTCTCGTTCCCGAACATGCCGAAGTAGGAAACGCGGTAGGAGCTCTTGCGGGAAAAGGCATCAAAAGGGTGGAAATTTTGATAAGGCCTGCAAGCCTGATGTCTCCAGATAAGGATTTCCTTGTCTTTGCTCCAGGCAGCAGGCTGAGGTTCGATGTATACGCAGATGCCCTGAACGCAGCAACGGAACTCGGGAAAAAGATTGTTGCGGATTATATGAAAGATTGCGGCCTCAGCGGAAACCAGGTCAAAGTTTCTATTGAGAAAAAAACCATTTCCCCTGACGGCTGGAACCATCCTCCGATGGAAACAAACCTGCTGGTAATGGGAGTAGGAATGCGGGGGCTATCTGCCTGAACAGATTCTTCTGATTTCAGGCTTTTTCTTTCTTGTTTGAAGGTTGGCAGATCAGTGGCAGGGCAGAGTCTACAGGCATGAATTTATAGACGCGGATTAATAGGCGGGGGTTCATGAACAGGGGTCAGTAGCCCCGAACTTTTTCTAATATCAGGACATTTACTGAAAAGGAGAAAAAAACATGAAAATCCTGCTGATAGCCGATATCCACGCAAATCTTGAAGCCTTACAGAAAGTCCTTGAAATCCCTCATGACAGGGCAATCTGCCTGGGAGATATAGTGGACTACGGGCCTGACCCGGACAAATGCATAGAACTCCTGCGGAAAAGGAACATCCCGACTATCAGGGGCAATCATGACAACGCCGTTGCTTTCAAAGCAGACTGCCAGTGCGGCTACAAGTACAAACATCTCTCGATTGCAACGCGAGAATACACGTGGGGAGTTCTCGATCAGTCACAGATGGAGTACCTGCAGAAGCTCCCTCTCGTCATCAAGGAAGAGATCGACGGAATGAAGCTCTTTTTTACCCATGCGAGCCCCCGCTCCATGTTCGAGTACATAAAGCCCGAGACTCCGGATGAAGACATCATGGCAATGCTTGCAGACCCGATGGAACCCGTTGATTTCGAATTTCTCGTAGTCGGGCACTCTCACATTCCCATGAACAGGAAACTCGGAGCCCTGACAATCATAAACCCGGGTTCAGTGGGGCAGCCAAGAGACGGGGACACAAGAGCCGGATGTGCGGTCTTTGACACCGATACCGGGGAAGTTGAATTCCTCCGCCTTGATTACGATATTGATGCGGTCTGTGCAAAAATAGAAGAAAGAATGCCCCATGCAGATGAACTTGCAGGGATTCTTAAGCGAGGATATTGAAAGTTAAAAATTCAGGCATCCCTTATCGCACGTATGATTTTTTCCACGTATTCGGGCTTCACGTCCGAAGGTCTGGTTTTTTCAATCCCGAGTTCCGTAACCATGAGGTAAATTTCGGCTCGCATCCCGGCTTCATCGAGTTTTTTCGTAGCACAGCGGTCCGTGCAGCCGTCAAGGGCAAGAATTCGGAAGCCTTCGGAGGCGGCATCCTCTGCCGCCCCAACCCCTTTGTGAGCCGCAGCAGCCCGGTACATATCCGGCCTCCTGAAAGCAAGAGCTGAAGCTGCCTGCATGGTAAGTTTTCCGGTGTTCGAGAGGCCCGAACATGCAAAAATAAGGGTATTTCTCCTTTTTCTCGACTGATTTTCCGTTTCAGCAATCCTGTTTTGCAGGAGTTCTTTTTTCTCCTTTTCTTTCGATTCTATTGTTTCCATTGTTATTACAACCTTTAATGGGGAAATTGTTTCAAAAACGATTGAAATAAAAAATAAGTCGGCCCCTTTATATGGTTGGTGTTTGTGATAGATAACAAAAAAGGTAAAAAATGTTAAAGCTGCAAAGGGTGTTCAGTCAATCTCAAGTTCGGTTATCTCGACGTTAAGGTTTGCAATTTCGAGGATTGCAACCGTGGCTTTTCCTGACAGTACTCCTGCGCATTCTCCCGGATTTATCACCGGGGTTCCGTCGATCATTCTGACGCCCGGGTCGTGAGTGTGGCCCCTGACCACCACATCAAAATCTCCTGACCTGGCAATGGCTTTGACAAGCGCTTCGTTCGTCCCGTGCAGGAGGGCGATATGCATTCCTTGAATCGTCAGATCTCCGAAGTCTCCGCAGGAAACAGCCCCTATTTCCTCGAACCACCTCGTAAGGGTTACCCTGTCTCCGTCGTTGTTTCCGAAGACGAAATAGAGTTTTGGATTCAGTTCTTTAAAGGCCCTTGCCGTGAAAGGAGAAATAATATCCCCTGCGTGCAGCACCGCTTTTACCTGTTTTTTGTTGAAGAACTCCACAGCTTTCCGAATAGCTGCCAGGTTATCATGCGAGTCTGAAATAATTCCTATCAAGTAATCCCACCTCTTTTAATATTAGATATCCTGAATATTTAATACATGCCCCGGTTTTCTCCTAAGGGGATATTCTCCTGCCTGAGGGCAGCTATTTTTAAATATAAGTTAATGGTATTATCGGAATATTCTCTGAAGAATACTACAAGACCCCTGTAAGAGCAGCAAATACAGGGAAATTATCCGTAAAATTAGAGTTAGTGAGTTAGGAATGAAAGCTATAACCCTCCTGAGCAGCGGGCTTGATTCAGTTGCAGCGCTTGCGATTGCAGCCGAGAGCCTGGAAATTGAGATGGCAATTACCTTTGATTACGGGCAGCGGGCCGGGCAGCGGGAGATCGAGTATTCCCGAAAAGTCTGCGAACATTTCGGAATCGAACATAGAGTAATCAAGCTGGACTGGCTTGCAGGAATAACAAACACATCCCTCGTAAACAGGGGAGAAGACGTGCCTTCTCTGTCCTTTGAAGATATCGATGAAGCAGCTCCGGCTGCAATTACCGAAGCTTCTGCAAAGGCTGTCTGGGTCCCGAACAGGAATGGGGTCATGTTGAATATTGCAGGAAGCTTTGCCGAAAGCAGAGGTTGTGATTACCTGGTTGTGGGCTTCAATGGAGAAGAAGCCGCGACCTTCCCTGACAACTCCATGGCCTATGTAGAAGCAATGGATAATGCTTTTTCTTATTCTACTCAGAACGGGGTCCGGGTGCTGGCTCCTCTGATCAAACTCGGAAAAACAGAGATCGTAAGAAAGGCTCTTGAAGTAAAGGCTCCCCTGGAATACAGCTGGAGCTGCTACCACGGGGGAGAAACTCCATGTGGGGGGTGTGAAAGCTGTGTGCGAAGAGCCAGGGCCTTCAAAAATATCGGTGCAAAAGATCCGCTTCTGGAAAGGCTTGGGATCTAAACCTGAAAAAATCCTCCCGAGCAGAGGACTGAAGAGTCCGCAGCCGGATAAAATGCGTTGCCGAATGAATAAACCGAAAGAGTCACAGAGAGTTACAGAGAGAGTTCCATGAAGTCTATTATTCTACCCGAAAAATTTGATTACGACGGGAGCCAGATTTCTTCCCTCTGGGCATACAACAGCTTCGGAGTGCAGGAAGACTCAATTATTGTTTTTAGAGGGGCATGTGACGTAAAAATCGAGCACATGATCGACCTCGAAGACCGGAGAGCAAACGAGTCTATATGGTCCGAAGACATGGTGAGTTTCATTATAGAACATTTCGATTCTACTGACCTGAAACTGGTCTATGCCCGTCAGCGCCTTTTTACCGCTATTGTAAGGGAACACCTTGTCGGGTTCGGAGTCTCCACCTCAAGGGAAGGAGATGACCTTTTCCTCAAAGGAAAAAAGCTGACAGTCTCAATTGCCAGCACCTCGGCGGTTTCCCAGAAGATCCACTTCGGGATCAACGTTTCCCACGAAGTATACGGAAACCTGAGAGAAGCCGGAATAGGCGACGATGAAAGCATTGTGCGTTTCATGCAGGAAATAGGGGAAGCTTACGTAAGGGAATTTGAGGACATAGAAAAGGACCTCAGGAAATCCCGGCCTCTCGGGGTGGTATAAACGCCTTCTTCAAGCTATGAAGCCGCGCCTATAAGAGAAATCTTCTGCTCTGTGCAGGGAGAAGGCCCGTATGTTGGCACAAGGCAGGCTTTTGTCCGGTTTTCAGGCTGCAACCTTAATTGTAACTACTGCGATACGAACTTTGAAAACCCCGGGACCTGCGATTATGAAAAAGTCGAGGGAAGCGGCATTTTTGAAAAGGTCCCAAACCCTTTAAGCGTAGAAAAGCTGGAATCCTTGCTGCAGCCGTTTAAAAAACTCCATTCGGTATCCCTCACAGGAGGAGAGCCTCTCCTGCATGCGGATTTTATCGAAAGACTGAATCTCCCCGTGCCCCTGTACCTGGAGTCCAATATGACCCTGCCGGAGCAGGCCAGGAAGTTGCGTGAAAACATCGCATATGTCGCAGGGGACTTTAAACTCCCGGAAGCTCTAAGGGAAATTCGCCCTGAAGCCCGGGACGTGCATGTGGAAAATACGATTGAGTGCTTCAGGCTCCTGAGAAAAAACAGTTCAAGAGACTGCTTTTGCAAAATCGTTGTAGGCAGGGGTACAAAGCCCGAAACCGTAGTTCTGGCTGCCGAGGCAATAGCCTCCTACGTATCCTGTATAATACTCCAGCCTGAAACGCCGGTTGGCAGTGCGGTAAGGACCCCACGGTTTACACAGGGATCCGTGCAGACTATTATAAAACTGCAGAAAACCCTGCTTGAACTTGCTGACACGCGCATTATTCCCCAGACCCACAGGATGTGGGGTTGCTTATAACCGGGCCCTGATAAAGCTTGGAATTATAGTTGAAACATAAAACAAGAACCCTCGTTAAAACATAAAAATAAGAATCGATAAACTGCAAGTGGTTAAATGGCAGGAGCAGTTAGTCCAAAAAGGGATGAATAAAATGACAAAGATGAGATTGGGAGTAATTGATTATATTGACAGCGCCCATTATCTTCCAGGTCACGGGAAGTGCGGAAGAGTACACGGGCATACATATAAAATCGAGGTAGTGGTAGAAGGAGAAGTCGGGGAAAACGGGATGGTAATTGATTTTTATGACCTGAAGAAAGGTATCAAGGAAACCCTTCAGGAATATGACCATACCCTGCTAAATGAACTTATAGAGTTCCCCAGTTCCGAATACCTCTGCCAGCATATCCATGCCCGCCTTCTGAACAGGTTCGGCTTTCCCCTTCTTGTAAGAGTCTGGGAAGGAGAAGGCAAATGGTGCGAAATGGACAATTTTTCAGATTGAAAAAGGCGGAATAAATCATACCGGACTCTTCAATAGTCCTGAATGTGTTTTAAAGGGATTACAAAAAAGTTTCATAGCTGTACGGAAAGATTCTGCGCTGATTTCACAATATTCCACAATGTATATCAAGGGGTGTATCAATAGGTGCTTTAGACATCCTAAAATACCCTTTTACTGAGATTTTACTTTCTTTTTAAATATTCCGAACGGAGGAGAATAATTTGCCAGAAGAAAATCAACCTATCGAAGAGAAAAATAACGGTCCCATACTTGGGGACGAGCTCCTGAGAAAGATTGCCGAGCACCCCTGTTACGATAAGAAAGCCCAGCATAAATACGGGAGAATTCACCTGGCTGTTGCCCCGATGTGCAATATCCAGTGCAACTTCTGCGTCCGGGAATTCGACTGCGTAAATGAGAGCAGGCCCGGAGTCACGAGTAAAGTCCTGACTCCAGAAGAAGCCCTTGAAAAGACAAGGCAGATCCTGGTAGACTATCCGTTCATCAAGGTCGTTGCAATTGCAGGGCCCGGAGACCCTCTGGCTAACGATGCGACCTTTGAGACCTTTGAACTTATCAAAAACGAGTTCCCTGAAGTAACCATCTGCATGAGCACAAATGGACTCCTGCTCCCGGAAAAACTGCAGGACATGCTGCGTACGGGAGTTTCCACACTTACGGTTACGGTAAATGCAATCGACCCCGAAATCCAGGCAAAGATCGTGGACCATATTGTCTACCACGGTAAGGTCTACAAAGGGGTTGAAGCTGCCGAGATCCAGATTAAAAACCAGCTTGAAGGAATAAAAGCAGCTGTTGATGCGGGAATTGTTGTCAAGGTCAACACCGTGCTCATCCCGGGCATCAATGACAAGCATGTAATCGAAATCGCCAAAAAACTCAATGAACTCGGGGTTTACATTATGAACGTCATGCCCCTGATCAACCAGGGAGCCTTTGCAGACCTTGAGCCCCCCACCCCCGAAGAGCGGAAAGCCGTTCAGGAAGCCTGCGAGCCTTATGTTATGCAGATGCGCCACTGCAGGCAGTGCAGAGCCGATGCTTACGGGCTCCTTGCTCAGGACATGTCGCAGATGAGTGAAGAGCGCAGAAAGGTTATCAAAATCCAGACAAAAGAAGACATGGAAAAAGCAAGAGCGGTTCTTGAGAAGAACGGGAAAGAAGAAGCCTGAATAACTCGAGAATATTCAGTTCCGGGTTGAAAAGCTCTGAAATCCGGAGCCGAAAAGGCGGAGTTTGAGAACTCCGCTTCTCTGACTTATTTTAAAATCGTTACTCGAGGGTGATTGCCCCATTCGGGCAGGCATCTTCACATGCACCGCAGTCAAGGCATTCATCTTCGTCTACAACTGCAATATCATCGTCACTGAGGGAGATTGCAGCTGCAGGGCATTCATCTATACAGCTTCCACAGCCTGTGCAGGCGTCTGCATCGATTTTAGCTACCATGTTTTTCACTCCTTATTTCAGCAATTTGGGACTTTTATAGAGCCGAAATTATATTAGGTAGACATATTAGGATATAATAATTTAATAAAAAGCTGTCGCTTCTCTTCCCATGATCAAAGAACAAAACAGATAAAGGATAACCTGAATTACGTACTGACCACAATACCTCGCATTGTCGGGGTATTAAGGAAGGATGGAGAAGTCAAGCTTATAATAGAGATGTCAAGCTTATAAATATGGCATTGATTACGATTAGCTCGTAATTAACAATCGTGGCGTTGATCACGATTAGTTTGTAATTAACAATTGCGGCGTTGATCACAGCTCAGAACTAACTATCTACGCCTTACAATCTTATCGGTGCCTTACGATTAACTTACTATTAATTCGTCATTAATTTCAGGACCTTCCCCGTCAATTTCTGTGGTTTAATTTCTGTGATTTATCGCGAACTTGCCATTAGCTTATCATCAGTTTATTGTTATCTTATTATGAATTTTTGTTAACCAGCATTGATACAGTTAAAAAACAAACAGGAAGCCTTTGATTGAATCTGGAAGAGCTAGCAGAAAGGATAAAGAGTTTTGAAGGGGTTACCCGTAAAAAACAGATTGAAGATATAGTTTCCATCTTCGAAGCCGTCCGCCCTGAATATGGGGATGCTATCGTTGATTTCGGGGACGATGCTGCAGTGATCGATATTGGAAGAGATGACGTAATCCTCTTTGCAGCGGATGGCATCTGGGGGCGGCTGCTGGATGCAAGCCCCTGGTGGGCAGGGTACGGGGCTGTGGTCGTTAATATAAATGACATTGCAGCCATGGGCGGAAAGCCCCTTGCAATGGTGGATATTGCCTCTGCAAATTCTCCTCAGGCCTGCAGGGAATTGATGGAAGGGCTGGCCGAAGGGGTCAGGAAGTTCGGAGTTCCTGTGGTAGGAGGGCACGTCCATCCAGATACCCAGTACAATTCCCTTTCCGTTGCTATCATAGGGATTGTCAAAAGGGACTGCGTAATCAGGAGTGATACTGCAAAGCCCGGAGATCTGGTAATTGCAGCCTATGATATGGACGGGAAAATCGGCCCAAACTCCCCTTACAGCTGGGATACGACTTCTTTTAAGGAGCCTTCGGTGTTAAGGGCAAACTATCTTGTAACCCAGGAAATAGCAAAGAGAAAGCTTGCAACCGCCGGCAAGGATATAAGCAACCCGGGGCTGATAGGCACGCTCGGAATGCTTTGCGAGACGAGCAGGGTGGGAGCTTCCGTGGACCTGGAAAAGGTTCCGAGACCGGCAGATGTGGACTTCGAGCAGTGGCTGAAAGTGCACCCCGGAACAGGTTATGTCTTTACTGCGGATCCGAAAAACGCAGAAGAGTGCGTGGACGTGTTTGAAAAGGCGGGGCTCACAGCTGCAGTTATAGGAATAATCGAAGAGGGCTCAAAACTCGATATGTACGATAAAACAGGCAGAGTAACCGTTTTTGACTTTTCTAAAGACCGTATCACAGGTATAGTTTCCGAAACAGGTATAGGTTCCGAATAATCGGGACCTTTCTGCATGTTTTGTACTTATTTCAAGGAAAAAGTATTTGTTTGCTGGAAAGTTGTTATTTCACGTCTCCAGCACCTGTTCCTACTGCTTTATCCCCCTTGATCTGCCTGTCGGGGTTACTGACTTTCGACCCAGGCCTTCATTTCCTTATAGAGGAATTCTTCTGCAGCCTGAACCTTTTCAAGAGGCCCGCGCAGGACAAGAATTTCCCTTTCCTCACTGTTTGCAATACTGATAGGCATCTTCCGTGTTATGGGTTCAAGCCCAAATTCTTCCACGATATCGTAGATAATGGACACAACCGTTCCGGGGGGGATGATAAGGTCGTAGAGCTCTTCATATTCCAGTTCGGGATCTTTCTCAACATTCTCTTTCTTCTTTTTGGCGATTAAATCATCAAGATTGAGTATTTTGTGCATCCAGGGGTCACCTTCCTCTTCTTTTTAGGATTAATGGGGTATAAGTTTATTTATCTATCAGAATTTGTGTGCAATCAGTAAATTACTGATAATTTATTTATCTATCAGATTTTGTGCGCAATCAGTAGATTACTGATAAGTATGATCATATTTATGTTGTTTCCCATATTCAGAGGCCCTCCAACCCTTTGAAAACAGGATTTAGAATCTAATTTTTCTCCATTTTATGAAAAATTCTCTTTGTTTTTAAATTTAAGCATGAAGTGGTATATCGGGAATCTCAAAAAATTTTAAGTACAATACCTCCAAAAATATTAAATATTATATAAAAGTAATTAATATACTGTTAAACTATTTACATATTATTTTCTCAAAAGTTGAAGCTCTCATATACTCGATTTTAATTCTGATTTAAATTATAAAGGCCTGAAACCTTGCTCTGTAAAGGGCATAAAATCTGTCAATAGAGGGTGAATAATGAATACTAATGATAAATACAGTATAGAGGCATTTGATCTGGAACATGCTCTTCTCGAATCAATCCCAATTCCTGTAATAGCTGTGGATAAGGACTTTAATATTTTGTTTATCAACCCCGCGGGGTGCGACTGGCATGAGAAAAAATTTGATGAAGTAAAAGGGAAGAAATGTTATGATGTTTTGGGGGCACGGTGTGGCGGTGTGTCCAGGTGCGGGATCAAGCAGGCAATGGACAGCGGTAAAAAATATTCGGGACGTTACGAAATCCCTTGCCATAAGGGAGCAATTAACGTAGAGATTACTTCGGTGCCTTTAAAAGACGAGAGCGGGAACATTGCCGGGGGTCTCGAGTATATTACGGACATCACTAACAAAGTGAAGATGGAAAATGACCTTCGTGTACAGACCGAGACGATTCTGGAGCTTGCAACCCCTGTGATCAAAATATGGGATGGAGTCCTGTTATTGCCACTGGTAGGGGCCATCGATACGGCGCGTGCACAGCAGATTATAGAAAACCTGCTAAACTCAATTGTGGAAAATGAAGCGGAACTGGCGATTCTGGACCTCTCAGGAGTGCCAGTAGTGGACACTGCAGTTGCAAGGCACATCATCAAGACGGTAAATGCGGCAAAAATGCTCGGGGCAAAAACGATTCTCACCGGTTTCAGTCCCGAGGTCTCACAAACCCTGGTCACACTCGGAGTAGACCTGAGTAATATCACAACCTGCGGTTCACTGAAAACAGGAATTTCAAAAGCCTTCAGTCTAATTGGAAAGAAAGTCATTTCCTGTGAGAAGTGATGTAAATGATTCCTATATTGAAAGTGAAGGATGTTTTACTGTCATCGATACAGGGGGACCTGACAGACAACGAGGTACTCGAATATCAGTCTCAGATGCTGAACATGCTTGAAAAAACAGAAGCTATGGGGGTTCTCATAGATATAACTGGTATGGACATCGTTGATTCATTTATGGCGAGAGTTATCAATGAAACGGCAAATATGGCACGGATTATGGGGACAGAAGTAGTACTCTGCGGCATGCAGCCTATGGTTGCACTGACTCTTGTCGAAATGGGGCGTGAACTTATAGGTGTGCAAACGGCACTGAACCTCAGCAAGGGGCTTGACAAAATACTCAGTTTAACGAAAGGGAATCGGATCTCCTTTCATAGTTAAAGTTTAAATACTGTATTATTCTTGCTCACGGGGATATGTTTTCCATACCCGACTGTACTACAGCACCTGGATAGCAAATTGTGAAGAAAGAGTACATGCAGAATTCAGGTAGGGGGTAAATTATGGGAAGTGCCGGACTACTGGTGGAGGATATCAAGGAAGGAGTAAGCAATGGATAAGAAGATACCGATTAAAACCGAGAGTGATCTCCTGTTAGCAAGGCAGACAGCCAAGGAGATGATGAAGGAAATGGGGTTTGGTTCGGCAGACCAGACACGTATGGCTACTGCCATCTCTGAACTGGCCAGGAACGTCCTGAAATATGCAGGGGAAGGAAGCTGTTCAATTTATGAAGAACTGGATGACAGGGAAATGGCTCTAAGAGTAGTTGTGGAAGATAATGGCCCCGGAATTTCGGATATCGGGCAGGCGATGGAAGATGGGTTTACTACAGGAAACGGGCTGGGGGCAGGGCTTCCGGGGGCTAAAAGGCTCGTAAACAATTTTGATATCGCGTCAGAACCGGGGTATACGAAAATCACCATGGAGATTAAAAGGTCCCGGAAATAATTTGACGTGGCGCAAACATCCAGTGTGGAATCATAGGGCCTGGGAAAAAGGATGGAAGACATGAACATAGGTACTGCAACTCATTCTTTCTTAAACGATCCGCATTGTGGAGATCAGTGCAGCTGGTGGGAAAACGAAGATATTATCATCCTGTGCATGGTTGACGGCCTCGGGCATGGGATCGAGGCTGAAAAGGCTGCAAAAGCAGCAATAGACTGTATTTCCCGTAACCTCTGTGAACCCTTGCCCCATATATTTGAGAAGTGTGATCGGGAGATAAGACATACCCGCGGGACGGCAATGAGCCTCGTCATTGTTGATAAAAAAAATTCTACCTTGACTCACGGGGGAATAGGAAATGTCAATGTAGCAATAAGGGGTAGAAAAAAAATTAATTTAAGTAGCGATTGGGGTATTGTTGGGGGAGGGTACAGGAAATTACATACAAATACTGTAGACCTGGATGATGGGGACCTTTTGCTCATGTGGACTGACGGAATCTCAGAACGCCTTGATATTTCCAGTTATGACGACCTCCTCTGCAGGGACGTGCAAAATCTGGCAAATCGAATACTTCGGGATAATGCAAAAGAAACCGACGATGCAACAATTCTAATTTATAAAGAGTGATTTGCCCTATGCCAATACAGGAATTCAAACAAAGGTATTACATTCTCCTAAAAAATTATTTCCATGATCCGGATGAAAAGTACCTTTTTGAAATAGAGGGACTTGGGCGAGAGCTGGTTCGGGAAAACATACCCCCTGAGGATATTGCAGAGATCCATGAGGAAGCAGTAGCTCGCCTTGCAGAAATTTATCCAGATGCGAAACTCATAGAGTCCGCCCATTATCTTTCGACCCCTCTGATGGAAATAATGATGGCCTATGGTCTTGCCTTCAGAGAATGGATCGAAGCTTCCGAAAAAAGCAGGAAAGAACTCCAGAGATATGCCGAAGAACTGGAGCAGACGAATAATGAACTTCAAAAATACTCCAATAAACTACAGCAGAGCAAAAAGCAATTTACCACATTTATGGATAATTTGCCTGCGGCAGCATTCATAAAAGACGACAGGGGACTCATTGTATATTCAAATAATTATCTGAAGGCCCACTGCCAGATAGAGGGGCGGATCAGGGATGTAGAAGCTGAGGAAAAGGACAGCAGCACAAAGACAGAATCTCTAGTTGACTTTGAAGGGAATGAACTTTTCTACCGCATCATAAGGTTTCCTATTAATCTGGGTGAAGGAGAAATATTATACGGAGGTCTTGGGATCGATGTGACCGAACAGATGCGGGCAGAAAAGATGATTATTCAAGCCAAACTGGCTGCAGAAGGGGCAAACAATACCAAGTCTATGTTTCTGGCCAACATGAGCCATGAATTGAGGACACCCCTGAACTCTATTATAGGGTATTCGGATTTTTTGCTTGAACAGGCGATCGGACAGCTGAATGAGAAGCAAAGTAAGTATGTTAACAATATCTCCACAAGCGGAAAACATCTACTGTCCCTGATCAATGAAATCCTTGACCTTTCGAGGATCGAAGCAGGAAAGATGGAGCTGCTATCCACAGAGGTCCCGGTACAGGAATCGATTTCTGAGGTCGTAACAACTCTCCTCCCTCTGGGGTCAAAAAAGAATATCAGCTTTGATAAAGATCTCGACCCCAAACTCCGGGTTCTCCACGCAGACAGGGAAAAATTCAAAGAAATCCTCTATAACCTTACAAGCAACGCAATAAAGTTCACTCCCTGTGAAGGCTCGGTGACCATCAGATCCCAAATTGTCGGAGACTTTGCAGAAATTTCCGTAAAGGATAGCGGTATTGGGATCTCGCCGGAAGACCAGAAGAAGCTATTTCAGCCTTTCAGCCAGGTAAACACCGTGGAGGCACGCATGTATCAGGGAAGTGGCCTTGGCCTTACTATTGTCCAGAAACTTGTGGAACTGCACGGCGGGAAAATATGGCTGGAGAGCGAAGTGGGAAAAGGCAGCACATTCACATTCACATTGCCGATCAAATGATTCCGGAAAAAAGTCCTCTGTGCCGGAGCACAGCGGAAAAGAAAAATAAGGTAATAGACTCTTATGCGATCCTTTCCCCTGCACTTGGGCCCGGGCTTACACTGTAGATCTCTTCCACATGGAGAAGGGCAGCTCCTTTGGGTTTAAGGTTTGTCATCTTTGAGGCGACCCAATCGATAACCTCATTCATGAGAGGCCCTTCGCTGATAAGTTCCACACTTCCTTTTATCTGGTAGGCTTTCATCGGAGGCATGTAAGCACTGAGAGCGGCTTTCGGGTTTTCTTTCAGGTTGGCTTCGGTCTTTTTCCAGAAGACATTTGCCATAATAATGGTTTCATCATCTCTTGCTTGCACAAAGCCCATCAGGCATACGTTTGGAACCCCGTTTTTGTCTGCGGTCACCAGAGAGGCAACCTGCTGGTTTGCAAGTGCTTCTTTTACATCTGCAGGAAGTTTTACCATGTCCAGTTTCTCCTTTAATTTCAGTTCAACCTTATAGAAATCAGTTATATCCGGCAATTTCCGGATTAAGGCACGCATTTTAAGCCGGAGATCAAGCCTGACTTCTATCCTTTAAATCCGGCCCCCTGTTTTTGCTCTAAATGCCCCTGTTTTTAACCGGAGGTCCTGTTTTCAGGCCTAAAATCCTTATAAATTCTGCAATCCTTATAACAGCTGCATCTGGCTGATTGCAGCCGTATTTAATAACGTATGGTCATATTTAAATAAAGTATTATAGAGTAGGGCAAATACATATTTATAACTAATTTAATACTGATTAAACCTAATATTCAAATAAATAGTAAGTGTTTATCTGCTCTGAAACAATTGCAGTAATCATAAAAATAGCAGTAATCAGAAAAATTGCGGTAATCAGAAAAATCAGCTTTAGCAGCTCGAGAATTTGCGGATAATTCTGAAGTAAAAATGCATGGAGCCCGATCCCTGAAGAAAAAGCCACCTTTCAGGATTAAAGCCACCTTTCAGGACCATAATACTCCGGTTGCTCCGGATTATCCCTGCATGTTCCAGGCAAAAAGGCTCTGAGCAAACTTTATCTGAGATGAAAATATCTTATTGGAGGATAGTAATGCAGCAATACAAGTTAAAACGCGGGTTTAAACCTGAACCTGACAGAATATACCAGGTAATGCAGGAAAGCTTCCCTGTTGAAATCTCCCGGAATGGGGACCGCTTCGAGACCTCATATGGGGCAATGTCAAAGATAACGGTCTGGATAGAGAATAAAATGCTCTGTGTGGAAACGGTTTCAGATGTTACTGTAAAGGATGATGGAACGATCCTGCAAACCAACAAAGCCTACAGAGACTTTCTCTTAAATGCTACCGGTTACACGGCAAAAGAGCGTCTGAAAATGGCGAAAAAGGAAGTCGGAGAGGCATAACCTCCTGACTGCTTATTCTTATCTAATATTATCAATAATATCTGCAGCATTTACCTGGAGGTATCGTTCTGGAAGGAGATTTCCTTGAAAAACTGAAAAGTCTCGAAATTCCCACCTGCCTCCGGGTCTGCTGTGGGACTGACGGTTCCGTAACTTTTCTCCTCGAGATCATGACCCGGAAGCCGGTCAGTGTAAAAACCGAGTCTCAATACATAGTCAAAGCCGATAAGGAACTGGCTGCCCTCCTGGGGGTAGAAGAAGGCAGCGAGGTAAACGACAGGACAGTCCGGCTCTATGCCGGAGACACAGTTCTGGTCCATGCAAGGTCTCTTTCCCCCCTGGCACGCATGCCCCAAACCATGCGGGACCAGCTCATGAGGGCAGACATCCCAATCGGCCGCATTCTGCGCAGCCACAACCTCGAAACCAGGCGAGATATGGTAGAACTCGAAATCTTAGAAGGCGAGCCCACTTTTGATGGAATATCCATCCTTTCCCGAACCTACAAAATCGTCCACCACAACCATGTCCTCATGTGGATCAACGAGCGCTTCCCCATAGATGAACGCTGGAAACTCTGAAATCAGGGCTCTACTATAAAATATTTTTTTAAAAGAAGGGCAATTTTTCCTGCAAATCCCTCTCTTTTTTGAGGGCATTCCTACATATTTTCCAACAGTAATGGGCTTTTTTTCCATTCTCAGCCTCTTCCAGTCGAAACCTTTATATCTGTAGTATGATATTTTGGAGATGCTCTTACAGCAACAGTGCCTTGGTGGCTTAGGGGTATAGCGCGTCCTTGGTAAGGACGAGGTCGCGGGTTCAAATCCCGCCCGAGGCTTTTTTCTTTTTTTGTTTTTCTTTTATATACTCTGGTTCAAAGCCTATTTTCGCTGGGATGCATCTGAGGAACAGTAGAGATATAAACTGGATGTTTCTTCACTCTTGGGATCTGTTGAAGTTTTTTCTATTTCATAAAAGAATAAAGAACTGATCATAGATTCATCTGTGATTTTTTTTATGAAGGCTTGGGGGAACACAGAATCCTCAAGTACATTACAAATTTGAAATACGTCGCATTGTCCCTTCAAATTGATTTTGCGGATGAAAACGAAAGGGATATAAGGCAATATTTCTTGAACTTTGAAAAATCTGACCTCAGTCATGGACCAGACATGACTCTAACCTTCGTTAAGCACTGCCACAAAACGTTTTCTACAAGAACTTTCCAGGATACCCTGATACAGATTTTTCCTTAAAAGTTCCAAAGGGGGTCTATCCCTGGTATGTATGATACAGGATATGAAATCGCATAATGCTAATTTCTCCAAACAAGTAAAATTGTTTTAAATCAAGCGTACGTGGTTTAACTAAGGCTCAAACATCGTAATCCCCACATGTTAAGGCCTATTAAGATATTCAAGTCCTTTCTTAGATATATAAACATAAGAATATAATTAAAATTATTCGACAAAATTAAATAATATTGTCCATTTTAATAACTGATCTTTGTATTTAATTCAAGGCTTTAAAATTAGTTCTTGACTGCTCAATTGATTCCAATCTCTAATCATAAATCACATGGAAACCTAAAGCTTCCTTCCTTTGATTGTTGTTTGAGATGAAATCATCAAGAAATACTTGTGTGGGTGTTTTTCTGTGTGGGAATTAAAAAATAGATTTATAACTCTACTGATTGCCGTTTTCATATTAATGGCAGGCTCTGGAATAGGTTCTGCAGCTGAAATCATAGTGAATAGTGGTGAGTCAATACAGGCTGCAATTAATAATGCAACCGAAGGTGATACAATAATTGTTGATCCTGGGACTTATCACGAGGATATTACTGTAGAAAACAAAAATTTAATATTAAAATCTAAGTCTGGAAATGTAAATACAACTATTAACGGTGAAATGAGGGTTTATGAAGCTGGTATTCCGGCACGTTTAGAAGTTGATGGATTTACATTTAGTGGCAATTATACCGGAGTAGGTATCTTTACATTTGGATTCTCAGGTTGTACTGCTAAGAATTGTAGAATAATGTATTACGGTACAGGTATGGCATCTCATACTGATGCTAACGTTGCTGCTATTAATACACAATTTATAGAATGTGGAACTGGTATGGTAGGTGTCATTCTTACTAGCGTTAGTGCAGAGAATTGTCAATTTATAAACTGTGGGTCGGCACTAGAACCTGGGGGAGGTCCAGACAGCGCTTATTATTCAAAAAATAACGTGGAAATCCATACAGACCCATCCGGTAATCAGGTTATAACTCCTATACCTGATGAAGAACGTGGGTATGGTTACCCTGAAGAAACCGATCAACCAGTAGAAACTCCTACAAACAATACAACATCTGAACAACCCACAGTACCTTCCAACGACACAACCACAAACACAACTACGCCTGTAGAAGAAACAACTGATAACAGTTCAAGTTCAAATACTGATATTAATAACGATAGCTTAAGCGCCATTTCTGGTGGAAGTTCTAGTGGAAGTTCGGGGGTTAGCTCTCATAGCTCATCCGGTGGATCTTCTGGTGGTGGAGCTGGTGGATCACCTGAACCTGCAAAGAACGTCCAGGCAAAGGACACAACAAAAGTGTTCATTCAGAATGGAAAACAGGTGTTCTTCAACTTTACAAATGATGTGACAGTTGTTGAATCTATCAGCTTCACTTCGAAGAAAACCATGGGTAAAACTACAGCTATTGTTGAGGACCTGAAGAAGAAGTCTTCCCTGGTCACCGATCTGCCTGAAGGAGAGATTTACAGATCCTTCAATGTATGGGTAGGCAATGCTGGTTATGGGAATTCTGACAATATCCTGAATGCAGCTGTAGAGTTTAAGGTTGAAAAATCCTGGATGCAGGAAAACAATATTGGCCAGTCTTCTATTGTCCTGTACAAATACAACAGCGGGACTAAAGCCCCTGAGCACGATAGTGCGAATGAAAGTGAAGAGTGGACAGAGCTCTCCACTACTTTAACAGGTGAAGACGACGACTACCTGCATTTCACAGCTGAAACTCCTGGATATTATTCGTTTATAATTACAGGAGAAAAAGAGATCAGCACAGAACCTACTGCAACATTTAAAGGCAGTGTTGTAAATGAAAGTGAAAATGCTGATGTTGCCAAAGCATCTGCAGAAAACCAAGAATCTCCTGGGTTTGGCATAATCAGTGGAGTTGTTTGTCTATTCTGTATGTTCTTGTACAGAATTAAAAACCAGTAAACCATGGTGAATCGTAATCAAGTAGAGGGTTACTTATCAGACCTTGTCGTGTCAAACTTGAAAGTTACCCTCTATTTTCTGTTTTCAGGCGAGAAGCACTCGAATCCATTTCCTTTGATTTTGTAAATGTCATTGAGATTTCACGGTGTTATTTTTACTCCAATCTTCTTTAATCCCTTTCATTGAATAAATATTCCCTAACTAAAAGACATAGAGTCAAGATTTAAGAAAAGATTTAAAACCTATCAATGTGTACTCAGAATAATTATCTTTACGATGTTAAATAAAGTAAAGATAAGTCGGGGAATACTATGAAGAATAAGGGAAGGTTGTATTCGAGATTTTTAGCTTCAATTGTTTTTGTTCTCATTTTCTTTATTTTCGTTTCTTCTACGGCATTGGCTGCTTCTACACAGCGTATAGATGATCAACTCATCCTCACAGAAATTCAGATTACTACTAACGGATCAGATCAATATAGCCCTGTGATTTACGAGGACAGGATTGTATGGCAAGATGTCCGTAATGGAAATTGGGATATTTACATGTATAATTTTTCTACTTCCAAGGAGATCCAGATTACCACTAATAAATCCGGTCAGTTCTATCCTGTCATCTATGAAGATAGGATAGTATGGTGGGATAATAGAAATGGAAAACCCGATATATACATGTATAATCTTTCCACTCAGCAGGAAACTCAGATAACGGCCACTAGATCAGCATCCAATCCTAAAATCTATGGTGATAGGATAGTGTGGACTGACAGACGTAATGGAAATGCTGACATCTACATGTATAATATCTCTACCTCTAAGGAAACTCAGATAACCACAAATACATCAAATCAGACCTACCCTGCTATTTACGATGACTGGATTGTGTGGACAGACGATCGAAATGGGGGAGACGGAGATTTTTATGGGCAGTTCACTGGGAATTGGGATATCTATGTGTACAATCTTTCGACTTGTACTGAAACCCAGATAACCACAAATAAATCGTTTCAGGGCTTTGCTACTATCTATCAGGATAACATAGTTTGGCAAGATGATCGCAATGTAGATTTCTACGCCTACAAAAATCACGATATCTACATGTACAACCTTTCCACTTCCATAGAAACCCAGATAACCACAAATAAATCATATCAATTAAACCCTTCTATCTATGACGATAGAATAGTTTGGGAAGATTATCGCAATGGAAGTGCTGACATCTACATGTACAACCTTTCTACTTCCACGGAGACCCAAGTGACTACCAATAGAAGATGGCAGGAGCGTCCTGTTATCTATGGTGATAGGATAGTATGGATGGATTATCGCAGCAGTTCTTGGGACATTTATATGTGTAGTATTTCAGTATGTGAACCAAAACCAAAACCTCCGGTTTCAGACTTTACTGTCAATAGAACATTGGGTCAATATCCTCTTGTTATCCAGTTTACAGACCTGTCAAAATATGCAAATGGATGGTACTGGAACTTTGGGGATGGAACTACTTCAACCGAGCAAAACCCAGTGCATACTTATTCTGCAGCAGGAACGTATACTATTGACTTAACAGCAACTAATGAAAATGGTACAGATTCAAAACTTACTACAATAGCTATTCTACAACCTTCCGTTTATGCATATATTATTACTAACTACGGTCGCGAAAGTGGTGTATCTATAATTGACACAGCGACAAACAATGTTACTGCCAAAGTACCTGTAGGAAGTAATCTCTTTGGAGTTGCAGTCACTCCAGATGGAACAAAAGTATATGTGACGCACAGGGGCGACATTTATACCCTTGAGGATGATACTGTCTCTGCAATTGACACAGCAACAAAAAAGGTTACAGACACAGTTAAGATAGGAAACTATCCTTTTGGAGTTGCAGTAACTCCAGATGGAAAAAATGTGTATGTGGCGCACAAGGGCAACGATACAGTTTCTGTAATTGACACCGCAAACAACACTGTTACAGCCACTGTGCCTGTAGGAAGTGGTCCTTTTGGGGTTGCAGTAACTCCAGATGGAAAAAAGGCATATGTGACGAACTTTGGCAACGTCGGTGCTCGCAGCAATAACGTCTCTGTGATTGATACAGCAACAAATAAAGTTACAGCCACGATACCTGTAGGGAGAGAGCCTATTGGAGTTGCAATCACCCCCGATGGAACAAAAGTATACGTGGCGAACTCTTATTCTTATAATGTTTCTGTGATTGACTCAGCCTCAAATACTGTTACAGCGACAGTGAGCGTGGGAGGCGATCCTTATGGAGTTGCAGTCAGTCATGATGGAAAAAAAGTATATGTGGCGAACCAGGGAAGCAAAACTGTCTCTGTAATTGATACAGCAACAAACACTGTTACAACTACGGTGCCTGTAGGTGATTATCTTCAAGGAGTTGCAGTCACCCCGGATGGATCAAAGGTATATGTGACGAGCTATCAAAGTGGAACTGTCTCTGTAATTGACACTGCGACCAACACTGTTATTGCCAAGGTAAATGTCGGATACAATCCCACAGCTTTCGGGCAGTTTATAAGTCCTTTCCCAGTACAAACAATACTAATACTTCCCTTTACACTTCCCTTTACAAACTTTAATGCCAATCCTACGAGCGGCTATGCTCCTCTTGTCGTCCAGTTTACAGACGTTTCTCAAAACTCAATATCAAGGGTATGGAGCTTTGGAGATGGAGCTACTTCAACTGAGCAGAACCCGATGCATACTTATTCTGCAGCAGGGACCTATACTGTTAACCTGACAGCAGGCAATGCAAACGGCACTTCTTCAAAAACTGCCCAAATAACTGTCCTAGAAATAAGCAGCTCAAGCGGTGGAAGTAGCCACAGCAGCAGTGGTGGAAGTGGTGGAGGAGGAGGCTCTCCCGAACCTGCAAAGAATGTAGAGATCAAGGAACTTTCCCAGGTCTTCATTACAAACGGAAAAGCTGTGCAGTTTGACTTCACAAAGAACGCAACCTGTGTTGTGTATGTGGGTTTCGATTCAAAGAAGACTGCAGGTAAAACCACAACCATTGTTGAACAGTTAAAAAATAAATCCACTCTTACTCCGGATGCACCCGAAGGTGAAGTCTACAATTATCTCAATATCTGGGTTGGCAACGGCGGATATGCAACTGAAAAGAACATCGAAAACGCAATTGTCTGTTTCAAGGTTAAAAAATCCTGGATGCAGGACAAAAGTATCGACAAGCCTTCAATAACCCTGAACAGGTATAGCGACAAAAAATGGAATGAACTTCCAACCACTCTGCTCAGGGAAGATGACAAATATCTATATTTCACGGCACAAACACCTGGATTCTCTCCGTTTGCAATTACAGGTAAGACTACAGCACAAGAAACTGGTACTGAAATAAAGCCTGAATCTGATACTAAAGATATTGAGAACAATGGAAGTTCAACTATAGATGTTGAACAGGAGCCAGAGACAGAAAGGAGTACGAGCATGCCTGGCTTTGAAATTGTTTATGGGATAATTGGGTTGCTTGGTGTGTTCCTGTACAGAAGAAAATAAACAGGTTAACAGTGAAACCAGTGAAATGATTGATCAAATCTGGCTAAAAAATGTGACATCCCACTTGCCAGATTTGAACTCTATTTTTTGACAAGAATCTGCCGGTATAGTCTGGTTTGGTATCTCTTATAGAGCTATCTCAGAAAGGTACTGTGGTTCAATGGAGACCTCTTTGAACATTTTTAGAATTCCCCGATCATGAGGCAGAACCTACATAAAATTATAAAATTAGACTGATAATAGTTCTGCTGGTCTGTATTTTGCCTGAATTTTTCAGGTTGCCATTATAGAAATTTTTAATTTCTGAATTTCAAAGGGGGGCTATCCTTGGCAGGCATGATACAGGATGAGCTGATCCCAAAACTCATAATTTGCTTCTTTGGATCTCATATTTAAGTGACAAATCGGGCTTTTGATTCTGAAAGCAATCCTGAATAATTCTGATAATTGAGATTAAAACTGGGTTTTGGGATGAGCTCGATATGAAATCGCATAATACTATCTTAAACAAAACAATCAAAATTTATTTAAATCAAGCATACATGATTTAACTAAGGTTCAAACATCGTAATCCACACATGTTAAGGCCTACAAGCATCTTCAAGCTCATAATTAGAAACATAAAGTCAATAATATAATTATAATAATTCGACACTATTAAATAATATTATCAATTTTAATAACGAGTCTTTATAATTAATTGGACATCTTAATGTTAATCCTTGACCGCTCCATTGATGCCTATCTCGGATCAATAAATCATATGGAACATGAAAAAGACAAAACTTGGATTGAGATTCCTTCAGTTGTTACCACGAAGACGACCAATATGTTTATTTTAAAGCAGATTTGTCAGGATATTCTTCTTTCGTAATTGCTGGAAAAGGAAGTTCTCAGCTTGCCGAAGAACCTACAGCGAAACTTGTAGGTGGTGAAGTTAGAAGTACAAACAATAGTACTGCGCCAAAAGGAACTACGGAATCTCTCTGATTTGGAATAAGTGGAGTAGTTTGTTTAATTTGTATGATAGTTTGCAAAAGAAAATAAATTATGGTTTTCTATTAAATTTGGCGAGGTTTTAATCTGAAAAAACTTTCAACATCTACATTAAAGATTGGTATCGGAGTTGGACTTCTTTTGCTTGTGTTTATATCTGGATGCGTTTCAGCTGATAAGGATACTACATCTGTACCTAATTCTACTGGAAATGCTGTCGATACTCCTGTAGCAGAAGCTCCTGTAACTGCACCTGAAGGTAAACAGGTTGCAGCACCCGTACCAGCAGAAAGTGTTTACAAGTATATTACGTGGGATTACTATGTAACAGATAAAATAAGTAAATATTATGAAGCAGAGCAGGGAAAAAATTACTATGTTGTAACTGTTCATTTTAACAACACTGGAACAGCAACTTATAGTACAAATCCGTTTTACTGGGAATTAACTGCAGATGGAGTTACATATTCTACTGATTCAGTAACATTCAGTGAATATGTTGATTCAAAAACTGTAGATGTTAGTCCTGGCGGAAAAACAGATGTGCAATATGCATATCTTGTAGATGGTAATCCAACAAACATTTCTTTAAATTATGACGAATGGTAAGTTTTACTTACCTTTAACTTTTTTATTTTGGTGGGATATGAGCAAAATCAATCAAGATCTCAAGTAAAACCAAAGCATAAAAAATGGGCATTATATTTCTTTTTATCTGTTTTATAAACACTTTTTGGGTTTTCACTCCGAACATTCCGTTTAATCTTGTTTTTGCAGCTTTGCTTATAATTTATCTTTTAACCTAAATAAAAATTCATAATCTCCCATTTGAACCCTTAGAGTATTCCTAAGAAGGTTCTGTGGTTCATGGGGATTGTTTGGTAAGTTGGGAGGATCACTCCTCCTTTCTCCCCTAGGAACCGTACTTGAAAGTTTCCCTTCATACGGCTCGAGTGTTTTCAAACCCTTTCTGTATCAGGCATCGGTTATTTGCATACTGATTCTGTGATTCTGGATAACAGCCCATTAACATTCCTGTCTGTAAGCCTCTCACCTACTGGTGTCTTTTCCGTATGTTTAGGAAGTTAAAAGATAAAAGTAGCTGAAAGCATGATCTACAAATGAGAGTTCCCATTGAGTTTCGATTTGAAACCTTTTGTGATTTTTCTGTTTTTCAGTGAAATCACCAGGGATACGGTATCCCCAAAAAGATTTTGTAAGATACTGACGGGGGGGTTCTGTGCCAGTTACCACAAGTCAATCTCCAATTCTTCCATAACCAGTTTTGCCCTGACAACTGTTTTATTGCCACTCAGAAGAGAGTTTTCACTCCTTGGTATATTTCCTTCAAGAATCTTTTTTTCGAGTTCTGAGAGGCGCTCAGGAAGTGGGATGAATGTCTTTCTCTTCTTATGTGGGTTCATCAACCTTTCGGAAAGGTTCTGGTGTTAAGGCACAGGTTGCTGCAGCTGTGTAAGTGATCTTTTTGAAGAAGAGTTAATGAATGGCAGAACCTTCTCAATAATACAAGCTCAATGAATAAACACAGAAATGCTTATATATGGTCTAACAAGATTGGTTATAATTAAAGGAATAAAAGGAATAGGGCTTTAAACAAAAAAATTTACGTTTTTGCTCTTACAGCAGCAGTGCCTTGGTGTCTCAAAAGCACAGCGCGTAATTGGTTAGGACCAGGTTGCCGGGGCCGACAGGCCAAAGCGACGACAGGAGCGCCTGAAAATCCTGCCCGAGGCTTTTTTCTTTTGGCATGAAAGTACTTTATGCACTTTCATATTTTGTGCCTGTTATTCGGAGAATTCATGTGCGTTTTTTGTTTTTCTTTTATCTCACTTTCCGCAGATGTCCACAAAAATGCCATCAATTTTCTCAATAGGGCAGTAGTTTAAATGGCCATCTAACATTTATAGAGAAAAAGTGGGCAAATCGGCAAGTAAATTCTATATCTGTGTACATCTGCGGAATGTAGGTTTTATATACTCAGTTATATCTTTTTTTGATTACAAGCGTACCAGATTTCGATAAGAATAAGCAATGTACATATTTATTCATCAAGACATAAATGATACAAATTACTAAATAGTTTTCAGGTAATCCCTGGTATAACATGCGAGATTATATTCCAGGCTTGCCGTTGGTGAAGCATTAATATCAGGTGAATATTGCAAACCTTTTAACACCCTCTACAGATCTTCAATCTCATGGTTAAAAACCTAATATAGATGGTATAATTGCAACTATTCGAAAATATTAAATAACATTGAATATTTTTAATAAATCCTGTATTTCACAGCTGAAACTCCTGGATATTATTCATTTGTAATTACAGGAGAAAAAGAGATCAGCACAGAACCTACTGCAACATTTAAAGGCAGCGTTGTAAATGACAGCGAAAATGCTGATGTAACTGAATCTGCAGAAAATGCAAAGGCACCTGGGTTTGGAATAATCAGTGGAGTTGTTTGTCTATTCTGCATGTTCTTTTACAGAATCAAGGGAAGGTAATCTTCCCAATTCTCTTTTTTAACTATAGGGGTGCTGATTGAAAGCTATCTTCTGCTTTTTGTTTTTCTTTCATATTTTCAGGTTCAAAGCCTATTTTTTTGAATATTTGTACGCTTTGTTCTTCAATTTCTTTAATATTAGAAGAAATTAAAGCTTGGATTCTATTGTATATGTGATTAATCCTGCACATCTACTTATAAGCGAGAATTACTGGTTTTCTGCTAAGCAATCTTAAATGTGAGATTTTTTAGAAGTTTGGCGTAGGAGAATAAAAGAAAAGAGCTAAGGAAAGAAATAACAAAAAGAGAGAAATAGAGCAAAATTATCAACAGAACTGAAAAATCAGTTCTGTTTCTTCCAAATATCAGTTATTATCTCAGACACCTGTCCTGATTTCTGCCAGGAAATTAAATATTAAGGGCAGAGTAAAGAGCAGGTTTGGAGACAAAGCTTTCATTCAGCTTTATTCTTCTTCCCCTTCAGGGTTCATGAACTCTTCATAACATGTGATACAGATGTATTTATCTTCAGGGCATGTTTCTTCAGAGTTCACCTTCGGGCCCCCGGGTTTTATAGTCCCGACCTTTAATATATAGAAGTGCTCCCCGAATTCGACTGGCTGCCCGCATCTCGAACATAAGAAGGGTGGATTCTCAATCGAATCAGCTGCACATTCGATGCATATCAGATCGGACTTATCCCCGTGAACGTCCTTGAATTTTATTGGTTTCATATCCTGGCTGGTATCGACGACCAGCACATCTTCCATCAGTTCCCGCCCACAGATATTACAAAATTCCTTTGTTTTGTCGTTTCCCTTCATTATGTTACCTCTATTCCAGAGAATTTTTTATAAAATCCAGTATCAAGCCTGCAAGAGGTTTTAGTGTTTCCCCGTTTTTTACTCCGTTTTATTCCCCTTTTCGGCTCCTATATAATTTATATCAAAAAAGATATTTAAAAATATTGTTATTTTAATTTGTTGTCACTTGATTCAGTATTTTCCAAACCAGAGTTTTCTTTTTCATCCTCGGAGATTTTGCATATCCATTTTTCAGGAAAGTTTGGGTATTGAAGAAAGAAGGTTTAAACACTAAGTTCTGTGATTTTGCTAGCAAAACCACTTCTTTGGGGCTCTGGAGCATAGCATGTCCCTAGTAAAGTTAAGGTCGCAGGTTTTTCTTGAAGGTAGTTTTGGACGACTGGTATAATTCACAGGAGATCCTATAGAGTAAGGGAGAACAGAAAATGACAGATGATAAACGTACGATTTTAATTTATCATCATGATGATAATGACGGGTGCTGTGCAGCCGCTGTCGCTGGAAATTGCTATGATCGAAATAAATTTGCCACAAAGTTTGTTGCTATAAATTACGGCAAAGAGTCATGGAACGAGGAAGAAATAGGGGCAGCTGAAAAGGTATGGCTTCTTGATTTTACAAGCGATAAAATGGATGAATTCGTAAAGGTTTGCGGGCCTAAACTGATATGGATAGATCATCATAAAACCGCTATCGAGAAATTTCCTGACCTCTGGAATTCGGGCAGTATTCCGGGAATCAGATCCATTGAAAAGGCAGCCTGTGTACTTACATGGGAGTACGCCCATCCTGAAACTATTTTGCCTCCTGCAGCTGTTGCCTATATTGGGGATAAAGATATCTGGAAGTTTGAATACGATGAGACCAGGGCTTTCAACGCTGGCTTCAGTCTGATGGTGAAAACCCCCGACGATCCCGCATGGGACGTACTTCTTGGTTCCGGTTCCGAATGCGAGGATACTGTAAATAAAATGATATCCATCGGTGAATTGCTTCTGGAATCTCAAAATTACAAGCTTCAGAAAGCATTCGAACGCGGGGTAAATTGCACTTTCCATAACTGGAGAGCTAGGCTTGTAAACACTACCGGAAGTATCTCCGAGCTTGGAGAATTCATCTACAGGAAGCCTGAATATGATATTGCTATCATGTGGCAGGCCGTGGAGGATATGGTGGTATTCAGCCTGAGGTCTGATTCGGGAAATCCCAACTCCCCTGATTGTGCCGAAATTGCTCAGCAATACGGCGGCGGAGGGCACAGGAACGCTGCCGGGTTCCAGAAAAAGAATATGGATTTCCCACGTCTGCTTTTCTGTTAGATCTAAAATCTTCTGTTAGGTCTAAAATCTTCTGTTAGGTCTAAAATCTTCTGTTAGATCTAAAATTTTCTGTCAGGTCTAAAAATGTGAAATAAACTCATTATATCTGAGTTTAACTCATTTATCATTTCTTTTTTCAGGAACTGGCCCTGCGACCAATTTTTTCCTTTACTTCAGGGTGAGGTCTCATTTAAGTCTGAAGCCTGAAAGGTTCTAAGATCAAAATAATTTAATCAGTTTTTAAAAAAAATTATAGTATGAAAGAGGGCGAAATTTGAAGCAAATATTAAACATATATTTTTCTAAAACCCGTTTTCATCCCATTTTCGGCTTTCTTTGGTCATTTTTGTAGGCATGGAGTTAATGGTATCTCTGGAATACTATCTAAATAATATTAGTTCAATGAGATAACTATTTATAATAAGTATGTCTAGTTTATATTAACGTACAATCAAAAAAGAACTCAACAGTGGGGAAGAAAAACATGAAAATAAGAGTAGTCAGTTCCAGAGAGGAAATCTTTACACTTAATCCGAATGAGCGTCTTGTTCACCTGGCATTCAGGCCTTCAAATAAGGACATCTTTGGCCTGGTTGAAACATGCCCGAAGATCGAGGTAATCCAGCTACCCAAATCTTATATGGCGACTGTTTCAAAATCTATAGAGATGTTTCTTCAGATGCAGAGAGTCCAGCTTCTCGAAGGAGACGTCTGGGGTCACAGGAAAGACATTAACGAATATTACGCAATTCCATCCTCAGTGATTGAAAAGATTAAGGAAATGAAAATCGAAGGTAAAGCCGCTGAGGAGATTGAGAAAAAGGTTTCACGGGAAAGCAAGCTGAACCCTGGAATGGTCGCTTATCTCCTGACGAAGGAAACTCCTGCTTGAATTCAAGCAGAATAAAGCATATTAGTAGGTGTTTTACTGGAGATTAGATCAGATATAATGGGTCGATCTATCGTGATCTAATCTCCATTTTTAATCTTGAGACTTTTCATTCTTTTATGGCTTTTTTGATTACTAACTTGTAAATACTTATTAAAATCATTTTGTCCATGAGGATTTATATTTCTGTAACCAGTTCACTATAAACAACGGGTCAATTATCTGCTCCTCTTACACGCAAGGAAGACCATCATGGAAATACCGCGGAAAATCAGTAAAGTCAAAATAGCCTGCTTTTCCGGGACAGGAAGTACAGCCCGGGTTGCCGATACTCTCCAAAAGGAACTGGAAGGGCGCGGGGTATCTGTCCTCAGATCCGAGATCAGGGCAGGAAATTTTCCTTCCGGGGATAAGGAGGACTTGCTGGTACTATTATTTGCTGTACATGCTTTCAATGCCCCGGGAATTGTATATAAGTGGATTGACAGCCTCTCCGATAACAACAAAGAAGCCGTTTCTGCTGCCGTGATATCTGTTTCCGGGGGCGGGGAAATGACCCCCAATACAGCCTGCCGTGCAAGCTGTATACGCAAACTGGAAAAAAAGAACTACAGGGTCGTTTATGAAAAGATGATAGTGATGCCTTCAAACTGGGTAGTGAAAACCGATGATGGGCTGGCTATCCGGCTGCTTGAGATCCTGCCTTCAAAGGTTGAGCGTATCGCTGACGACCTGCTGGCAGGTACTGTACGCAGGACCGGGCCTAAGTTCATAGACCGCATCTTCTCCAGGTTTGGGGAACTGGAAAAAACGGGAACAAAATTCTTTGGGGAAAGAATTCGGGTAAATGAGAATTGCAATGGATGCGGCTGGTGTGAAAAGAAATGCCCTGCAAACAACATCAGCATGTTGAATGGCAGACCGGTCTTTGGCAGGGAGTGTTTCCTTTGCTTGAAATGTATCTACGGGTGTCCCGGTAAAGCCCTTAACGCAGGGGCATTCAAATTTATCATCCTGAAGGAGGGGTACGATCTCAAGGCTCTCGAAAAGAGAATGGAAGGAATTCAGCCAGTTCCGGTAGAGGACTTGGCGAAGGGATTTCTCTGGAAAGGGGTAAAACAATATTTACTTGAAGATTAACTCCTGGAACAGGCATATTTCAGGAAGTTTTTTCTGAATTCTCTATGAAATTTCTATTTTTAGTTTATTGGATTTTAAAACTGTCAGGTCTACTATATAGTTATCCGTTATTCACGATATGGTTAACAAAAATATCTTTATATATATTCTAAGTTATTCTAATGGAAGTATAGAAATTATTGGGGTTCCCGGGGGATATCCTCCGGTTCCTGACTTACATCACATGTGCTGTAGCGTTTCAGGATGCCCTATTTACATGTTAAGATCCCATCGAATTATCTGAAAATCCTGCATAAAATCAGGATCGGAGATCTATCATGCGAAAAAAACAACTTCATTCTGCTTCCAATGAAGATAGGTCATCCTCCTTCGGAGACGACGGTTCTTTTCTCGACCCTTCCCATAAGCTTGAAGTGGACGTCAAGCATGTCAGAACAAAAGATGGCTTTCCAGCAGATGAGGGCATGTACAGGTCTTTTTTTATGGAAAATAATGCAGTCATCCTTCTTGTCAATCCTGAAAACCTCGATATCGTTGATGCAAATACGGCAGCATGTAAGTATTATGGCTGGACGCTCGAAGAGATTACCGGCAAGCAAATTTACCATATAAACGCTTTATCATTTGAAGATATTAAAGCTGAAGTGCAAAGAGCTGCGGCCGAAAACAGGAATTACTTTTTCTTCAAGCACCGGCTTGCAAATGGCCAGATCCGTGATGTCGAAGTTTACAGTGGTTCAATGATGCTCAATTCTCAAAAATTGCTCTATTTCATAGTTCACGACATCACCGAGCGCAAGTTGGCAGAAGAGGAATTGCGAAGGAAAGAAATGCAGCTTCGTACTGCGCAGAAAATCGGGCATGTTGGAAGCTGGGAGATTGACTTAAACTCCGGAAAAGTGGATGCTTCAGAAGAATCAAGAAGAATATACGGACTTGAAGACGAACAACTTACCGTTGAAAGTATACGTAATGTCCCCCTGCCTGAATACCGTCCGGTGCTGGAAAAAGCCCTGAGAGACCTTGTGGGAAGAAATTTATCTTATGATGTGCAGTTCAGGATTCTAAGGCAAAACGATGGCGATATACGTGTTATACGCTCCGTGGCTGAATATTCTGCTGAAAGAAATGTAGTCCTCGGAATGATCCAGGACATTACCGAATATAAAAAGTCCGAAGAGGCACTGGCAGAAGAAGTAATCTGGCGTCGTATCCTCATGGAGGAATCCAGGGACGGGATAGCTATCATCGACCAGAATGGTAAGGTTTTCGAGGCAAACCCGCGATACGCCGAAATGCTTGGCTATTCCCATAAGGAAATGCAGAACCTGCACATGTGGGACTGGGATGTTCACTATACACGTGAGCAATTGCTGGAAATGCTTCGGCTTGCTGACAGTAAAGGAATCCTTCATGAAACCCGCCAGCGCCGCAAGGACGGCACTCTCATTGATGTGGAAATCAATGCAAACGCAGCCATATTTGGAGAAAGGAAACTGAGTTTTTGCGTCTGCAGGGACATTACCGGGCGTAAACAGGCTGAAGAGGAACTGCTGAACGCCAAACTGACTGCTGAGGATGCCAGCAAGAGTAAAGACGAATTCCTGGCAACCATGAGCCATGAGCTGAGAACGCCCCTTAACTCTATAATAGGTTTTTCGGACATCCTCCTCGAAGGAATGTTTGGCAGCCTGAATGAAAAACAGACAGCTTACGTAAACAATATTTCAAAGGGCGGCAAACTTCTGCTAAGTCTCATTAATGATATCCTTGACCTCTCGAAGATTGAAGCCGGTAAGATGGAACTTGACTGTGAACCGTTTTATCTTTCTCAGGCTATCGATGAAATTAAAACGACAATAGAACCTCTTGCAATAAAAAAGGATATTTGCCTGGATGTCAAAGTCGAGCCACAACTTGGGATGATCTATGCGGATAAAACCAGATTCAAACAGATCCTCTACAACCTTACAAACAATGCCATCAAGTTCACCCCGGCAAAAGGGAATGTAACAATTGAAGCCCGACGTTCCGGGAATCTGGCTCAGGTCAGAGTAAAAGATACGGGCATAGGGATTTCAAAGAATGATATGGATAAACTCTTCCAGCCATTTAAACAGCTTAATCCATACTTCAACCGCGAGTACGAAGGGACAGGACTGGGGCTTGCTCTTGTCAAGAAGTTTATTGAAATGCACGGGGGTAGAATCCGGGTTGAAAGCAAAGTTGGAGAAGGCAGTATTTTCACCTTCGTGATCCCACTTTCTCCAAAAGACCCTTCACTGGTAAGGGATTAAAGTTATATCTGACTAAAGTTCAACGGGATTCAAGTTCAGCCGGATTAAAGTTATACCGGATTTAAGGCAAAGTCAAAAAGAAATCTTATTATTCTAAAATTAACTATGCAATTTCCCAGTTTAAATATCCATGTTTTCTGTTATTTTTTGTTGAACCTGCCTGTTTTCCTGGTCCGTTAATCCAATTCCTGAGGTCCCATAAATATGAGATATGGTTTCAAGAACGGATTGAACACTTTAGAATAATTTACCATATCAGCTTTGAAAAACTTGTACACTTTCATGTTGAAAAGAAACTCTAACCCGAGATTTCCCTCAATTGCGTTTTATGGGTATTTTTCTATGGGCTAATAATTTAAAAAGGCGTCATTATATAAAGTTACAAGGCCATGAAAATAAAACAGTAATTAAAAATAAGAAGTAATAAAAATAAAATAGTAACTAAACTTGAAAAGTAATAAAACTGCAAGATCCTTCATTTAAAAAGTAACACAAATAGAACAATAATTAAAATTACAAAGCAATAAAAATTAAAAGAAAATAAAATGGGGAGAGCCTGAAAATTTATTTCAGAGGCTCATGCAGTAACATCCTTTCTAAGGATGTATGCAACCATTTCAGGGTTAAGTTTACTTTCCCTTGAGACTTTTTCTTCGATAGCCTCAGTGGATTTGCCTTCGATTTTCAGTTCCTTTATCTCCTCAATTATAGAGGAAGGAATGCGGTAGTATTCGTTTATGTCCTTTCTGTGTCCCCAGACATCTCCTTCGATGAGCTGGATACGCTGCATTTCAAGGAACATTTCTATGGACTTTGAGACCGTGCGCCTGTATGATTTCGGAAGCTGTATTACCTCAATCTTTGGGCAGTTCTCGACCAGGGAAAAAATGTCCTTGTTTGAAGGCCTGAATGCCAGGTGAACTATTCTTTCGTTGGGATTCAATGTAAATATTTCTTCTCTAGAACTCACAACCCTTATTTTCAAAGTTTGTCCTCCCGATCTATTGATTTTTTTTCATTTGATACTAAAAAATTCTTCATTAAATATTTTTCTATAACTACATGATTTATTTAGAAATAACTAGTATTTACATTCTTTCTTTTATTCTCACATCTTTTACGTTTCTATAATACAAATCGACATACGTAGCGCTTTTTTATTTCACATTTTAATAAATATTCAGTCTGACCTTCTGAAAAGCATGAGGAACAAAATCAACAAAAAATCAGAATATTATCAAAACAATATTTGTTTTGTCGCAGGTCAGGGCATTTTCAATATTTTGTTCTGTATCTCGATAAAAGTTCAGATGAGTCCCGAGATTTTATGAAACTTTCTTTGGACTTCTCCTGCGCTGAAGTTCTCAAGAATGCCTTCAACCCTCCAAAATTGTACTTATTCACCTTTTCATATTTTAGTGTAAATCCCTCTGGATTCTATATGTTCAAATATCCCGATTAAGTCTATTAAATTTCTAAAATGTGTTAACTTCCAGCTGAAACTTAGTGAACTTATGATCTCCGGACATTTTCCAGAACCGAATTTTTCTGTCTTCAATTGGATACTCTTTTTCAGGTAAAAAAAGGAGGTATCTATGAAGAGGAGGATCTATGGAGGGCAGGAAATCTCCAAATAGATCTCGTTTTTTCTGGGATCTGACTCTGGATCTGACGCCATCTGTTATAAATAAAACAATCTGTAATAAAGTTGCCTATTTTGTCCAGTAATCCCTATGTGCTGCAGTGTCAGAACGATATACGGTGGTAGAAAGAGCTGTGGTATCATAAAGAGCTGTGGTATCATAAAGAGCTGTGGTATCATAAAGAGCTACGGTGTCAGAAAGAACTGCAGTGTCAAAAAAGCTCTGGTTTCAGAAAAAGCCATGGGGGTCAGAAAGATACAGTTTCAAAAGAGATGCAGGGCCTGAAGAATCAAGAAAAAGATCAGGAGCCAGAAAGTAGCCTGGAATGAGTATCCTTGCAGAGGCGAACTGAGAAAATAGATAGCAGACCTTGAAGAAACCTGAGCCAGAATAATCAATCTAAGAGCCTTAATTTCAGGAAATCCGCTTAAAATAGTGTGGTACTCTTCGGGAAGAGGTTGAAACACTTTCCCGAAGGAAACCGGAATCTTTTTCAGTTAAATTAGGAATTTCAAGACAGCATGGGCACAACAAATTTTGCGACTCCATACAGAAGTAACAGAAGCAAAAGCTGAATGAAGATCACGTCAAGATAGTAACTTTTGGACTTCAGTCCTTTTGGCCTGTCCCCCTCATTAACCGGATCCTGCTTTCTTTTTTTGTTATTATCGCCTATCTGAGATTTCATCCCTTCCGTCACTTGAGACCACCTTTAATCCATTTTACAATCATTTTTGGGTATAAACAGCCCTTTAGCCTGATATTCATTTCCTCTGCAATCAACCCGGAACTATTACTGGCACGATAAAAACATAGACTATATACAGGATCGCAATGAATAAAATGTGCATAAAAACCAGATCTACGACCCAGGCTTTTACCCTGAACTTTCCCAAATTATTTTTCCTCCGATCTAATTGTCCTGTAAGTGTCCAAGAACTTCCTCTCGCAAGCAAAGGCTGACAAGAACTAAAGGTATTTCAGCCAATCGGCGGCACTATCAATAGCATAGAGGCAGTAAAGGCCGTTAAAGCATGACTTGAGCGAAATTACATCCAGGTAAATAAGCGTTTGTATTTATAAATAAGATAATTTCCCTGAACTGTGTCATTTTTGTTTTATGCAGGAGTTTCTCCCACTCTGCTATCTATGAGGAATTTATTATAAATCATCTGTCAAAAAAATCCTGCATAGATGGATGTAGCTAGATTAGTTATTCTTTGTGAAGCAACTATATAACAGCTTCGATTATGTCAGAGAAACCCTGATGTACATAATGAATCTTCATTATAAAAAGCTGCTGAAAACGCATTGAGCTTTTAGAAGTCTGAAATAGAAATCGAGAGAAATCTACAGGTAAAAACAAAAAAATTCTGAAAGGATTCAGAATTTGCTGGCTTTTGTGATATTATAACCTGTGAACTCCATTTTTCCGGAATCGGGGTCGATATAGACCATATTTGAAATGCTGGAGTAATAAGTGAAGAGTTCTCTACCCCATTTGAGGGCGCTCTCCTCGTAACTTATAAGCGTGGTCCCGTCAAACCGTCCGTTCTTGTCAAAGAGCCAGAGCGCCATAAAGGTGTTCGTTACAACAAGAGTAAGAGGGCCGATATGCCCGCTGCGCATGGAAATGCTCATATTTTCGTGGGAGAGAAAACACTTAAATTGGTCCGGGAAGTCGTCAAAAAACTTGTCGAAAACCTGCTCCGTAAGTACGAAAGAGACTTTTGCGTTCTTCCGGAGAAGCTTTGAAAAGATACTGACTGTCTGGGGCTGAAAGGTGGAGCTTGCCATCATAACATATTTTGAGGCAAGGACATTTTCAACAAAGTTCGGATGAAACTCAAAAAGGCAGTCTCTGTCTGCTTCCAGAAGCTCGCAGTGCTTCAGGTTCCCGATCCTTTTTCTCATATGATATGGGATCTCGCTAAGGTCGCGGGTTTCCCAGTACTCATGGTTTTCTACATAAATATTGATAATATTCAGAAATTCCTCGATTTTTTCAACAATTAGAACCCCCATATCCGATAACTTATACATGTCTTCAACGGGGTCGTAGGTTACGAGGTCCCATTTTAGAAGTTTCTTAATCTGAGGCATAAGGGCACTTGAATTGACATCAAGAGCCTCCTTTATCTCATCGATGCTCTTTGGCCCTTCTTTCAGGAGAAGAACCAGTACATTTTTTCTTTTTTCAGATAAGAAGATTGTTTTTATCAGGCACGATGGGTCCAATCTCAATCACCAGGGACTTATAACCCTTCAGGGTAAAACGACAGCGTGACAGGATCAACGCCATTGAATATTAGCAGAAGAGAATAGGGGAACATTCTTTGAAATTTATAAACAATCTAATATAGGAATATTTGATATTAAAAAGTTATTATTTTTAATGCATCAAAAAGTTATTAAACAGCCAGCCCCTGGTTCCGTATTCTCCGGATATTTTTCCTCATCTTTCCTTAGATAAGCCGTAAAAAAGTCTGCGCAAACACATTAAAATGGCAAATCTGTGCCTGCGCAGAGAGAGTGCTGCGGGCTTACTGCCTGTTTCGGGGATATGTGATGACAGTACCTCTTGGAGAAGCTAAGTTTACTGCCATCGGTGTGAAACACCTTACGGGAGCCTTACCGGCTCCTGTCAGGAGGTGTGTAAATGAAGCTCTTCGCTTTTGCAGGTTTTTACTGCAAACTCACTGGAACACAATCCAGTGTCTGGAACCACTCTGCTTTTCTAAAATTCTTATGCACACTTCTGGAATGAACTATTCCCGCAAAATGTACGAAGAACCATTTACCTTGATTTCTGAACGAACAGGGGTGTTTTCCGGAAGACCGAGGTCCGGAAAACTAAGGTTTTTCAGACACTCTGGAAACTCTTCCTCTGTCTTCAGGACACTGTGCTCGTTTTTTAACTCTGGAGTTTTTCACATTCTTTATGTCTGATCTCAAACATGGGCAGACTTTTGAATTCCATAATTAGAAGGTTGAAAGAATAAGGTTCTGAGAATAAAGTCAATCTCATTCTAGGCAATCTCATTCCCCGACTGGCTGACCTGAAAACACGAAAAACTATTGTTTTCCGGTCAGCTCTGTCTTCGATACCTTTCTTCTCTCAGTACCTTTCTTCTCTCAGTACCTTTCTTTCTCAGTAACTTCCTGATCTTTGCTTCTTATTTTCCTGATCTTTGCTCCGTATCTTCCTAATTTTTGCTCTATACCTTCCTTATTTTCTTATCTCTGAGACCCGACAGGCACTTCCCCGGCTTCTGTAACTTTTACGGGGGCAGCAGTGTTTTCAGCGCCCTTTTCTTTGGAGACCAGGAGGCAGAGGAAGGCAAAGACCATACATGCAAACATCAGGAGCCAGACGGATTTGTACTGGGCTACGGAAGCAACAGCCCCGTCCGAGACTTCCATCATCTTCCCGGTCAGTGTCATGAAGATGGCCCCGCCAAGGAAGGGGAAGATATTATACGCCCCGGTTGCAGTTCCCACAATCGATGCAGGGAACCATTCTTTAATCTGGGCGTAGGATACGATGAAGAAACCTCCGAAGAACCCGAAGAGGAAATGGATGAGGGTATATGCGGTGGTACTGGTAATGTTTCCTGCCTGAGACCAGATAACTCCCCAGAGCACTATATATACCGCAGTGCCTGCAATGAGGACTTTCTTTCTGGACTTAAGCACTTTATCCGAGAGGTAGCCTGCAATAGGGCAGCCGAAGATCATACCGATTGCTATGAAGGAGAGGATGCCTGCATAGGTCCCCTGGTCCCAGCCGAGAACGTCCCTGAAAAAGGGGCCTCCCCACAGGCCCTGATAGACCATGAGGCTTCCGTACATGAAGAAGAACCAGATGGACAGGGGCCAGAACTTCATCCCGGAGCTGAATGTCTGCCTGAGGGCTTCTCCCATCGGAATCTTTTCAATGACTTTCGGGGGTATGTATCTTTCACCTTTTTCGTAGGCTTCGATTTCCGGAATAGTCGGACAGCCCATATCTTCGGGTTTGTCCTTAACAAGCACAAAGATTGCTACTGCAAGCAGCCCGGAAAAGACGCCCAGCATCAGGAAAACCTTCTGCCAGTCTCCGAAGAACGCAGCCATTATGGCAAGGGGGCCTGCGGCGCTCAGGGCTCCTATGTTTCCGATTGCGAGCAGGACCCCGGACATTGAAGCAAACTCATTCTTTTTGAACCAGATGGCAAGCACCTTCATTACAGGGATGTAGACCATTGCCACCCCTATCCCTATGAGCACCCTTCCGATAAGGACCATCGTGAAGCTGGAAGCAACTCCGGTAAGGACAGCTCCGACTGCAGCAAGCAGGGTAAAGACTCCCGCGGTCTTTTTTACACCCCAGCTGTCACTTAAAATCCCACTTGGAAGTTGCATTGCCGTGTAGGCATAGAAGTAAGCGGACCCGAGCAGCCCTATGGAGGCAGCGCCTACTCCAAATGAATTCATGATGTCAGCCGCAACTACTGCGGTAGACACGCGGTGGAAATACACGAAGAAATATGCAAGGGCGAGAATAACAAACACTACCCAGCGATATTTCATTACTTTACTCATTTTATCCTGATTAATTTCCATAGCTATCGCTCCCAATGACAATAATTCAGAACACGGATAATACAGATGTAAATGGGGTACCGGAATCATCAATCCTTAAAGGATGTGCTGAAGTCCGATCCCTCCGTTTCTGCCCTTGGGAAGATCTTGAACGGAAAGATTCTGATAATTCCATTCTTACTGAGGTGGGTCTCTTCCCGGGACAGCTTTCTTCTTCAAACAGTAATTATTATTTTTTTCAATGTGCTTTCAAAGCTTTTCTGATCAAGGTTTTTCTGATCAAGGTTTTTCTGATCAAGGTTTTTCTGATCAAGGTTTTTCTGATCAAGGTTTTTCTGATCAAGATTTGTCTGATCAAAGATTGTCTGCAGACCAGTCCGTTGCAGCTTTTATCCAGGCTTTGAGCCTGTCCGAGCTGCTCAGGGGTGGGGTTCCGCATCCGAGCATGCTGGCTTTTGCTCCACCGTCAAGCCCTTTCCTTGTTTCTGCAGTGATCTGCGCTTCCGTGCCTTCGACCATCAGGAGAGGAGTCACATTCCCGACAACAGGCACGTCTCCTGCAATTTTGGTTGCTTCCTTCATATTAACAGCCTGTTCCACACTCAGGCAGTCTGCGCCTGTGGAAGCCATTCCTTCAATGATCGGGACGGTATCTCCGCAGATGTGAAGTTCCCAGGGGCATCCGAGGTGGTGCACGAAGTCCCCGATTTCTTTTTCAGCAGGGACGGCTACCTGGTAGTAGAACTCAGGCATTACCAGGTTGGGTGATGCGGATGCGTCCGAATAGTACAGGATGTCAGCTCCGGCTTCAACACAGGCTTCTGCATAAATCCTGTTAATCTCCAGGGCTATCGAGAGCCAGTCCTGCATTTTTTGCATTTGTTTTTCCTTCTGGAGGCACTTGATGCTGAGCATGGACAGGTTCTCAGCACCCATGAGGTCTCCGGTAAGGGTTATGGGAGCTACGAGAAAAGCAGTAACTGCTGCATCGGGATATTTTTCCTTTGCGAGTTTTATGGCGTCAAGTGTGGTTTTTACAAATTTATCCTCAAGGAAGCTGTCATATTTTACCTCCTCGGGCTTGTTGAAAAAGCTCCTTACCGAAGGCTGAATATCAATTCTTCCCATTTTAACTTCAAGGCCAAGCGCCATGGACTCTATGAACATGCCGAAAGGCATTACAATATTGTCAAGCCCGGCATCGGTATGCATAAGGCTCACAGTATTGACCATCATCTCTGCATTGCAGTGATAATAGGGCCAGGAACTCCCGCTCTTTTCTATATATTCCTTGACCATAGCAGAGCCTGTGATTACCGGGACCCTGTCAACCGGCTTTCTGTTGAGCATTGCAAGGACCCTTTCTTTTGAGGTCATCTCAGATACCATGTTTTTTTCTCCTTTTTTACTCCTTTTATGCTTTTTAGTCAGGTCAGTTCGCAAAAGCACCTGTTAAAGTTCAACCCCATCTCACGCTTTCAGACGGAAAGTCAAAAACTGCTCCTTTCAGCCAGCTTGCTGCACTGGCTGCATCGTGAGGGGAAACATCTGCCCCTATCTGGGATGCATACTCGGTTGTGATCGGAGCTCCGCCTACCATTACCAGTAATTTGTCCCTGATGCCTTCATTTTCAAGCATCTTGACAACCTTCGGCATCTCGGCCATTGTTGTGGTCATCAGGGTGCTCATGGAAACTGCTGTTGCTTTATTCTCCTTTGCAGCCTCGATGAACCTGGAGGCCGGGACGTCATTTCCAAGGTCCACGCAATTGAAACCGTTTGCGCTGAGCAGAGTTTTTACAAGGCTCTTTCCGATGTCATGGACGTCACCTTCAACCGTACCAATAACAACCGTTGCAGCTTTTGAACCGCTGTTTTCATCCTGTTTCATGTAGGGAGCGAGAAGGTCCATCCCGCCGTACATTGCAGCCGAAGCGATCAGGAGCTGGGGCACAAAAGCTTCTCCCTGTTCGTATTTTTTCCCGATCAGGCTCATGCCTGCTGCAAGGCCCTCTATAAGAGTCTTGAAAGGGTCCAGGCCGATCTGGATTGCCACTTCTGTCCATCCCCGGGTCATTTCCTCCTCGCCGTCCATTACCAGGACTGCGAGTTTTTTGATGGTAATTGCTTCCACATCAGCCCCGGTGTCCAGAAGCTTTCGGGTCAGCTCTTTAATCGTATCCTCGTCTTCATCTTCTGCTGCCTCATCCAGTTCTTCGATTAATTCCTGGACTTCTTCCGGTAGATCATCCATTTTGATACCTCTGGTTCGATTTGCTCATAATAATCCACAATTGCTCATCAATACTCCACATATTGATACTTCATATTGCATCTGAAGAGGTACGGGGTAAAGGTCCGGATCTTTTCCTTTTTCTAACAGAAAGCAATTAAACATAGGTTTCAAAAATAGATATACTAACCGTCATCGGAAAAACGCATAACTTTAATGGAAAGGCACTCCTGATTAAAAACCGTGGTGTATATTAAAAATTATATTCAATCACTATAATAAACAATCTTTTAAAAAACAGGGAGCCCCTGAAAAATAAACATGTTAATTCTTGAAGCATCTCTCCGTAAAACCTTCAAGCTTTGATGATTTTGTAGCCCCGTTTATAGTATCAACGACGTTGATTCCCAGCATGGCGTTGATTTTCCGGGCTGAAATTGAATTCCGGATCTGGCTAAGAATCTAAATTTCAGATTTTTTAGACTTATATCCCGTAAATGACCTCCCAATAGTTACAACATATATATAATTGTCGAGAATATAACGGAGAATCTAATCGCTTCCTGCTGTTTTATGTCGTTTTCTCCACACTCGAAAAATCCTGTACAAACTTCTTTTTTGACGAGTAGACAGGCAGGCTTGCGGGGCTGTTTTGCAGGTTAATTTTTATCCTGTTTCCATGCCGGCTCCATCCCCGTGCAGCGCGGAAAGAGAAAACTGTAGATTCTCTCCTCGATTTCGGAATATATCAGGCAATTAATCAGAGACTACTCAATTCGAGAACCTTCATGCTCCTGAGCCTCCGGCAGTCCAGATGTTTTTCCAGACTAAAATTCTTTTACGTTTGCTTTCTGTCCTTATCTGCCCCATAAATTTTTGGAATATAACATAACTTTTATTAAATGTTATCCTTATTATATCCCAGAAACTAAGACTGTTTGAGGCCCATGCATGGAAGACCCTGTTGTTGCAAGAATAAAAAACCAGTTCGATAAAAAAGGAAATCCGGCAAAGATTCCCCTCATGAGCGGGAAGCAGTTTTTCGAAGCCCGAGCTGAAGAAGACGGAATCTACGTTGATAACCTGAAAAATCAGCCCCTTCTCCCCTGGGAAATATTTTCCGAAGCCGTTAATTTTTTGCAGGAAAACGGGGGGCAGGCAAAGAAAGGGAATGCAACAAACTCCAGGCTGGGAGACCCTAACCTTGATCTGAATACCCTGGAAGGTTATATTGCCAGTAAAGTCTACGGCTGCAAGATCGGAGACAGCGTATTTAAGAGGATAACGCCGGTAGCATCAATTCTTGCCTGGGCCGAAATCTGTGAAAATACAAGAGGACAGCTCTGCCTGCTCTCGGGAAAAAAAGAACAGGCTTCTGAGCCCGAAGAAGCAATTCCTCTCACCCCCGAAGCGGAAGAAAGCGAAGAAAAAGCCGAAATAGATTCTTTAAATCCCCGGCTCGCAAACAGGGATGTGGAGTTAAAAAACCTGGAAATCAAACTTGCAGAAAGCCTGCAGATAATAAAAGAGTTTGAAGCCCGGCTTGCAGGCAGCGACAGGGAAATCAGCGGCCTTCGGGAAGAACTTGAAGCAGGTACCGGAAAAATAGCTGCCCTTCAAAGGTCCCTTTCGGACTCGGAAGAAAATATTAAAATCCTTGAAGAAAAGCTCGCCGGAAAAGCAGTAGAACTCAATGAGCTTGAAAAACTTACCTCCGAAAAAGAAGGTAGACTTGGGGATCTTGAGAAGGGAATCGTTGAAAATAACGAAAAAATAAGAAGCCTTGAGGGTACCCTTACCACAAAAGATGGAGCTGTAAAGGATCTGGAGAATCAGCTTGTTCAGAGAGATGAAGCTGTAAAGGATCTGGAGAATCAGCTTGTTCAGAGAGATGGAGCTGTAAAGGATCTGGAGAATCAGCTTGTTCAGAGAGATGAAGCTGTAAAGAATCTGGAAAACCAGCTTGTCCAAAGAGATGAAGCTGTAAAAAGGCTCGAAGGCCGGATTACTCAAAACAGCAGCATTATTGAAGGGCTTAAAACCAGCCTGAAAGAGAAAGAAGAGGCTATAAGCGTTTTCGAGGCCGGGGTTCAGGAGAAGGACTCAAAGCTTCGGGGATTCCTTGAAAAGATTGCCGATAAGGATGAGGAAATTGGAAAACTTAAGTCCGAGCTGAACGGATACGAAAACGAGATGAATGGCCTTGGTAAGGCTCTCAAAGCAAAAATTGAGGAAATAAGGGTACTTAATGAAAAGTTCCTGGCAAAAGAAAGGGCTATGGAAAAACTTGAAGAAAGCATCTCGGTAAAGGACAGGGACCTTAAGACCCTTGCCGAAGAGGTTATTGCAAAGAGTGGGGAAGTAAAGAGATTTGAAGAGAAGCTCACCTCAAAAGAGAGAAAGATAAACACAGTAGAAGCCAGGCTTGCCGCAAGTGAAGAAAAGGCCAGAAAGCTTGAAAAACAACTCTCTGGATATGCAGGGGAAGAAAAACTGGTGGTGCAACTCCGGGAAAAAGAAGAGCTAATAAAACAGATAAGGGGCACACTTGTAAGCAAGGAAGAAGAAGTTTCCCGGCTCAATGAAGAAAACAGGAAGTACAGGAAGCAGCAGAAACTTGAAGCTGAAGGCTTAAGACAGATAGAAGAACAGAAAGCCTCAAAGAGATGGTGGAAACGCCTGTAAGCCTTAATACGGCTTACTTTATGTCGCATTTGTTTAAAACCGGTTTAAATCTTGTTCAGTCCGGGCCTTTCGGGGCCTGTAGTAAGAAAAGAACTGTGAAGCAGGTGAAGGACCATATCAGGGCTGATTTTCCTGAGGCTTGTTATTTCCCCGATTATTTCTTCTTCGGTTCTGCCCTGAACCTCCAGCTCCTTTATCTTTTCAAGCACATAAGAAGGTATTACAAAATAATTATTCAGGTCATGCCAGTGCCCGCTGACATCTCCCTTTACCAGGTGGATTCCTGAAGATGCAAGGTACATCTTAATAAACTTAGAAAGTCCTTCATAGGAAGAGGCTGGAAGCTGAAGTATTTCAATTTCAGGACAGGTCTTGACCAGACTGAAGAGGTCCTTATCCGAGGGCCTGAAAGCAAGATGTACCGCCTTTTCTTCGTGTTCCAGGCTAAGGATTTCATCCCTGCTGGTTACCACTCTAATACGTATACTACCTAACCCCATTTATGTTCCCACTCCTATGTAAGCATGGATCATTTATTTAATTTTGTATTTCAGTTTTTCGGATCAAATTTCAGTATGTCGAATGAGCACGCAGGAGGCGGAACCATCAGAAGATGTGACAGTAAATTTCTTATCTGAGGAATTAACTGTTTCCTATCATAGAGTTTCTTCCGAATCAGTTCCGAGCCCGGCTGCTATAGCCTGCCCGAAGGAAATGCAGCCGTCTCCGCAGGGAATACGGCGGTGCGTGAGGAATTCAAAGCCTGCTTCCTTTACAGTTCCTGCAATGCAGGAGGTGATATGGTCGTTGTAGGCAACTCCTCCACTTAACCCTACCTTCTCAAAACCTTTTTTCGCAGCAAGGTAGATGGCAATTTCTGCTATTCCTTTTGCCAGGTTCTCTTCCACGGCAAAAGCAAGGTCCTCAGGGGAATATTTTCCGCCGGAATGTTCATAAACTCCCAGAAGGAGCTCGGTCGTATCAAGTATCGGAACTCCGGCTTCTCCTTCTTTTTTGAATACCAGAGGGAGGTCCGGCCTGTGAAGGCTTTTCTTTGCTGCAGATTCCAGTTTCATTGCAGGCTCGCCTTCATAAGTCCTCATCTGGCAAATCCCCAGAAGGGCTGCAGCCGCGTCCAGTACTCTCCCCGCGCTGCTGCTCATGGTAACATTTATTTTTCTCTGGAGCTGCTGCACAACTGCAGAAAACTCCTGCCTGCCCCTGGGGAAGTAAAGAGACAGTTTTTCCAGTTCGGCTTCTCCGAGTTTTCCGGAAAGCATCCCAAGAACCATGCGGGCAGGATTTTTTACTGCAAGGTCTCCTCCCGGCATGGGCTGGGGCAGCAGATGTCCCAGGCGCTCGTATCCGAAATATGAAGCTCCCAGAAATTCTCCTCCCCAGACTGTGCCGTCCTCCCCGTACCCGACTCCGTCAAGGGCAATTCCCAGAACTCTGGAGTCTTCAGGCAGGGAATTGTCTGCCATCAGGGCAAGGATATGTGCGTAGTGGTGCTGGACCTGAAGGGTTTTTTCTCCGCCCCTTCCCACTGCAAAACGGGTTGTATTAAAAGAAGGGTGCAGGTCGCAGCCCCAGTTGAGGGGCTCTATGCCCGTAAGCCGGACCAGGTGCTGGAAAACTTCCGAGTGGTACCTGAAGGTTTCCACATGGCTGGTATTTCCGATGTACTGGGAGATGTAAGCCAGTTTCCCTTTTGCCAGGGTTACTGTCGAATTCATTTCAGCCCCCACACCTGCAGATGCTTCTACCTCGAAAGGCAGTTCCACAGGTTCAGGCACGAACCCTCTGGAACGCCGGATAAAAGCTTTCTGTCCGTTCACAACCCGGATAACCGTATCATCGTTCCGGTTTGCAATAATCCTGTTGTGCAGCAGGTGAAAGTCCGCAATCCCTTTGAGCTTTTCAAGCGCTTCTTCATTTTCAACAACCATGGGCCTTCCTGGCAGGTTTGCCGAGGTCATAACGTATACAGAATCCGGCACGAGGTTGAAAAGCAGGTTCTGGGTGCCTGTATAGGGAAGCATGACCCCTATGTTGTGCAGGCCCGGAGAAACCGATTCTGCCAGTTTGAAGGTTTTTGATTTGGGAAGCAAGGTTATGGGGCGGCGGGCAGAGGTGAGGCATTTCCGGTCCGCATCTTCCGGCTCTGCAAAAGACCCTATGACAGCTGTATCTTTTGCCATAACCGCAAAAGGTTGCTCCGGGCGCCCAAGCCTTTTTCGAAGCTCCTGTACGGGTTCTTCCTTTCGGGCATTGCAGGCGATATGAAACCCGCCGAAACCCTTGACCGAAAGAATCGAACCCTGCTCAAGAAGGTCGGAAGCTTTTACGATTGCTTCGTAATTCTTTGCCAGTACATTTCCCTGAGAATCCGATAGCCAGAGTTTGGGTCCGCATTCCGGGCAGCAGACCGGCTGGGCATGGTGCCTCCGGTTGAGAGGGTCGGTATATTCCACTTCGCATTCCCTGCAGAGGGGAAAATCTGCCATCGAAGTATTTTCCCGGTCATAGGGAAGGGTACGGACTGTTGTGTAGCGAGGACCGCAATTCGTACAGACGGTAAAAGGATAATGATAGTATCTGGAAGAGGGATCAAAGATTTCCAGCCGGCACTCCTCACAAATAGCCGTGTCCGGAGGAATTATGGAGTTTTCAAACGTTCCCTGTTCACTCTGGATGATAATAAACTCAGGGAAGCCGGAAAAAGAGACGGTATTTACCTTGATTTCCTTTATTCTTGCAAGCGGAGGTTTTTTTTCAGGAAGATCGGAAAGGAAACTTTCAAGGTCTAGCCTTTTTCCTTCTATAAGGATCTCCACGTGGTTTCCAAGATTTTTCACGTACCCTGAAAGCCTGTGGAATTTTGCAAGCTGGTATATGAAGGGGCGAAAGCCGACACCCTGCACCGTGCCGGTCACATGAAGAAGTCTGGCTTCGTTTTGCATAAGGAAATTAGGATTGATATTCGTCGTTAAAATAGTTTCTGATAATAAGCAGAATCAGAGAACGATAAACAATAATATAAATAATAATCCTAAAAAAAACAATACTTGTGCTGAACTCAAAAAAATAATCGTCCTGAAGTTCTCAGGTCACGGTAAAATTTGGAAAGATCGTTTTTAAGATAATAATGAACCCTAAAACCATCATTAGAAGGGAGACCAGCCAGGCTGTCTGCAGCAGACGGGCCTGGTTTTCGGGTTCCCCCAGTTTAAGTACTGCTCTTTCAATCATATTTGATTGATCGTCGCATCCTGCCATTTCAAATCAAGTGTGGTTATTTGGTTCTAGCCTTGATTCTCTTCAGCCTGAATGTATTCTCCCTTTCCATCTCCTCAAGGACGAAGCGGATGTACTTCATGGTTGCAATGAGCTCGGGAATTACTTTGAATTCGAGAGCGTTCACACGCCTCTTTGTCTTCTCGATTTCATTAAGGAGCCTTTTCATTGTGGTTTCAAGCTCAGCGGCAGTTATGATCTTTTCTACCAGATCCTCATAGGCTTCTGCAGTCTCATCGATATATGAGTTTGTACCGATGATACCGTAACCCCTCTCATAGAGGGGTTTGCGGACTCCAGTAGAGCTGATCTTTGGCACCACAACACCCATGATGTTATGCCCTGAAAGCTGGATTTCGGGGGATTGCTTTGCTGTAAAAGCAGTTGACCTGACTGCGACCATTCCGTTCACAGCACAGGCGAGATTGATTTTTCCCACGCCTTTTTCGAAAGCAGCATCCAGCTCGGTTCTGACGTTCCTTGCCTCGTTAAGGATCTTAAAGAACTCAAGAATAAGACCGTCTCTTTTCATCTTAAGGAGCTTGTGCCCGCTTTCAGAGAGCTTGATTTTCTTCTTGAGCTGAATTAGCTCCGACCGAGTTGGTTTTACGTCTTGAGCCATGGTAATCACTGAGCCTTTTTGTGTGCAGGATGGTATTTCTGGATGTACTTGTTGTCAATCCTGCCCAGCTGGTTCATTGGCAGGTGTGCGAGAATCTTCCAGCCGATGTCCAGGGTCTCTGCAATGGTCCTGTTTTCGTTTCTGCCCTGGGTGACAAACTGCTGTTCGAAAAGGTCAGCAAACTCGAGGAATTTCGTGTCTCTCTCGGACAGAGCTTCCTTACCAACGATAGCTACGAGACCTCTCAGGTCACGCCCTTCTGCATAACCTGCGTACATCTGGTCAGAAACAGCCTTGTGGTCTTCCCTTGTCTTGCCTGCTCCGATACCGGAGTTCATCAGCCTCGAAAGGGACGGCAGCACATTGATTGGCGGGTAGATACCTTTCCTGTGCAGTTCTCTGGCAACCACGATCTGGCCTTCGGTAATGTACCCGGACAGGTCAGGAATCGGGTGAGTAATGTCGTCACCAGGCATTGAAAGGATCGGAATCTGGGTAACTGATCCCTTTGCACCCTTGACAATACCAGCACGCTCATAGAGAGTTGCAAGGTCAGTGTACATGTAACCAGGGTACCCACGACGTCCAGGCACTTCATTACGAGCGGCACCCATCTGACGGAGAGCTTCTGCATAGTTGGTGATGTCAGTCAGGATGACGAGAACGTGCATTCCGTGCTCATATGCCAGGTACTCGGCTGCAGTCAGGGCCATACGCGGGGTGATGAGACGCTCAACAGCAGGGTCGTCTGCCAGGTTCAGGAACACAACAGCCCTTTGCAGAGCCCCGGTCTTCTCAAAGTCGCTCATGAAATACTGGGCTTCTTCATTGGTGATGCCCATTGCAGCGAAAACCACTGCGAACTCTGCTTCGGAACCGGGCACAGCAGCCTGCCTTGCGATCTGCAGGGCAATTTCGTTGTGCGGGAGACCTGATGCAGAGAAGATAGGCAGTTTCTGCCCACGGACAAGGGTGTTTGTTCCATCAATTGTGGAAATCCCTGTCTGGATGAAATCCTTAGGAGGCAACCTGGCGTATGGGTTCATTGCAGCCCCATTGATATCCAGCAGCTGGTCTGGCACAATTCTGGGCCCACCATCCAGAGGATCACCGGCACCTGAAAGGATCCTTCCGAGGAGGTCAATGGATGCGGGAAGTTTCAGGGTTTCCCCTGTGAAAACTATACCGCAATCCTTATTCAGACCTCCAGTACCTTCAAAAATCTGGACAACCACAATGTCCGCAGAAGAGTCCAGCACCTGACCTCTGCGAGTGGTTCCATCAGGCAGATTGACACTAACGATTTCGTTATAACCTACAGGCTCTGTTTTCTCGACAAAGACAAGAGGCCCTGCAATCTGAGTGATTGTCTTATACTCTTTTACCATGCTTACCTACCTCCCAGGGATGCAAACTCCTTATCCATCTTTGCAAGGACGGTGTTCATAGACGCATCGAAGTTCTCCTCGAACTTTACCTTGGGAAGCTCGTCTTTTGATTCCATCTTGATAATATCCGAAACAAGAACGCCTGATTTCAGGGCTTCCTGTGCAGCGTCTCCGAACTTCATGATGGCCTGCATGAGCTTATATTGCTCTGAGAACGGGCTGTAGGTGTCTATCGGGTGGAATGCATTCTGCTGCAGGAAGATTTCCCTTATCATACGGGTAATTTCAAGCAGGAGCTGCTGTTCATCTGGCAGAGCATCGGAACCCACAAGCTGCACAATTTCCTGCAATTCGGATTCTACCTGAAGCATTTCCATTGCCCTTTCTCTCATTGCCACATAGTCAGGAGCCACATTCTCAGTAAACCAACCATCGAGGCTTTCCTTGTACAGACTGTAACTGTTCAGCCAGTTGATAGCCGGGAAGTGACGCCTCTGAGACAACTTGGCATCGAGAGCCCAGAACACTTTCACGATACGCAGGGTATTCTGCGTAACAGGTTCTGAGAAGTCACCGCCAGGAGGAGATACTGCGCCAATAACAGTAATGGAACCTGTTTCACCGCAAAGGGACTGTGCAACACCGGAACGCTCGTAGAATTCGGCAAGCCTTGCAGACAGGTATGCAGGGTAACCTTCTTCACCAGGCATTTCTTCCAGACGGGAGGAGATTTCTCTCATTGCTTCAGCCCACCTGGAGGTGGAGTCTGCCATCAGGGAAACATCTAATCCCATGTCACGGAAGTATTCCGCAATGGTGATACCTGTGTACACAGATGCTTCTCTTGCAGCCACAGGCATGTTTGAAGTGTTAGCGATAAGGACAGTACGCTCCATGAGCGGCCTTCCGGTCTGCGGGTCTTCGAGTTCCGGGAAGTCGTGCAGAACATCTGCCATTTCGTTCCCTCGTTCACCACAACCGATGTAGACCACAATTTCGGTGTCACTCCACTTTGCAAGCTGCTGCTGGGTAACGGTCTTTCCGGATCCGAAAGGCCCGGGGATTGCAGCTGTTCCGCCTTTTGCTACAGGGAAAAGCCCGTCAAGGATTCTCTGTCCTGTAACCAGAGGCTTTGAGGGGAGTAGTTTTTTCGCCACAGGTCTGGGTCTTCTGACAGGCCACCTGTGCATCAGTTGCAGTTCGGTTCCGTCAGTAAGGGTACAGACAGTCTCTATAACAGTGAAGTTTCCGCTCTTAATTTCTGAAACTGTACCGGATATATCCGGGGGCACCATGATTTTGTGTTCAATGTTCACGGTTTCCTGAACAACTCCGATTACTTCTCCACCTTTTACAAAGTCGCCTTTCTTGACAATGGGTTTGAATTCCCAGAGTTTTTTGTGATCAAGTCCGTCTGCAGTGACACCTCTCTGGATGAAGCTGCCCATCTTCGCAAGCAGGACGTGCAGAGGCCTTTGAACCCCATCATAAATACTGGAAAGAAGACCCGGACCAAGTTCCACGGACAGAGACATCCCTGTAGATACACAGGGCTCCCCTGGCCTGACACCTCCCGTCTCTTCATATACCTGGATAATGGTCTTGGGCCCTACTATCTGGATGACTTCACCCATTAAACCTTCATTACCGACTTTGACCAGGTCATACATTTTTGCCTGCAAGCCGATAGCGGTGACGACAGGCCCAGCCACACGATAAATTTCACCTTTTACTTCCACAGATCAACACCTACCGCTTGTTTTATTTTGTCTCTTAAACTCATTGAACCTGTTCCGCTGCCTCCAAGGGCTACTACTGTGGGCTGAACAGACTCATTCAAGTTTTTCCTTAATACTTCCGGCAGATTACCAATGTCATCATTATGCATTACAAGAATCCCGATACTCTTATCATCAAGCACCGATTTTACCGCGGACTCGGTGGTTGGGGTATCAGTGATTTCATAAACTTTTCTGATACCAGCCAGCCTGAACCCCGTGACAAACTCGCTCTTTCCGATCACTGCCAATTCCATTAGATAACCACCAACTGGTCTTTAATTAGTGTATCATCGAGGCCAGCCTCCTTGCCTCTGAAAATAATCCGGAGGTTGTTGACCTCATTATTTTTATGGATAACATAGTCCATAATAGGTACAATTGAGATCGGAGATACATGCGAATAAGTGGTTGCAGATTCAAGATAGTACTTTATGAGCCTGCTTTCAACGATAGTCAGAGAAGCCGTCTCCAGACCCGCTACAGTTGCAATTGCATCCCAGTACTGAGTTTTTCGAAGTTCATCGATAAACTGTTCATAAGGAAGCTGTGCAAGTTTCTCGGGATTCAGCTCGAGGCCACCTTCGATCATGAGAGGCATGATCTCATCAGACTTCTCTACTCCTGCTTTTTTCAGTCTGAAAAGGGTACTCAGGTTCTTGACATCGACTTCGAGTTTGATGAACCTGGCAAAGAGCTTACGGTCCTTGGATCTTGGTTTTCCGATTGCGGCAAACAGGCTTGAGTAATACATCTTGTCAAGCTCGTTTTCTATGTATGCCAGGTTGGTTCCGTCAAACTCCTGCAGCAGGGGATAGTAGTCGGTCTCTTTCAGGGCATCAATGACTTCCTGATATGCGGCCTTGGCTGCAAGTTCTGACAGGAGGGTATAGGTAAACTCCCCGGCAGAAATCAGAGACTCGAGGATGTCCTCAATGGCTGCATTGTAAATTTTACCGCGGAGAAGCGTTTTTATATTCCAGATGTCATACCTTCTAAGATATGCAGTGATCAGGTAGTTCAATTCTCCTGAGGTAATCCTGAGCAACTTATCATAGGTGAGCGCAAGATTCCTGTTTAATGCATGTTCTGCCAGATCGCCACCGCTGTATTTCATTGCCAGTTCGTCAACGTCGTTTTTGTATTCAGATTCCTGAATAAAGCGGGTGATTTCATCAATCCCCATATTGAGAAGCCGCGGGTACGTTTCTTTTGGAAGCAGCTTACTCTTCATCGCACGGACACGGGTTACGGCATAAGCATAGTTAGAAGTGCCTTTTTTCTTCTTATCGGATTTTCGGGAGGGTTTTTTCCCCCAGAGTCTCTCCAAAAGCCGCATCGAATCACCCGTATAGAATATCAGATATCTGCTTCAATGAACGCTCATACACGTTTTTCAGGATTGAATCATATGTGAAATCTAACCTGATTGTCCTGTCTTCGTTTTCAATAACAACGCCACCAATACAGTCCATATTACCAGCATAAGTTAATGAAGATAATTTCTTGACTGTCTCTTCTGAAGCCTTAGAAGAATAAATCCTAGCACCGCTAGCCTCATACTTGCTGATTATGTGCTTCAATAGCTCTTCTTTTTTGGACGCCGGCATTGACTTGATGGACTCAACTGTTTGGCTATAAACATTATCTAGAAGTTCCTTGCGCTTGTTAAGCGAAATTCTTTTAACTTCCAGGTTTGCACTTGATATAACCTGCTGGTGCAGCTTTTGGAGGTCCTCTTCCACCTTGGCAAGGCTGTCCCCGAGCATTTTCTTCTGTACTTCTTTAGCCTCATTTGTTATCTCGGAGGCCTTCGCATCGGCTTCGGTTTTTATACGGGAAACCTCAGCTCTTGCACCCTCCTGAATATCTTTTGTAACGATCTCTAGTCCCATGCTTACACCTCCAAATAAATTTAGAGCAAAAAAGTGCTCTAAAGCTTAGAGCAGATACTCTAAGCTGCTTAGAGTGCAACGATACCTAAGGGGAAACTTAGAGCACATAACTACTCCAACTCCGCCTGGTAAGGAAAAGACACCCAGAGAAGCTCAGAGTAATGCTCTAAGAAATTTAAGAGCGGGGTACGCTCTTAAATTTAAGCAGAATTGATAAGCAATGCAACGACAAGACCGAAGATAACGATGGTTTCAGGAATGACAGTAAGGATAAGGCCCTTACCGAATAACCCTTCGTTTTCTGCCATAGCGCCGATTGCTGCGGTACCGATTTCCTTCTCAGCCCATGCAGATGCAAGTCCAGTTACTGTGATTGCGAGTGCTGCACCGAGTGCTTTCATTCCGTCTGCGTCCAAGAAAGGTCCACTTGCTAATTCTCCTACCATGTTTTTATTCCTCCGTGTATTTTCTTATATATCCGAATGGGTTGTATTTTCTGCCCCCGCCTTCGTAGAATTTTCCGAAGAACTCTACGTACTGCAACCTGAGTGCGTGCAGTCCGGGAGCGATGATACTCAGGACAGTGTTAAGTGCGTGTCCGAGTATAAACACAAGTATTGCAGCTATTGCTACGAAACTGATCTTGGAGTGATCCGCCCAGATCATTTTAAAAGCAATATCATTGACCGTTGAAGCGATGTAAATCGAAGACAGACCGACTGCAATAATACGGGCATATGACAACGCATTACCCATAAGAGATGGCAATTCAATCGGACCTTTGATACCTTCACCCATGGTGAGCATCGCAATTCCGAGAACAAGAATTCCAGCACCGACATAAGTCAGTCCTGAATTGCCGTTAAGGTAGCCGATGGCTGCAACGAGTGCACCGAGTTCAATAACAAGCCAACTGCCTTTTTCAAGAACCGCATGCTTCATTCCGTGGTGCCTTGAGATGTTTGCAAATCCGAGCAGGAACCCGAGATTCAGTTGAAGCAGTCCTATTGTGACAGTTGCTGCAATCATAGTCATTACCATGTGAGTTCTGTGGATCGGGAAAGTAAATTCCTCGCCTCCGAGTCCTTCAAACAGAACTATAGTTTCCCAGCCCGGAATCAGGCCCGGAACTACGCCGTGTGCTGTATGCAAACTCGCAAGAGAGAATCCTAAGAACTCGCCATAAATAATTCCGAATATAAATGTTGATATCTGACAATAGATCAGAATGTCCATGAGAGGCTTCACTGCATCTGACTTTACTGCCTTTTTGACAGCCAGTGCAATTGCTCCCAGTATCAGTGCATATCCGATGTCTCCGAGAATCAGCCCATACATCAGTGGGAAAGTAATTAAGATCACTGAGGATGGATCGAGTTCAGTATACTTGGGCCTGGAGTACAGGTCCATGATCTGCTGCATCGGCGCTGCAATTTTTGAGTTGTTGTACTCAACAGGGACATGCTCCTCTTCCTCTTCATCAATTTCGAGGCTTGTGACGTATGCCTTGCCGTTGGTGGCACTGTTGACTGCACTGACAACCTTGTCATAATCTTCGGTGGGGGTCCAGCCTTCGATTATGAATGCGTTTGCAGATGTAGCTATTCTTAGAGGCAGTTCTGCCTTCTGACTCTCGATGCTCAAGATCTCGTCGCTGGCAAGGATGAAATCGGCATACTTGGCTTTTAAGGATTCGATCTCATTCCTTAAGGACTCGATCTTCCTGGTGACTTCGGCTTCTTTCTGTTCGATAAATCTTAACAGCTCGCTTGGGACACCACCTCTTTCCGGAACTCTGAGTTCTCTGAATCCAAGACCCTGAAGTAATTCGTAGACTTTGTCGGCATCGCTTTTGGCTACGAACAGTACAACCGCCTTTGATTGAGGGTCAAAGTACAGCTCGTAAGCTTTGGTGATGCTTGAAATCTGACTTCCATCCAGGTTTCCTTTTACAGTGCCTGCGAAAACCTTAAGGCTCTCGTAGCCACGGTAATCATCAAAGTCCAGATTGATGGCCAGATAAGGCATGAGTTCCCTTTTCTGGGAATCCAGGTCTTTCAGCTCGTTATCAAGCTGGGCAATTGCTTCTGTTTTGCTTGCAATTGCTTTGTCCAGCTCATCCAGCTTTGAATCAAGGTCGCGCAGAACAGAGTCAGTTTTCTGAACTACCGGTTCTTTGTTTACAATCCCCAAATAATTGGCGATAGAACGGATCTTCACAAGCTTTTTCGAGACTTCTTCTGCGTTTTTCAATGGCTTGCTGATCTTAAAACCAGACTCGTCTTCGACAAAATCTTCAATATGAAAGAGATTCGTATCATGCAATGAATCGATGGTTTGTTTCAATATGCTTTTATGCCCGACAATAACGGCCCTTGTCATCTCTTTAGGTCTACTCATTAAGGACCGCCCTCTCAAACTCCTGTACAAGGTAATTGACGGATTTGTCGATATTAGCTTGAGCTTTTTGGGACATGGCTAATGCGTTTTTTTCACCATCGTTGACGATCTTATCTCTTTCCTCCAGGATCTTTTCTTCACCTACTTTAAAAGAGTCTTGTGCAGCTTTATGTGCATCGATTTCGGCCTGTCGCAGGATTTCCCTTGCTTCGGCTCGAGCATCGGAGATGCGCTTGTTTTTGGAGTCAACGGCCTCATCGACCATTGCTTTAGCGCTCCCTTCCGCCTTTTTTATTTCGGATAAGATTTCATTTTTAGCCATGTGAATCTCCGTCTCTCAAAATTTAATATATAAATTAATAATTAAAAATCCCTACTCCAATGGAGGTAGTTAACAAATCCTTCGCGAAAGAACTATATAACAGCTTCGGTTTTATCGAAGAGGACATGAATAATTGTAACGATCAATCATTATGTAATAAATTTGCAGGAAATTTTTAAGAATTTTAAAAATATAATTAACAAAATATATGGTTTAAATCCAAAAGATTAAATAGAACAGTAAAAAATAATTAAATAGAAACAGTTGAATATAATTAATTGGCAAAAAATGCTGAATCCTGCCTGCATAAAAGAAAAGCAAAGCCATGAAAAAAATTTTTCTGAATTAATGTTTTAATAGGGGATTTCAAGTTCAGTTAAAAATAAATGTGAATTTACAGCTTCGATTTAAGACTTTGTAAAATAAATTATATGTGGATATTCGGCCTTAAAACACGTACAGCCCTCTCTTTTACAGCTAAGAGATTTAAAGCGATTTTAAATAAGAAAAAAATGAATTTATTAAGAGTGAGAAATAGAACAATATTTTAAAATATAGACTGTATTTTTCCGATTCTGTACATCTTTTCTCCCAACAATGAATTATTTATTTTAGGGAGATCCTGGTCTTTTCTTAATGTATATTTTTATTCTTAGCATGTGCACAAAACTCAGGGGATGAACATTACTGCGCTGGATCATCTTTTACGGGAGAGTGAGTCCAGATAAGGGTCCAGACTAAGACTTTTGTTCCTGTTTAATAATTTAGACAGAACTCGGGAAAATTAGGATCAAAAACTCTCCTGATACCCTAAAATGCAGAAAAATATTGCAGGAAGATGTGGGGAGGGAACAGATAAAACTGGAGGTTTTCAGGTAAAGGAAAAAATCCAGAAAAGAATCCCTAATAGTGGTAAAAGACCGAAATAATGAACCCCCTAATAATGGTAAAAAACCGAAATAATAAGCCTCTAATAATGGTAAAAAACCTAAATAATAAGCCTCTAATAATGGTAAAAAAGTCGGAAAAGTCGGAAAAGTCGGAAAAACCTGGAAAAAGCAAAAAAAGTCCAAAATAAGTAAATTCCCTTTTAAGGGCACTAAAAGGGAATTATTTAAGTCGGTAAGGAATTTTTGCTCCTTTTGGGATGGTATGTATGTATTCCTTCCGGAATTCGGGGTTTCGCATCATGCAATAGGCTGCGTCATCCTTCTTGTAAGCATTATGCTTCCCCATGCGCTTCCAGATGGTCTCCAGGGGCTCTTCGGAGACATTGCCAAAAGATAGTGGGGTGTATGCACAGGGCATTACCTCTCCGTCCGAAGCGACATGCATCCAGCGCCTGCCGGCAAAGCATCCGAATAGTTCAGGCCCCATAAAATAGGGGAAAGCCGTAACTCTCGGACCTTCGGGTTTGCCGTTCATGGCTTTCTGGAAGCTCTGGAGCCTTGAGACATCTTTTTCGCTTATTACCTCGTCCTCATGCTCAAGCCAGCGCCCTACCGCAATGATCTCATAGATTGACATCTCCTTCATTTCCAGATCCGCTGCAAGAGAATAGAACTCCTCAAGGTCATCGATGTTATGCGGAGAAACAACGACAAACATATCCGTAAGAATTCCTGCGGCCTCTGCATTCCTTATCCCGTCAATCGCGTCTTTGTATGCCCCGGTTCGGCCCCTTATACGGTCGTGTTCAGCTTCGAAAGGACTGTCAAGGCTGATCCTTGAGGCGTACAGGCCTGCAGCCTTAAGGGCTTTCGCTCTTTCTTCGGAAAGCTTGAAACCTGAAGTAAAACATGTGGCAATTGCCTTTGTCTTGTCTACCCTGGCAACCATCTCGACGAGGTCGTTTCTGAGCATTGTCTCTCCGCCGTCAAAGGCGACCAGATAGGCTCCAAGGTCAAGGCTCTGGTCAACAGCGGAACAGATCTCATCCAGGGTCAGTTCTTTTTCAGGTTTTATGTCGGCTGCCCCGCAGTGAATACACCTGTTTGGACAGCGGGCGGTTATTCCTATTGAAAACTGATCCGGAACACGTTTCTTCCTTATGGCAGCAATTTCAGCACTTATGACCCGGCTGAAAACAGGGCCCGGGATGGGGGGAATCCAGGTAGAAAATATAATCTCTTCTTCGCTTATTGAAATGGGTTTTTCTTCCGCAAAGATGTTATTTATACGTTTCAGAAAGGGTTTTGCAAGGTGGGAAAGAGGGCCCTCTGCATCGAGCACCATCTTTTCATTTTCCGTGCTGGCGTTTACCTTAATCACCGGGCTATCATATACTCGCATGGATACACCTGATAAAGTTAGTGTCAAAAGCTGAAAACTTTTAGGGTTTAAGTAAGCAACTAAATGGTATCGTTTGTGGCATTTTAGATCCAGAAATTCGACAGAGTCAATTCATTTTTCAGGATGAGCGGGATTAAATCAGACATTCTCAAGCATGTCTACGGTTATATAATCCGTTATCTGGAAAAGCTTATCCCTTGCCGGACATGCTCTGAATGTTCCCAGGGTTTCTTTTGCGGCACTAACGTGCTGTCTTACAGAATTTATGGACTTTTCCAGGGCTTCTTCCTTTGGCATGTTCCTCATGTAAATGTGCGGCAGGGTTTCAGACGTGAATTTGGACTCCTTGCCCTCGACAACTTCCAAAAATTCAAGGATGTCATCAACAATCTGGTATGCAGTTCCCAGGGAATTTCCAAAGAAGCTAAAACGCTCCGCAAGAGCCTCATCAGCTCCTCCGGTATATGCTCCGATGGACGCACTGATTGCAAATAGGGAAGCCGTCTTTCTATATATGCATTTAAAATAATCGCTCTCTCCGAAGTTATCGTCATCAAGCCTCAGGTCAAGGACTTCTCCTTCCGCCATATCCATCCCGGCTTTTCCGAAATCTCTAATGACCTTTTCCCCATAAGGGGAAATGAAAGCAATCGATTTTGCAATAAGATAGTCCCCACAGAGCAGGGCTCTGGAAGGCCCGAATTTTTCAGGTGCAGAAGGCAGGTTCCTCCTTATTAGCCCCTGATCCAGCAGGTCATCGTGGATTAAGGACGCCGAATGCATCATTTCAACAGCAAGGGCAGCATCAAGGCTCCGGGAATATGAGCCTGAGCAGATCTCACTGGCCAGAAGCAGGATAATTGGCCTGATTCGTTTTCCACCGGAATGACAGACATGTTCAACCATTTTTTTTAAGCTGGAGTCCTCTATCCGGGCAATTGAGTCCTCGAGCCCGGCTTCGACATATCTGTATTCTTCCCACTCTTCAATATTCATCAATATTACTCCGTATACTTTGACGGGCATCCGGTAATGATCTTATTTGCCTCGAACGTAGATTCGGAAATCATTGTTCCGCTGACGGTTACCTGTTTTCCTTCGGCAAGATTGGAAGGGAGGTCTCCTACATAGTTCACATGTATCTTAAGGTTTTCATCATTTTCGTCTTTCAGCTCAAATGATGTTACTCCAGGAGCCTTTTCAAGGCTTCCAGCTTCTACGATTCCGACGGCATTTACATTCTGCCCGGCATAGCCCTGAGGGTTAGAGAGCAGCTCAGATACTGCCAGGTATCCTTCTGAAGAGTCGACTCCGTATAACCCTATAAGGAGCACACCAGCAATAAAAGCAACTGCAAGCAATGATTTCTTTTTTTTATTCATTTTAAAACCCCGTATGGCTCGATCATTACATTAACCTTTTGTTGAACTCCGCATACGTCTTGAGTAATGAAAGGAGGTAGGCAAATATGAGTATCCAGCTAATTGCAAACGCCAGAATAAAAGGTTCCATTTGTATCACATCTCTGCGCTATCAGTTTCTTCAGCCCGGTTTTGAAGCCAGGGCGGGGTCGAGGAAGAAAGCTGGTTTTGAAAACTTATGTCTAGCTCTATATAAGAGTATATATTCCTTCTCAGAGAAATAAGATTCCTGGGAGAAAGCGGGTAAAATCCTATTTTTATTCGCAACAGTAAAAATAATAATAGTGATTTTTATCTTAAGTGTGAAATATTATTTCTAATGTATTATATTATCCTCTCTATATTTATAAACTCAGAAATTTTGCAAAGTAGATGCCTGAAGAATAGGTGATTTTCTTCCAAAAAGTAGCAAAAAAAGATGATTTTAGCTGGAAAGTTCGTCTCAAACCTAACTAAAATTATCCTGTTGTTAAATCTGTATTTAGGGGTTTTAACTCTAAAACATTCATGTCAAAAATCCATTTTCAGGCTACCAGGGTTAACAATAAAATAAAACGGCTCGTATAAAATTTAACTATATTTCATGATGTTTATCGTGATAATTCGACTGGTGCTTTCAATTGTTTTCTAAACGTTTTCTTTTGCACGATTCAATAATATTAATCCTATGCAGTCTCGCAGTCTCTTTTGCCTACTGGATAGTCAGTTAGTCCTTATTTATATGTCCATTTATTTCTTCCGGGATGATCGCCCGACGGGACTGTAGGAGCACATTCTAATATTTGGATTGGAAGGTGATTGCAGAAGGTTTTCAGGGTCATGCATAAGTCGAGAGCTTTTTCTACCTGCGACAGGCAGCTTATATCCTGGCGCAGCGCAGGGGAGAAATCCGAAAGGTCATTTTCAGATATTCTGAATAATATTTATCAGCCGATTAATCAGATTGTTGAGAATCAAGAAGGAGAATATTAAGGGCTAATTCTGAGAGTTTCTAATTAAGAGAGGGGAAATAGGAACTAACCCGGGAGAGTTTCATAAAAATAGGGTAAATTATAGTGAAGGGAAAAGAGATCTTCTGTACTAATTCTTGAGTACATGAAAAAATGCCGGATGTCAAGCGAAAACATTATATTTAACAAATACCTCTAAAGGTGTTGCAGTTTGCGTTGATGGTCTAGTGGCTATGACTTGGGCCTTCCAAGCCCAAAACCCGGGTTCGAATCCCGGTCGGCGCATTTAACCTTTTTCGAATAGTTTTAAAATTTCTTTTTTCTTATTTTACCAGAAACAAAGATGCTTTAGTGCGAGGGTTGCCCAGCCAGGTCAAAGGCGATGGGCTTAGGACCCATTTTCGTAGGAATTCGTGCGTTCGAATCGCACCCCTCGCATTTACTTTTACAGGATTTTTTTGCAGGATTCTTTTTTACAGGATTTTTTACAGGATTTTTTACAGGATTTTTTACAGGGTACAGCATCTTCGTTAAATCCTTTTACGGATTTGTTTCCCAATTTGTTTTCCATACACTGACTATTTTCCATTTCCACTGGCCCTTTTTTTCCATTTTCTCAGGCCATGGCTGAACATTTTTCGGGCTCTCATACAATTAAGGGTTGCTGAAGAGTTTGATCAAAAACGCCGTCTTAACTTTCCTGTCGGGGTTCCAGAGAGTTTCCGAAAAGTCCGTACTTTTTCAGCATCTTTTCAACATAAAGCCAGAAAAATCCTACCAGGCAACCTATAAATGCGCCTACAATCACATCCGAAGGGTAATGGACTCCTATAAATATCCGGCTCAAACTTACGGTAATCGCAAAAGCCCAGACTAAAAGTTTATACTTCCCTGCTCTCGGATGCAAAAAGGTAGCCAGAGCAAAGGACATAAGAGAATGCCCGCTCGGCATCGAATATCCTGTGGTACAGGTCACAAAGCGGACGTCTTCAGGTCTCGGGACTTCAAAAACAGGCTTTAGAGCCAGGGCTAGAGCCCAGGCCGATACGAGTAAGGCAAGGAAAAGGATCGTTTCCTGCTTGCCTCTGTAATAATAAAGTGCAGCAATAATCAAAAAAAGAAAATAATCAAATTTAAGGCTTACAAATAACATGAATGGATCCAGAAAGGAAAAAGAGTTCAGAAACATCAGAACATAATAATCAAACTGAGAAAACATTGACAAGCAGGATCACTCCTTAGCTTTGCCGAATACCTGGGCTAAAACCGATTATCTTTAATCAATTTGTTTATTTTCGGATTTCAAACTATCTATTTTTTTAAAGAACCTATTTTCTGCGTATGCTTTTCTCTTACGGAGTTTTTCTTGCAAAGTATCTCTCCGAACCGGAATGCTCGGCAAGTTTTCCGCCTTCGAGTACGGATACCGAACCGTGTCCGCAGCAGATGAGGCATTTCTTACCTTTTTTTAAGAGCCTGTTCTCAAGTTCGAGTATCAGGGACATGAGGGCGTTTCGTTCTTCTCTTGCAAGGGTGCTGTCTACATTTACCGATGTCATGAGATAATCAGCAAGGACATTGTACTCCGTCCTCTCCTGGCTCAGGCTCCTGAAGTTGATCACCGCGTCCTGGGGAAAGACAAGCCCTTCTTCCGGGCACAGGTAAAAGATTTCCCCATGCATGTGCCCTCCCAGGCCCTGGAGGGCTTCAAACTCAAGGTCCCCTATCCTGAAGCGAGCAATAAGCGGAAAAGCTCCCCTTTTCTCGACTTCTTCAGCCTGAACCGGGATCTCAGGGAAAAGGATCACATTTGAAGGAGGGGTGAACCTTGAAAAGAGGTTAATCATTTTTGTATAGACCTCTTCCAGGATACAGCCCTGATTGCTGGACCCATAAGCCCTGCTGGTTTCCCGCGTAATTTTCAGGGTTTCCTCATTGAGGTAAGAAGGGGCGGAAAAATAGCCTGCAGCTCCGCAGTGGTCCGCGTCTGCATGGGTAATGTAGATCCTTTTAAGGAGGCTCAAATCCCCAAGCCCGTAATGCTGGAGCATATTCACGACATCAGGCTGATATATCCCATAGCCCGTATCGATCATGACTCTTTCGTCAGGAGTATCGAAAAGATAGATATTTCCTCCGCAGGGGAGCTGGAAGCAGAAAAGTTCAACTCCGTCCTTTACCCTGACCCTCTGCACATCAGCATAAAAGCCTTCTCCTGAAGTCCGGCTGAGAGTTTCCCCGACTTTGAGAATGTTTTCAAAGACCTCGGCAGGATCTTTCCGCAGGTTTGAGAGCTCCTGAGCGATATGGTTGATATCGTGCAGAAACTTCATTAAAAAGGCATCTTCTGCGTTTCCGACGTAGTTCCTCAATTTCTGGGCAAGCCGGAGGTAAAAAACCGTATCATCAAGCTTTTCTCCCGTCGTATCGTACTCCACAATCTCAAGCCTGTACTTTGATTTGAGCTGGTTCAGGAGCGCATCTATAAGGCCGGCATTTTCAATGTTCAGGCTCACGACAAGCCTTTCGGGGTGCTGCCCCCGGTCATCGAAATCAAGGAATGTGATATTTGCCCCTGAAGAAGTGGTGTGGTTCAGGACATCAAATAAAGCTCCGGGGCAGTTCGGAAGATATACATTGAATTTCAGAAACGCCACAGGCTGCAGGGAAGTCTGAAGATACCCTATTTTTTCCAGCTCCTCAAGGATTTTCTGATAAGCCTGTGGAGCCGCCGTCACTTCGAAAAAGACGGTGTTCCTGTCGATCCTCCGGTCATACTGGATCCGGTTGATGTTTCCTTCATACCGCGTGATAATCTCGGCTGCTCTGTGCAGGGCTCCGGGCTTATCCGGCATGCAGGCGATAAAAGAGAATTGTTCCATGAAACATCCCCTGATCAGATAAAAACCGTTTTTCTGGTAATTTAGATAAAATCCTGCCTTACTTTAAACTTTCCTGTTTCTGTAAAAAAGAAGAACTAAAGAAAAGTAATAATTAGGCACTAAAAATAATTCAATGTCCAATATAATTCATCACCCAATAATAATTCAACACTCAAGTACAACAGCCCGGAGCCCAAGCGTCTCAAAAACTTCTTTGATCTCCGAAAGAGGATTTTCTTTTCTGTAAAAAAGGTGAGATCTACAGGTACAGTCCGTGCATCCGAAGCCCTGAACCGAATTTCCTCCAAGCCTGCGGGAAAGTTCGCACTCAAGCCGGGAAGAAGTGCCGGCACAAACTGCCCATGCCAGTCTGAATGAAGAGTTCAGATGGAGATAATCAACATGCCATCTGGGATTTTTATCCTTCTTTGAAGAAAGGTCGATATGCCTTTTGACTCGCTTCATGCCCCCGGGTCCGAGGGCCGAGCCTGTGTAGATATGAAAACCTTCCGAAAACGAAAAAGTACCTTTTTTCCCGACTTCAATCACGCAATCCCGGTTTTCGAATACCAGGCAGTAAACTCCTTTTTCGGAAAAGTCCATTTTCGGAAAATCCATTTTAAAAGACCTCTGGTTTTAAGATCTCACTTCATCTCTGATCTCATTTCATTCCGGAAACCTGAAAATACTTTTCAAGCAGAGGCGTAACCATTTCTTCCAGTTTCTCTTTTTCCTTCAGGGCTTCAACCCAGGAAAAAGGCACTGCTTCAATTCCAAGCCTTGCTCCCAGGATCCCGCCTGCAACACTTCCCACTGAATCCGAATCTCCGGTTATGTTCACCGCAATCTGAACGGCTTTTTTGTAATCATCAGGATATCTCAGGATGCAGAAATAGGCAAGGGCAAAGGTTTCATCCGCATACCATCCCTGACCTATTTTCTGGAGAGCCTCTTCATCACTCAAATTACTGTGAGCAAGCTCATAAGAGGCTTTCAGAGCTTCCGTAAACTCGTCAGAAATACCTTCCGTTATCTGTAGAAGGGGCAAATACATATCTTCGGGGGCTATCCCGTCAAGAGCCAGTTTTACAGCATATGCTCCCGCAACGGATGCAGCGTCTGCGGTCGGGTGGGAATGGGTAATCCTGCCGGAGAGCGAAGCTGCTTTAATCAGTTTTTCAGGATCGTTTCGGAAAATAAAGCCAAGGATTCCAACCCGCATGAGGCTTCCACATGTTTTTGAGTTTATTCCTGACTTGCTCCAGGGAATCCCATCTCTTAGATTAAGAGCTGCACCTCTGGTTGTCGCTCCTGCCCCGAGATCGGGTTCATTCAGCCACAGGACAAGTTCCTCTGCAATCCTATCCATAAGTCCGGGAAGTTCAAGTTCTGCTCCATTCAGGAGGCCTCTGGCAAGCACAAGCATCAACTGGGTATCATCGGTCCAGGGGGATTCCGGAGGAAGCTCAGAAATTCCACCTTCTCCGTATTTCTCCTTTATCAGATCAAGGGTCAGATGTTCTACAGGGCGGCCGAGAGCATCTGCGCAGGCTGTGCCGAAGAGGTAGCCTCGAAGTTTGCTTTCAAGGTCAGGAGTAACTTGCATGTTTCCTGTACTCATGGTTTCAATTCCATAATTCAAACAAGAAATGCGACTATTCATGAATGATTAAGTTTCACTCAGATAGGTTTGAGTTCCACAATTATATTAAATTGTTGCTTACCAGCAAAAGAAAGGAAGACCAATAAAAGTGGTTAGAGAGTTTAAAAAGAAAAAACTCAATAGAAAAGTTCTTTAGCTGGATAGAGTCATGCAAAAGATTTCCAAAACATGAAATCAAAGAAACATCATCCTACAGGTTGTAATCTTAGCGGCAGTAATAAGGTTAAATCAAGTTTTGGGGTGAGCTATATATTAAATTAATTTTGCATTATTTTCAAGTCATTTTTTTGCCAAATCTATATAGTATTGAATTTCTTTTTCCGAGTATCTGGTTTTAAGTTTATTAGATACATTTTTTGCATCGGAGTTTGCCAGGTCCCGATTATTAACCACATTGGCTTCATAGTAAAGCCAATATATCAGGTCTTCACTCATTCCTAGTTTAAAGAAATCGGACTTTTCAATGTTGTATTTGATGTTTTCATTTAGTTCGTCTTTAGCTAAGGATAAGATATCTCTAACTTTTTTGTAGATCCATTCTTCAATCGTGCTTGTGAACACTCCTGCAAAAATAGAGAATAAAAACACAAAATGAGCATCCGGAATTGTATTGAGTCCAATAAATTCATTTACCCTCGAAAGAATGGCATAAATAATGAGGTAAACACCTGATATTGCTATATATGGCGCTATAATAATTCTTCTGGTGCACTCCCACACAATACTCTTCTTTGTATGTGCAGGAAGCAACTGAGTAAACATTTGCTCTATAGTCAGCATAAGATAAGAAAGAACTCCAATGGTCACCCCAATCACTATATAGGTAGGAAATTCCAGAAAATTAAGATCAGAAATTACCACTGTTTCAATATTTTCACATGCAAAGTAACATGCAATAAGTGACCATGAGAGAATTGTAATTATGGTTATGAAAGCCTTTATTAGTCCAAAAATTTTAGATATTGTATTAGAGCAATCTTCCCATTTTTGAGCAAATGACAATTTCTTACAGGAATAGAAATATAAAAGCAGAAATACTATCACCAGAAAGATTAAAAAAAATAGGCTTACATAAAAAAACATTCTGTGACTCCAATCTGACATCAGAAATAAAAACGGAATAAATATAGATAACAAAAATAAGATAAAAACAAGCTTCATTTTTTCGGAGCTTCCGCATAACCAGCACACATACAAGAGAAAACCCAGATATATAGGTAAGAAAAAAATCCAGATATCATAACCAGTACTCGGAATAAGGGTAAATTCTAATTTTCGAATTCCGGAATTTTCATTGAAGATTGTAACGGTCTTTGATTCATTCTGATAATTTCTTGCCTGAATTGAAAAATCATATGTCCCAGGATTTATTTGAGCTATTGATTTTCCACTTCGATTTGTGAAAAGATGTTTGCCCTGACTAGCAGGGGTCTCACGTGATTTAAGAATTATTGTTGCCTCTCTGATAGGATTATCATTTATATCATGCACAAACATTTCCATTTGTAAGAAATTGGCAGAACTCGATTCATTCTGAGAAAGAGCCTGAGAAGCAGAATTATTATTTGATTCAGCTAAGGCACAGTTTATTGAAACAATAAGAAAAAATGTTATGCAAATTGAAGCGAATATTTTCATTTTAGTCCCTCTGGAACATATTAGACTAATATAAAAGCGTTAAATAAGGTTTGAAGCATAGGTTTTGATATAAAATCTCTGCAGCAGTGAAGCAACAAAAATCTAAGATTTGTCAGCATAAACGCTGACTCTACATCCCGCTTTTGATAATATGCTGATACCAAAAATCAGATTCGTGTCATTAAATCTCTAATTTGGAATAATTGATCTTCCAATTAGGAAAATAATTCTGAAACCTATTGATAGAAAAATGAAGTTGGTATTGGGATAGGTTCAATAACTATCTAATTATTTTGTTATGGATGCCTAAAAAACTCTCTATCGATTTTACATTGACCCCGATAATGAATGGATTTTCGAGGGGAGTTGTTACTGATATAGTATCCTCTGCATCCATTTTTACTTCAACAGATAATCCCTTCTTCTGATCATTCGTGTCACGTTGCCTCTGCGTTAAAGGGGATACAAAGTTAAACAAATTTCGTACAACAATGTCAAGAGCCTCGGGTTGGAATGTATCTTTGGTTACCGACGGCCCAGAGATCTTTGTTGACATCCCATCCGCAACGATTACGCTATAACAGATACGCTTCATATTACCGGACTCACCAAATGTGTTTTCCCAAGTCGGAGCTGCCTCCTTCCACACTGAATTACTATTGTTCTTGAATGCCAGTTTCAGCGCAGGATGGTGATACCAAGGTTTGAATTTATCAAAGTCTAGATCAGCACTAGGCTCGGAAAGAGGTGGGGCCATAAATTCTATGATGTGTTGAAAGGTAATCGTGGTAATCGTATTAGAATTCAACAATGTGCCTATGAGATTCTGTGCAGAAGCTGCTAATTTAGTACTATGAGCATTCGACAAAGTAGAAAAGGAGGTCTGAGATACCCGTCCTTTAGCCCAAGATTCCGAAACGTTGCTTGATTCTCGCGCACATCTAAAAGTGACCCTTGCCTTCGGAGCAGAACGGAGTTTTTCAATAAGTTCCTCTATTGAACCATCATAAGCTTTCGGGGTGAACGAACCACCTGCATCGTTCCATTTCTTAATTGCTTCAACAACAGGAAAGTTAATTGAAACTTCCAGTTCCTTTAATGCTTCCTTTGCTTCATCTTGTGACAGTCCTGACATCCGACCATGAAAATACCCCAGATTCTGTCCTTTAGGCGTGACGGGAAATGACCCGGATTCTGTAAAATCCTTCAATTGTAAATAAAGATCCATCACATCCTCAAATCCATTGTTTTCTTTTCCCAATAATTTATTACTAGACTCATCACAGCTAATGAAGAAATTGTGAAGTTGCGATGGATTATAAGGCATCAGATTATTGACGACCGCACTATAGTTAATGAAGAAATTGTGAAGTTGCGATGGATTATAAGGCATCAGATTATTGATGACTGCACCGTAGTCAGTAGAAAAGCTGTTATGTTGTGAGGGATTGTAAAAGTGATTGATGGACAAAGGTGGAATACTGTCAAAGATCTCCCAGAGGCAATCAGGATCAGATCCTAGGGGCATACAACCCTGTACAAGCTGGAAAGTTTGCGGGTTAATATTGAGATCACGCGTAATGGCGTGATAATACTCTTCAGTAAATGTATCTACTTTTCGGATAAGTTTAGAAGATATATTCTGATCTTGCAACTGTAACATGGAAAGGTTCTCCTCATAATTTTGTTAGCCATTTATCGCCAAATGTTGGTATTTCAAACCCTTATAATTCAAAAAATAGTGCACAAGGTCATGAAACCTTGTGCTATATGTGTTAGGAATTCCCTGAAACCGATCTTTAGGCAAGCTGCTCGCTAATTACTAGAAAATTAACCGAGAACCTTCTCAATGGGACTGACAAGTACCCCTATTACATTGGGATTTCCTTCTTTACTCGATGAAGTAACTGTAAAAGTTCCATCATCATTAAATTTGACATTATGGCTCCAGCCACCTTCAGCTTCTGCCTTGAAGAAAGGCCAGTATCCAGCTTTTACTGAAGCTTCGATTTCCTGACGATTCTCTTTAGCGATTGATGCTGTCGAAGTCATTGTGGTTTCAATACCATCAGCAACGATGAGAGCAGTGGTTAACCAACGAAGGTTACCCTCGGAGCCAAAAGTGTCATCCCAATTTGGAGCTGTATGCTTCCATACATTGTTGTTATTATTCTCCTTTGCTACCTTAAGAACAGCTGAGTTCCACCAGGGCATGAAGCCATTTAGATCCGAATTAATTTCTGATTTTATAGCATAGGGACTCCCTACAAGAGTGGCTACTTTCTTGTAGGTAACTTTCAGCTCAATTCCTTTAGTTTCAAGATTCTGGGTAAACTTATCCCACTGCCCATTAGCATCGGCCGAAAAGAAACGATACGCACCAGATACACGACCTTTTGCCCAGGAGTGGGATGTATCGCTAGAAGTAGTTTTACTGTTCAATTTTATTATCTTCTGTTGCCCATTATCAATCCTGTCTTTAAGATCCTTTTTCCCTGCGGTGTATCCATATTTTTTCTTCGCAGACTTAAATTGGGCTACAGCCACCGTTACGATGTCCTCCTGACTCATCACCGTAACAGCTTCGTCAAACTTGTCAGTGTCAAGTTTCCTAATGGCCCAATTCTTAAATACCGTTAATAATGCTTCTTTTGGGTTTTCTGAGTCTATTGTAATTCCTGCCCAACTGGAATCAGCCGCCTGGTAGTTTATCCAGTCATTATATTTGTCCCCGAGCACTTTCCTTACACTATCATCGTTTTGAGGTTTGAGATTGTTGATCACTGCTCCATAATTTTCGGCAAGGCTGTTGTGCTGTGCCGGATTAAAATAGTTATTTACTGACACAGGCGGAATAGCGTCGAAGATTGACCAGATTTCGTCCGACGTATTACCTAGACTAGTTGCTCCCTGGGCAAGCTGGAACTGATCTTTGCTTACTCCTAATCCATCTGCCAATGAATTGTACCACATTTTGTTAAAGTTGTCCATAGTATCTTCTGTTGCTGTCATGTATTTCACATCTCCATTTCTTCCAAGATAACACTCGGTTTATTTTGTCAAGAAAAATATTATATCCTCAAAAGAGGAATATGCATCTGAATACCGAGAAACATACTAAATTTTAAACATCTGTATCTATTTGTCCATAGAAGGTTTGATAGTTTTGCAGCGTACATAGCCACGGCTATCCGTTACCTCTAAGCAGTCAATTTCATAATATTGCCAAATAATCAGCTGGATATCATACTAAAAAGCACGAACTTTTACTGCTCACCCCGCTGTCATTTGTAACAAAACTTCCAGCAAAGATCCTGCACTTCGCCTTTTGGCATATCAGGACATTTAGAGCAAGGATATGCAGACTGAACGACTCCGGCCACTCTTGCTGTACTGCTCTTTCTCATAGCAGGTTTTGCTTGTTTGGGTAATTCCAAAAGAATTCCTCCTTATTTTTTTGTTCTTTTCGCTAAACTGCACGATTCTATTGCTACAAAGGCGACTAATTGAAATAAAGTGTCTACTTATTTACCACCTTCCTCGTCGTAGACAACGATTCCAAATTAGTAGGCACCACCCTAGGTGACGAAATCCTAGGGTGGAACGTAATCAGATAGCTCCAGCTTAGTAGACAGACCTAGACCGTACCTTTCCAACTGTAACAGACTCACACCACTCAGATCGACAGTAAAGCGAAACGCTTTTCTGGAGACTTCATGAATATTCTTCTGATCAAAGTACGTCAGTTTCATATCTCAGCAATCCGAATCCAGCCGGAAGACAGGTCTTTGTTCTGTCTCAATACTACCCAGTGTCAGGTTCTCATGAGCCACCTGCTCAGAGTCCGCAAATTGAGGACCTCGATAGCTTGAGCTGGGCTGGCTATAACCTTACTCAAAATTAGAGGCAAGTTCCTTACATCTAAGTCCGAACACTTGCCTCGTATTATGTTGTTTATCTGTATGTTGTTTATCTGGGCGGTTAGTTGGGTACACAGTTTGTAAGGCAATGCTCGTCTATACCGTTTGACCAACAATGGCCTTCGGGACAATGTTGGCCCTGTGGACACCCGCAACGATAAAACTTCGAGGGCGTGATATGACCAGTTGTTTGTCCACTATGCGCAGCATTCCTCTGAACAGGTTTTGCTTGTTTTGGTAATTTCATAATTATTTCCTCCATACCTATTTTCGTTAATTTCCCGTAAAGGGAGCTATTCTGTCGCCACATCGTGGGTTCTTTGAAATAAATTGTCTCTTCTTGTTATCGCCATCCTCGTAGCAGTAATGAAGATTGAAAATCAGTGGGCGCTACCCAAGGTGACAAAATCTTTGGGATGGAACATGATAAGATAGCTCCGGCTTAGTATACTGACCAGGACCGTATCTTTCCAACTGTAACAGGTACCACGTCACTCACATCAACTGTAAAGCGATACACCTTTCTGGCGACAGTAAGACGATTGTGCGGGTCGAAGAATGTCAGCTTCACATCCCAGCAATCCGAATCCGGCCGACAGACAGGGCTTCGTTCTGTCTCAATGCTGTCCAGCATCATGTTTTCGCGAGCTGCCTGCTCAAAGACAGCCACCGCTTGGAATGCGTTTGTCCCGGCAAAGTTCATGGCTCTTTCTGGTGAAGTCTGGCCCAAGTTCATCAACTCGTGATACACACGCTCCGTGAAGTTACGAATGCCTGCTACCCTTTCGGAGTGCGCCTTCAGTGCTTTATCGTCGGCACCTTTGAGCCCCGGACCAGTCACAGCACTTACCAAAGCATCTGTAGACCAGCTGTACATCCCCCGCAATTCCGGTGTAATGATTGGCACTATCTGACCTGAAAGGAGTCTTATTTTTCCTGTAATAACTCCTGGAATCGATACCCTTTCAACTCCCTCCGTCCGTTGTGCTTTCAGAAACTCTCGGAGCCGCTTGTAAGTGGTCGAGGCAAAACCACCTATAGGGCGAATTGCATAAACAGGGGTGCCCTCTATCTCTAGGGTCCATATGACTGACTCCACATACTCGGGATAATTCTCAAAATGAGTAAGTAGTTGCTCAGGATCGTCTGGGTTAGGCCAATCGCCCTCCATGCTCTGGACAAAAGCATCTCGCCGAGCCTCGCTCCCAAAGTCGTAACCTAACATACCAAGAGCATATACCAGGGACTGTTGTCCATGCACAGAACACGCAGCTGGGTGAATCTCAGAGGGTACGACAGACGGTGTAATTACTTCCTGGTTTGATCTCGGTGATTCCGCCGCTAGCACATCAGATGCACGGGTATGGGATACAGCTATGTCAGTACCGTTACTTATCTGGTCGTAAAGCTCGCTCATTTCCTCCGTTTTTATCTGTCTTTTTGGACAATCGCAGGCTTTGTCAAGAAGTTTAGTCATATTCTTCTCCTGTATCTGTTTTCTCGTTTGTTTTTTCTTCTTATCTATCGATAGCTCAATAGAATCAGGATTTTCTAGAACTTTCATTGCGTCCAGGGTAGAATTTCGAGTAGAGGGCGTTGCCATCTCTGGATTAAGTGTTGTAAATTCCGTATTCTGCACTCCGTGAACAGACGGTTTTTTGGAAGATTCCGCCAGTCTTATACTCGCACTCCCCTGAATTTGTTGTACCGAATTATTACTATCAGTCACAGCTTGCTGTTTTTTCGTGACAAGATTATATGCCCCTCCAATGTTGAGACGACCTCTTAGATAGCGAGAACAATCTAAACCTTCGGAAGGGAAACAAGGGTGAGAGCTCCGGAGAATCGCTTCCCGCACGGCGAAAGGATCAGGTTTGTCTCCTCTTTGTATCTGGATGCTCAACAACAAAGCAACAATACCAGAAACGATAGGAGTGGCAAAGCTGGTACCACTTCTGATGGTAAAACCTCCTCCAGGTGCAGCCCCCAGCAGTTTTTTGCCTAGTGCGAGAATACCATTATTTTGGTACGCCTGCCCCCAATTACTAAAATCGAGTGGCAATCCCTGGGCGTCGATTGCCCCTACCGCAAGGGTCGGGGAAATAGCGGCTGGCACATGGAGACATTGACATCCGTCATTTCCCGCAGCTGCAACGATTAAAACACCGTTTTTGGTGCAGAGACTAACAGCCTTCTTAAGTAGATGGTGAGGCTCACCAGAGAAAACCAGTTCACCGCCACTGATGTTTATGACATGGACCCCATGTTCAACGGCTTGTGTGATGGCGTGAGCGAGATCGATTTGCGAACAGGGAGCAATTGAACCTTTAGGCCCATCCGCAAAAACAGGAATAATGAGTCCACGACAGCCAGGCGAAATACCACGAATAGGGCTGCCATGCTGACCAAATATTAAGCTGGCAACGTGAGTTCCATGTTTCGCAGCTGGTCCATCCTTGGCAACGTCTGAAACTGAAGAATCTAATTGAGTTATATTGGCTTTGTCGAAACACGGGTGGGTAAGGTCGACTGGGCCGTCAAGGACTGCAATGCAAATATTGGAATCTCCTTCAATCTGCTCCATAATCTCTGTTGCCTTCATGATAACCACCTAAAATTTTTACATTGACTGTGCAAGTCTCACAACAATTTTTTACTGCGAATTAAGCTAGAATAGAATACTCAGATAAATATAGGCTACCCAGATAACGTATGTGTATGCCGCACATTATTCGTTTGATATGCGGATGGAAAAGTAGGAATTTAGTTCTAATGTAATTGTTTCTGTTATGTGGTATATAATAAAATACGCAGATAAAAAACGGGTAATTCCCATAATGTATGTATGTATGCGCATAATTCGTTTGATATGCGCATTGAAAAATTATTGATTAGGACTGTATGCACCCGGAATAGAAAATAAAGTACATTAGATACTGTAACTAAATGTGCTTGAGATGGCTGAAGGTTTTAACCCTAATTTGACAGATTCTGTAAATTAATAAAGTATTTTATTACACAAAACACATCGCATCGACACATTACATTTTAGTAATATGGAAAATGTCAAAAAATCATAAGATGCCAGACAAAACTTTGAATTGTATGATGAAAACAGAAGCATGAAGCCCACCTAGACATTATAAACTGTATGCTTCTGTCAAATTTGGGTTTTAAGCATACTGATTACTTAGTTTAACTTCGGAAGTCCTAATAGTTTTAACAAATGTCTGGATTCGGGGTGAATTAGTTTGAAAACACACCGAATTTCTACCACAATTTCACAAAAACACTGGGAATTATTAAAAAAACACGCAGAAAAATATGAAACACAGCAAAAAGCCTTAGAACTTGCACTGGAAAATCTGGAAAATAGTTCAAGACAAATTCCAGAATTAACTCCGGAAGAAAAATATTGGATGCGGCTTAAAAGGGCAAAATCATTGGTTATCATTGAAAAGAATGCCTTTAAATCACTAATAGAAACCGCTGATATTGAACTGCTGAGTAAGCTTTTTATCAGGGACAAAACCATAGAATATACGATTGAGCTCTATTTTCGGAAGTCTCTTGAAGAGTGCAGTCTACAAGAAATTGTAAATGGGTTAGTCATCAATCTCAAGATAACTAATTGGCTCGATACTATAGATCACACAGATTGTGGTAGCTGTTATAAACTGATAATAACCCATGATCTTGGCTTTACTTTTGCCAAACTACTTACAATATGGATTGAAAATATGTTTAAAACTCATGGAATCAATGTAGAGAGCATACATTCCACAAAAACGATCTTCATAAACATATTTAAAAACTAACAATGGATACCCTTAACTCTACCTATCTTAAGGTATCAATTCAATGATTTACTCTGTTTTTGAGTTCTACTGCAAAGCCTAAATACAAATAAAAAAAGTAAAATGAACAATGCCAAAAAAGAGTGTAAAAAGGAAAGTGCTCCGATGGGGATTTGAACCCCAGTCGCAGGAGTGAGAGTCCTGAATGATTGGCCGAGCTACACTATCGGAGCAAGCTGTTAATTGTGTTCTGTCCCTAAGACAGCATACGTTCAAGTGATTTATAAAATATAAACCTTTCGACTGATTTTCAAAAAAATTTGAAGCCGCCGGGAGGGTATTCACCTTTTCCCGGCAGAGAACTGAAGGATAAGTTCCTTCAGTGCAATAGTTGCCTGCTTATCTTTTTTAGTTTGCCTGAACCGGCATTTCCAAAAGCTGCGTCTAAAAGCGATTACACGAACATGGCCTGAGGAATTGTGGGTTCTTTCACGTTTACGACCTTTTCGTAAGCTTTCATGAAGTCTGCCATGGTGATCTCCTTACCGCGCCTGCGGAGTACAAAGATCCCGGCTTCTTTGACAATTACGCTTATTTCTGCTCCGCTCTTTCCGGACATAACCTTTGCAAGCTTTTCAAAGTCCACATCATCGGCAAGTTTCATCTTGCGGGTGTGGATCTTCAGGATCTCGATCCTGCCCTTATCATCAGGGAGTGGGACTTCAATGGATCTGTCAAACCTGCCAGGCCTGAGGAGGGCGGGGTCTAGAAGGTCAATCCTGTTGGTTGCCGCAACCACCTTTACGTTGCCTTTCGGGTCAAAACCGTCCATTTCGGCAAGGAGCTGGAGCATTGTCCTGTTTACCTCGGCTGAACCGCTGGTACCGTCGTAGGTCCTCATGCTGCCCACAGCATCGATTTCGTCGATGAAGAGGATGCTTGGGGACTTGTCCCTTGCAAGCTGGAAGATGTCCTTGACGAGCCTTGAGCCTTCCCCGACGAACTTCTGGACGAGGTCGGAACCTGACATCCGGATGAAAGTGGCTTTTGCCTGAGAAGCTATGGCTTTTGCAATCAGGGTCTTTCCGGTGCCGGGGGCTCCGTGAAGCAGAACTCCGGAGGGAGGTTCGATTCCCAGGTCCTCGAAAAGTTCGGGTTCGGTAAGTGGAAGTTCCACACTTTCCCGGACTTCCTGAAGCACGTCATCCAGCCCGCCAATCATGCTGTAGTCCACGCCTGGGGAGTTGATAAGCTCCATAACCTGGGCTCTCACATCGGCAGCCCTGCTTACTATGGAGATAATTGAGTAAGCTCCGTTTACGGCAACCCTCATTCCGGGCTCTATTTTTCCGAGGCACTCTTCCGGGATCTGCGTGAGGACTTCCTGGTTGTTGCCGTGCTGCCTGATGAGGGCAATTTCCCCGTTTACCTCAAGGATGGTTGCAATGAAAAGCGGAGGTTCGGTAAGCTGTTCCAGGTGAGCTTTTAATTTATTAATCTCCTGAAGGTGCCTGCCTGTGGCCACGCTGGCTTCAAGGAGCCGTGCCTTCATATTTTCGTTCTGGACTTTTAGTATCTCGATTTCGGTTAAGAGGGATTTCACATCCTCGGGACTGATCTCCCCGCACTCAAGCTGAAATTCTACCCTGGACTTAATATCTTCCAGGGAAGATCTTATGGCACTGTCGTCTGACATTTGAAAACACCTGTTTTGTCGATAAAATTGATCTGGATATCCTGTTTTCAGGTTAATTTGATTCTAAACGTGTGTTATATGGTTGATTTGAAGGTGGAAGGTTCACAAATTAATTTGGTTTGCAGGTAAGGATCTGCAGCTGCAGGCTTCTGGCAATTGCCCTGCAGGCTTCTGTCCGGATTATGCAAGTCTTCCGGGATCTGCCTCCGCTCCTTCAGGACTTTTACAAAAGAGCAAAAGCCTGAAAATGGGCTCCAGGAACAGAATGATACTTTAATGACTATTGTCCTCAGGAGGGCAATTGCATGCTGCCCGTACAGGCCTTCATACATATGCCTTTTACAGGACAGCGTACACATATCAAAGGTTAAAATGCAATTGAAGAGGTTCTTATCGTATTCACAGTATATATAAGATGCCGGGAATAATTATACGTACTTAAATATAAAAAGGATATATATAAGTTCCTGCAATACCTGCAGCCCGTTGACAACCCCTTTTTAATTACTGTCTAATACTCACTTAATATACATCAGCTTTTTTGTTTCTTTCAGACTTTCTATTTTTTTCCTTTCTATTAATCATACAATTGCCACTTTTCAATGTCCCCGCATTTCTCCATGATAGAGCCTGAATTCAAGACGTAGAGGCCGAAAATTCCGGCATTTTTATATTTCTCTGCCCTGCGGAATAAGTAGTATAAGAACCTTTCGTTAGAGCTGTGCAGAATTCAGGGCTGAAAAGAGACAAATTAGCATAAATAGTTGAAATTAGTCCTTCACTTCATCACATTGTAGATAATTTATCCCTACTTTATTTATAATTCTCCATTATAGATAATATAAAGTATAAACTCGTCTACATGCCTAAAAAATTCAAAGGATAGATTTAATAATAAAAGCATAATATCATTCCACATGCGTGCATCAGAAGATTTTCTAAGAGTAGGTGCAACAGTCACATTTGTTGGCTTTATTATAGTATTGTTAGGAATTGCTCTCACAATGTTACAGCATCCCGCAAGCACTCAAATGGGCGGCCTTATTATGCTCGGTCCCATCCCGATAGTATTCGGCTCTGCTCCTGAAATTACAACAAATATGCTTGGACTCGGGTTATTAATAACGATTCTTTATCTATTCCTGTGGAAGACGAAACGTTGATTGGAAACTTACTTGTTTTGACTGGAATTTTCATAATACTCTTCGGGTTTTTAATGCTTATAATCGGAACAGCCGTAGGCCTGCGCGAGAATTCCGAACCTGGAAATGAATATTCAAATAGAAGGGACCGGTTCGGAATGGAAGCTGATTCGGGAGATTCTTTCGGTTTTGAAGGCCCCGATAATAAAGCCCCTCATGCAGAAAAAGCTGAATCAAGGATAAGGGGTGGAGGAGTAATTATGCTCGGCCCGATCCCAATTATCTTCGGAAGCGACGGAGATAGTGCAAAGACAGCAGTGATCCTTGCGATAATCCTGATGGTTCTCAGCCTGCTTCTTTTCAGAGGTATGATCTTCTAACGATTCTAATATATTCTAAACCAAAATATTCCAAAATAAACGATTCTAAATTTGTTTTCATTTACATTCGATCATTCATTTACTCTGTTTCGCTCTGTTTTCAAAGGCGCGGAATTTAAACTACCCGCTCCTTTCTCTTATTGTTTAATCATGTAGCCTGGCTGTTGCCTCGTGAAACGTATTGCTTCACGGCATGTTATTGGTTCATGACACGTATTGCTTCTTACGCCCTGCCTCTCCTACCAACCGTAGCCTCCCCGTAGTACCAGCCTTCTATCCACATGAAAAATAAGACCTTGAAGGATTCAGGGTAAAGAATCTCCGGGCAGGATGCAAATAAACCGGACAAAACCTTATTAAGGTTAAGCCCGATTCAGGGCTTATGTTTACGATAATCACAGGCGCGCAGTTCGGTGACGAGGGAAAAGGCAAGATTGTCGACCTTCTTGCAAAAGACTATGACATTGTTGCCCGTTTCCAGGGTGGGAACAACGCAGGCCATACAGTCAGGGTAGGAGATGAGGTCTACAAACTGCACCTGATCCCCTCAGGCATCCTGCTTGATGCCAGGGTCCTGATCGGGCCTGGGGTTGTCCTGAACCCTGAGGTTTTAGCCGAAGAAACCGCAATGTTTGAAAAGCACGGGATAAAGGTCGACGCAGGGAAACTCGGGATAGATGCAAAAACAAGCATCATTATGCCCTACCACATAGAAATGGACGGGCTCAGGGAAGCTGCAAGGGAAACGAAAATAGGGACCACAAAGCGCGGAATCGGCTATGCTTATATTGATAAGGTAGCAAGGGACGAGATCCGCATGGCTGAACTTGTGGACAAAGAGCGTTTCCTGAAAAGGCTTGAAGAACTTGCTCCCCAGAAAGAAAAAGAAATAGAGGCTATGGGGGGAGACCCGAAGATCGTCAGAGACCCGGTCCTCATAAAAAAATACCTGGAACTGGGCGAACAGTTTGCTTCTTATGTTACGGATGTTTCCAGGGAAATCAATCAGGCTCTTGACGAAGGAAAGCATGTCATGGCTGAAGCTGCCCAGGGCACCCACCTTGATGTGATACACGGGACCCAGAAATTCGTAACTTCTTCTTCCACAATTGCAGGTTCTGCATGTGCCAACCTCGGAGTGGGCCCGACAAGGGTGGATAATGTTATTGCCATAGTAAAAGCCTATATCACAAGAGTAGGGGAAGGCCCCCTCCCAACAGAGCTTACCGGGGAACTGGGAGAACAGATCCAGAAAGCCGGCGGAGAGTTCGGGACAACCACGGGCAGAGGCAGAAGATGCGGCTGGTTTGACCTTCCACTCCTTAAAAAGGCTATTGCCCTTAACGGATATACGGAAATTTCCCTTACCAAGCTGGACGTGCTAACAGGGCTTGACCCTCTCAGAATCTGTGTCGGATACAGGTATAAGGGAGAAGACCTGGACTATCCTCCTGAACTTACCGAAGACCTCTGGGAGTGCAGTCCGGTATATGAAAACCTGCCGGGCTGGAAAACCGACCTGACCGAAGTAAAAGCCTATGGTGAGCTTCCGGAAAATGCCCAAAACTATATCAAAAGGCTTGAAGATCTGATGAAAGTCCCTATCAACTATATCTCTGTGGGTCCGGGAAGGGAACAAACCTTTAAAAAAGAATAATGCCATTTAGTAAACCTGCCCGGCAGATTACCGAAAAATGTATATATTAACCAATAAATTTATCAACCCCATTTTCCAGTTTAGACTAAAATCATATTAACCGGCATTATCGGGCCTTCCGGCCCAAATTTTAAGAGTCCGTAGCCAGCTTAAATAACCAGCAATGGACTTCTCGGAAGAGCATAAGAGTTACCTCTTTTCGAGAACAAGAGTTACATTCCTGACAGATTCGGGGGGAAGAATCGGCGCTATCGCCCGAACCTGCAAAACTAATGGAATTCGCATAAGGAGGAGAGCATGACAACAGTATTTGATGTCCCTGCAATGGAAATGATCGAAAAGCTTGCAGGTATTCTTAAAGAAAATGATAAGATCGTTCCCCCTGAATGGGCAGGGAACGTGAAAACCGGGGTTCACAAAGAACTTCCCCCGACCAATGAAGACTGGTGGTACATCAGGTGCGCAGCAGTCCTGAGAAAGATCTATACCGATGGACCAATCGGAATCGAGAGACTCCGATCCGTATACGGGGGTAAGAAGGACAACGGTTCCAAGCCTTTCCACAAGGCAAAGGGCAGTGGTTCTGTTGCCCGAAAGACCGTACAGCAGCTTGAAGCTGCAGGCTTCTTGCAGAAGGTAAAGGACGGAAGAACAGTATCTGCAAAAGGACGTTCCATGATGGATAACGCAGCCCACGAACTTAAGCTTGAGCTGCTCGAAAAGATCCCGGAACTTGCAAAATACTGAGAATGAAGATCTTTCAGAAAGGGACCTGAGAATTAGGATCCCCTTTCATATATATTACTAACAATATTCCAGAAAACCGGTTTTTTCGGTGATTGCCATGTCTAATGATGACGAACTCGAAGAAATCCGAAAGAGACGGCTTGCAGAAATCCAGAGACAGCAGGCACAGCAACAGCCTTCTGACGTGCAGGCAGCTTACCAGCAGGAGCAGGCAAGAGCTGAAATGGAAGCTCAGAAGCAGGCTATCCTGAGGCAGATCCTGACCCCTGAAGCAAGGGAACGCCTGACCACTCTTAAGATGTCAAGGCCGGCCCTTGGGGAACAGCTTGAGATGCAGCTGATTTCACTTGCCCAGAGTGGAAGGATCCAGGCTCAGATCGATGATGAGCAGCTGAAAACACTCCTGATGCGGATGCAGCCAAAGAAACGCAAGACGTCCATAACCCGGGTTTAAGCACAATGAAAGTATCAGTCCTCTTTAGTGGAGGAAAGGACAGTTCACTCTCTGCCCTTTTGCTGGAACCTTTTTTTGAGGTCGAACTCGTAACCTGTAACTTCGGATTGCTCCCTACAGGAGAAATCGCAGCCAAAACTGCTGAGGAGTTACATTTTCCGCACAGGGTCCTTTCTCTTGATCGAGATGTCCTGGAAAAGGCATACGAGCTGGTACTCAAAGAGGGGTTTCCGAGAGGAGCTATCAATTATATCCACGAAAGAGCTGTTGAAACGCTTGCTCTGGACCCGGCAGTTAAACTGATTGCCGACGGAACCAGGCGGGATGACAGGGTCCCGGTGCTTTCGATCTCACAGGTGAGAAGCATCGAAGATCGGCTGGGAGTACAGTATTTTTGCCCCCTTAAAGGCTACGGCAAAAAAGTTGTGGATTCTCTTGTCGGGTCTTACCTGAATGTCGAACAGGGGCCGAGTGAGCGCACCCAGAAAGCAGATTACGAAACCGAACTCAGGGAGTTAATCCGGCAAAGACAGGGAGAAGCTGCAATAAAGGAACTGTTTCCTGTTCATTTCCAGTCCCATGTGCTTTCCAGGAAGAAATTTCCTTAAAAAGGAAGCAGGTGCGTTTGAAAACTGGAAGCCTCCCTGAAGGGGAAAATTCTGGAATAAAGATTTATAGAATAATCGAGTTATATTCAACCCCTATACTGCTGCAGATTAACTATAAACCATCATAGAATTTACAGGATATGGTTTAACATACCTGCCGATTCGTTCAGGCATGGTAGAGCCGCAATTACGTAAGGGTTGAAATCACAATCAGCTAATTACCGGATATAACTGTAAATTAACAGAATTAGATTACTTACAGGTCAACAGGTGTGATCCACTTGAGTCATAACATGAAAGGACAGAAGAAGCGTCTTGCAAAGGCGCACAAACAGAATACGCGAGTCCCAGTGTGGGTTATTGTGAAAACTAACCGGAAGGTAGTAAGTCATCCCAGGCGCAGACACTGGAGAAGAAGAAGCCTGGATGTGAAATAAGCGAGGACGGTGGGAAAAAATGGCAGACGACATGGTCAAAGAACAGATATACACTATTCCCCTCAGAGAGGTAAGGAAAGTCCCTGCATGGAAAAGAGCCAGCAGGGCAGTTACTGAAGTAAGGGGTTTTCTCGTAAGGCACATGAAAACCGAATCCGCGCAGGTTAAGCTGGACAAATCCATCAATGAACGTCTCTGGGAAAAGGGCTGTGAAAAGCCGCCTCTCTCAATCCGGGTACGGGCTGTGAAATTCGCAGATGGTGAAGTACAGGCAGAACTTGCCCAGTAAATATACCAGAGAAAGCGAAAAGTCAAAGAATATGATTCGAACAGTGGATATCTACGATACCTCGATCATCGGGGTATTTGCAACCTGTACCGAAGATATTGTTCTCGTCCCCCCTCTGACAAAGCCAGAGGTCTGCACCATACTCGAAGAGGTGCTGGATGTAGGGGTCGTCGAGACCCTTATAAATGGAAGCATTGTAGTGGGAGCCCTTTCGAGGGGCAATTCTAACGGTTTTCTGCTTCCATACGGAGCCAGTGCTGAGGAGCTGCAGAAGCTCACCGACATTCCCGTGGGCATCCTTCCGGACAGGCTGAATGCAGTCGGAAACATTGTGCTTGCAAACGATTCCGCAGCCCTTGTGCACCCCGACCTGTCAGATAAAGCTCTGGAAGCCATTGCCGGGACCCTTAAGGTGGATGTTTACAGGGGAACGATTGCCGGGATTAAAAATGTAGGGATGGCAGGAGTCGTTACGAACAAGGGGCTTCTGGTACACCCTAAAGTGACAGCTTCAGAAAGAGAAGCTCTGGAAGAGATCTTCGGATTTCCGGTAATCATAGGGACTACTAACTTCGGGACCCAGATGCTTGGCTCGGGTCTGCTCGCGAACTCAAAGAACTTTGTGGCAGGCTCTGAAACAACAGGCCCTGAACTCGGGAGAATTGAAGAAGCCCTTGGGTTCCTGGAGTAAGCATCATATCATCCATCTGTTCCAGAACTAAGTTACAGCAAGAGAGTGGTAATGATGAAGAGTTTTATTGTTAAAGGTAAATTTAAAGCAGGAAACACCTGGGAAAACTTCACAAAGAAGGTCGAAAGTCAGAACGAAAAGAATGCAACTGATAAGACATACTCGATCTTCGGAAGCAAGCACGGCGTTAAAAGAAGCCAGGTCCAGATCGAAAGCATAGCTGAGGAGTGAAGGATATGGCAGAAGTCAGTGAAGAGATCAGGAATCTGGCAGCCAGGCATCAGGAATTCCAGAGGCAGGCTGAAGCGCTCAGGCAGGAGATGAGCATGGTACAGGCTTCCATTTCCAGCTGTGATCAGACCATTGTGACGATAAATGAGCTGAAAGCAGCTTCAGATTCAGGTAAGCCTGCGGAAACAATGGTCCCGGTAGGTTTTGGCTCTTATGTTTATGCTGAAGTCAAGAACACGGATAAGATCATTGTAAATCTCGGAGCAGGCTTCAGTGCAGAGGAAACTGCAGAGGAAGCTATCGCGACTCTGAACCGCCGTAAAGAGCAGCTTACGAAAATCCTTGAACAGATGAATGCTTCACTGACCAAACTTGCACAGGGAATGCAGACCCTTGAAGCAGAAGCTGCAAAACTCCAACCTGGCCAGGCCTGAGAAAAGCCCTGGCTCAGGCATATAACTTATTCGGGAAACAACGGATTTGAGGATCTCGAAGACTTATTGAGAGAATCGAAGCCCGTATTTGAGAATCGAATAATATCATTAACTTTAATTATTCCATCAACTCTAATTACCTAACTGATTTCAATTACTTCATACTTCATTAAACTTTAATTCCTATTTTTTACTGAATTTTTTCGGGATGGATCCTGTGTTCAACAAATTTAAAGAGAAACTTGGGAGTTTTAAGAAGGCACTCAGCAAAACGATTGATGAAAAGGCAGTAGAAGTCGAGCCAGTGGTCGTTGAGCAGGTGCTTGAAAGCGAAGAAAGCCTCGAAGAAGAAATTGAGCCGATAATTGAGGAAGAGACTCTTGAGGCTGCCCTGAAAGCAGAAAGTCCCGAAGCTGAAACGGAAACTGCTTCTCAGGCTATTGCTCATGTTCCGATAGAGGATCTGAAGAAGGCTGAATACAGGAAAAAGCTTGAAGACCGAAAGAAGGTCGGAGAGAAAAAAGTAGAGGAAGAAAAGCCCCCTGAAGAGAAAAAGTCTTTTTTCAAAAAGGTCGTCCCGAAAGTCGGATTTGCCCAGAAAGCTAAAGCCCTCGTATTTAACAGGGAAGTATATCTGGACAATAAAGACCTGGAAGAGCCTCTCTGGGAGCTCGAAATGGGCCTCCTGGAAAGTGACCTTGCCCTCTCAGTTTCCGAGGCTATTGTCGAATCCGTGAAAAACCAGCTCACAGGTACCACAAAAAGGATCGGAAGCAATACCGGAGAGATAGTTGAGGCCGCCCTGAAGAAAGCAATCCTTGACGTCGTATCTGCCAATACCTTTGATTTCGATGAGTATGTAAAAAACAGGCAAAAGCCAGTTCATATCGTCTTTGTAGGGATTAACGGGACCGGAAAAACTACTTCCATCTCAAAGATGACCCACAGGCTGCTTAAATCAGGTTATTCCGTAGTCCTTGCTGCAGGAGACACTTTCAGGGCAGGCGCTATTGACCAGCTTGGAATTCATGCAAGCCGGCTCGGGGTAAAGATGATCAAACATCAGGCCGGAGCCGACCCCGCAGCTGTCATTTATGATGCAGTCCAGTATGCAAAAGCGCATAAGATCGACTTTGTGCTTTCCGATACGGCAGGCCGCATGCACACGAACATGAACCTTATGGCCCAGATGGAGAAGATCTGCAGGGTAAGCTCTCCGGACCTTATAATCTTCGTGGACGAAGCCGTAGCCGGAAACGATGCGGTAGAAAGGGCTGCCCAGTTTAATGACGCTGTCCCTATTGACGGGTCCATCCTGACAAAAATCGATGCCGATGCCAAAGGAGGAGCTGCAATCTCCATTGCTTATATTACAGGTAAACCGATTCTCTTTTTCGGAATCGGACAGGGGTATGAAGATCTGAAAAAGTTCGATCCCGAATGGTTTGTGGACCAACTTTTCAACCAGTAAACGTAAAGCGGTAAGCTCTCAGTAATCTGAAAAATTCCCGGAAAAGAAAGAGTGCAGGAAAAGAAATAGCACACTTAAAGAAAGAGCGCACTTACGTTTAGAGCACATTTCTGTTTGTAGCTCTGAATGCTTTCCGGGAATTCAACTGCAAAAGCGGGTATATTTTTAAGGCTCTTCGGGAATTATAATCCAGGCTATAATATAACCAACTACTCCGATCCCTTCCAGGGCGAGGAGTACCCATAAAAGCCGGATAAGCGTAGGGTCCACATCAAGGTATTCGCCTATGCCCCCACATACTCCGGCAACGATCCTGTTCTTCTTTGACCTGTATAGTTTCTTCATATGACTACCTCTACTTCAGGAAAACATTCTAAGTTCCCTGATAAATATCCAGTCTTCTAATTATACCGGGTTTTACCTGATTTTTCCCCTCTAATTAATTGTTTATATAAGATTTATAAGTGACTCTCCAGTAAATGGCTCTCCTTTTTTCTGGGTTTGCCGAAGTTCCTCGAAATTTCAGGCTTTAAACTTAATCTCTGAATCCAGACTGATTTTCTTATCAATATCTTAATCAGGACTGATTTTTTTACCAATGTTTTAATTCGGACTGATTTTTTTATCAATGTCTTAATCCGGACTGATTTTTCTATCTATCTCTAAACCTTGCCTGACTTTTCTATCAGATACTTACCCATTCACTCGTTATCTCTTCCAGGATCAGGTTTTCTCCGATAGCTCGCACATACACCCTGAAGGTCTTGCCTCCGGGAACTCTGAGCCCTTTTGCAGTAAACTGGTAAGCTCCTTCCGGTTCCACATCCACAGGATCGCTTTCTACCTGGTCCCACATCATGCTTTCATCATCAGCTTGAAGGGCGACATAAATGGTGGTATTTTCAGCTATTTCGGACCCCACATTTCTGAGAGTGACGTTAACATCTACCCACCCCTCTTTTTTCGAGTACTCACACTGAGCCTTGAAATCAAGATTAACAAGGGGTCTTCTATACACAGGAATGACCTCGACGGGCTCGTCCCTGTACTCCTCAGGCATTTCTCCTATTTGCCAGTTGCTTCCTGTGGTCTCCAGATAGTAATAGTGATTGTTTTTATATTCGAAACTCCTGCCTTCCGTTTCAGGGTCGCACTTTATTCCGAGCGCCATATGCTCCGGGAGTTCGAGGAGGACGACATCGTAGCCCATCTCCTGCAGGATTGCTACGGAAAGGATGGATGTGTCCTCACAGTCTCCTCCGTTATCATAGAGGGTCTCATAAGGGAAACGGGGGTACTGGTCATAACCTGAACTTGCAAAGTCTGAGGTGTAGTTCAGGGACTGGATAAAAGAAACACAAAGGCCGGGTACCTTCTTTTCTTCAAGCCCGTACTCTTTTGAAAGGGAAAGAAGGGTATCTGCAATATTTTTAATCAGCCAGTCATCGTACGGGTCCGAAGCAAAAAGGTCATATTCCCTTTTGCGCGTTCTTGACTTATACGCGTCATACAGCTTGTCGTCAAGCAGTAAAGTAAGGCTCCATCTGTAGCCTTCATAGTTCCATGAGTAAGTTCGGGAAGATTTCCCCGGCGCTACGGATTCTTCCGCGACCAGGCTGCTGGAAGGCTCGAGATTCTCATTCTCTGCTCCCTGCAGGTTATTCTGTATTCCTTTGTTGCCAGAATCTCCGGATCCTTCGGAAAAAGGCCAGAAGAAGTAAACCCCGGCCAGATAAACGAGTAAGAAAAGAAAAATAAATTTAATTCTAGCTTTCATAGTCACCCCCCCCCGGAAATACCTCAATAAAACCTCATTTCCAGAGGTCCTCCCTTAAGTGAGACTCTACCGGATTCAATTCTATCAGATCTTCTGGATACGGTCCGAAAAAGGTCTGATGCATAAGGTAGTCGTTCTCAAACCGTACGATCCATGACCTGATAGTATTTATTGCAGGACAGAGGGAAGCTTTTCCTTCCCTGTACTTCTGGACCCAGTCTAAAAATAGGGACTTCTCGCGGCTCGAAAGGTTATCTGAAAAATACCCCAATGCATGCATCAACACATTGATGGTTGAGGTGTATTTTGGGGCGCTGGAGAGAGCATTGTGCAGGTGAATCTCATATTCGGAAGCCAGCTCTTTGAAGGGCTTCTCTTCTACGTTTGCGGCAATTTCCCCTAATTTGCGGAGCTCTGCCTGGCTGTAAGCCATAAGAAGAAGTTTATTCTCGGTGTGGAAGTTTATCAGATCCTTCATACTACCTTCAGCCTTTACTTCTCGAAAAGCTGCAAATGTAAAGAGTTTTGTCAGGAAATGCTCTTTTATCCGGGCATTACGCAGCCTGCCTTCGTCCTCAATGGGGAGGAAAGGGTAGCTTTTCAGAACTGCACCCCCGAAGTATCCCGAAGTTTTCCCGACGGCTCCTTTTCCATCTACAGACGGGTAAATCTTTACGTCCTTGATCCCGCAGGAGGGAGACCTGAACTTCAGGATGAAGCCGTCCACATCTTCTATGGAGTCAAGGAAACGAGTACAGAAATTTTTCATATCCTCAGTTACATCCTTCCCGCTCGAGGGCTGAATAAGCCTGTGTTCGCCTCTGTCAAGGACTACTCTTACCGGAGATCTTGGGACTCCAAGCCCTATCTCTACTTCTGGACAGACCGGCAGGAAATCAACGTATTCCTTAAGTTTTGCCACTACGGAACTCCTGACCATATCTCCGTTATATCGACAGTGGTCGAACTCAAGGCACCTGCTAACAATAACCTTCGGTCGAGAAAACTTTCTCATTTAACCCCCATACAAAAAGGAATTACTTACATAAATTGCTTTTCAGGCAAAAAGGATCACGAGGCTTATTCGAAAGATCCGCGAGAATTTAATAAATAGGGATTATAAAAGCAGTATTTCCAGAAAGAAGAGCTTTTTTCCGTTCTTAGTAAGAGATATATAAGAACGGAAAATAATAGTAGGTAGTTTTTGGGGACGATTAAGGGAACAGGTAGTGCTTTTCAGGATTCAATGCCGATAACCTGAAGTCGTGCTTCCGATAACGGAAAACGGTTGCGTCCTAAACTATGAGGTGAGAACATAACAGAAACAGAGTCCGAACAGATACGTATGCCTCTCATTGGAGATGATGCCCCTTCATTTACCGCAGTGACCACACAGGGAACGATCAATTTCCCCGATGACTATAAAGGAAAATGGGTCATCCTGTTCAGCCACCCTGCAGACTTCACGCCCGTATGCACCACGGAATTCATTACTTTTGCCAGTATGCAGGAAGAATTCAGGAAAATGAACACCGAACTTATAGGGCTCTCCATAGACAGCATCTTTTCCCATATTGCCTGGCTTAAGCGGATCGAAGAGAAAATCGAATATAAAGGGATGAAAAATGTCGAGGTCAAATTCCCGGTTATAGCCGACCTGAAGATGGACGTTGCCAAGAAATTCGGGATGGTCCAGCCAAACGCCTCGACCACACAGGCTGTAAGGGCCGTATTTGTTATCGATCCTGAGGCCAAAGTCAGGGCAATTCTATACTACCCGCTTTCAGCAGGAAGGAATATGCAGGAAATAAAGAGGCTTGTGACTGCCTTGCAGAAAAATGATGCTGAAAAAGTTGCAACCCCGGCAAACTGGCAGCCAGGTGACGACGTCATCATCCCGCCTCCCAATTCAATGGAAGCCGTAAAAGAAAGACTTGGAACAGAAGAGGAAGGAAGGTGCTGTCTTGACTGGTTTATCTGCCTGAAAAAAGACAGCAAAAAATAAGCCAAAAATAATCCCGAAAAATAATCCCGAAAAATGTAAAATGATCTAATCTCAAACAATACGAACTAATACAAAACAATATGAAATAATCCCAAAATAAGCCAAAAAAATACTTTGCCTTTTTTGATGAGAATCTCCCTGAGAATATGGATTTATATGGGGGTTGAAGACAAAAGAATAATTTGCAGAGGAATCTCCTACCCCCATAAGAGATTCCCCCATGGCGAACGGAGAATTTCCAGAACTCCGCTTCACCATAATTTATTGTTTTTATGTCTCTCCTGCTCATCTCAGGTTTCAGTTCATCGTGATTTTCTCAGTTCGCTGGCGGATGTCGCCGGGATTAGAAAAATTCGCAGCCCTGGAGAACATGGATAGAATACTCTAAGTTCGAATATTATCATAACTGAAAGCCGGACATGGGATATGAAGTATGACCCCCGTTAACTCCAATCTTACATGTTCAGCTTAATAATTAGACCAAAATAATATTGGATACACTGATATATAATATTTACTCATATTTATCATCATCATTCGTTATCTTTTTCTAGAAAATTAAACGTAATGAGCAGGAATAAGGTCAAAAGGCAGGAATTAGGTCCAAAGATAGAAACGAAGCCTTGAAACCAAATTTTATCCGAATAAATTCACATTTTGAAGTGTTCTAAAGAAGATACCGAATTAAAAAAGAAAATGAATGATAGAAAAATAAGAGAAGGAATCGGATTTTATTTCTTTCCGAGTTCCTTTGAGCGCTCACTTGCCCTTATTACTGCATTCATAAAGGCAGCCCTGATCCCGGCTTCTTCAAGGGCGTGAATTCCCTGAATGGTAGTTCCGGCAGGAGATGTAACCATGTCTTTGAGTTCTCCGGGGTGCATGCCTGTTTCAAGCGCCATTTTTGCGGCTCCGAGCACAGTCTGGGCTGCAAGCGTGAGTGCGCTCTTCCTATCCATTCCCTCAAGGACAGCCCCGTCAGCCATTGCTTCAATTACCGGGAAAATAAACGCAGGTCCGCTGCCCGAAAGCCCTGTTACGGCATCCATCAGAGATTCCGGCACCTGGACTGCTGTACCTACAGCAGAAAAAATCTCAAGGGCAGCTTTCAGGTCATCAGGAGTTGCATTCTTTCCGGGAGCAATCCCTGAAGCAGCTTCAGAAACTGTGGCTGCTATGTTTGGCATCACGCGCACAACCCTGGTGCCTTCAAGGAGAGCGTCCTCGTAGGTGGAGAGAGGCACTCCTGCGGCAATTGAGATCACGAGTTTTTCTGAAGTTATGTCACTCCTCAGGTTTGCGAGGACCGAGCCCAGGGTCTGGGGCTTTACTGCGAGGATAAGAATGTCCGATTCCCGGACGATAACAGCGTTGTCGGTTGACACCCGGATTCCCAGCTTTGCCTGCAGTTCTTTCAAAAAGGGCTCGTATACATCACTTGCCCCTATATCTTCAGGCTTTACGATTCCGGCTTTAATGATGCCCTGCATGAGAGCAGAGCCCATTTTCCCTGCCCCTATGAATCCTATTTTTTGATCTTTCATGTATGAAATCTCCTTATTTCCAGAAAATAATTGTAAATTAACTGTAAATTTGAAAAAGAATGCTCTCGAAGCTCACCTTCATGAGTTAATTTCAAAGCACATCTGCATTGGTTGCCTGTTAAAGCTTCGGAAACTCATATTACCTGTTAAAGTTGGAAACTCAATGGTCCGGTTGAACTCTCTGGGCCGATTACTGGCTTTCGGGGTCTGATGAGATCCGGAAAACCTTCCTGAGCCCGATGGATTTAGTTTACTTCTTCCAGTATACCGATATTTTCTTTCTTAATTACATTATCATAATTGTTATATCCCAGAATATTTTCAATCTGATTTGTCTGAACTCCTTTGATTTTGATAAGTTCTTCGGAAGTATAGTCCGTGATTCCTTTTGCAAAGATCTTGCCTTCACACTCGAGCCTCACGACGTCTCCCCTGTCAAAAGTTCCCTCAATATCCACAATGCCTGCCGGAAGGAGGCTGTTTTTTCCCAGCACTGCAGCTTTTGCTCCGGCGTCCACCCGGACAGTCCCGGAAGCCCTGGCAAGAATAATCCAGCGGGCACGGTTTTTCTGAATATGCCTCTCTGCAAGGAAGAGAGTCCCGATCTCTTCTCCGGAAAGGATCTTCAGGACCACATCCTCTATGTCACTGTTTGCGATTACGACATAGCAGCCTGCCATGCTGCAGATTTTTGCAGCTTTTATCTTGGTCCGCATCCCCCCAACACCCTTGAAGCTCGTGGGGTCTCCTCCGTAGCTCTCTATTTCAGGTGTGATCTTTTTTACAAGGGTCAGCAGCTTTGCATCACTATGCGTTTTTGGGTTCCTGTCAAAGAGACCGTCAATGTCTGAGAGGATGATCAGGAGGTCAGCATCAATTTTGCTTGCAACCATTGCAGAGAGCTTGTCGTTGTCCCCGAAGATTGCTTCAATCTCGTTTGTACAGGTACAGTCGTTTTCGTTTATAATCGGGACGACTCCATACTCCAGAAGGGTTGAAATGCTGTTTCTCAGGTTAAGGTAGGTTATGCGGTCGGAATAGAATTCGTATGTAAGAAGGATCTGGGCTACCTTCATCCCGTATTTGGAAAAAGCCCTGCTCCAGTCCTGCATCAGTATGCTCTGCCCCACAGCTGCAGCTGCCTGCCTTATAGGGATCTCGCGGGGTTTTGGGGCTATGCCCAGCTCGTTAAGCCCTACGCCTATTGCTCCCGAACTTACAAGGATTACTTCTTTTCCCTGTTTCCGAAGCTCGGAGACCTGAGATGCGATGCTTTCCATAAAGGCCGGGTCAATGTTGCAATTTTCCTTAGTGTGGTCGCAGCCCTTTCTGGTGATCGAAGAAGTTCCTATCTTAATAACGATTTTATTAACATCACGGAAGAATTGTTCTCTATCTGTCAATGGAAGTGCCTCTTAAGGTTAATTTGGAAGAAGGCTGCAGATAATCTCAGCCGCAGCCCGGATTTCCGGATTTTGCACTTAACCTGCGCTGGTATTTTAATTCAAATATATAAACATATCATAAATATTCAAGGATGTATTAATTCACATCCTCGAACTTAAGGTCAAGCTTCCTGTGAGTATAGGGTTTTGCGTTTTCCCCTGCGTAGTCGGCAACAATCTGCCCTTTCCCCATAAGGATATACTTGTAAATCAGCAGCCCTTCCATGCCAACAGGCCCACGGGAATGGATCTTGTTCGTACTGATCCCGACTTCGGCACCTTTTCCGTAGCGGTAACCGTCTGCAAACCGGGTTGAGGCATTTACCATCACGCTTGAAGAGTCAACAAGCCCTATGAACTCTTTTCTCCGGGAAGCATTTTCCGTGATTACTCCATCGGTGTGATGGGAGCCGAAGGTGTTTATGTGGTCAATTGCCTCCTTTATGGTGTCTACGAGTTTTATTGAAAGGATAAGGTCGTTATATTCGAGGCTCCAGTCCTCTTCGGTAGCCTTTGAAAGGGGAGAAAGCCCCTTTTCCGCAAGCAGGGAATAGCTGTCCTCATCACAGCGCAGTTCCACCCCTGCTTTTATGTACATCTCTGCCATCTTCGGCAGGAAAGCTTCTGCAATTTTGCGGTTTACAAGCAGGGTTTCAATGGCATTGCAGACTGCAGGGTACTGGACCTTGGCATCGAAACAGACCTTCCATGCGGTGTCCAGGTCTGCAAATTCATCCACATAGATATGGCAGATCCCGCTTGTGTGCCCGAGCACCGGGATTTTTGTATTGTCCTGAATGAACTTGACAAACTCATTGGAACCTCTGGGGATCAGGAGGTCGACATAAGCATCAAGGCTCAGAAGGCTCATGATCTCTTCTCTTGTTTCCATTAGCTGGAAGGCTCCTTTCGGCATGCCCTCGGTGGATTCTATGGCTTTCACAAGAATTTCGAAAATTGTGCGGTTTGACTCTCTGGCTTCGCTTCCGCCTTTGAAAATAGTTGCATTTCCGCTCTTCAGACAGAGGGACATTACCTGAGGCACGACGTCAGGCCGGGATTCAAAAATCACTCCTATCAGGCCTATAGGGCAGCTAATCTGATAGAGGATCAGATCATTGTCCAGCTCGAGTGTGGAAAGAGTATCCCCAACAGGGTCTTTGAGCTTAATTACATCCCTGATTCCTGCAATCATCCCGTCGATCTTTGAGTCCGTGACCTTGAGCCTGTCCACAAGGGCCTGGGTAAGCTTTCCGGCTTTTTTCAGTCCGGATGCATATTCAAGGTCTTTTGAATTTGCTTCAAGGATAGCTTTTCTTTCTCTATCCAGGGCTTTTGCCATAGCCTCAAGCGCCCTGTTTTTTACCTCTTCGCTTACACTGGAAAGCTCAATTGAAGCTTTTTTTGCCTTAATCACTTTCGTTTCAATATTTTCAGCCATATATTCACCGTCTTTATGTAATGACCCTAATCGAGATTATAAGATGTAATTGATTGAGATTATAAGATGTAATTGATTGAGATTATAAGATGTAATTGATTGAGATTCATAAGAGGAAGAACTCAGTCCATAGAATACTTGAGTTTTTTCATGCACGGAGATGAAAAAAGAACACAGAGAGTTCTATGATAAATATTTTTGTATACTGTTTCGGTATATGATATGGCAAGGTTCTAAATAAAAGATCCCATTTAGCGAAGTTATTTTTGGCTCCTGTGGCAGAATCAAATGAGTAAGTTTATATTGTAGCATTTTTATTTAATCTAAAATGATATTTTCAAAGATTATATTAATTAGTTTAAAGCTGTGATATCCCCCTATTTCGGAAATAGTCCGGATAAAGGCTTTTGTTTGCACCGAATCCGGGAATCAAAAAATGAGGTTTACGGAATCTAACGGGAAAATTTTATATTATTAATACAATAATGAATTTTTCTTAAAACTCAACTAAATTGGATTTTAAGTAAAGTTCTCCTGTTATTAAAATATTATTTCAAAACGAATATATATACGATGCATATAACTATAGCATATGCGCCTTCTTTTCGTGGGAGCGCATACGAAATCTTGAAAAAAGAATTTGTGGAATACCCCTGTAACTTTTGAGCATATTCTGCAATAAGACGAAGGGCGGACAAAGTATTGCGGTCCCTGAAATGGCCACTTTTAACATTATCGATATGCTGAGGATGCCACATTCGCCTGGGAATTTATGGTCATCCACTAAGCCGTTTCATACACAAAGTTTATTATAGGGGTAAATCCATATCGAAATGGGGATAACTTCTGTAGATTGGTGGTGTGTAAAAAATGAAATCATTTGCGTTAGTCCGGGCAGACGACTCGGATAAAGTAAAAATAGCATTACATGATCTAGAACGATACGGGCATATTCAATTTTCAGCGACTCCCAAATGTATAGAACCTAATTATGCTGATGAGCTTCTTGTAAGTGTAATGGGCGTATCACTAAGGTCAAAATGCAACTCTGCAGCCCTTGTTGAGTTGAATAACCACGCTGGAGCGGCTATTAGCAGGTTGAAGAAGATTCACCCCCCTGCACATATAATTATTATCAGTCCAAGGCATAAAATGTTTGAAGAGCTGGCTGGCAAATTCCAGAAATATCCTGAATTCGACAGAACCTTCAATCATCAAAAGAATCCACAAAGTATGGATATGATTCAGGAGAAAGGGGAATCATCCAATCCGATGCATAAGGAGTAATACTTTCTCTTTTCAGGCGAAAGTTAAAATTACCTTTATTTCTCTTTTTCTGAAATACGTAGAGAAAAAGAGAACTCTCCTTTTTAGATAGCTTACTTTTTTAGATAGCTTACTTTTTTAGATAGTTTACTTTTTTAGATAGCTTCTTTTTTAGATAGCTTCTTTTTTAGATAGTTTACTTTTTTAGATAGCTTACTTTTTTAGATAACGGATTTTTTAGCCAGGGACTTCTTATATAACCGACTTCTTATATAACTGAATTTTTAGCAGAATTTTAGTCCGGTTTTAATCCAAATTTATGCAAGTTTCAGCCGGTTTTAGAGCATCTTTTTAATATTAGTTTCGAGCCTTATGTTCTATCTTTCTGAGCCTTATGTCCCATCTTCCTGATCGAAAGATAAGCCTGTCTTTGACCTTAGCTTGGAGACGTAAGTATACAGGCTTTCCACATCTTTAATTTCTTTTTGCGTTATTAGCTTCAGTTTATTCCGAATCTGGAGTTCAGGTTTTATTCCGAAGCTCCCAAAGTATTCTGAAAGTTTGGTGGCAAGTATGTCCCCTCTCCGATCCCAGTCCGTGAGTATGATAACTTCGCAGCCGAGTTTCGCGATCCTCTCTGAAAAATTAAAAAGAGAGTGGCGGGTTGCAAGCTCAAAGCTGCCATAAATGCCAAGCCGCTTCATGGAAAGAATGTCTCTTTTTCCTTCAACGATAATCACTGCTCCCCTTTCGGAATGTTCCGAAAGTTCCAGGAGCAGTTCTTCAATTCTTTCCAGCCTTTTTCTGTAAATTTCAATATCAGTCACGTTACTCTGCAACCTTTTTCGTTAAACCGGAGATTAGTTTGAAAGTTGTGTCCTGCAATTCTTTTCTCATTCCTTTAAACGGGCCCCTAATACCGAAACTGCCTGCTGATAGGAGATTCCTTTTATCAGCAAGGACTTCTTGCTGCTTGTAGCTCCGCTGTTTATCAGGATATCCGAACTGCTGATCCCAAAGAGTTCGGCAAGGCTCTCAATAAGTTGTTCATTTGCCTTTCCTTTCTGGGCATTTTTAGTCAGTTTTACTTCGATCCTCCTGCGCCATTCATTATAGCCGCTGGGAACGGAAAGCGACCTGGAACCGGGGGTAACTTCGATCTCAATAATTATACCGGAGTCCAGAGTTTTTATTGCCTCTTCGAAGGACATGTGTCATCATTTTGACTGTATATATATAAATGAGTAACTGGTTTCCCGACAAATTACGGGGATAACGCTCGATCAATAAAAAATAGCCCGAAACTGATTAAGTTATAGTCAAATAAGTATAATCAAACATAGCTGCCGGACAGCCGTAGCCGTCTAATTAAGGATGCATCGCTAATTAAGGGTGCATTTAGGAAAATGTATCAAAGTTATTCGAAGTGAGTTTTGTAAAAATAGATTTGTTTAAAATAGTGCTGTAGCCCGAACGCACTAACTCCGAAAGCTCATCCTCTGGTTTTCCGCAGTCCCTTTCAGTTACCCTCGTGTCGGGCAGTGTCACACTATCGATGTACCGCATTGGGGTTGTCTGTACAATCACAGTCAGGATTTTCCATTGTCTCATGCAAGGACCTATACAATGCGACAGGCGGTTATATATATTTACTAACTTATAAATATGCCGGTAAAAACGAACCCCTGCATGGGTATCTCTAAGTGTGGACAACCTCTTAAAACAGAAGAAAAAAAACTATTCTGGCACGCCCAGAACAGAGTAAAATCTCCGGACAGCATAAAAAGAGCTTAAGGAAAAGTTATATATGATGTATATGTTTGGTCTTCCATTAACTGAGCACAGGCGTTTGATGAGCAGCAGAGGTGCGTATATATGTACGGCACTGAACAGGTAATTTCCGGAACAATTATTGCAGGCCCCGAACTGGATCCCATAGAGGGGTATATCTGTGTAAGAAACGGGATTATCACGGAAATTGGAGAAGAACGTACATATTCTGCAAATATAGTAGCTCCCTGTTTTGTCAATGCCCATACCCATCTCGGAGATTCAGTTTGCAAGGACCCTCTCCTGGGAAAAGCTTCCGGTTTTCGGATCCAGAAAGACCTTGACTCTCTGGTAAAGCCGCCGGATGGACTGAAACACAGAATTCTCAGGGAAACTTCTTATAAGACACTCATCCAGTACATTAGAAAGTCTCTCCTGGATATGATCGAGACCGGAACCTGTGCTTTTGCGGATTTTAGAGAAGGAGGAGTCGTAGGGCTTGCAGCCCTTAATAAAGCCCTTGAAGGGCTGGACCTTCATTCCCTTATATTTGGCAGACCCACGGAACCCCAGCTCCCCCTGGGAGTGGTGCTTGCCGAAGTAAGAAGGGTTTTATTGCATTCTGACGGGCTTGGAATGAGCGGAGCAAACGATCTCGATATGGAACTCTTGCAGGAGATTACAACCTGTACTCGGGATCGGAAAAAACTTTTTGCAATCCATGCAGGGGAAAAGAACAGAAGTGACATTGAAAAAGCCCTGTCCCTGGAGCCCGATCTGTTGATTCATCTAACACACGCCACAAAAAAAGACCTTGAGGAAGTAGCTCAGACAGAAGTTCCAGTTGTTGTCTGCCCGAGGTCGAACTTCGTAACAGGATCAGGAATGGCGCCGATAGCTGAAATGCTTGAGGCTGGAATCCGTGTAGCAGCAGGAACAGATAATGTAATGCTGAACTCTGTAAATATGTTTGCTGAAATGGAATTTATGTCCAAGGTCTTTTCAATCGAAGATAGACAAGTATTTAAAATTTGCACACTTAATGGTTCTTTTGTAATGGGGCCAGATTCCACGGGTTCAATAGAAAAGGGGAATAAAGCTAATTTAATGATCCTGAATGGAAGTTCGAATAATCTGGCAGGGATAAAGGACCCTATTAGTGGAATCACAAAGAGGGCAAGGCCCGACGATATATTAGCGGTACTTCATTCGTAAAGCAAATGGAGAACGAGATATGACGAGCGAATTTTACCGGAACATAGTAATTGCAACAGATGGATCTGAGAATACCCAGAAAGCAATTTCTTACGGAATTGAGATTGCAAAACTCAGTGGGGCCACGGTTCACGCACTTTATGTAGTGGACACATCTTCTTTTTCGTCTATACCCATGAGTTCGGACGGTGGCTGGGAAGCAATGTTCGAAATCCTTCATAAAGAGGGCCAGAGCGCGGTCTCTGCTGTCAAACAGCAGGCAAAAGCTGCAGGGGTAGAAGACGTAAGGGAAATTGTCTGGGAAGGAAACCCGAGTGCTGCGATTATCGAGTTCGCAGAGAAAAACAATGTCGACCTGATAATCATGGGGACACTTGGGAAAACCGGACTTGACAGATTCCTCCTGGGAAGCGTTGCAGAAAAGGTAGTTAGAGGCTCAACAGTTCCGGTAATGGTCGTCCGGAGTGGAGAAACAAGCTGATATTGCCATCAACTGGAAGCCTTTTGAAGAGAAACGATAAACAAAAAATCCAGGATTCAGAGGACAACACAGGTGTAGATCATATGCCAAAAAACATCTTCATAGAAGATATCATGGTAAGGGACGTCGCATGCGCGACCCTGCCAGGTTCCAGGGACGAGGTTCTTAAAATTCTTAAGAACAAACATATCTCGGGAGTCCCGGTACTCAAGGATTCCAAAGTAGTAGGAATCGTAACCCGGACAAACCTGTTACAAAACCCTGAAGAGGAACAGCTGGCCCTTCTTATGACACGAGACCCGATAACCATATCCCCTGGATCGGACCTGCAGACTGCTGCACGCCTGCTTCTGCAGCACGGTATCAGAAGACTTCCGGTTGTCGATGATGGAAAACTTGTGGGGCTTGTCACGGTTGCAGACGTAGTGGGCACAATTGCGGATATGAATATTGATATTCCTATCAAGGACTATGTAGAAAAGGAAGTAGTTGCAATCTACAGCGAAACCCCCTTGCCTGTTGTAGCCAGGATCATGGAACTTGCCGGAGTCAAGGCTGTGCCTGTACTTGATGCGGCTCTTGAACTCATAGGGATCATCTCGGACAGGGACGTAATCTCCGCAAGCGTTATTGAAGACAGCGTGGAAATGTCGGATATGTCCGCAGGGCAGGATGATGATGCCTGGACCTGGGAGTCCATGCGGGATACCATGAGCATCTACTACAGCGTGTCAAGGATCAAGGTCCCGAACCTGATCGGAAGCGATATCATGATCCGGGAACCGATCACAGCTACCTACATTGCATCTGTCAGCGACTGCGCAAGAAAAATGAAACGTAACAGGATCGACCAGATACCGATCATTAATTCAAACCGCAAGCTTCAGGGTCTCTTAAGAGACCATGACCTCCTTAAGCCCCTGATAGAATCGGAATAAGCCAGGTTAAAATGCGGGTTGAATTACAGTTTTGAGCCGGGTTAAAAATAGTTCAAACCCCAGCTCAAACTTATTTCAGTCTAAAAATAAAAACAGATAAACAGATCAAAAAACCGGAAGAAATCCCTACTTTAATTCCGGTCTATTTCATAATTCTAATTCGGGACGGCGACTTCTATACAAAGTGCCTCTTAACTTAACACTTTTTTCAGGAGCCATAACATGGACAGACCCTTTATTTTTATAAACTCTGCTATGTCAGCCGACGGCAAGCTCTCAACAAAAGAGAGAAAACAGGTAAAAATCTCCGGAAAACTCGATTTTGAGAGAATGGATGAACTCCGAGCTCAGGCAGATGCAATCATGGTAGGGATAGGCACCGTACTTGCCGATGACCCCAGCCTGACTGTAAAATCTCCCGAAAGGAAAGCCGCCAGAAAAGCCGCCGGCAAAAGTGAAAATCCGGTAAGGATTATTGTGGATAGTGCCGCAAGAACTCCTCTTGATGCCGATATCTTCAAAAAAGGAGAGGGGCTCAGGATAATTGCCGTTTCAAACTCAGCCCCCGCGGAAAAAATCAAAAGCCTGGAAGAAAAAGCCCGGGTCATTAAAACAGGAAACCTTGAAGTTGGCCTTATAGAGCTTGCGGCAATATTAAAGGAAATGGGCATAAACACCCTCATGGTCGAAGGGGGTGCGACTCTCAACTGGGGCATGCTCTCCGCAGGTCTTGTTGATGAGGTCTATACCTTCGTTGGAAACCTTATCATCGGAGGAAAAACAGCCCCTACTTTCACGGACGGGGAAGGGTTCACGGAAGCCGAGCTTCTCGGACTTGAACTGCTCTCGGCTGAAAAAATTGAGGACGGAGTACTTCTTAAGTGGAAAGTCAAAGGTAAAAGAAACTGAAACCTTCCTCTCCTTATTTATTTTAACAATTAATTATTTTAATGAAATGTTCTCTTTTCTTATTTTTATAAAATTTGGCCCTTCTTCCAATCTAACAGTTCTGCCGGTTACCTGTCTGATCCTGCCCTGGGTTTTTGCATTTCGAACCCGCCTCTGCAGTACACAAGGACCTCAAGTTCACACTCCCCCTTAAGGAATTCCCTCATTTTGCGGTCATAGGTCCTCTGGACGTGTTTTAAGTTGTTCTTCCTGAAGTGCTCCTGGACAGCCTCAAGAAAACCAATCATCTGCACCAGATAGGCTTCTTCATAAGCCCTGGTCTCCTGTGCAATCGCTTCACACGTCGAGTCATCAAGTTCCGAATGATAGCTCCCATGTTCGTTTAAGCCGCTTATCTGCCGCCAGTCTACTTTTCCCGTTTCATCAGCTTCCCTGTGCAGCATGTGGGGGTAAACCCTGCAGATTGAAGGGCGGCTCCCGTAAATCCTGCACCTCTTATTTTCCAGGAAAATGCAGGAGCCATCATGTTTTGTTTTCAGGGCATAGCCGGAAACATAGAACCTGCCGTTCTGGTCGCAAAACTCGTAATATGGGGCAGGAGTGACGGCATCAGGATCTATTTGCTTTATTATTTCCAGGTCCGAATCGAGCAGAAATACGTGGTCGTTAAACTCTTTAGTGCAGCAGCGGGCACAGAGTTCGCACCTGAATCCCAGTTCTTTGATTATGCCGATAAATTCTGAGTCCGGGAAGCTTTTCAAGTTCCCAAGTTCTTCTCGCACTTCGGCAAGCCTGGTTTCAATTGGATTATTTTTTACGGAAATCACCTTTTAAGAAAAGAATTATGAAACATTTGTCCTGCTATTCGCCTGTCCCGTTACCCCCTTTCTTGCTGTCCATCCTGTATCTGACATCATCCGAGTACAGCACCATCTGAGCACCTTATAATCTGGATACCGCATCACCTGGGTACCTTAACGTCTGAGTACAGCACCATCCGGATACCGTATCACCTGAGTGCCTGTACAGTTTCAGGGGATCTATACGCATCTTCCAGGGAAGAATTATTTATATCTTGCGTATATCTTCCATATCTTTATGCCCGGATTCAGGGCAATGTCCGTAACATTTAATTACTAGCATTTCTCTTTATGATAAACTCAAGGCTTGATGAAACTCATATCTCTTACTTTCAGGCTTCAAGGAATCTCAAGTATTCCAATTAAGATCATTGAAAGATTATCGATTTGACAGATCATCGAATTTAATACCTCTGTTTCGGGATCACTGCTGAAGGATAAATCCGCGGCAAACAGCAGTGGTCGGCGATAAGGCAGACATGGTATGTGAATAAATCCCTTAAAAGTTAAAGCAAATACAGACTAAATTCAGATCAAAATTAACGAGGAATGATAATGGGCAAAACCGGCAGCATTGATTGGGTAAAGGTAAAAGGCAGAAAAGGCAGAGTAATCAAGGTCCAGAAATCGAAATCTCAGAAAGCACACCCCGGACCTGCACAGCGCTTCACCTCTTCAGGTCACAAGAGGCGCTTCATAAGAAGATCTGCAAAAGCCCTTGTAAAATAACTTCAGGGCTTTTCCATTTTACCATTTTTAGTTCTATTTTTTAAGCTACCTAAGTCCTTTTTTACATCAATTCTCAAGAGGATTATTCCGCACCCGAGTTTCGCTTCGGGATCACGAGGTTCTTTTCACTCGCTTCGCTCGCTCAAGAGGACTAATTTAGGGTTTTTAGCAGTGATTTGCACTCAAGAGGGCTGAATTACAGATCTTTCTGACACATGCAATGTCATTCGTCTTATCGTGTCTTTCTACCAGACAGGCCGGCGGAGGCTTTTTTATTTGCCTGAATTGAAAAGCGGTTTCCGGAGTTAAGGAGAGCATCCTTCTATCTGGCTGCCAGTCCGGGCCACTCTCCGCGCGTCGCAGAGAGAGAAAAGTGAAAGACTCCTCATGAACCCCGGAATAGATCCACAAATTAATCCTAAATTACTATGGTTGATGCTTCAATACAAATAGCTCAAAGTTGACAGGATACCTGAACAACTATTAAACCAATCTGTAACCTGCCCCGACTACCTGCCCCAGGGGATATCTCTTCGAAATCAAAGCATGAGGGCGAGATATGCGATGCTTACCCCCAGGAGGCAGAGCATAACATTTAGAAAGATATTGAGGAAAAATGAACCGTGTTGCCCGTCTTCAAGCAGCTTGAACGTTTCATAGGCGAAGGTGGAGAAGGTTGTAAAGGAGCCAAGAATTCCTATGTTTACCAGATAGACCATGGATTCCGGTTCAGAGGAAAAAGTCAAGAGTGAAAGCACCATGCTGCCCAGAAGGTTTACTGTAAGGGTTCCTGCGGGGATATTCTGGATTTTTGGCACGCGGCTTGAAACCGTATAACGGAGGGATGCCCCTATGAAGCCGCCCGTTCCTATCAAAAAGAGCTCTCCGATGCCTGAAACAGGGAACATGTCTCAGATCTCCCTGCTTGAAAGGGCTTTTATAGCACTCCTGCCGAAGAACACACCTGTAAGGGTAAGAAAGATATTTGCACTGATATTCCCGAGAGCCGGAATGAAGGGCATGCTGAAAGACTGGACTGCAAATGTGGAAAAGGTTGTAAATGCTCCCATAAACCCTGTTCCGAATGCGATCCTTCCTTTAGGACCTATGAAGCCCAGGTACTCAGTGTCGTACATTATCATGCCCAGCAGGAAACTCCCAAGTACGTTCACAGACAGGATTCCAAGCTGCCCTTCCACAAGCTCGCAGAGCAAAAATCGGCAAACGGCTCCTAGAAAGCCGCCGACTCCTATTAAAAAAATCTTATCCATTTCTTTATCTGGAGAGGGCATTTTTTTCACTGATATTATTATTAAAAATTGGAGTACAGGACGGTTATGCCATTCCCATTACCGCCTGTTAGTATAAAATTTTATTCATTTTCAGAGAGGAAAAAACTAATAAAAGATGTCTGTACACGTTTCTATATCTCGATTTTACTCGATAAGGAAGACATTCACTTCCTGTCCTTCTTCATAGCCTTCCACGTTCTCAGGCACGAGCACATAACCGTCAGCTTTCGCAACCGAACTCAGGACTCCTGCCTTTCCCGTAAGCGGGCGTATCATGTCCCCTTCAAAAACGACACGGATGAAATTAACATATCCTATTTTTGAACTTATTTTTGCAGCCAGGCGCTTTCTAAGGACAAATTCCGGCACTTCTGGCATAGAACTCAGCTTTCGGATTCCATGGCGGACAAAAAAGTATAGAGCAACAAGCCCGGCAACCGGGTAGCCTGGAAGGCAAGCCACAGGAGTTTTATCTATGACTCCAAGGGCTACCGGCTTTCCAGGGCTGACTCCTACACCGTGTACAAGCAGTTTTCCCCGGTATTCGACAACTTCGGGAGCATGATCTCTTTTACCAACTGAAGTTCCGCCTGAGATGAGGATCATATCTGCATCCAGATTTGCCTCTATCGCTTCTTTTATGCTCTCAGGATGGTCAGGCACGATACCTGCATATCTGGAAATTCCGCCCCACTTCTCCACATAAAGGGCAGCCATAAGTCCATTCGTCTCGAGCACCATTCCCGGTGGAGGAACTTCTCCGGCTTTCTTTCGGCTCACCAGTTCGTCTCCTGTGGGGATGACTGCAACCACCGGTTTTCGGAAAACCTTTATCCTGTCCAGTCCGAGAGAGGCAAGTACTGCAGCGTCACAGGGGCGAAGGAGGTGCCCTTCCTCAAAAACCAGATCTTCTCTTTTTATATCCTCTCCAACCTGCCCCACATTCCTTCCCGGATGTACCTGAGCTCTGATTTCAACCATGTTTCCGGCTGTAACGGTGTCCTCAACCATTACAACCGCATCGGCACCTTCCGGCAGGGCGGCACCTGTATGAACCCACATAGAGGTTCCCTCCTCTATGCTGTCCGAAAGCTGTAAAGGCACGGGATTTACAGAAGAAGCCCCGGTAGTATCAGAAGCCCTGACAGCATATCCGTCCATTGCAGCCCGCCTGTAATGAGGAACATCCCTCCCGGAAACTACGGTTTCTGCAAGTACCCTGCCTGTACAGGCTTCGAGGGGCACTTCTTCTGCATGCCTGAGAGGGGAGATGTTTTCAAGGAAAAGCCTCAGAGCTTCATCAACGGAAGTACGTTCTTTGAATATCCTGCCCATACTCCTGCCCCCTGAAAAAATCATCCCCCTGAAACGGGAGGCAGAATTCCAATTTCATCCGAGTCTCTAAGGACAGTCTCAAGCTCTTCCAGGTGCCGGACATTATTCCCGTTGACCAGGACATTAATTGAGCCGCAAAGGACAGGACTCTCGCCTTTTTCATCGCTTTTTTCAAAAATAAGGTCTTTTAATGCGGGATATTTGTCGGTGAGGGATAAAAGGATGTCAATAACCTTTTCTCCGGAAAGCAGGAGTTCCGGGGTGCCTGCTGCCTCACGTAAATTTGCAAATAACTTCACCTTTACTTCAGCCATGAGGAAGACTATTTCATCCTACTCCTTAAATATACCTATGCCTTATAAGGAGCAGCCATCACCGGAAGGTTAGGGAAACAATGAAGCAAAGTCCATACAATTACTTGAATAACTCCGTAAATTCATCGAAGCTCTCCGATACAAAGTACAGGCTTCTAGGGCTTCTGATCGTTTTTTTTGCCCTGGCCCTCAGGCTTTTTGAGCTTGGAGAAAGGGTTTTCCATCATGATGAAAGCGTACATGGCAGTTTTACCCTCAAGCTGCTTGAGCATGGAGAGTACAGTTATAATCCCGCCTATCACGGTCCTTTCCTTTTCCATTCTACTGCAGCGGTCTTTCACTTTCTGGGAATAAATGATGCAACCGCCCGCCTGGTCCCTGTCTTTTTCGGAGTGGCAACTATTTTGCTGCTTTTTTTGCTGAAAAAAGAACTGGGAAAGAGCGGAGTGCTCTGGTCAATGTTTCTGCTTGCATTTTCTCCAAGCATGGTCTACTTCTCAAGGTTCTTCAGAAACGATATGATAATTGTGTTCTGCACCCTGGCGGTTGTTGCAGGCGCCTTCCGCTATCTTGACAATATCCACAGCTCCAGGCGGTACCCTTACCTTATCCTGACAGCTTCATCCCTTGCCATTGCCGTGACTGCAAAGGAAAACGCCTATATAATCATACTTATATTCGGAGCTTATGCCGGAATGGGCTTATTATACTGGATTTACTCAAGCTGGAAGACGGAAAACCTGAGTTTGCAAAAGACCCTCCTCCGCAAAGCTTCGGTTCTTTTACCCTTCCTCCCTGAAATTCTTCTTTCGGGAGCCCTCTCCATTTTCATTATAATGTTTTTTTATACAAGCCTTTTCAGGAACGATATTTCCCTTTTCTCAATAGTAGAAAGAGCTTTTTCCCACTGGCTGGCAATGCACAGGATAGAGAGGATAGGAGGACCCTTTTACTATTATATCCCCATTCTTCTACGATACGAGGCCCCGATTGTAATCTTTGGGCTGGCAGGATTTTCCCATTTCCTGAAAATTAAAAGGCAGAACGCTTCATTTTTCCTTTTCCTCTGTTACTGGGCCTTTACCAGCCTGCTGCTCTATTCCTATCTTCAGGAAAAAGTCCCCTGGCTCGTTGTACATATTGTCCTGCCCTTCGGGATTCTGGCAGGAGCTTATCTGGGAGAAATATTTTCCCGGAAGCCTGAACCTATGCTGCCGGAACAGGAGCTTCCGGAAGAAGATATAAGCCCCCTGACAGGTCCAAAGCCGTCTTCCCTGAAAAAAAACTCCAGAAAAGCCTTCAATTTAACTGCAGGAATTCTGGCCCTTGCCATCCTGATTTCTCTTGGCCAGTGTATCTCGGTAAATTACTACAGGAGCATGGAGCCGGCAGAACTGATGACTTACACACAGGCCTCTCCGGATATCAGGGAGCTCATGGAAAAGATAGAAGGTTTCGACCGAAGGCCTGAAACTCTGAGGCTTTACGTGGTTGACCCTGATAAGCTGTACTGGCCCCTCCCCTGGTACCTGCGGGACTACGATAAAGTAGGGTATACTTCAAAACCGCCCTCAAGCAGTAAATACGATGCTATTATTGTGCCCTCCTCCTACGATATGTACAGTGAAATCTCTGCAGAAGAGTATTCCTCTTACAACTTTACCCTGCGTCCGGGGAGGGATTTCACCCTCTATTATAAGAAGAAACTTGAAATGAGCGGATGAATTCCGATTCTCGTTTTTAAATCTCTTTTTTGTTTCATAAACGCCTGTATTTTTTTGTGAGTTAAAAACCGGTGTTGGAGTTAGGGGGAGTATTCTCTCAGCCGGGGGACATTTCTTCAGTATATTCTCTCCTAATCGCTGTACTGTTTTTTCTGGTTGTTTTTTCTCTGGATGACTGGCTGTCTCAAGCCACGCGCGGTGCAGGGAGAGATATCTGAAAGCTTCATTCCTGGATTCGGAATGGATCAACTTATTTTCATGGGCGCCCGGAATAAAGAGAGAAACAGATGAAAAACCCGAAAAAAAGCGAAAAAATACCGGAGAACACAAATAATATGTAAAAAGGGGAGAATTCTTAAATGGAGCTGTATATGGGAAAAATATTCTCTCTAACAAATAATCTTGCAGGAAAAGACTTCTCTCAAGGGAATAGCAGTGAAGAGGGAGAAGAGGAAAAAGGAAAAGAGAGACAGCTGGAAAAGGTTCCAGAAAAGGAAGAAGGATTATCCGATACTCTTGAAGAGTTTCTGGAAGACTTTATGCCATCCGAGCAGGAAGGCGAGAGATTTGATAGCTGCCTCTGGATGACAATTAAAGACCTCATGACCAGAGACGTTGTCACAATAAAAGAAGACACTCCTCTGGAAGAAGTCTTTTCGCTTTTTGGGAAATTCCCCTACCATACTTTTCCTGTAGTGAATGAGAATAATGAGCTTGTGGGGATCATTGACCTTGACGTCGTTCTTGATATCTTGCTCTTATGCCTGGTTCCCAGATCAAAACACACTCCTCTTACGGCTATAAGGTCTCTTGGAGGAAAAGCCGGGGACATAATGATCACGCATCCGATGACAATTCCTCTTGACGCCACACTCAAAGACGCTTCGGACCTGATGATGAAGCACAGGTTTGACCGCGTATGCGTCAGCGATAATGGAAAACTGGCAGGAATTATCTCCAAGAAAGATCTCGTAAAAGAGATTTGCAGGAGAAGAAAAAAGACGAGAGTAGGGGAAGAAAGAGGAAAGGATGAGGCAGCAGGAAATCAAGCGTAAAAATAGTTGATAAGGCGAAAATAGGGGAAGAAAAAGGAAAGGATGAAGCAGGAGATTGAATACGACAGATAAAGTCGGAAAATGAAGTCAAGAGATAAAACCGGGACACAATAGAGGGAATAGAGGATACAGTAGAGTGGATAACAGAAGAGGGAATAAAGCACAAGGAAATAAAAAAATCCGGATAATCTCTGAGGATGATAAACTCTGGAGAAAGGGGAATTCGGGATAAGAACAGGAAGTAAAGTGGAGGACTAACAGCAGTGAGTGCTCTGTTTCAGATATTATTTCTTATTTTCAGTGTGAAAATTCTGGGGGAGGCGTCAGAAAGAGCAGGTTTTCCTTCAATAATGGGAGAGATTCTTGCAGGCATTTTACTTGGGGTGCTTTTTCTTAATGTAGAAACCGTGGTAATTGCTTTCTTTGCTCAACTCGGGGCTATTTTCCTGCTTTTTACCGCAGGATATAAAGAAGTGAGCTTAAGGGAACTGAAACCTGCGGCATTAGTTGCTTTTGTCCCTACATTTTCTCAGTTAATTTTTGCCTTTGTTTTCGGTTTCGGGCTTGGAGAGATCTTTAATTTCAGTTTTCTTCAAAGCCTCTTTATAGCAGTCGCTTTCAGTCCGACAAGCATAGGAACAGTGCTCAATACTCTTATAGACCTGAACTATCTTTCCAGCAGACCCGGGACAATTATGCTCTTCTCGGCAATTCTTGACGATATTATAGGGATATCTCTGCTTTCTATCTTGATTACTTTTACCCGTTTTAACCGCGTGCCTTCGGTTCCGGGCGTTCTCACAATTGCAGGAAAAATTCTGCTCTTTCTGCTGATTATGTATATCCTTGGAAAGTACTTTTTTCCCCGGATTTTTGTCTATGCCCAGAAAATGCATGCAAAAGAAGCCGTATTTTCTGTTGTGGTTATGGTAGCTCTTTTTTCTGCATATCTTGCAGAGTTTTTTGAGCTTCATGCAACAATAGGGGCATTTATAGGAGGGGTTCTGATTTCGGAAATTCCTCTTGCCAAAATCCAGGATGTGCAGAGCAAAGTAGAAGGGCTGGCTTACGGGATTTTTATCCCTCTTTTTTTTGCCTTTATAGGTTTTTCAATTGACCTTCACGACCTGGTAAATGCAGGTATTTTTGTTCCCCTGGTTATCCTCTTAGCCCTCTCCGGAAAACTAATAGGGGGGTTTATAGGGTCAAAAGCTATAGGTTTTAATTTTTATGAAAGCCTCATCTTCGGGATAGGGGTCATGCCGAGAGCGGGGATAGAACTTGTGGTGCTGACCATAGGCAGGAGTGTGGGGATCATCGGGCAGGAAATATTCTCAGCGATGGTTTTTATGGTAATTATATCCCTCCTGGTTTCACCTCCGCTTTTGAAGTTTGCGATCCAAACTGAAAGAAAAAATAAAACCGATGATGGGATCAAAGCATGACGGTTTTTATCAGGAATGAGGAACAGACGGGACGGAGTCATAACTGTTTAAATCTGGAATGGGGGGCATATGGGGCAGAAGCATGAAGGTTTGAATCCGGAAAAAGAACAGGAGTCCGGCTGTTTAAGGCTGAGAACCGGATGAGCTCGGATCACTTTCTGGTCAGTAATGCCTCCTTGCGTTCAGGTACTTTACAATCTCCATAGAGATGAGGGTGGTGGAAGCTAAAGCCGTTATGATCCCCAGTTCAGAAAGGGAGAGAGGGACTGTCCTGAATGCAAATTGGAGGAAGGGGGTGTAAACCACCAGCAACTGCAGAATCACTGTGGTCAGAACCGCAAAGACCAGAGCTTTGTTTGTAAAGAGCCCAAGAGAAAAAATCGAATACCTGTCAGAACGCCAGTTGAAGGCGTTAAACATCTCTGAAAAGACCACAAGCGTGAAGATCATGGTCTGCAGTTTCGAAAGGGGCACACCGCTGTCCAGAGCCCAGACCAGAACTATCAGTGCCTGTGTGGCGATAAGCCCTCCAAGCCCCAGTCCTGTAATGATTTCACGGCGGGTGATAAGCCCTTCTTCAACATTCCTCGGCTTCTGCTTCATAAGCCCCCTGTCAGGAGGTTCAACTGAAAGAGCCATCGGAGGGAGCCCGTCTGTAATCAGGTTGATCCACAGGATCTGTACGGCAAGCAGAGGCAGGATCTGCCAGCCCAGAATTGCTATGAGGACGATCAGGACTTCCCCTATATGGGCTGTGAGCCCGTAGGTTATGAAATTTTTGATATTTTTAAATATATTTCGTCCTTCTTCAACTGCCGAGACAATGGACGCAAAGTTATCATCGGTCAGGATCATGCTTGAGGCTTCCTTGCTCACGTCCGTGCCCGTAATGCCCATTGCTATGCCCATATCCGCAGCTTTCAGGGCAGGCGCGTCATTTACCCCGTCCCCGGTCATAGCCACAACATAGCCCTTCTTTTTAAGAGCCTCTACCACCCTCAGTTTATGGATAGGGTAGACCCGGGAGTAAACTGAGATCCTTTCTACTTTGTTCTCAAATTCGCCATCTTCGAGGCTGTCAAGTTCCGTCCCGGTAAGAGTAAGGTCATTTTCTTTCAAAATCCTGAGTTCTCGTGCAATTGCAGCTGCTGTAACCTTATGGTCTCCTGTTATCATTACAGTCTTGATGCCGGCATCCTCACAGATTTTGATTGCAGCTTTTACTTCTTCCCTGGGAGGGTCTCTCATACCGATTAACCCTGAAAAGACCATGTCTTCTTCGACCTCTTCTGCAGGGATTTCCCAGGAAGAAACTTTTCCGGAAGAAAAGCCTTCTTCAAGAGGGTGGAAAGAAAAAGCCATAACCCGCAGAGCCTGGTCTGCAAGCTCCTTAACCTGTTCGGAGATCTCCTGCTTCTGCTCGGGGGTCAAAGTTTTCATTTCACCGTTGAGGAAAATCTTCGTACATGAGGAAAGGATGACCTCGGGAGCCCCTTTTGAAAAAGCCACAACCTCAGAACCGGGAAAGCTTCCAGGATTGTTCTCCAGCTTATTGAAAGTGGTCATTTTTTTGCTTTCGGAAGAAAAAGGGATTTCCCCAAGCCTGGGGTATTTTTGATCAATTTCGGACTTTTCAAATCCGGCCTTTGCCGCAGCGACCACAAGAGCTGCTTCTGTCGGGTCTCCTGTAATTTTCCATCCATCTTCTTCTTTATACAGGTTTGAATCGTTGCAGAGAGCAGCCCCTAGCAAAAGAATCCGAAGATGGGTATCATCCTCCGGTACTTCTGAAGCTCCTTTTAGAAATTTTCCCTCGGGGTTATACCCGTTTCCCGTAACCTGAAGGAGCTGCCCGTTGACGTATATCTTCTCTACTGTCATTTTGTTCTGCGTAAGCGTGCCAGTTTTGTCAGAACAGATAACATTTGTGGAACCAAGAGTTTCTACGGAAGGTAGTTTTCTTACAAGGGCATTCTTTTTGACCATGCGCCTGACCCCAAGCCCGAGCCCTACTGTCACAACCGCAGGAAGGGCTTCAGGTATAGCGGCAACTGCAAGCGCAACGCCCCAGAGAAACATATCAAGAGGGGGAAAGCCGGAAAAGACGCCGAGAACTGCAACAAAAGCTACAATTACAAGAGTTGCCCCGCCAATCCATCTGCCGAATTTATCAAGGCTTTCCTGCAGAGGGGTTCTGGATCTTTCTATTGTCCCTAGAAGCCCGGCAAGTTCCCCGAAAGAGGTTTTCATGCCTGTTGCCGTGACGACCCCTCTCCCTCTTCCGTAGGCAACTGCAGTTCCTGCATAGGCCATGTTCTTCCTGTCAGCTCCAGAAGTATCTGCAGGCAGAGCATTGGCAATTTTCTGTACGGGCACGGATTCCCCGGTGAGCGAGGATTCGTCAACTTTAAGGTTGAATTCTTTAATTATCCTGGCATCTGCAGGAATGCGGTCTCCGGTCTGAAGCAGAATTATGTCCCCGGGGACCAGTTCTGTTGATGGAATCTTTTTTTCAGTCCCATTCCTCATTACAGCTGCTTCTGGAGACGTCAGGGATTTAAGGAGTTCAATTGCTTTTTCAGCTCTGTACTCCTGCACAAAACCAAGAATTCCGGCAAGAAAAACGGTAAATAAAATCACTACCGCATCAATAGCTTCTCCAAGTAAGGCCGAAACAATGGAGGCAACTATCAGGATAAAAATTAACATACTTTTAAATTGTGAAAGAAAGAGGCGAAAGACAGAGACTTTTTCTTTTTCTTTAAGTTCGTTTTTCCCATATTCTTCCAGTCTTTTTTCAGCTTCTCCGGAGCTCAGCCCTTCCTCTGATGTCTTCAGCTCCTCAAAAACTGAGCTAATTTCCTGATCGTAGTACAACCCTGGCCCTCGTCTTTTTGTAACCCGATAGCTCTGCACCCAGTATGTACTGTGCTATAATATAAATGAGTTTAATGTATATATAGCGGTTAGACATATCGATATGCAAAGGGGTTTTTTGTAATTTATAGTTCTACAAGACCTTTTCCTGTAAAAAAAGATTTGGAATCTATCTGTTTCTCTATACAGAAATTAGAGGGTCGTAAAACCCAATTCTCAAAAACTAGCTTAAATATTAATGAATAGAGGGAAAAAGTATCCATGAAGATAGTAATAATTGGAAGCGGACTCGCCGGTTTGTCAGCAGGTTACAGGCTCTGTAAATCTAACGAAGTAATCGTTTTTGAAAAAGATCCGGATATCGGGGGGATGGCAGCAAGCTACTGTCTGGAACATTCCGGAAAAAAATACTTTATTGAAAGGTACTACCACCATATATTCAGGAGCGATTCGGAACTTCTTGCCCTCATAAGGGAACTCGGGCTTGAAAAACGGATGATATGGCTTGAAGCAAAAAACGCCTATTTCGTGGATGGTAAGAACTATCCCATGAACACCCCTCTTGAGATCTTACAATTTAGCCCTCTATCCATTTTTGACCTGGCAAAACTTGGTCTGATGGTCTTCAGGATCAGATTTATAAAAGACACGGAGCCCTATGACCAGATAAAGGCAAAGGACTGGATTCTCGATACTGTTGGAAAGTCGGTGTATGATAACTTTTTTGCTCCCCTTCTGAAAAGTAAATTCGGAGAAAATGCCGAAAACGTTTCTGCCGCCTGGCTAATCGGGAGGGTGAAAATAAGGTCGGATAGGGGAAAAGATGGGGAGAAACTGGGGTACATGAGAGGAGGCTTTAACTCTCTTCTGGAAGCCCTAGCAGGGGAAATAACTGCAAACGGGGGAGAGATTCGAACAAATAAGGAAGTAACGGAAATTGTGATCAAAGACAATGCCGTACAGGGAGTGGTAGTGGACGGGGATTTTATAGCCTGCGATGCGGTTATTTCAACTGTAGAACCCGCGGTACTGGATGCAATCACCGGAGGGAAGCTTGAGCTCCTGCAAGATTCATTAAAAAATATCCGTTATCAGGGAACTGCGTGTGCTTTGATCGGGCTTGACAGGACGCTTATGGAAGACGGGAATTACTGGCTGAACATAAAAACTGATGTGCCTTTTGGAGCAGTAATCGAACACACCAATTATATGTCTTTTGAAGATTATGGGGAACATCTGGTCTATGTGACGGCTTATTTCCAGGACGAAAAGAGTTCTCTCTGGGCGCAAAAGGAAGAAAATGTCCTTGATTCTTACCTTAAAGGGCTTGAAAAAATGTTTCCCGGATTCTCAAGAACTGAGGTTCGCTGGACGAAGCTTTACCGCAGAATAGATACGGCCCCTGTATACGAGCAGGGCTATCTTAAAAATGTGCTTCCTTTTGCTGCAGGCCCTTCCGGGCTTTACCTTGCAGGTATGTTCTCCTCATCTAATTATCCGGAAAGGAGTATGAACGGTTCGGTAAAAGCCGGGTTTGAATCCGCGGAACTGCTGACGAAAGAAAAAGGGAATTAAATTCCGAAAAAAAGAGTTAAGAAATCCCGCAGGCGCAGGATATTGAGAGCTAGAAAGAAACCGGCTATAGTTTCATCTTGGAAGTTATAGTCTCATGTTGGAAGTTATAATCTCATGTTGGAAGTTATAGTCTCATCTTGGAAGGTTTGGTCTCCCCTAATTGCATGGTTGATGTTTTGAGGAAAAAGAGAACGAAAATTTCTTACCTTCTCAACCATATTCGCTATCTGATGTGAGTATTCTTTCGAATATCCCGAGATAAATATAAAATCTAAAAAATAAAGTTGTATATATTAATGAGAATATTTAACTTAAAACAATCCCTTCGGACGAACTATTATATAGCCTAAGGGATGATATTATACTGTCTATACCTGCAGAACTTCTTTCTGCATGGGCGCTGTCTTGCCGGATTTGTCACTCATGGGGATTTGAGAGTGGCAGATAAGGGGGAGACAAGAAAACTTAAAAAATGTTCTAAATTTCTGCCGTAAACCGGCTTTTTGGGGGCACACAGGTCATGCCTGTAAGGGGATGGCAGAGGGGAACGGATGTTTCCATTTAAGGCTCTCAAATAAGAACCCGGATGCTGAATAGAGGCTGCCTGAGCTTCCGGGAAGGGGTATGGGCGGCATAACAGAGTAAAAGGAGTGGTAAAAGATGTTATTCATGGACGTTAGTACCTGGGACCCTTCGAATCGAGATAAGATCCTTGAACACTTCAAGAAACTGGAAATTCCTGATGGAATTGATGTCATCAACCAGTGGGTTGACCTTTCCGGAAACCGCTATTATATCCTTTACGAAGCAGAAAGTGCCGAGGCTTACGGAGCCTTCAACCTGCCCTGGTCCGACATCTGCGTGATTGACAGTGTCCCGGTAATGGAAGCTTCTGAATTCATGCAGCTTCTGCCCAAGTACAAAAAGTAAGTTGAAAAGATTGGACTTCAGTTTACTTAAAGGAATTCGGTGAGCCGGTTGATGAAGGCTCACTGAAGATCTTTATTTCCTATTTTCAAACACGGGCCTTTTAATAATTAGCTTTACACCTGCCTTAACATTCAGGTTTTTTAATATTCAGCTTTTTTCAGCTTTTAGCATTCAGGTTTTAAGACTCAGGTTTTATCATTCATTTTTTTTAACGCTCAGGTTTTTAACATTATGGTTTTTGTTTCCAGGTATTCGGAAAGGGCTTCAGGTCCATTTTCTCTTCCGAAACCACTTTCTTTAACTCCTCCGAAAGGAACTTCTGGAGCTATCTTCAGGTGCTGGTTGATCCATATAATCCCTGCATTCAGCTGTTCACATCCTGTTCGTATCCTGTCTATATTTTTTGTCCAGATGGATGCCCCAAGTCCATAACCTGTACTGTTTGCTTCCTCTATTGCCTCATCAAGGTCTTTAACCGTCACTATGGGAAGTAAAGGCCCAAAAACCTCTTCTTTCAAAAGCCTGGAATCTCCGGGTACATCTGAAATAAGGGTGGGTTCAAAGAAGTACCCTTTCTCGGAATCTTTGAACACGGGCACTTTCCCTCCGGTAATTATCCTGCCTGCACCCTTCTTCTCAATTTCGGTTGCAAGCTCTTTTATGTATTCCCACTGGGAGCGGTTGTTAAGAGGGCCCATACTGGTATTTTTGTCCAGCCCGTTTCCGATTCTTAAGCCCCTTATTCCTGTTTCAAGCTTTTTTATGAATTCTTCGGCTACGGATTCAAATACATATAGCCTCTTGACAGCGGTACAGGTCTGGCCGCAGTTGTAAAACCTCCCCCTAAGGGCTCCGGCAGCAGCACTCTCGAGGTCGGCATCGTCACACACAAGCATAGGGTCGCTTCCTCCCAGCTCAAGGGTAACCCTTTTCATCCCGCGGGCTGCAAGTTCAGCTACCCGTTTTCCGGTCCTGGCTTCTCCCGTAAAAGAAATTTTTCTTACATCGGGGCTGCGAACAAGACTTTCTCCTGCGGTCTCTCCCGGGCCTGTTACTACATTCAGCACACCTGCAGGCAATCCGGCTTCCCCAAAGATAGAAGCAAGAGTCAGGTTTGTAAGGGGGGTGTTACTTGCCGGCTTCAGCACAAGAGTATTTCCGGAAATGAGGGCAGGGGCAATTTTCCAGCCCATGATCAGGGCAGGCATGTTCCAGGGAATTATGGCTGCACAGACCCCGAGAGGTTTTTTTACGGTAAAAGCATACCCGTTTCCCGGAACCGGAATGAAGTCCCCTCGCAGACTGCCTGCAAGCCCGCAGTAATATTCAAGAACATGTGCAAAACCTTCGATTTCATTTCGGGCTTCTACAAGAGGCTTTCCCTGTTCCTGAGTAAGCAGGGCAGCAAGTTCTTCTTTCCTCTGCCGGACAATTTCTGCAGCCCTGTAAAGTACTCCTCCCCTCTGCTGCGGAGATGCGGAAGCCCAGCCTGAGAAAGCTGATGAAGCAGCTTCGACCGCCGCAGCCACGTCCTCTTCTGTACCCCGGGGGACCTGCTCGATAAGTTCTCCTGTTGCAGGATTTTTAATCCCAAAAACCTCTCCCCCGCATGCTTCTACAGCTTTTCCGTTGATCTGCATTTTCATAGCTACCACTATTTGCAAAGCCCTATTTTAAGCTAACAAAGAATATTCTAAATTTGGATTAATAGTTTTAAAGATAAGTGCAAAGAATATAGTGGAAGTAAAAAAATAACTCCCTTTTCGACAGACATATAAGTATATTTACAAATTACATGGTATTACACAGGATAATGGTATCAATACCGGATACAAAGTACAAATGCAGGATCACTTGCGAAAGCAAAAGGATTATGCGAGATGCTAATTTAAAGTCTCAAAGGGGCTTTAGAGAATTAAAATCTAAGATGAGACTGGCTTCTGGAGAATAGGAGTGGGAATCCAGATGCGTTTTTGTGTACGGATAAAGATACTTCAGGAATAGTCTTTCGCAGGATATAAGTGAGGATTTTGCTTTACAAACTGCAGTTTGTCCGTGGATAAAAAAATGAATTTCACAGGCAGGTATAGAGAACAGTGTCAGATTACCTTCAAGTAATTTTTTGGTTTTTTCTTATAGAGCTCCTGGGCTTGCTTTCTATTCCACTTGCCGGAAATGCCGGTAACAGGCTGGCTGACAGGGGCGTTTCGGCAGCAAAAACTCTGGGAATTATACTTGTTGCTTATTTTTCCTGGATCTTTTCTTACATCCGGGGCTTTAACCGCGTTACAATTCTAATCGCTGTCCTTGTTCTTTGCCTGCTGTCAATTGGCCTTTATCGGAAACAGAAGATTTTCCCCGACAGAAGGGTCCTGCTCGTCAATGAACTCGTGTTCCTCGCAGGATTCTTTTTTTTCTTGCTTGTGCGCATGCACCTCCCGGAAATATACATGCACGAGAAATTTATGGACTTTGCCTTTTTAAATGCGGTAATAAGAACCTCCTCTTTTCCTCCGGCAGATCCCTGGTTTGCAGGTGGGTTTCTGGATTTTTACTATTATTTCGGGTATCTTTCCGTGGGCGCTCTGGGAAAACTCAGTGCTGTCAGGCCCAGTATCCTTTTTAACCTGGCAATTGCCCTTACCTTTGCTCTTTCCTTCAACCTTTTTTTTGGCATCGGGTATAACCTTACCCATGGGAAAATCCGGTACGGACTCCTTACTGCCGGGTCCGGGATGCTGCTTGGAAATTTGCAGGGGCTTATCGAATTCGTATCCATGTATATCTTCAAGGAGCAGGTTTCAAGAGGATACTACTGGAGCAGTTCGAGGGTTATTCCGTTTACGATAAACGAATTCCCTTATTTCACTTTCATACACGGAGACCTGCACTCGCATCTGCTTGCAATCCCGTTTCAGTTGCTCCTGCTGGTATTTCTCCTGAATATATATTTCCGAAAAAATGAGCACTCAATCTTTGAAAACAGCCTGGCCTTCATTACATTTTCAATAGCTCTGGGTTTTTTGTTCCCGTCCAATTCCTGGGATTTTCCGGTGTACCTCGGCCTGACACTTTTTGTTATCTTTGCATTTTATTACGGGCATTATATTCAGAAAAAAAATGTTTTAGGTTCCGTTTCAGGCTTTTTCGGAGCAGTCATTCTCATTTCCGTCTTCAGCCTCCTGCCGTATCTGCCCTTTTACACATCCTTCAGTCCTCAGGCGGCAGAAGGCTTCGATTTCGTTGTGCCGGAATTAAGAACAACGATTGATAAATTCCTTATCCTTTTCGGACTTTTCCTGTTTCTTATCTTCTCTTTCCTTATGACCCGCCTTGACTCCAGGCGAAAAATCGGATTTTTTGTCCTTCTGGTCGGAGGTTCGGCCCTGCTTTCTTCAGTGTTGTCCCTTCCTCTGCTTGTGATCCTCTTTCCCCTTCTTACCTTTTCTCTATTTTTATTTGCGAAAGATCTTCCAAAAAGAAGCGAGGCAGGATTTGTATATCTTCTAATGGCGGCAGCCGCCTTTATTGCTCTTCTCTGTGAAATTGTTTTCCTTGACGATCCCATTTCGGGCAATTTTGCCCGCATGAACACAGTTTTCAAATTCTACATGCATTTATGGATTTTCCTCGCTATTACAGCCTCTTATTCGTACTATGAACTTCATTCCTTTTTCGGGGGAAAGTCCGGAAATGAAACGCTTCTGAAAAGGCCTTCTGTAAAAAGGGCATGGACAACTGTACTTGTGCTGCTGGTTATTTCCTGTTCTTTTTTTCCTGTAGTATCAACCTTTACAAGAATAGAAGAGATGAATGCCGAGCCTTCCCTTGACGGAATGGAATACATGAAGGAACTGGACAGGGGAGATTACAATGCCATCCGATGGATGCAGGAAAATATTACTGGGTCTCCGGTAGTTCTTGAAGCTGCTGAAGATGCTAGCAGTTATAGTTATACGTCCAGGGTCTCTGCAAATACCGGGCTCCCTACAGTCATCGGGTGGGCAAGGCACGAGCGGTTCTGGGGGAGAAACCATAAGGAAGTTGAAACGAGGATAAAAGATGTTCGTTCGATTTATTCCACTGGCAATGAAAAGAAAACCCTGGAGCTTATGGATAAATATAACGTAAGCTATGTGTATATCGGTAAGCTTGAACGGCAGATGTATTCCACAAAACTGGACAAATTCGAGAATGAAACCTATTTTGAACCGGTTTACCGGGATACAGTCACAATATATAAATTAAAGAAAAGTACGTAAAAGGGGAAAATTAAAGAAAGGTACGTAATAGGGAAAATTAAAGAAAGGTACGTAATAGGGAAAATTAAAGAAAGGTACGTATAGGGAAAATTAAAGGAAGGTATATAATAGGGAAAATTAAAGAAAGGTACTTAAAAGGGAATATTATAATAGTCTGTTTTCAGAGAATAACTTGCTCAGGCAAAAAAATCACGGTTTAGATCTGTTATCTCATTTATTTAATAATCTAAACATTGTTTCGTAAATACTTTTCATAAATACGCTTCAAAAAGGATTTCACAAATTCATTTTATAAATATGGGATTTATTCGAATATGTAGAATTTGATGTGAAATCGAATTCAGCATAAAGCTCGATTATTAGCATAAACGTTAAGAGGTTGTTCGTATAACCAGCGTCTCGGTAGTTCTGCCTGCTTTCAATGAAGCCGACAGAATAGAAAATACGGTCTCGATAACAGCAGAGACTCTTTCAAAGATAACTGATTCTTTTGAGATCATCATAGCAGAGGATGGGAGCACTGACGGTACGGACCGGATAGCTTCAGGGCTTTCGGAACAGTACTCTTATGTCAAACACCTGCATTCCGATGAGCGGCAGGGCAGGGGAAGAGCCCTGAACAGGGCTTTTAAGGCAGCCTCAGGAGAGGTGCTCTGCTATATTGATGTGGATCTTGCAACAGATATGAGCTATCTGGAAAAACTGGTCAGAGCTGTAAGTACGGATGGCTATGACTTTGCCACCGGTTCGAGAATAATGCCCGAAAGTGATGCAAAAAGACCTTTCAAGCGGGAGTTTGCAAGTAGAGGATATAACTCCCTTGTGCGGCTCCTTTTGCATTCAAAACTCTATGACCACCAGTGCGGTTTTAAGGCGTTCAGGAGAGGCCCTCTTTTTGATTTGCTAGATGAAGTTGAGAATCAGCACTGGTTCTGGGACACCGAATTGCTGGTCAGAGCTCAGCACCGGGGGTACAGGGTTCTGGAGTTTCCTGTCTACTGGAGGCATGGCGGGTCAAGCAAGGTCAATTTCGTAAAGGATATTCTTGGAATGGGGTCTGAGATTTTCCGCCTCTGGTGGGAACTTTTTTTTCCGGGGCTTTTTTCCGGGAAAGGGAAGCTTTTTTTGACAGCTTCTCTTGCTCTTCTGATTCTCGCCCTTGCTGCAACCTTTCTGGGCGCTTCCGCTGTTCTGGAAAATATCAAGCAGGTGTCTCTGGGCACCCTGGCTCTTGCTTCTCTTGTTTACTGCATTTCCTGGCCTCTCCGGGGGGTCCGTTTCCAGCAGATCCTTAACAGGCTTGGAAACCATTATGGGCTTGGCTTTCTTACGGGAAGCATTTTCATCAGCCAGTCTGCTAATGTGATCCTCCCCGCACGAATAGGGGACCTTAGCAGGATGTATATCCTGAAAAAGAGTAAGGATCTTGCCTTTACAACGAGCCTTTCCTCCCTGACCGTAGAAAGGGTCTTTGACATAATTGCAATTACCTTCATTGCCGTACTTGCTTCTTCAGGGGTATCTTCAAGATTTGAACTTGCCTCCTGGATGGAGTCCTTGATAAGATTTTCAGGGCTTGCCGTCCTCCTTTTCTTTGCTGTTCTTTTTGGCTTATCTTTCAGGGAGGGCCGCATGACAAAGATAGGAGGGAAAAAGGCTTCTGCAATTTCTTCTGGCGAACCTCTTCATAAAATAAAAGAGTTTGCATCTGCTTTTATCCACCAGATGAGCATTGTTGCTGTCCGTCCCGGAGCGTTTCTTGCAGTGGTCGCTTCTTCTCTCTTTATATGGGGTATGGATATCTTTACCTGCTTTCTGGTTCTGAAAGCCTTTCCTACAGCCGGGGTAGATATGTCTTCAGGGTCCACTATCTCCCTTATCTTTCTGGCAGTAGCTATCGGAAACATCGCAAAAACTTTTCCTGTTACTCCCGGCGCTATAGGGACGTATGAGGTTGCCCTTACTGCAGTTTTCGGGCTTGGAGGGATCAGACCCGAACTCGGGTTTACGGTCGCTGTACTTGACCATATAATAAAGAACTCTATCACCTTGCTTGGAGGTGGAATTGCTCTCTCCGGACTCGGACTCCGATGGAGGGAGATTCTTTCAACGAGCCCCGATACGCTGAAAGGAATGTGAAACCCTGAATCAAAAATCAACAAAAAAAAGTGGTCGGTAAAATTCTTCCTGATTGGAATATGAGGAAGGATAAGCTCCGGTTTGAGGGGTGAGCAACAATAAAAGTGAGTAACAATAAATATGGGTAGTTTAAAAATGAAAAGAAGTTAATTTTAGATTGAAATAAATAATCGTAATTTTAGATTGAAATAAATAATCGTAATTTAAGATTGAAAGAAATAAGTGGAAGCTTTAATCAGAGAGTTTAATTAACGACCGCATGTTTTGCCTTAATCGATGGTTAAGCGCAAAAAGCCTGAGTTGAAGAAATGTCCGAGAAAAAAATAATAGAAGTTCGGGATGCTTATTCCCTTCCGGAAAATGTACTTGAGGCTGTTAACAGGGCCCTGCATGAAGATGTTGAAGATATCGTGGGTCTATTCAAGGTCCTTGCAGATCCGACCCGCCTGAGAATTCTTAAAGCCCTCGAAGTCCAGAGCCTCTGTGTCTGTGTGCTTGTTGAAGCTACGGACCAGAAGCACTCTGCACTTTCTTACCACCTCAAACTCTTAAAGGAAGCAGGGCTCGTGGATTCAAGGAGAGAGCGCAGTTTCCAGATCTACGACCTTACGGAATTCGGAAACCTGCTCCTGAAGCACATTGAAAGGCACTTTGAAAAAAGTTAAGTGAAGGAATTGAGGGACTTTTTGCCATATAATAAGCCTGGTGTCCTTCAATACTCCCAAGTAATCACGCCTGTCTGCGGATTTGTATCCCGGCAGGGTAAAATTATATCTTTTCGTTTGAAGCTACCGTGGTGAGTTTGGAGAATTTAACTCCTTTAAGGGCCATTATAGCTTCAGCAAGCTCTTTAATTTCTTCGCCGTCTCCATCCAGAACGATTACTTCAAAACAGTTGTCGTGGTCGAGATGAATGTGTACGGAGGACTTTATCAGGTGAGAGTAGTGGTGCTGGATGTCGGCAAGGGCGTTTGAAAGCCCGCGCTTTGTGTGGTCATATATGACAGCAACAGTCCCTACACGATGACCTTTAATGTCACCCATCCACTCATAGTAAGAAATGTAACTCCTGATGGCGTCCCTTATGCCTTCCGAACGGGAAGAGTAACCTCTTTTTTCGATAATCTCATCAAATTTACCAAGAAGGGTGTCGGGCAGGGAGACCCCTATCCTCATAAGTTCTGTTTCCATCGTATCACCAAGTAATTTGCAATTTATCCGAATGATAATACATTAAGTTATTGTGAGTATTACTATATATGTTTTATTCACTTGATCATTAATATAAAAGAGTTGTGCTCATATGTTAATTCATCCCTCAGTATATTAATGTTTGGGAACTATAAAACTTAGCATATATGAAAGGGTCAAAGCGCCCATTGAAAAATAAAAGAGACAAAAATAAATAAAAAATAAACACAAAAGGAAAAGAATTGGCAAAAAATAAATACACAATACAATTTAAAGAAAATCTGTAAGTTATACGGAAAGGGCTAAAATGTAAATTCCCCTTTCCTCTGTCCACCTTTTCCGGTTATCTCCTGTCCACAAGCCTCTTCGGCCTTCCTTTAATTTTGTACAGCTCAAGCCCTCCCGGTCCCGTAAAGTTGAACAGGATCTTGAAAGTGCCGTCTTCATAAGCCCTGGAGAGGGGGGGCTTATACCTCAAGAAAGAAACGAGGAAGTTTTCTTTTATACTGGCTCTGTCACAGGTTTCGGGGTTTTCGCATTCCATACTGACCCTGAGTACGGTCTCTCCCTCATCTTCTCCTCCGTAGAGAAAAGCTTCATACTCTCCCGTCAGGTAGTCCATGTTCCCACTCTGGAAGACACCCCTTTCCACATCAACACGGTTAAAAGGAGTCCCTTCAACCCAGACGGTTTCTGCCTCTCGCTGGGGGGTGAGGATTTTCATGTGAGTCCTGCCGCAGGAGCACGTTTTGCGTGTAAGGACAACAGTTGTGTCATCGGTATCGTAGTTTAAGAGCAGGTTTCCCGCCTTTGCCCCTGCAGGCAGGAGCGTGCTCAGGATAACTCTCCCGCAGTCCCCATCAGGCACGAAATTCTCCAGATGCGGGTCGTAAACGTCAAGATGGACAAAATCCTCAGGAACATGCAGCCCTGTAATTTCACTGCATTCCCCGCACATCGTCCCTTCAGTGCTCCCATAGGTATTATACACGGGGCAGCCCCAGATTTCCGAGAGATGGTTCCGTGACTCATCAGCAAAGGCTTCGCCTCCCACAACCAGTTTGTTTACTCCCGACTGCCTGGGGTCTATACCCTCCGCCTGCATTCTGCGGGCAAGGTTCAGGAGCTTGAATACACTTCCCACTATGCCTGTCGGTCTGTAAGCTTCAATAACTCGCAGGGGGAAAGTGCACTTGCCCTCAGGGATAATGCTCATGCCCAGCTGTCTGGCAGCAAGGGTCATGGTATTTGCCCCCACATTCATGCCGTAGGAGGCGCAGACAACGACCCTGTCCCCAGGCCCGAAGCCCTGGGACCTGAAAATCCGGGCGTACTTTTCAGCATAGCGTTCCCAGTCCTCCCAGGTAAGGAAAAAGCTTTTTGGGGTTCCGCTTGTGCCGCTGGTCTCGTGAATGGTGAAAACCTCTTCCCAGCTCACGCTCCTGAACATAAAATCCCTCCTCTCAGGAGGCTGGTTTTCCCGGATAGTCTTTCCAGAAATGATTGGAAGTTCAAGGAGGTCCTCATGGGCTTTAATATCTCCAGGGTTTACCCTGTGTTTTTCAAACCATTTTCGGTAAAATGGAGAATTTTCTGCCGCATATTTTACCGTATACCGGACCCTTTCCTCGATGAGGGCATCGAGTTCTCCCCGGTCCATGGTCTCGATTTCCGGATTAAAGTAAGGTTTTGAGTTTTCCAATTTAAAACACCCCGGCTGTAGCCTTTAACCACACAAAAATTTGTAAACCGTTAAAAACCTGTTATTTCTGGTTTCAAATATGAATTTGGGTTTCAATTATGAAACAGTTTTGGGCAGGCACACAGTCATGAGCAGATTTTCAGCTTCAGGGAAAGTCCGTGGAAGGTTCTGCTCATCCGGAAAGAAAAAAATAAGAATTCATGTTTTTTAATCTATCAGGCTTCAAATGGTACTAGATATACGCCATCGGCCCTTTTTTGGCCTTTTACCAGCTCGCAATGCCTCAGGAGGGCAAACTGGTTTTCGGTTTCCCGGGGGGATATCCCGAATTTCTCGGCAATTTCTTCCTTTTTTACTCCGCTCCTGGAGACGATGAATTCATAAATGGCTTTTTGCAGTTCGGTCAGGCCTTCAGTCCCCTCAAGCCCGGCTTCTTCCCTGAAGATTTTTTTAGAACGGACAGCCCAGGGGTTGCATGCCTGGATTTTGTGGTGGCTTTCTATATAACAGTCCTCACAAAAAACCTGACCTTCTTCTTCGATAATGTCTCCTCCTTCCAGTTTGCATCCGCAGACCGAACATTCGGCAGGACTGGTTCTTTCTTCTGTAATCTTTTATCCCTCCTAAGTTTTAAATATCCATTTCATCCAGAATTTTGAGAACAACCAGTGAGCCGTAAGCTACAGCAGGTCCTCCAGCCATCACTATTGCAGTGCTGACAGCCTCAATAATCTCTTCACGGGTCGCTCCAAGGCTTACAGCCTCAGGAACATGCTTCCAGAGGCAGGGCTCACAGCGCAGAGCAACTGCAATCCCTACCATCATCAGCTCTTTTGTCCGGGCGCTTAAAGCCCCGTCTTTGACGACTTCAGAATGAAGCCCCATTAGAGCGTTCATCACTCCCGGGAGTTCCCCGGCCATTTCTTTCATCCTTTCGTTCATCTCGGTTTTATCTGTCAACCTCTCACCTCAGAATGCTTCAGATTGTAGATCCAAACAATACAAGAAATTCAAGAGTCAAAAGGCACCATATACATTTCGTCTCCCATTTTTCTCCACTTCAAAAGCTCGCAGTGCCGCAGTATTGCAAGCTGGTTCCTGGTTTCCTGCAGGGTGAGCTTGAAAAGCTTCGAGATCTTTTCGGGGGTTGCTCCTCCTTCTTCCAGGATAAAGTCATAGATTTCTTTTTGCAGTTCGGTCAGGCCTTCAGTCCCTTCGAGCCCGTGCTGTTTTCTGAAGAGTTTCTTAGAACGCACTGCCACAGGGTCTGCAAACTTTATTTTCTGGTGCCCTTCCAGATAACAGTCCTCGCATACTGGCTTTCCGTTTTCTTTGACGTATTCGCTTCCCGGAATTTCCTTCCCGCACCCCGGACACGTTACATAATAAGCTACGGACTCGTCAATTTCTCTGTTCCCGGCTTTATTCGTCTTTATAAGGCCGTGAAACTCCAGATAACCCACAATTTCGTAAACTGTTGACCTTGATAACCCATATCTGGCTTTTGCTTTCTTTATAGCGTCTCTAATATGGAATCCCTTGTCCACATGGGCTTCTTTTATGCATTCAAGAACCCATATTTCTTCTTCATCCAGCACAAGAGTCATTGACATTGAAGTCCCTTTGAAGTCCCTTAGATTCTTATCCGGTCCAGAGTATTATTTTGAATACGCACTGTCTTGATGCCTTACTTTTCCACTCTCTCACTTCTTATTTAGTTCATGAACAGCTTTTCTCATAATATCCGTTTTGTCTCTCTATACTTTTACTTTCTTCGTATTAAAAACTATCGACAACTATATATATAAAAATCCTGCATTTTCAGTGATTTAAAAAAATATGAAAAATTCCCAGATAAAGTTGATATGTTCCTCGAAGAAATCCGAAATTTATGGGTTTTATGTGGATGGCTTGTGGGTTTCCTGAAGCTTGCGCTCAGACCTGGCATTCACATCCTCTTTCTTTGAGAATCTGGACCTGCTTTTCGTAAGAGTCAACAAACTCGTCCTGCACAGCTTTCCCTGTTGCAAGGGCAGGGTCAAGAGGGGTATGGTGATTGTATCCTCTTCTTCCCATTTCTTCCACAAGAGCCTCATGCCTCAGGTAGAGGGCCTTTAATTTTCCTTTCCAGCGCAGGGTCTCAGGGTGGTGGGCATAAGCTTTCTTGTTATTGGTTATTATGGACCACAGGGCGTGCAATTCGCGGTGTTCTCCGAGAAGGTGCTGCCTGCACATATTCTCAGGAAGGATGTCCCAGATTCTCATATGATGAACTTGAACACATTTCAGAAAGTTCTTTCGGCAGGAAATTTTAATTTTTTTAAGCCTGAACTTAAGTCTGAGGGACTGTTTCTGATTCTAGATTCTGATACCTATTTACTGGTAGCAGGTGAAAATATAGTCTATGAAACGGTGGATATTAAGATATTCTGCCTTATTGTTTATTCTAGTGGCGGGAATGTGTTTTTTGCTAACACCTGTGTTTGCTCATGTTCCTACCTTTGGAGAGGGAGGCAAAAGTCCTGAAACCGCAACTCCAATAGAAAACCCTGAAAAGTCAAGAGTCCTTTACGGGCAGCTTTCGGATGAAGATATTCAGTACTACAGTTTTAAGATGGAAAAAGGGGAGAGGATCGTACTCGGGCTGATTGTCCCTGCCGGGGAGAAAAGCCGGACTTTTACTCCGGCCCTGATCCTTATGGGTCCCGGGCTTGCTGATGAAGGAGAAGTGCCGAAGACCTTAGAATTGCCTGAAGGATACGGGGCAAAGGTCTTTTCGGGAGAGATGCCTGAAAGCGGAACATACGAAGGTTTTACTCCGGCTGCCTTCTACTCCCTTGCCCGGGGAGACCTCCAGGCCCCGGAAAGCGGCACATACTATGTAGCAGTGAGTTCTATTGAGGGGGGAGGCAATTATGGGTTTATTCTGGGATACGAAGAACGTTTTTCCCTTCTCGAGTGGCTGTTAATTCCTCTGACCCAGATAAAGACCTATCTCTGGGAAGGACAGAGCCTGCCTTTTATCTTCTTCCCGCTTGGAATAATACTTGCAGCCGGAATTCTGGTAATTTCACTTAAAAAAGAAGCTGCCTCCGGGTTCAATCCTGCACGCTGGGCAGGAACATTTGCTGGTCTTTTCTTTTTGGGTACAGGATTATCATATATATTCCATATGTTGTTTTCTCTGAGCAGAAGCTCGTATTCTCCCGAAGTAATCATTACTGTCTTTCTGGCCCTTGCCAGCATCGGGCTTGGACTTACGGCCCTTATTCTTAGTCTGAAAGATGAAGGGTACGGCATAAAGTCGACCCGAAAACAGTTTTACTTTTTCGGGCTCGGGCTTGCAGGGCTTTTACTCTGGGCAGGCTGGTTTATAGGGCCTGTTCTGGCATTTGAAGCGGCAGTTCTGCCCTGGAGGAAAAAAAGCTGAAATGAGGGCAGGGGCAACAAAAGCTATAATATAACTAAAGTATGAATAATAATACATAGAAAATATAACCTGTATGATCAGATTAAGTTCTATAATTTTTAATGATTTATTTAATAACCGCGTATAAGCGGCACGGACTTACCAGGGGGAAAAAATATGGCAAAGACATCACTGGAATCAGGGCAACTTGCACCTGATTTTTGCCTTCCGGATCAGGAAGGGAATCGGACATGCCTTGAAAACCTCAGAGGTAAATGGGTAGTCCTGTACTTTTATCCGAGGGACAACACTCCGGGCTGCAGCCTGGAGGCCAAAAATTTCAGCTGCCTGAAAAAAGATTTCGAAGCTGAAAATGCGGTGATTCTGGGAGTTAGCAGGGATAGTGAGGAATCCCACAGGAAATTTATTGAAAAGAAAGAACTCAAAATAAAACTGCTTTCCGACGAGCAGGCAGAAGTCCACGGAAAATATGACGTCCTGCACCCCAAAAACTTCAGGGGAAAAGATGTTATAAGCGCTGTCCGGACAACTTTCCTTATCAACCCGGAAGGAAAAATTGTAAAGGTCTGGGATAACGTTAAAGCTGCGGGACACGCCGAAAAGGTACTTTCGGAACTGAAAAACTTAAAAGAGAAGTGAAATGAGAATAAGTTATAATGTAAATTTCAGTAAAATTACATGTTCAAATTTTGAACATGTAATATTTGTTAATACGTGTAAAATCTGGGATCTGATTATAATCGAAAAATTAGATTAAAAATAAAAGAAATAAAAATAAAATTTCTAAGTAGAAAAAATAACCTTCTTTTATTTTCCAGCCTTACAAAAAAATTATAGCTGGTTAAGGCTCTTCCACAGTATTATACTGGAAAGGAGCTTTTCCAATCTTTTTTACTTAGTGACGTACTGGGGTCTCATGAGTTTGGTATGTTTCAGCTCTTACAGTGAAATAGATCATATAAAGCGCTGCGAGCCCGACAAGTATGTAGATAATTCTCGAAAGAGTGCTTCCTTCCCCAAAGATAGCAGCTACGAGGTTAAAATCAAAGAGTCCTACAAGCCCCCAGTTTAATCCGCCCACTATAACAAGTATAAGGGCGATCAAGTCTACTGGATTTCTTACTGCCATAAGTATCACTCCCTTTTTACTTTATTTTCCGGTATCCCATGATGGGAATAATATAAAAAACCCCATATTAAAATTGAATGTACCTGTATTTATATGTGACTAATATAAAAATTGGAGCTTCTTTGAGAAAAAATAAAAAAATAATAAAATAAATAGTTATTTTGGTACAGGAATTTTTTATTTTTCAGGCACTCTTCTAACCGGATATTTTGAGATAACTCAAGTAATTTGTAGATTACTACTTTCGGTTAAAAGGTTGTTTTGTGTTAACGGTTTTTTGTGTTAAACGGTTGTTTTAGTCATTAGAGAAATAATAAAAACTACTTCATATCAGCTAACTACCTGGAGCATTAGAGATCATAATGGGTCTTTAAATTCTAATCTTTCACTCTAATTTATCAAACATTTTTTATAAAAAGCAGCGCTGGATTTTTAAATACTATATTAAAAAATAATGTATGATGAGCCTGTCCTCTCGTCTAATCTGGTGGGCGGGTTTCTCTCCTCCCGCCCAGGTTAAATAATCCCTTCATGAAAGCCTACGGGCGAGCGTCAGAGAGCACCAAACACACCAGATACTAAATATATAGAAATTACATAAAAAATTAAGTTCACAAATACTTTACCAGCTTTATAGTCAGAATTAGCTTGATATTCATTTTCATATAACTCTACGTATAATCTGTAAGCTATTGATTTTCGATTCCAATTATCAATTAACACACAAAATGCTCCTACTAACATAATAAGAAAGCTAGCTTTTGTTGCTAAATTAACAACCGCTGGATAACTCTTTATTATTAAGAAAGTAAGTATAATGCCGTCAAGACCTATGAAATACTTGTAGTAATTATCCAAGGAAAAATAATGCCGATTCATGCTTGTACACCTTATAAATTCCTGTCCTCAAATAAAAAAAGCAAGATAAATATTAACTTAATGCTTCAATGCGATTATGTTTGCCTGTTGATTGGTAGGTTTAAAGGCCGGTCTATCTAAAGAAATAGGTCCATTTTAAGTCCTGTTTCTGGTAGCAGGTGAAACAGTTCAATTATCCGGGAAAAATGCAAATTTAAGCTTTAGTAAGCCTGTATACAGATCGATAAAAGTTAATATCTCAGTATACAACGCAAACGAAAAAAATGGTAGAAGTTATCTGGATAAAATTGAGGGCTTCTACAGAGCTGAATATTTTGCAATATATAATTTAACGTCGAATTTTCTTTTGCAGCCCTCATAACTCATATATCTGATTTTTCCTGTTACTTCTCTCTCCCTCCAGGCCCGGTCATGAACGCCTCCTATACTCCAGGCAATTCCGGCATAGCCATTGGGGTCTCTTCCGTCCAGCTCGTATCTGTCGTTCAGGTGGATTGCAATTTCAAGGGCTTTTTCGGGAGATTCGCTCCATTCAAGAATCTTTTTTGCCCAGTACATGCGCATATAGCTGTGCATCTTCCCTGTACGGAGCAGTTCCATCTGGCTTGCATTCCAGAGGGGATCGTGAGTTTTCCCTGCTTCGAACTCCTCAAGGGTGTAGATATACTTTCTCCGGTCATCCCGGTGGGCATTGAGTGATTTCTTTGCCCAGTCAGGAAAGCTCTCAAAGCTGTCATATCCGGGATTATAATAACAGAAGTTGTCCGCAATCTCCTTCCATACAAGGATCTCGTCCAGAAAAGCTTTCTTTGATTCGGGGTCACTTTTTGCCTTTTCCACCTCAAGCACGACCCTCTGCGCCGAGATCTGCCCGAAATGAAGGTAAGGGGAAAGGTTTGAGAGTGCGTTCTTTGTAGGGTCGTTTCGCAGCGAGTTGTAAGAGTTAAGCCTCTCTGCAAGAAAACTCTCCATCACTTTTCTTGCAGCTTTTTCCCCGGGTTCGAAGTACCCGGGCTCAAAAAGGGGATCCTTATTTTTGCCGGAGATCTCCCCAGAAAGCAGGGATTCTATTCCTGTTTCCTGTTTGCCGGATAAAATTTCCCACATACTGTGGCCTGATGGGATTTTCAAAGATTCTGAGTTCGGTTCAAGTTCCGGAAATTCCTCCAGAAACTCGGAGAGGTGCCCATAGAGCTTCGGGCGAAAAGTATGTGCGGCGTACTCCTGTTTTGGAGAAACTTCCCAGCAGGGAACTACATTGTGGGCATCAACCTCAAAAAATGGGATTTCGATTTCAGGAATAATTTTTTCTACCCATTCGGTTTTTACGCGAAGCGGGCTGAAATCGGTAATAAGAGCCCCCACTTCATACTCTTTTACAAACTCAGGGATTTTTTGCCCCGGGTCTCCTCGCAGAAAAACAAAGGGAATCTTTTTCCGGGAAAGGGCTTCCTCAAGTTCCTGCAGCCCTTTGAGCATGAATTCGTAATGTCTTCTCCCAGCCCCCAGAAACCCTTCAGTCAGACAGAAAAGCACGACAACCGGGACACCAGCTTCCTGAGATATTGCCCTCGCAAAGAGCAGGGCCCAGTTGTCCTCAACCCTCTGGTCGCGGCTCATCCAGTAAGCAACAGGCCCGTCTCCTGATTTTCCCTGTTTGAAAGCCCGGATTCGTTTAGGGTTCATAAGCAGTTTTGGAGTTCCGGGATATATAGAACTAACATAGGAATAATGAAAATGGAAATTGTGCCCAGAAAGAGGTTCTGTTTTGTTATTAAGTAAACAGTGCCTCAATGGGGTAAACCAGCTCAAAAGGTTTAGAACTGTCTTAAAATGACTAAAATTCAGTTCAAAAAGGTTAAAATTCAGATTTAAGAGAGCTTAAAACTCAAAGACCTGCCCGTCATACCCCAGGGGCAAAAACATCGATTCGATGTGGTGTGGGCGGAAGAGGTGACTGAGGTGGGTCAGGACCACTTTTTTTGCGTTGAGCTTTTGAGCAAGTGCCATAGCTTCTTCCGAATTCATATGCTTTTTAATATGGATGTGCGGAGGGACGATGGCATCTGCAATAAGAAGATCCGGGTCCTTCATATACTCCAGGCTTTTTTCAGGAATTTCCGTGTTCGTATCACTGGTGACCACAACCCTGGTATCCCCTTCCCGAATAACAACGCCTGCAGGGGTTTCTACCGGCGGGTGGGATACCTTAAAAAGAGTGAACTCAAGCCCTATTAATTCGAAGGGCTCATAGAGTTTTACATAGTGGTATCTGGGTTTCAGGAAAGAAACATACTGGTCTATGTAGTCCAGGGTTTCTTGAATTCCATAGACATCAACTTTATTCTGAACCCTGTAAAACTCCCCGAAGCCTGCGTAGTGGTCATAATGCCCATGTGTCCAGATTACCCCGTCTATGCCTGAAAGTCTTTGCCTGAGGAACTGCTGCCTGAGGTCCGGGCTGGTATCAATGACAATTTTTCCCTTCCGGGACTCAACAAGGATAGAAAAGCGAAGACGCTGGCTCTTTCCACCCTGACGTGCGTCTGCACATGCCGGACAGTTGCAGCCAATTTTTGGAGTCCCAATTGCGTCTCCGGTCCCGAGCAGCGTTAGCCTCATGAAGATTTCTTCCCTTTGTATTCGTCGGATTTGAGGTCTGCCCTTTCATCAAATGACTTTACGGCTTCCAGCAGGTCCTCCTGGGTGAGTACCTTGCGTTCTTCCAGAAGAGCACTCAGGACAGCTTCCCTTATAACCATGCGCAGGTCGGAACCCGAATAACCTTCGGTCAATTCCGCAATCTCTTTGGTATCGAGGTCTCCCTCTATATGTCGGGTCACAATGTCCAGGATATTTTTACGCATCTCAGGGTCAGGCAGAGGGAAATGAACAATTTCGTCAAAACGCCTCCATGCCGCACTGTCAAGCATCCGGGGGTGGTTTGTTGCAGCAATAAGAAGGACTCCATGCTCTACCAGGCTGATTTCGTCTATAGCTTTCAGGAGAGTATTGACCGCCCTCTTGATTGCGGCGTTTTCGTCTGAAGTCCTGGCTTTTGCAACAAAGTCCAGTTCATCTATGAAAAGAATGCAGGGATTCAGTTTTTTGGCAAGCAGGAAAACCCTGTCTATGTTTTTTGCGGTCTCGCCGAGGTACTGGTCCGTAATCATCGAGAGCTTGACCTCAACAAAGGGGATGGAGAGCTGCTCGGAAAGGGCCCGGGCAACTGAGGTTTTTCCGGTGCCCGGAGGTCCGACAAACAGGAGTTTTCCTATATCGTGCAGCCCGATTTCCCGCAGGTATTCCCTGTGCTGGATGGCCTTCATTATTTTTTCAATTTCGTCCTGCTGCTCTTCGGTGAGCACAAGGTCCCTGACTTTCTGTTTGACGTCTTCAGGAGCGATAATGACAACAAGCTTGAGCATCTCTTCGCTCTTGTCCTCTTTCCTGATTTCAGCTATAAGGGATTCGATCCATTCCCTGTCGACTTCCTTCGGCCTGATCTTTGCTTTTGCAGCTGCATAGTTTGCAGCCTCAACCTTTCTGATTTCTCCGAAATAATAGGCAAGTACAGGATTATTTTCAATTCTTTCCTGAGAGCCTTCCTGTTTTTCAAACCATTCTGCGGCAAGTTCAAATGCGCTCAGACGGAGTTCAAAGTGAGCCCTATCAATGCTTATGAAAGGTACATTCCTTACACTTTTTTCGATATCTTTAACCCCATATAGTTTTTCAAGCCTGACGAATGAAGCTATTATGGGTTTTGGAACCGTTTTTTCTGTGCTGCTCCAGTAACTTTTCCGGATATTCTTGGGAAGGTCGTTAACGTCCAGTTCTGGATAGCGGTTATAGATCTCTGCGGTCAGCAGCAGCTCTACTATGTCTAGTATAATCCCTGACATGTTTTTTTACCCGTTACGTATTGAGGTGGATCCATTAATTATTGATGGGCGATCAAGTACTGTAATTTTCTTAATTCTTTGTTTAAGTTGCTAAAAATATTAATTGATTTTCTTCAATGATATAATTTACGAAGCAGGCGACAGATCTCCGCGGAAGGGCAGAACGCCGGCAGGAGATGATAACTTTATCTATCAGAAGGGCTTTATCATTTACTCCGCCTCTTCATGAAATCGAGAGTATCATTTCAGAAAAAATCTCTAAAAATCTGCAAACATCTCGAGTTTCAGGGAGTATCTTCGGGAAGTGATTCGATCACTCCCGTAAAGCATCCAGTTCCGGTACATATTCCATATCCGCTTCTGAAATGCCAAGGCGTTATTAGAGAACTCCTATATTAAATTTACTATTGTTCCGGATAATATTTCCGGAAAATCTCTCTATCTAAGGAAATCCAGAATTATCCCTAGAGAGGACCACTGCATGAAAAGAGAACAGCTCTATTCAGGGAAAGCAAAGACCATCTATGCTACAGATAATCCCGACACCTTTATCGCCGAATTCCGAAACAGCCTGACCGCTTTCAACGGGGAGAAGAAAGGCGAGATGGAAAGGAAGGGTTACTACAATGCCCAGATCTCGAAAAAGTTATTTGAGATGCTGGAAGCCAGCGGGATAAAAACACATTTTGTCAGCATGCTTTCTGACATTGATATGCTTGTAAAGAAAGTAGAAATCATAAAGATCGAGGTCATTGTCAGAAACATTGCCGCGGGCTCAATTACAAAGAAATACCCCATGAAAGAAGGTACTATCTTTGAGTCCCCGGTTCTCGTCTTTGATTTCAAAAGCGATGAGTACGGAGATCCCATGCTGAATGACGACATCGCGGTTGCGCTTGGTGTTGCAACACGTGAAGAACTTGTTACCCTCCGGAAACTTGCGCTCAGGATCAACGAGTTGCTTGTGCCCTACCTTGACGAGAAAGGAATCCTGCTTCCCGACTTCAAGCTTGAGTTTGGAAGGAGGGACGGGGAAATAATCCTTGCTGATGAGATTTCCTGCGACACCTGCCGCTTCTGGGACAAGAAAACCGGGCAGTCCATGGATAAGGATGTCTTCAGGTTTGACAAGGGTGATATTTCCAAAGCTTATGAAGAAGTTGCCCGGCGGATTGTGCCCGAGATCTTTGAATAAGCCTGAATAAGTCTAACCTGACAGGATCTGGAAGCCTGAATAATTCAAAAAGGGCTTCAAGGTCTTGTTTATAAATTTTAAATCTAGGAAGCAGCTTCTTTTTAGCTTCCCTCTGTTCTAACTGCTCTATTTTAGCTTTGAATCCTTTAGAGGCTGAAAAAAGAATCAAGCGTTGTCTGAGACCGGAAGTCTGAGAGCATCTTTGCCTGCTGCATCCATTCTATTTTTGGAGTTCTCACCCTGCCTGAAAGGTCCGAAACCGCTGCCTCCAGAGATTCGAAGGTTCTGGGAGGATTTTGAAGTGCATTTCTCATGCCTTCCCGGACCACCCAGACCCCGAGAGGAGCCCAGTAATCGGGAGTAATTTCCCTCAGCACAAAGACCGAGGCCTGCCTTTTGATTTCTGTCAGGTACTCAAGTACAGGAAGCCTTGCTGCATAATAACCTCCTGCCAGAGGAGAATAACCTTTCTTTCCGTCAAGCCCTTCGCTGTCCTCTCCTATCCAGCTTGATTCTCCGGACCAGACAGTTTTTGGGAGCCAGATTTCGATAAGTTCGAAGGAATAAGCCCTCGGAAGGATGAGGACTTCAAAGTGGTTTCCGAAATGAGTCCCGCTGAAAAGCTTGATGTCAGAAACCCAGGGGAAATCCCTTACGCGGTCTGCAAGTTCCTTTCCTGCCATATCGTCCACAGCTGTTATAGACCAGCGGGTAGGCACTATTTTACGCTCTTTCCCGAGCAAGCCTATGGAAAAAAGGCGGGTGATATGTTCCGTAGAAACGTCACTTTTTAAAAGTTCGGTAACAGCGTCTTTTGCGAGGGCATCGGTATCGTAAACCAGGTAATCCACTTTTTTCGGGACATCCGGGTTTTCGGCCAGCTCAAAGTTTTTCACAAGCCCGGAAGGGCCCATAGGTGTAAGGACTGCATCGAACTTGAGTTCCTGTTTGGGGGCTTTAAAAAACCAGGCTTCAGTATCCACTGGCTTTCTGGAGAGTGCCAGCTCCTGAGCCTTTGCCAGCAGAGGATTTTCTTTGCTCTGTGCGTCTTTTATATGCAGGCTCGTGTTTGCCCTGACCATACGGGAACGCATGGAGATGACATCTTCTATCTTCATGTTTCCCCAGGCTGAAGGGTCTTCTAAAAGCAAAGCTTCGTTTTCCTTTGCTAAAGGAGGGATAAGGGGGCCTGCCGAAACCCTGGGGTAACCATAGCTTCCGACAAAAAGAGCCGGGGGAGATGCCCCAAATACAGAATCTCCTGAGATCACGGGAGAAATTGATTGCAGGGACCTGAACTTTTCAAGAATCGGGCAGCGGGGACGCCCGCAAAGTCCTTTTCCCTTGCACTTGATACACAGCGAGTCCTTCACTTTCAGTTCATATCCTTACAGATGATGCAGGCTTTAGCTTCAGGTTCATTTCTGTACAGCCAGCCGGACTTCTGAACAAAACAGCATATGCCGCACATCCCTTTTACCTTTTCCTGAGAGGATAAACCGCCGTTCAAGAGCACGGCTGCAAATTTTCGGATCTCAGTCTGGGTCTCCTCAGAGAAATCAACTTCAGCCCCGCGCTTTTCACTCACATACTGGGACACCGCAGCTCTTGAAAGCTCAAGGATATCCGCTACATCCTGCTGCGTGCATCCATGCTCGAAAATCATTGCCCTTGAAAGCTCAGCCCTGATTGCAGGCAAGACTTTCTGTACCATAATCTCGCATGTTGTTTTCATTGGAGACCAACACTTGCACAGATAAAATATATAACAACGTATTTTTTGTACGATTTTCCGAGCCGGAATTCATGTTCCCGCCATACATCTAGGAAGAAGATGCATGCTATCGAAAAACTGGTAAAAAGATACGTACAACTCCGAATCTATAAGCTGGTATTCCTGTTCTCAGGTTCGGTTGTTCCGATGGGGAGACGGATTCAGAGTTTAATTTTTTATTTGTTCAGCAGAGAAACCCTTTTCCATGAGGACTTCTTTCATGCGGGTCAGGTGGTTGCCCTGAAGTTCTACAGTGTTTCCTTTTACTGTACCGCCGCATGCAAATTTTGATTTAAGATATGTGGAAAGTTCATGAAGGTCAATTTCACTTGCATCGAAACCTTCTACAACAGTGACTTCTTTTCCATATCTTCTTCTGTTTACTTTCACAGTAATTCTCTGTTGCTCTTTTGCAACCTCTTCGCAAATGCAAAGTTCTTTTGGAAGCCCGCATACCGGGCACATTCCGCTGCTCATTTGTTAGTATGTCCTCCAAATTTGTAATCATTGTATATGTAATTTACATCCGAAAATAACTGAATAGATATAAAGTACTTATCAATGATGGTATTAAAGCCTAATGGTATTTTTAAGGCACTTTATACTGAATTTCAGTTCTAAACTAAAATTCCCAATAATATAAAAAGCCAACCCGAGCTTTGTATTTTTTTTGTTTTTTGTATTTTTAGTAAATGGTCTCAAAGAGAGATGAGAAATCTCTCCGTTTTGAGCCAATCGGATTAACAGGCTTGCATAAAAAATGGAGCTTGTATTCGAAAAAATCTGAATATCCTGGTACATACAGCTTTAAGAAGCAGCAGCTCCGGAAAACCAGATTCGTACCCTGAAGAATAAAACTCCGAAGATTGTGTTTTTGCCGGAAAAAGCATTTTTTAGCCAGTAAAAAGCTAAATATAGCTTGAACCCCATCTTTTTATATAACCTATATGGTTACATATTTATGCACTTTAAATATATAAATATATCTATATAATATCCAGGGATCAAACATATCGGGAGGTACCCTATGAACGAGTTAATAGGTTTTGTGAACGGAAACAGCGTAAGGCAAAAAGTGCTCTCTCTGCTCGCCTCAAAAGGGGAAATGGAAGGAAAACGTATCTCTAAAACTCTTCGGGTGGTATATCCTACCATAGCAAAGACTCTCGAGGAACTGGAAGAAAAAGAGCTAATTGCAAAAAAAGAAGATGTCTACTTCCTGACCGAAACCGGAATTAAGGTAGAAAAGATGGTTCAGCAAATCTGATATTTTATGATTTTACCAGATAAAATTTAATTTTTTTAGTTCCGATCCCTTATCTCTTCTTCATCTGTTCGGAAGTTTTGTTATTTTTTTGTAAATTATTTCTCAGACTCTTTTTACTCTCACATGCAGTCTCTGAAATCTTCATACTTTTGTTATTTTTTGTAAATTAGTTCTCAGACTCTTTGAACTCTCACATGCAGTCTTTGAAATCTTTATACTCTTTCATTCTGAGAACTATTCTTTTTTCTGGAAATGCCCTCTTCCGCGTTTGACCACAGGATCAATGTTACTTTGCAGGAAATTTCTAATTTTATATTTTTTTCTATTGATGCGCAAGAGGTCCTATATTATTTACACCAGGTCATTGTATGGAATTCCCAGAAGATTCCACGTAATTACACTCTTTCTAATAATACCTGGTGGCCTTTGTAAGCTTATTTGCTAAAAAAAGCACATTTTTTCCCGGAATACTTCCTCAAATTCTCTACAGTACTTATAAAAATATTTATATATTACTGTATCATACTCTTAACACTGTTGTGCACTTTTCAAGCAAAATAAACCTTGTTAGTGTTACTTGAAGTATAAGAGGAAATGGAATATGGGAAAAAAAAATCTATCTACCATAATACTAATTGCACTTATCGCCCTCACGATAGGAGTCGGGGTATATGCAGCATTTAGTGATATCGAGACTGCAAGCGCCAACAACTTTACAACCGGGACCCTGAACCTGCAGGTAGGGAATGCTGACCCATGCACCGAAAAGATATCCATAGGTTCCGCAAATCTGAAACCCGGGGCATCCGGGACTGCCGGAACCTGGCTTGTCCAGAACACAGGTAACATTGCCGGGAACCTCAGCATCCAGATCACTGATCTGGAAAATAATGAGAATACAAGGTATGATATGGAGGCAGATGCCGGAGATTTGACAGAAGAGGCTGGCGAACTCGGGGCCAACCTTAAGGTGGCTTTCTGGATGGACACTGATAAAAGTAACACCTGGAGCTCGGATGACTACTACCTCAGTAGTACCGGAAGCAAAGTTCCATATGATTCAGAAGGTACTCTGCCTGCCGAAGCATACGACATCCTGGATAATTATGACGATGATGTCTGGTCATACGTAAATACTCCCCTGGCTGGTTCAGCAGAGGCAGGTTACTTCAAAATCGGATACGAGTTGCCCATAGACACCGAAAATATAGTTCAGAGTGACATCTGCACCTTTAACATCGCCTTCACGCTTGAACAGGTGACGTAAATTAAGAATAAGATCTAAACAGCAGATAAAATGCAGGATAAATGGTCTGGGTTCCGGTCCCGATACCTGTTTTTTCTTTCCTGTAATTTTTCATATGCGATAAGCTTTAGAATTTCTTTGGAACTTGTAGAACTGAGAGATGATCGAAGTGGGTAATCTGCTTGAAAACTTCAACACTCTTGTAGTGTTTCTTCTTTGTGGACTACTACTGCTCTCCTGTTCTGCTTCTTGGTTTGGCTGGCATACGGATGCCGTCCTTTCGGGAAGTATGGAACCCGAGCTGCCAGTAGGGGGCGCTGTGTTGATAAAGCCGGTGGATGCGGCGCAAATTGAGGTTGGCGATATTATAGTCTTCTCTTTGCCTGGTAAGGAGAAACTGACAGCCCACCGGGTGATAAGCATAGGACCCGCTCCGGAAAGGCTATTTCATACAAAAGGGGACGCCAACGAAGAACCCGACCTTTACACTGTTCCTGCAAAGGCCGTTGTCGGAAAGGTCTGTTTCTGCGTCCCATACCTTGGCTATTTCAGCCACTTCGTCAGAACTCCGGTGGGTTTTCTCCTTACCCTGTGTATCCCGCTGCTACTCCTGCTAGGGCCAAAAGGCATGCGGAAAGCTACGCTTGAAAAGAAAACTGAAAATTAATGTTGAGGACTTTGCGAAATCGAATCAATTCAATAAGGTAGTTCGTAAGAACTACAGGAAGAGACGGGAAATTAATAGATGAAATCCAGGCATATCTTTTTTACCTGCATGTTCATAGTCCTCGAACTTGTCTTACTTCAGGCAAACATCGGGGAATTGAGGAGTTCCTACGTAGATGTTGAATCCTCCGTGGACAATAGTTTTCAAGCCTGGATTTCGACTTCGCCCTTATGGATGCAAACTTTACAAAGCGATTTTAATGCAGGTGTCTCCAGTGACGCGGATGTTTCCACAAGCCCGGGAGATGTAAAATTGAGCAAAACAGGGTCTATCTACGGATTAAGGGGAGATAACAAATACGATTTCTGGAGATATGATATTAATATTAATTCATGGACATCCCTGAGAAGCACATTGGACCAGGTAAAAGAAGGTGGAGCCCTTACACACGACGGAAACAATTACATTTATGCATTAAGGGGAGGCGACAACCTCGATTTTTGGAGGTACGACATCGCTTCAGACAACTGGACCTCAATGAGTAATGCCCCGGGAACCGTGTCTAAAGGTGGAGCTCTTGCATTCGACGGAAACAATTACATTTATGCATTAAGGGGAGGTGACAACCTCGATTTTTGGAGGTATAACATCACTGCAAATTCCTGGGCGCCTATGCGTAATGCTCCTGCCAGTTTGGAAGACAACGGAGCCCTTGCCTATGACGGAAACGATCATATTTATGCAGTGGGCAGTAAAAGCCTTAATTTCTGGCGTTATAACATAAGCTTGGACATCTGGGAATCTCTGAACGTAACGCCCACGGCAGTTGATAAGGGAGGAGCTCTTGCATATGTCAACAACTCTGTCTATATTTTGGGGGGGAACAACCTGAATTTCTGGCGTTACAACACAAGCTCGAATATGTGGAATACTATGGCTGCGTTGCCGCAAGTTGCAAAAGAAGGGGCCGGACTTACATACGATGGGGGGAACTATCTGTATGCGATTGCTGGCAATAACGACCGTTTGCTTTACAGATACGATATCTCCGCAGATTCCTGGGTCCAGCTGGCCTCTACACCAGCGGTACCAAAGTGGGGAGGGGCTCTTGCCTACATAGAAATTTACAAATCTAATGGAACCCTTGCTTCTCAGGTTCTTGATACGGGCAGCAGTGGGATGGAATGGAGCAGCCTGGAATGGAATGAGACTCTTGAGACCGGAACTAACATCACTTTTGAAGTAAGGGCCTCTGACGCCAGTTTTGCCAAAGAAGACCCTTCTCCGAAATGGTTTTCAGTAGGAGGGACTTCTCCTATTAACTCTGGTCTTCCTTCGGGCCGTTATATGCAGTGGAGAGCGACTCTTGACACTAAAGAACTGAGCAAGACTCCCGTACTCCATGACGTTTCCGTTTACTATCTCGAATGAGAGTCGGAGCCGGGTTTCCACATCTTTTGGAATTTTTGTTTATCCCTGGAACATTTATCCCCCTGCTTAAAAAACCTCTAAAATTTCATGGCTCTCCGGTTTTGTCTGGAGAAAACTTCTCTCTCCTAAAAAAGTCCTGACCTGCTCTCGCAAACCCGAAAAGCTGATAGCTTCTTATGGCTGACAGCTACTTATTTTGCACAAACTTTTTCCTTCCCCGGCTTAAAGAAATATTTATCTAATCCCTGTCCCTTTATGTCCGCATAGTCTATTATCGTTATATTGAAAAATCTCTATATTGAAAAATCTCTATATTGAAAACCCTGAAATTTCAGGGAAGTTACAAAAGAAATTAGAGCTTCGGCATTCAAATGAGGCTTAAGAATCAGAGGCAAGGCAATGTTACCTGAAGAAGACCTGAAGATTATTCAAAAAGAACTTGGGAGAGAGCCTACCCTGGTAGAGCAGGGCTGTTTTTTAAATCTGTGGAGCGAACACTGTTCCTACCGCTCAAGCGCCCCTCTCCTTAAAACTTTCACAACCACTGGCGAAAACGTCCTTATCGGTCCCGGAGACGATGCTGCAATTATTAAATTCGAAGACGGATATGTGCTCGCCATAGGAATGGAAAGCCACAACCACCCTTCATATGTAGACCCCTACAACGGGGCAGCTACCGGGGTTGGAGGGATCGTTAGGGATATCATATCTATGGGGGCCCGTCCGATAGCTCTTATGGACCCCCTCTATTTCGGGCCTCTGGACACTCCGAAAAACCTTTTCCTTTTCGAGCAGATTATTAAAGGAATCGCAGGGTACGGGAACTGTATAGGAGTGCCCGTGGTAAACGGCGAGACTTTTTTTGACCGGAGATACAGCGGAAACCCGCTGGTAAACGTTGTTGCAGTCGGGCTCTGTAAGGAAGAAAATGTTACCACCTCCCGCTCCCAGAAAGCCGGAAACAAGCTAATTCTTGCAGGTTCAAGCACCGGAAAAGACGGGCTCGGAGGGGCATCCTTTGCTTCCAGAGACCTGTCCGAATCCGCTGAAGCCGAAGACCGCCCGAGCGTTCAGGTAGGCGACCCTTACACCGAAAAGCTAGTAATGGAGATGACCCTCGAAGCCATAGAAAAAGGCTATGTAAAATCCTGCAAAGACCTTGGGGCTGCTGGGCTTGGGGGAGCAAGCTCGGAACTGGCTGCAAAAGGAGGACTGGGAGCTCGCATTATTGCAGATGCGGTCCCTCAGCGTGAGCCTGCCATGAACGCCTATGAAATCCTGCTTGCCGAGTCCCAGGAACGCATGCTCTTTGAAGTAGCTCCTGAAGATGTCGATGCAGTCCTTTCCCTGGTCCAGAAGTATGACCTGAACGGGGCTGTGGTCGGATACCTTACAGAAGAGCCCACGTATACAGTTGAGTTCAGAGGGGAAATCGTTGCCGACATCCCAATAGCTTTTCTGACGGGAGGTGCTCCTACCTGTGAGAAGCCCTCAGAAGCTCCCGCCCGAAGGGAAGAAGGCAAAAAGCCGGAAGTTCCGGAAGATCTGAAAGCGGCTTTCCTGAAAGTCCTTTCCTCCTACAACATTGCCTCAAAGGAATGGATCTACAGGCAGTATGACCACGAAGTCCAGCTCAGGACAGTTGTCAAGCCCGGAGAAGACTCCGGAGTGCTCAGGATTACCGATACAAAAGGAATTGCACTTACCTGCGGTTGCCAGCCCAGAGCCACCCTGCTTGACCCCTACACCGGAGGAAAGACTGCAATTATCGAAAATGCCATGAATCTTGCAGTAAAAGGGGCAGAAGCCCTGGCGATTGTAAACTGCCTTAACTTCGGAAACCCGGAGCGCCCTGAAACCTACTGGCAGTTCAAAAACGCCGTACTCGGGCTTGGAGACGAAGCCAGAAAACTTTCAATCCCGGTCGTCGGAGGAAACGTTTCTCTCTATAACGAGAGCGATGAGTTCAAGACCGCAATCCCTCCCACCCCTTCGATAGGCATGATCGGGAAAGTGGATCTCGAAACTCCTCTCCCTTCAGGCTTCTTTGCAAAAGCCGGAGACAGCATTATCCTTGTAGGGGAGACAACTCCTGAAATGGGAGGCTCCGAATACTACGCCTGCATGGGGTCCGGAAATGCCGGGAAGGTCCCTGCAGTCCCGGAGAACGCCCCTGAGATTATAAAAGCCATAATCGAAGCTGTTAAAAGCGGAAAACTGAGTTCTGCACATGACCTCTCCCTCGGAGGGATCGGCACAGGGCTTGCAAGGATGTGCAGAAACACAGGTGCAAAAGTAGACCTCAGTGAAGTTGCAGGAGAAACACAGGCCGATGAATTCCTGTTCTCAGAAAATCCTGCAAGGGCCCTGCTTGCAACCTCTGAACCTGAAGCCGTACAGGAAATTCTTAAAGGCGTGCCACATTCGGTAATCGGCAAAGTTGAAGGTGAGAACCTTGAAATCAAAGGCAAGAATTTCGAGATTTCTCTTTCCATAAAAGAAATCGCAGAAGCTTACGGCAGCCTTACTCGATTCATGATGGGATGATCACTTCATCCCTTTCTCTCTTTCCCGAGTTGCGCTTCCCGAATTGCGATTCGGGATCGCAGGAAATCGGATATTTTCTGGGAGTTGCACTGCAAGTGCAACAGCCCGCAGTCCTTTTCACTCGCTTCGCTCATTCAAGAGGACTAAAAAAAGGCTAAGTTCTAGATCTTTCTGACCCATACAACCTTATTCGTCATATTGGGTCGTTCTTGTCACGCTCGACGCCGGAGAGCGGGCTTTCCCAAAATTTCTTTCTCCTTCTTCCTTCCAGCTCCTTCTTTTCCATTTTTTTCTACTTTTTGACTGACTTCTGGAAAAGCCGTGAGAAGTGCTTATCTCTGCTGGAATCGAAAAGAGGGTCAGGGCTTAAGGAAAGTATTCTCTCAGTGAGGGAGCATTCCCCGTATATTATCTCCGTTTATCCCTTGATTGCGGTACTGCCGGTAGGCTGTTTTTTATCTGGCTGGCAGGCGGGCCCCAACCCCGCGAGGGGCAGGGAGAGAAAACCGAGAAATTCCTTCTCCGGGTTTCAGGAGTAGATCCTCCAATTAATCAGGAATCAGCTTCTTTGAATACGATCAATAATTCGTTATTAGGAAAAAGGCTGAATGAAACAATAGTTTTTAGTAGGTTTCCGCACAAGAGTATTTCGTTATGAAAGCCGTATGCATGTGTGTGGGAGTGCATCTGCCTTACAGTCCCAAGTGGTACTGGCCCAGAGAGGGTTTTTCCGGGGTGCCTGAAATGGACAGGTATTTTGACCGAAACCAAATTTTTTCCAGGCTCTTGAAAACAGGCAGAGAATTTCTGCGCCTTAATGATCTTTTTCTGGAATCCATTGAAAGGGGGGGAAGCTATGCCTTTGACCTTTCAGGACCTTTCCTGGAACAGTGCAGGTGGGACCCCGAACTTCTTGAGTCTTTCAGGGAACTTGCAGAAAGTAAAAAGGTAGAGTTTACAGGAAGCTGCAATTACCATTCCCTGAGTGCCCTTTATCCTGACCTTTCCTGGTTTAAAGAGGAAGTAATGATTTACAGGGAAATGATCAGGGAACTATTAGGGGTAAACCCCGAAACTTTCGTGAACACGGAACTTCTGTACACGGAAAGGGTTGGAAGTGTGCTTACAGATATGGGTTTCAGGTGCCTTATTGCCGAAGGGTCAAGAAACATTCTGAATGGATACGATCCTGTCCGCGTTTTTGAAAACCGCCTCCCAGCTCTTCTCAGGCACATAAACCTCAGTGAAGACCTTGAACTGCGCTTTTCGGAACAAAACTGGGAAGGCTATCCTCTGATCCCGGAAAAGTTCGCAGATTGGATTGCAAGCATGGAAGGGGATGTCCTGACCCTTTATTTAAATTACACAAGCCTCTGCCTTCACCACAGGAGCAAGAGCATGATAGCTGATTTTATACGGGCTTTTCCGGAAGCCCTGAAGAGCCGGGGCATTGAAATGATCACCCCTTCGGAAGCAGTAAGCAGGTTCAGTCCTGTGAAACTTCCTACCCTCGGGACCGAACAGACCATCCGTTACGGAATGCACAACGCTGTAGGAAACCATGCACAGCAGCTCTACCTTCGGGAGCTGGTAAGGGTAGGGGAAGAACTTGCAGAAATCACCGAAAAACCGAACTATCAGAAGCTGAAGCAGGTTTTCGGTTACCTTCAGCAGAGTGAAATCCTGTTTTCAATGAACTCGGGGAACGCCCGCGAAGGATCTGAAAGGGCTGTGAACTACTATTCCATTCTCTCGGATTTAAGAAGAGCCGTTCTGGAGGAAGGCGTATGACCTCTGTTTGTATGTACTTCCAGGTGCATCAGCCTTTCAGGCTGCGCAGGTTCTGGCCTGATGACAGGTCTGGCTTTTTCCGCTACTTTGATGAAAGAAGCAACAGGGAGATTTTTGAAAGAGTAGCTCATAAATGCTACATTCCTGCAAACAAAGCCCTTCTGGACTCCATTGACGAACATAAAGGAGAGTTCAGGTTTTCCCTCTCGATTACAGGCACATTGCTTGAACAATGCGAACTCTGGGGAAAGGAGGTGCTGGAGAGTTTCCGCCAGATGGCAGAAACAGGGGCAGTGGAGTTTCTGGACGAGACCTTTTACCACTCCCTTTCAAGCCTTTTTGAAGATAAAACGGAATTTATCGAAGAGGTGAAAGAACACGGAAAAATTGTTTCCGACCTCCTCGGAGTCAAACCTCAGGTCTTCCGGAATACCGAACTTCTTTACAATAACTCCATAGCAAAGATTGCTTCCGAGCTCGGATACAGCGCGATCCTTACGGAAGGCGCAGACCACATGCTTGACGGGAGGTCTCCTAACGTGCTCTACAGGGCAAAAGATTCGGGACTTCCCATTCTCTTCAGGAACTACAAGCTGAGTGACGATATTGGTTACCGGTTCTCAGCAAGGTGGTGGGAAGGGTATCCCCTCACTGCGGAAAAGTGGGCCTCGTGGGCTTCAGGGGTTAAAGAGGACTGCATCAATATCTTTATGGACTACGAGACTTTCGGAGAGCACCAGTGGGAAGAAACCGGAATTTTTGATTTCCTGGAAAAACTGCCTGCAGAAGTCCTCAAAAACGGCATGGAATTCAGCACTCCTTCAGAGGTTGCCCGAAAATATTCCCCTGTAGCCGAGATCGATATCGGAGACTTTTCAACGATTTCCTGGGCCGATATGGAACGCGATACCAGCGCGTGGCTTGGAAACGACATGCAAAGGCGTTGTTTTGAGGAAATAAAATTGCTTGAGCCTTTTGTGAAAAAAACAGGAGACCCCGAAATCCTGCGTATATGGAAGCATCTGTTGACTTCGGACCATTATTACTATATGTGCACCAAGTGGCTCGGGGATGGAGACGTGCATTCTTATTTCAGCGTCCACTCCACACCCTTCGAGGCAGCAGTAAACTTTATGGCAGTACTCATGGACTTCAAGGCTCGTGTATTCAAGAGCTTAACGCAATGACTTAATGAAATGTATGCATATAGATTCATGGAGTTTGAGTCACATGGTTAGGGACTTATGCATGTTTGCAGGGTTTAACGAAGATTCGCAGATCGTATGGTTCAAGATAACCTATTCGAAAGAGCCCGGCTCTTTATCTGTTATAACTGATTTTTTTGAAAAAGAGAATGCCTTCATTATGTTCGGGCATATTGATAATATTACGCAGACGACCGGAGAATACTCCATATTTACAGAGCTTAAGAAAGATGTGGATATGGCGAATCTTGCTCAAAAAATAGGAGAATTGGAAGTTGTAAGTGCAGTAGAATTTGGGATTTCGGAATTCGGGATGATATACTCTGTTGATTTTCCCCTGAATGTCATAGGAGTCAGGGGAGTTATGGCAAGGGCGCTCACAATTGTTGATATCATCAAAACTCTTAATCAGAGTGTGCCGCATGCCGAAGGGCTTCTTACCCTGTCCGGACTGCGGGGAGGAAGTCATGCCGCAAAATATTTTAAGAGTATAATGCCTATTGATAATAGCAACTTTGCAAGCATGATTGCAGAGCTATACAGAGCCGTTGGCTGGGGAATTCTGGAAATCGAATGTGATCCCGAAACCTACGAAGGAAGAATCATTGTTAAAGACTCGTTTATAGCCGATGTGTACGGAGCTTCGGACCAGCCTGTCTGTGCCTTTATGAGCGGCTACTTTGCGGGTTATCTGACCGAGTATTTCGGGAAGAACATAAGTGTGAGGGAAGTCAGCTGTAAAGCCACAGGAAAGGAGGTCTGCGAGCATGTAATCTCCCTGGCTCCTTCCCGTGCAAATCAGGAATATCAGCTTAGAGGGGACACCCGGTGATCCGACAACCGAATGTCATTCTCGGAAATGACGAACTGCTTGTGACAATGGGGCGAAAGGGAGATATTTTAGGCTTATTTTATCCCCGCAGAGACCATGCCCAGCACGTAGAGGAATCCCTTGCCTGTATCCATACAGGGGAAAGGCTTCTCTGGACAAACGATAACGACTGGCACTCTATTCAGAACTACATCGAGGATACCAATATCGTATCCACAAAACTCTACCACGACTCCGGGATAAGGATCTCGATTCTTGACCTTGTGCATCCTGAGGTGCCTGTCCTTATCCGCAGGTTTAAGGTGCAGTCCCAGCAAAAGATGTCAGGCAAATTCTTTTACTATTCGAATTTTAACGTAGGGGAAACTTCCAAGAAAAATTCAGGATTTTGTGATGCTGAAGCTCGCCTGCTTGCACAATACTGGCAAAATTACTATATCGGAATCTATGCCCTGCCGGAGTTTACGGAATGGCAGATCGGAAAGGCAATGGACACTATCTGGTGGACAAACTCCAAATACGATATGGAGGACGGAAAGCTCCAGCGGAATAAGGAAGATATCGGAAACATCAACAACGCTGCCGGCTGGGACCTCGATCTGGAGGCTGACGGGGCAAATGAGTTTGTTATCTTTGTAGGGGCTGCCTCCTCCCGGAGCCTCCTGTATAAGAGGATGCATGAGTTATCCAAACTGCCTCTGGAACACATCTTTGAAAAGACTCGGGAACACTGGGTAATGTGGCTGTCAAAAAAACATGTGCTCAAGATGCCGGGGCTTGAAGGCCATAATAACCTGCGCCAGGAGCTCTTCAATGCCTATAACCGGGCTCTTCTCATGCTTTATCTCCTGAACGACCGTGAATACGGGTCCTTTGTGGCTGCTCCGGAGTTTGACTCCAATTTTGAGAAATGCGGAGGATACGGGTTTTGCTGGAACAGGGACACCTCGGAGTTAGTACTCGCCCTCAAGCACTCCGGATATCCCGATTATTGTGACAGATTTTTCAAGTGGTGCATCCGGACCCAGCTCCCTGACGGCTCCTGGTTCCAGCGTTACTGGCTCAATGGGGACATAGCCCCTTCCTGGGGTAATTTTGACTATTCAACCCAGATCGACGAGACCGGGTCCACACTTCATGCCATGGACGTGTATTACAGGATCCTCGAAGGCCTCAAAAAGGTTGAGTTTCTGGAAGAAGTCTGGGTCTCCGTGCTCAGGGCTGCCGAATACCTGATGAAGCGGACCAAGTCCGGGCTGCATGAAAGCTGTATGGACCTGTGGGAGACCTATTACGGCGTTTTCACCTATACCAATGCCTCGATCTACGCAGGGCTCATGGGCGCCTCCCACCTTGCAGAAGAAAACGAGGAGTCCGGCATGGCAAGACGCTGGAAGAAAAGGGCTGAGTTCATCAAGCAGGCTACAATTGACCGCTTCTGGCTTCAGGAAGGTTATTTTGCAAAAGGGATCATAAACGAAAAACTGGACAAAACGATTGACGCAAGCATCCTTGGAGCCTATATGCCCTTCGGGATGATCTCCCCTAAAGACCCTGTGGAAAGGGACATGATTCTTTTCCTGATAGAAAATATCCGGAAAAAGCTCTCAATTCCTATCAACGGGGGCTATGGAATCAAGCGTTACGAAAATGACAGTTACATTGACGGGAACCCCTGGGTGGTAACCACTCTCTGGCTCTCGGAGGCTATGTTTGCCTTTATCCTTGACCTCCCCAATGGAAAAGAGGGACTGTATGCCGAAGATGTGAAAAAACTGACCATTGAAGGGGTCAAATGCCTGAGGTGGGCTATGGCCGGAGCAACAAGCACAGGGCTTCTCCCCGAACAGGTGGACAAGGCTTCAGGAAAACCGGCCTGGGCGGTTCCCCTTGGCTGGAGCGGTTCTCTCATGCTTGACAATATCCTTCTCCTTGATAAAATTTGCAGAAGAAATGCAGGAAACCATGAATAAGATAGGCTAATGGATGGAATAAGACAGCTAATTAATGGAATAAGACAGCTAATTAATGGAATAAGACAGCTAATTAATGGAATTAGGCAGGCTAATGGATGGTAAAATAAGTACTGAAAAAGGAAAGTAAAGGAACCCGTCAATTACTTTATACAGGTGAGGATTTGCCCATAAGGGCTTTCCTCAAAGTAATTGACGAGCTGCCGTCTTTTTTATCGAATTTCGGTCCAGGAGTTTTTGAAGTGATTCGCAAGCTCAAACCTTGCTGATTTCTTCGGCTCCGCCCATGTACGGCCTGAGAACTTCCGGAATCCCCACACTGCCGTCCTCACGCTGGTAGTTCTCCAGGATCGCAACTACGGTCCTGCCTACAGCAAGGCCTGAACCGTTAAGCGTGTGGATGAACTGCGGGCCTTCAGGGGTCCTGAAACGGATATTTGCTCTCCTTGCCTGGAAGTTCTCGAAATTCGAGCACGAGGAGATCTCCCGGTACTTTTCCTGTGTGGGGACCCATACCTCGATGTCGTAGGTCTTGGCTGCCGAGAAGCCCAGGTCACCGGTGCAAAGGGTTACGACGCGATAGGGCAGCTTGAGGAGTTTGAGAATCTCTTCAGCATCGAGGGTGAGTTTTTCCAGTTCTTCATAGGACGTTTCAGGTTTCACGAACTTGACAAGCTCAACCTTATTGAACTGGTGCTGGCGGATGATGCCTCTTGTATCCTGGCCGTGTTTTCCAGCCTCCCTCCTGAAGCAGGCGGTATATGCTGTAAGGAATACCGGCAGGTTTTCCATATACTCGTCCATGAAGAGGTTGGTCACCGGGACTTCTGCGGTCGGGGCAAGATAATAGCCGTCAGCGCAGCATAAGTACATATCATCCTTGAACTTTGGCAGCTGCCCTGTGCCGGTCATGGCTTTTTCATTGATGAGCACAGGCGGGAAAACTTCGAGATACCCCTGCCTGGTGTGTACATCAAGCATGAAGTTTATGAGGGCTCTTTCAAGCTTTGCGCCCAGGCCTTTATAGACCGTAAAGCCCTGCCCTGCTATCTTTGCTCCTCTCTCAAAGTCGAGTATGTCCAGAGCCTCTCCGATCTCCCAGTGAGGCTTTGGGGTAAACGTAAATTCTCTCGGCTCTCCAACTACCCTTACAACAGGATTGTCGTTCTCATCCTTGCCTACAGGCGTTGTCTCGGATGGGATATTGGGGATGCTGAGCATTATCTCATTTATTTTTGACTTATAGTCACGTATCTGATCATCGATTTCTTTAATACGGTCGTTGATGCCCTGCATCTCGTTTATCTTGGATAAGGCATCCTTATTTTCCTTCTTAAGCTGCGCTATCTCGCGGGTGACCACGTTGCGTTTATGCTTGAGGCTGTCGCCCTCGGTGAGGCATTCCCTCCAGGCCACGTCATACTCAAGAAGGCTATCTATAAGCTCTGTGCCCATATTCCTGTTAATCAGAGCACGCCCAACTATGTCGGGGTTATTTCGTACAAATTTGAGTTCCAGCATGTTAAGCCCGAGTTATCCTGCATGTTAGCTAATATATATTTTGCTATTTTTCAGGCAGAATGCCTGTTCTAAGAAATAGATAACTGTCCAAATAAAAAAATATTGCGGAAAAAGGGAAAGAGAGAAAGTCCGGGAATCAGTTTATACAGGCAAGAATCTTGCCGTAGGGGCTTTTCTCAAAATAATTGACAAATTGACTGTTTTCCTCACTGGAATTCCCGGACTCCGAACCGAGAAGTAAACTTGAAAGGCTTACCCTGTTCATGTACACAACTCTTGGCTCCCCCTGAATTCCTCCCAGTTCCGCAGCCTTATCAATTGCATCATAGAGGTTTCCAAAGTCGTCCACAAGCCCAAGTTCCTTTGCTTTTGTTCCGGTATATATGCGTCCGTCGGCAAGCTCTTTTACTTCACTCCGGTTCATATTACGCCCTTCTGCAACCTGGGTTACAAAATTTTCATAACTCTCCATTACAACGCTGTCGGCGTATTCTTTTTCTTCGTCCGTAAGCCCTTTCCAGGACCCTCCCATATCTTTAAATTCTCCGGACTTCGAGATGTAATACTCTACACCTTCCTTTTCGTAGTAAGAAGACCTGTTCTCAAAGGTCCAGATAACTCCTATGGATCCTGTAGTTGTGGAGGGATTTGCATATATGTAATCTGCAGGCGCAGAGATATAATATGCAGCGCTTGCCGCAAGGTCTCCCATAGAAACAATAACAGGGATGCCCTTTTCCTGGGCTTTCTTGATTTCTATTGAAATCTCCTGGGCGGCTGCAGGAGACCCCCCGGGGCTGTTAATCCTGAGTACGATTGCCCTGACGTTTCCATCCGCTACGGCAGAGTGGATATTTTCTGAAATTTCTTCTGAGGTTGCATAGCCGAGCCCCGAGGGGACGTTTCCGGTGAGCATGGAGCCCTGCACATAAATTACCGCGATCTTCTCGGAAGTCCCGAAATCTCCTCCGAAACCGAGCCCGTAGAAGATAGCAGCCATACTGACCGCAATTACAGCAATAAGGGCCAGTAAAACCACAAAATAGGACCTGCTGCTTTTCTTTTTCTGCGTGGAATGCGAAGAGCCTGAATTCGTGCTTAATCTCTCGCTTTCAATGTTTTTCTTTTCCGGCTCCCGTCGGGGGAGTTTCGAAGCATCCGTTTTTACCTCTTCCTGTCTTTCAGGAGCAGAATCGGAACCTGAAGAGTTCTCCCTGACGGTACTCTCTGAAATGTCCCCCTCAGGGATAATAGTCTCTTTTTTCTCGTAAGCACTACTTCTCGAAAGGTCGTCTCCAGGCGTTTCTTCCGGACTCGTGCTTTTTGAATCCGTACCTTCTGGGTTTACATTTTCATCATTCATATCTGACAGGACCGTATGTCTTGGATTTGTTTCTTTAATTCCCGGTCTATGCTTTTTACTGTTGAAAACTCCAGTTAAGAGGGCAGACAAATTCTCCTGGCCGGAAAACTGCCTGAAATCTGTTTTTAAGAAGCCCGCAAATAAAAGAGCCAATTCAACAGGTCTGAATTGTCAGAGCAACTATTTATGTTTCTCTGCATTCCACCTTTCTTTATATAGGAGTATCAACTATCCCTCAAATAAGTTTCCTTGTAAATACAATAAGCGAAATATTTTTCAGAATTGCAGTCGTCCAGAAGGGATACACTCATAAAAATCTATGGAGATAAGAATGTCAGACTCATCCAGTAAACCCGTACTTGTCACCTGCGGCCTGCCTTATGCCAACGGCAAGGCCCATATCGGGCATCTCCGGACCTACGTGCCCGCCGATATTTTTGCCCGTTCCCTGCGGAAGGAAGGGAGGGAGGTTACCTTTGTCTGCGGCTCGGATACCCATGGCACTCCAATTGTCGTAAACGCCGAGGAGCTGGGGATCACCCCTAAAGAACTTGTAGAGATCTATCACAAACATTTTGACGAAACTTTCAAGCAGCTTGGAGTTTACTTTGATGCTTTCGGGACAACCGATGACCCTGAAAATCATAACCGGACCCTGGATATTGTAAACAGGCTGATTGAAAAGGACTATGTATACCCGAAAATTATCGAAATCGCCTACTGCCCCGCATGTAACCGCTTCCTTCCTGACCGCTATGTGGAAGGGGCCTGCCCTCACTGCGGCGAAACAGCCCGGGGAGATGAATGTGACCAGGGCTGCGGAAAACACCTTGAACCCGGAGAACTTCAGAACCCTGTATGTACTATCTGCGGAGGGCCTGCAGAGTACCGGCATCAAGAACACTTCTTTTTCAAACTTTCCGAATTCAGCGACTACCTGATGGATTACCTCTCAAACGACCTGGGAGGCACCAGCAATGCTATAAACTACGCACTTGGCTGGGTAAAGCAGGGGCTTACGGACTGGTGCATCACAAGAAATCTGGAATGGGGAGTTAAATTCCCCGGGCATGAAGACCTTGTAGTTTACGTCTGGGTGGACGCTCCCATAGGATATATCGCTTTTACCGAGGAATGGGCTGCACAGGCAGGGGACTCCTGGGAAAAGTTCTGGAGAGGAGACGGGGAAATCGTCCACTTTATCGGGGGGGACATTACCTATCACCACTGCATCTTCTGGCCTTCCATGCTTAAAGGCGCAGACTATTCCGTGCCCACGGCTGTTGTAGCTTCAGGCATGGTCAAAATAGAAGACCGGAAATTCTCCAAGACCCGGGGTTATGTGGTCTGGGTTGGGGAAGATTATCTTGACCATGGTTTCCACCCTGACCTCCTGAGGTATTACCTTGCGAGCTACACCTCCCATACCAAGGAGCTGAACTTCTCCTGGCGCGTGCTTCAGGAAAAGATCAACACCGAACTGGTGGCCGTGCTCGGCAACTTCCTGTACAGGACCATGCTCTTTGCTTTCAAGAACTATGGGGAAGTCCCCGAAGGGAAACTCGAGCCTGAAGTAAGCGCAGAAATCGAAAAAGCCTTGAAAGAAGTAAAGGCGGCAATGGCTGAATACGAGTTTAAGAAAGCTGTAGATTCTGCCATGGCCCTGGCGTCTTTCGGGAACACTTACTTCCAGTCCCACGAGCCCTGGAGCCTTATAAAAACAGACAGAGATGCCTGCGGGCATGTCCTCTACAACTGCCTCCACCTGGCAAAAGCCCTTAGCCTTATATTTGAACCCGTGCTCCCTCAGACCATGGAAACAGCCTGGAAAGGGCTCGGGCAGGAAAGTGATATCCATGCCGCACAGTACGAAGAAGCCCTCGTGCCTCTGAAGGCTGGCAAAAAACTTGCAAAGCCTGAGCTCCTCTTTACCAAACTCGAAGACGATAGGATCGGAGAGATGGAAGAGATTGCAAACCAGAGGGTAAGAGCTGCAAATGCAAAGAAAAACGCAGCAAAGGGAGGCGAAAAGGAGCCTTCGAAATCCGAAGGAATGGGACCTTCTGAAGAGGCAAAAACAGCCGAAAAAGCCGGAGAAGCGGCAAAAACCGAAGAAAAGGTGCCAATCGAAACTCTTCCCCTGATAGAGTATGACGACTTTGCAAAGCTTGACATCAGGGTAGGAAAGGTGCTCTTTGCCGAACCCGTGAAGAAGTCCAAAAAGCTCCTGAGGGTTGAAGTGGATATCGGAGAAGAAAAGCCAAGGCAGCTTGTTGCAGGCATGGCTTCGTATTACACCCCCGAAGAGCTCATAGGCAAATATATCGTCGTACTTGCCAACCTCAAACCCGCCAAACTCTGCGGCGTTGAGTCAAACGGCATGATGCTTGCAGCCGACGACGGTGGGGCGATTGTAGCAGCCCTTATGCCGGACAAAGAGATAAAGCCCGGTTCCAGAATAAGGTAAATAACAAAAAAGAGTGAGATAAATTTAAAGCAAGTAAGAGTTTGACGGCCGTCTTCGTGCCCGTGTATTATGCGGGTACGAACGACATATGTCTTGGCGGATCAAACCACTATTTCCTGCCTTAAAACCATAAGTTTTTTCTGTCCATCAACGACTTTTAAGACGATTTTGTCTCCTGCAGTGACTTTGTCGAGTTTGCCGACGTCTTCCGGATACCTGGGAGTCAGGTAAAGGCTTACAGTATCTCCTGCAGTAATGGTTGTGCCGTATAAATGGGAAATATTGAGCTCGAAACTATCCCCTTCGACTTCGACAAGGACCTGTGTATCATTCTTGAAAGTAAGGGGTTCTCCGCCGTTGTGCTCAAGCTGTATTGCGTTTCCTTCAAGCCCTTCACTGTTGAGCCTGCCGCCCATCCCGAGGCCTGTTGAATAAGATTGTAAAATTCCTGTAATGCTACTGGAACCTATGGCATATGCAAAAATAATAGTTAAAAGGGTCATCAAAGCAACCGCAACAATTGGTGAGATGGCTTTTTTATTGTTTAAAATCTCTGCCGCACTCATTTTCTACCCCACATCTAAAATTATACATAGAATATTAGCAACTTCATGTATATATTATTTGAGGCAGTCTCATATTCGAAAATTTTGACTGTTTTGTGCCCTGAAGAAGAAATAATCAAGTATAAAAATAGAATGTATTTAACGGGGGAATTTGCTGCACGGGCTCTCTGTATGAATAAAAAGCCTTCAGTTCTTCTTTTCGAGCACCATCTCAAGGTACGAAGTCCGGATTGAGTCTTTTTCACCAACTCCGAACTGGGATAAGAATTTAAATAACTGTTTCCTGGAACTTTCAAGATCTTTTTCATCTTCTACATCAATTTCTACTTCCAGGAATTCTCCGAGCCCTTCGACTGCATCAAGACAGACAATAATCTCTCCTGCTCTGAATATTTCTCGTTTTTTGCGGACTGCTCCGGCTTCCGAGAACCCCAGGGCACGGAATATTTTTGCTGCTATAGCCTCATCCACAGGAGTTTCGAGTTCTTCTCGGGTTTTGGAGACTTTATCGAGTTTGGGCCCTTTATAGGTCAGCACAGCCTGCCCGCCCAGAGAGCGGACTCTGAGGGCTTCATCGGTCTTTGCAAAATCCCGGTATGGAGCTGCAAAATAGGTATCAGACTGTTCTTCAACCCCTATTTTATCTGCCCCGATTTTCTTAAGGAGGGGGCGGATCTTAGAGTGATCCGCTCTAACCTTTACTTCCACTTCAATCATAGTTTCCAGACATCTCCGGTTCGATTCGTCGTTTGATTAGTGGTTCAATCCGCATCAAATAATAGGGATGCCCGGAAAAAAATCCGAATATTATCAGGCATCGGCAGGGACGAACTTGGTGCCGTAGTAGATCATACCGCGTTCGCCGTCTTCCCCGAGCTTACGGAAAACGGGTCTTACCCTCATTCCTATATGCATCTTTTCGGGCTCACCAACTACCTGGGATGTCAGACTGGGCCCTTCATCCAGCTTGATGATTGCAAGTGTGTAGGGAGACTGGTTTTCAAAACCTTCCGCAGCTGTGTGAATTAGTGTATAGGTTACTATTTCGCCTGTGCCTTTAAATTTATAGGGTTCAATCTGGCCCGACCGCCTGCAGTTCACGCAAAAGTTACGGGGAGGATAGAAATAGTTTCCACATTCATCACAGCGGGTACCTTCAAGGTTGTACCTGCTGCCGAGATTTCTCCAGAACCTTGGAACAGAAGACATCGAATATCACCTCTCCCTCGATAAGATATGTATTACTGCTGTTGCTCCTGACCCTCCGACATTATGGGTCATCCCGTACTTTGCGCCTTCTACTTGCCGTCTGCCTGCGTCCCCACGCAACTGGGTTGCGATTTCTACCGCCTGCTTTATCCCTGTTGCTCCTACGGGATGCCCGCAGGCTTTAAGGCCGCCGGAGGTATTGACAGGAATCCTACCTCCAATTGCAGTTTCCCCATTTGCTGTGACAATTCCGCCTTTCCCTTTCTCCGCAAAGCCGAGGTCCTCAATTGCACAGATCTCTGCAATAGTAAAGCAGTCATGTACTTCGACAAGGTCAATGTCTTCAGGAGTTAACTTTGCCATTGAATATGCCCTCTTTGCAGCCATTACAGTTGCATCCAGAGTTGTGATATCCCTTCTGTCGTGAAGGGCAATCGTGTCACTTGCCTGTGCTGTCGCCTTAATGTAAATCGGAGTATCGGTATATTTATGGGCAATGTCCGCAGGTGCCAGAACAAGTGCAGATGCCCCGTCTGTTATCGGTGAGCAGTCAAAGATATGTAACGGGTCAGCTACCATTATTGAGTTAAGTACATCATCTACGGAGATTTCGTTCTTGTACTGAGCAATGGGATTTAAAGAGCCGTTTTTGTGGTTTTTTACGGCAACCTCTGCAAGCTGTTCGCTGGTGGTTCCGTATCTGTGCATGTGCAATTTTGCAATCATTGCGTACAGGCCAGGGAAAGTTGCTCCTGCCATACCTTCCCATTCACGGTCGGCTGCTGCTGCAAGAGCTGAAGATGCTTCCTCAGTTCCTACATCGGTCATTTTTTCCGCCCCTGCTGCAACTACGATATTGCTGTAACCGGATGCTACTGCCATGATGGCCTGGCGCAGAGCAAGCCCGCCCGATGCACAGGCAGCCTCTACTCGAGTAGCCGGAATATGCAGGTTCTTGGAAAGCCCGGAATAATCCGCAATAAGGGCCCCTATATGTTCCTGGTCAACAAAGCGACCGCCGCTCATATTTCCTATGTAGAGAGCATCAATTTCTTTTCCGCTAACATCTGCATCTTCAAGTACTCCGATAGCGGCTTCTACAACTATGTCTCTTAAGGAACGCTCCCAGAGTTCCCCGAATTTAGTATTCTTTACTCCGATAATTGCTACGTCTCTCATTATATTCACCCCGTTTTCAGGCCAGGCGGATCTTGCCTTTGTGCCTGGCATACCTTGCGTAGTCGATGTATACAGGATCCTTGATAATTTCGGAAACCGTCGGAGCCCTGTTTCGGATTTCCTCAATCCTGTCGGTAACTGTTATGCTGAATGCATCAGACCCTGCTCCTGACCCGAAGGCGGTTGCAAAAATCCTGTCTCCGGGCTTTGCCTGGTCAAGGGTTGCAGCAATTCCCATCAGGCAGGAACCTGAATAGGTATTCCCTATTTTCGGGACAACAAGTCCGGGAGTAATCTGAGCTTTTGTGAACCCCAGCATCTGTGCAGCCTTGCTCGGGAATTTTCCGTTTGGCTGGTGGAAGACTGCATAATCATAATCTTCAGGTTTTGTCCCGAGTTTTTCAAGCAGCCCTTTTGCGCCGTTTGTCACGTGCTTGAAATATCCGGGCTCTCCAGTAAACCTGCCTCCGTGTTCGGGGTAGGGCATTCCTTCCCTTCTCCAGAAGTCAGGTGTATCCGTTGTAAAAGAGTATGTGTCTTCAATGATTGCGGCAAGTTCTGATTCTTTTCTTCCTATCAGGCAGGCAACTCCGCCTGCAGCTGCAGTGTATTCAAGGGCATCGCTTGGGGCTCCCTGGGAGACATCTGCTCCTATAGCCATGCCGAGGTCAATCATTCCTGAGCCCACCAGGCCCATACAGGCCTGGACTGCGGCCGTTCCTGCCTTACAGGCAAATTCAAAGTCTGCTGCAGTCATTTCAGGGGTTGCGCCGATAGCCTGGGCGACGATGGTGCTTGTAGGTTTTACAGCGTAGGGATGACTTTCTGAACCCGTGTACACCGCCCCGATTCTGGAGGGATCGACGCCGCTTCTTGCCATTGCGTATCTTGCCGCTTCCACTGCAATCGTTGCTGCGTCTTCATCGACATCAGGCACGGATTTTTCGTACACCATGAGGCCATTTTTGAGAGCCTCTGCGTCATCACCCCAGAGCCGGGCGATTTCTTCAATTTTTATACGGTATCTCGGGACATAAGCACCGTAAGATACAATTCCAATAGTCATTTGTTCACCTGTTTTTGAGTGTTTAGGGCATCAGTTTCAGGGGGTCATTCCCTCGCATAGTATTGACTGTATTTTTTCAGTAACTGCACAATCTGGTCGAGGTCCATTGTAGTTGCGACCAGGGGGATACGGTCTACCTCCGCCATCTTGACTGCAACAGGTTCGACCTCTTCTTTACGGAGCCCGTGGAGCACGACTGCTCCTGGTTTCAGGTTGGTGACCCGGATAGCTACCATGGGGGATTTTCCGGTGCTGACCTTCGTAAAGATCATGGCTCTGTCCGTACTCCAGCCGTAGAGCTTCTGGAACTCGTGGGAGGAGAGTTCCAGGACTGCCCGCTGACTGTCGATTACGGAAAAACCATATAGAGGCTTTTCAGCTCCTTTGTAGACAACATCGCCTTCAATAAGGTTAACCAGTTTTGCAAGCTGTATCGGGATAGTATACTCATAGGTTGAGTAGATGGATTTTGAACTGTTTTCAGCGTTAAGTATGGATTCATACGTGTGGATCTTCTTGCCTCCCCGCTCTATATCAATTTCAAGCAGGGATTCTACGATCTTCCGGACGATCAGCGTCCCTGGAGACTTTCGCCTCCCGCTTTCATAATCACTGATAACAGAGGGAGAAACCTTAAGGTAATTTGCAATATCGGTCTGGGATATCTCAAAGTTTAACCTCCACTTTTTCAGTGACTCTCCGGGTTTTTCAGAGAGTGTGATATCTCCAGCCATTTTTTCCGCCAGGCGGTTGCGCAGGTTTTCTGAGGAATCGTTGGATGTCATGACTTACTTAAACTAAGAGGAAACATTACCATATATATTTAACGAATGCGAGTTCGGCAATTGTCGCAGATGGCTCATTGTCCGAGACGAGACATCTTTTACAAAAAATTTATAACATGTGAAAGATAAATTAGGATGTGATGCCTGCAAATCCACGGAACCCGGAGATAAGCATCTCCGACCTTCTCCTATATATCAGCTGCCCGCGGCGGGTGTACTTTGTCAGCCGCGGATTTGAATTGTTCCCGGAAATAAACGCTTCACGGCTCGAGAGAATGCTCCTGAAAGAGCTCTCCCTGAATTTTCCTGAAATTGTGAAAAAGTGTTCGTTAAACGCCGATACCCTGTGCAAAGAACTTGAAGCTGCCCTCAATCAGGCCTGTGAAGATCTGCCGCTAATGTTTCCGGGAGAATTTGCCCGCATAGAAGGGGGAGTCCTGGAAGAAGGGAGCGCGCGGGCAAGAGCTAAAATTCCGGAAATTGTGGCTAACCTCCTCAAAGGACTTGATGAATTTGGAAAAGACCCCATGCTTGCGGCACTTACCCCTGTCAAAACAGAGCTTTTCCTTTCCTCAGAGAGGCTCAACCTGAAAGGGGTACCCTCCAAAATAGTCTGTTTTGAGGGCATGAATGTTCCTTCGATCATAAAGCCCGGGAACTGCCCTGTCCAGGGTGTGTGGGCGTCCGATAGAATACATGCTGCATCCCTTGCCCTCCTCCTTGAAGCCGAATCCGGAAGAGAGGTCCCTTTCGCTTTTGTTGAGTACGTAAGTTTCGGGCTGCTCCGAAAAGTGGTTATCCGAAGTTCGGACAGGAGAGAGGTGTTGAAAATCTGCAGGCGGGTGGAAAAAATAAAAGCCGGACTCATGCCTGAAAAAACTGAAGAAAAATTCTGCACGCAATGTACATTTTCAGAGCACTGTGTTTCGAATTCTTCTCTGATGTCCAAGTTTTTTTGAACCTGGAATGGACAAAAATTACAGTACAATGAAAAGGGCAAAAGCCAGACGAAGGTGAACTTTTCTGTCCTAAAAGGTAACAGCCTTAGTCAATATGAATGTTTTTTACTTTTCATCCTGATGGTTAACTTACTTTGGGTACGAGTATATATGTTTTTCCGACTCTCAATTCAAACAAATCGTCCTATTAGTAAATTATTGTGGGAATGATAATTATAAATTCCATGTCTTTTATGATTGTTAGAGACTAGGGTCAGAAAACTTATATGGAGTTATGTAAAAGGAATTTTTAGAGTTTGAAGATACATTCCAGGCAACCTGAACTTTTCATTTGGCATGAAAGTCCGTGATGATTCTGTTCATCACGTACTCTCTCCTTCCTTTTTTCCCATAATTGCGATTATGCCGCTGATTATTGTTATTCTCTCATCAACCGAGAATGTCTCAGTCTCAACTA